>Ga0315905_10002799_pt1 | contig 18227 bp, 15 predicted proteins | sample LakEriMetagenome_5_FD_203522 | JGI IMG/M metagenome (GOLD analysis project Ga0315905, IMG submission 203522) | Freshwater fungal communities from buoy surface, Lake Erie, Ohio, United States - Buoy 4 MA121 | ecosystem: Environmental > Aquatic > Freshwater > Lake | place: USA: Lake Erie, Ohio... | reverse complement strand
GACCATGACCATGCGGCCAGCACCTCTGCCACTCGCACTGGGCGACCGTGACTAAGCAAGGGGCAAGGACGCACTGCAGTGCGTCCACGACCACGGCCTCTCTCGAAGGACGACCATGACTAAGCTGGGTGTAAGGACGCACTGCAGTGCGTCCACGACCACGGCCTCTCTCGAAGGACGACCATGACCAAGCAGCCGGAACCTCTGCCTCTCGCACAGGACGACCATGACTAAGCTGGGGGTAAGGACGCACTGCTGTGCGTCCACGACCGCGGCCTCTCGCGAAGCGCGACCATGGCCAAGCAGCCGGAACCCCTGCTTCTCGCACAGGGCGACCATGACTAAGCTGAGGGTACGTGCGCACTGCAGTGCGTCCACGACCATGGCCTCTCTCGGAGGACGACCGCGACCAAGCGGCCGGCACCTCTGCCTCTCGCACAGGGCGACCATGACTAAGCTGGGGTTACGGAGGCACTGCCGCGCGTCAACGACCATTGACTTCTAGCAGAGCGCCAGAGCCTAATTCTAATTGAGAAGGATACTCAGACCGACCTTACCACCTGAGAAGGCATTACCACCGCCAAGTTCAACATTGACAGCCATATTCTTCTTGAAATAATAACGGCCGCCGATTTGAGCGCCTATTCCTAAGCCGGTGCCACCATTTCCGAGATAATCACCTGAAGTATTCCATATGTAGACTCCAACGTTCAAGCCGGCATAAACATCGAATAAATCATCAATGCCAAGCATTTCCACGAAATGATAATTGGCATTTCCCGCAACCCCTATAATACTTGAAGTATAGCGAGCCCCTAAGACACGTTCACTAAAAGATCGAAATGATAACTCTCCTCCAAATGAAATATTCTTATCAAAGCCATAGTCAACTCCTGCATAGAGTGGCAAACCCCATGATGAAAGTCCTATCCCTCCGTTAAACTGCATCTTACCGGTTTGCAATGCATACTGTGAATGTGCTTGTGTAATAGCAAAAGCCATTAGGGCCATTGCGGCTAAACGAATTGTCTTCATTGTTTTCAATTTATCCCTACAAAAATGAACTTTAAACGTCGCCGATTACGACCTCTATCCATCCGAATTTCCAACTCCCGATGTTAGTAACCCGAGCCCTCCTCTCACTCCTCGTCCTTCGCACCTTTCCCCTAACTTCGCTTTATGAATTCGGAATTTTCCCACGTTACCGCCGACAATCAATCGCATATGGTAGATGTTTCTTCAAAAACGGCATCGTTACGCACCGCGAAAGCGAGGGCGCACGTAATCCTCGGTAAGGACATAGCCAGCAAAATGGTCGATCGTGAATTGCACCTCCCAAAAGGCCCCGTGTTTCAAACAGCTATTCTCGCGGGTATCATGGGCGCTAAAAAAACAGCCGATCTCATTCCGCTTTGTCACACCCTACCCATTGACAAGGTGCAAATCAATATTGAATTGGACAACCACACAGCAATTATTGAAAGCGAAGTGCGCACTTTCGGTAAAACAGGTGTAGAAATGGAAGCCTTAACAGCAGCTTCTGTTGCCGCCCTCACCATTTACGACATGTGCAAGGCGCTGTCGCATGACATTACGATTAGTTCCATTCAACTTTTGGAAAAATCAGGAGGTAAAAATGACTATCAGCGCAATGCATAAAAAACACGCCGACCTCAAAAGACCCTCCTTGGGGAAATTTGCTCGCAACGAGGTGGCACTGCTTGGCACTAATTGCGACATCATTGGTCAATGGGCCCACCTGCTTAGCACGGCCTTTAAGCCTGCTTCAGTCGTGTATGCAGACGCCAATCACCATCCTGACGTAACATTCGATTCTATTCAACGCTGGACCGACAACCAGACTTCCATTACAACCCACCTCCATGCTAAACCGGAAATGGTAAGTCGACACCTTGCGCTCTCACAAACAGATTTAGTCGTTGTAAACGGTAATCACTTTGAAGCAGCGCATCAAATCATTCTATGTGACCCCGAAAAAGAGTCTTCACTGCGCAAAAGAGCATCGCAACTGACGCATGTAATAGCCATCATCACAACACAACATTGCCTTCAAGTTCCCGATTTTGTGAAGGAAATTGTGCCTCACTGGACAGAAGTGCCTATTCTCAACGAACAAAACATAGCAGACCTGCTGCCGCTGTTGCGCGAACAAATCATGCCCCCTGCTCGAGTGAAAGCGCTCATCATGTCAGGGGGTAAAAGCGTGCGCATGGGAAAGGATAAAACGCACATTGCCTATCACGGCAAACCTCAGTTCGCTCACCTGTACGCTCTCTGCGAAGAAATGGGATTGGAACCCGCCCTCTCGTGTCGTCAGGAGCAAAGTTCCTATTACAACGAACAAGGCTTTCGCACCATCGCCGATAGGATGCTAGACCTTGGTCCGCTCGGTGGCATAGCATCGGCATTCATGGCAGAACCCGATACAGCTTGGCTCGTGCTGGCCAGCGACGTTCCTTTTCTCGACCGAGAAATTTTAGAAGAGCTCCTAGGCCATCGATCCACAGTTCATACAGCAACGTCATTTCAAAGTCCGTTCGATCAATTTCCGGAACCACTTATCGCAGTCTGGGAACCGAAAGCCATGCCCATGATCATGTCGTTCATCGGCCTGGGCTATTCGTGCCCGCGGAAAGTCCTCATTCAAACGGAAGCAAAGATGATTTCCGCAAGCAAACCCGAGAAACTCGAAAATGTAAACACACCGGAAGAGCTGGAAGAAGCGCTCGAACTGCTAAAGAAATCCTGATTCATATCGCATAGTCGAACATTCAGCGTTCTTGTCGGTTTTGATTCAAACCGCAAGGAAATGAAAGTGTATACGCTCGAAAGACAGACCGTTCTGAATACGACTCTTGATAAAGCTTGGGAGTATTTCTCGCGCCCTGAAAACCTCGATGAAATAACCCCCGATGACATGAGGTTCAGAATACTGACGAATGTTTCCGGAAAGAAGATGCATGCCGGTATGATTATCAATTATCGCATACAACCTGCGCCGTTCATGTCATTCGGCTGGACAACCGAAATTTCACAAAGCGAAGACAAGCATTTCTTTGTGGATGAGCAACGGTTTGGCCCGTATGCTTTCTGGCATCATCAACACATCTTCGAAGACAAAGGCAATCATGTGCTCATGACCGACATCGTCAATTATGCAATGCCTTTTGGTCCTTTAGGGCGCATCGTGCACGCGTTATGGGTAAAAAATAAATTACAGGGCATCTTCGATTATCGCACGACCGTCATCAATCGCATTTTCCCTAGCTAAACCATGGTGTTCTAAGTATTCATCTCTGTGTTCTCTGTGGTTAATTTACAACAAAGAACAAAGAGCACACAAAGGAAAAGGCCTATTAGAATTGTGGTGAAGAAAACAGAACATCCGTGGTAATTTCACACCATGAAATCGCTTCCTGAAAAAGTAACAGCTGTAAAGCGGGTGTATGCCCGACTCGATAAGGAGATTGACACCTTGCAGCAATCTTCAGGAATCCACTGCCTTTCCGGTTGTGGCGAATGCTGCAAGAAGCCGGATATCGAATGTACGCCGCTCGAGTTTCTGCCACTTGCTCTAGAGCTGTTCGATGAAGGAAGAGCCGAGCAAGCATGGGAAGAGTTGCAAAACAACAGTCAAAGTCTTTGCTACGTGTTCCGTCCGCACATCACCAATTTCGGCGGCATGTGCAATGCATATCCCAACCGCGGACTCATATGCCGATTGTTCGGTTTCACCGCGCGGACCAATAAGGAGGGACAGCGCGAATTGGTTACCTGTAAATTCATCAAGCAGGAGCAAGCGGAAGACTACGATCAACTCGTGGAGGATTTAAAGGCCGGTAAAAAAATACCCGTGATGAGCGAATACTACACCCGCCTTACGAGCATCGACCCCACACTGGCGGAGTTCTACCCAATCAACCAAGCTATTCAAAAAGCACTCGAGTTGGTGATGCATTATTATGCATATCGAAGACGGAAGAAACGGAATTAGTGAATGGTGAAATAGTGAAGAGGTAATGGTTAGCCTCTTTATCACGCCTCTGAATCCCTAAACGTTTCCTTTATATCGCGGGTGAAACAACATCACCTCCTCTCTCAACCGATGCCTGTCGAGGTGAGTATATATCTCGGTGGTCGTAATACTCGCATGCCCGAGCATTTCCTGCACGGCACGCAAGTCGGCACCGGCCTCTACCAAATGTGTCGCGAATGAATGTCGAAAGGTGTGCGGTGAAATTTGCTTTTGGACACCTAATTTCTGAACCTGCTCTCGAATGATGTTAAACACCATCATGCGCGAAAGCTTCGATCCACGACGATTCAGAAATAAATAATCTTCCTGTCCTGATTTTATGACCTGATGATTGCGAGTTTGCTCGAGGTAATATCCAACCCATTGCAATGCAGTGCTTCCAATTGGAACTAGCCTCTCCTTATTTCCCTTTCCAATCACGCGCAAAAAACCTTCACCTGAGTGCATACATGATATGCGTACGTCAATCAACTCAGACACCCGCAAACCGCAACTGTAAAGCATCTCAAGCATGGCTCTATTACGTGTCCCTTCCGGTTTACTCAAATCGATAGCGCCCAAAATATCTTCCATCTCCTGCACGCTTAAAACGTCGGGCAGATGGCGCCCAACACGAGGCGTATCAATTAACTCCAGCGGATCTGCTTTGATTTCCTTCTCTAGCAATAAATACCCATAGAAACTTTTCAAACCCGAAATAATACGCGCTTGAGAAGTGGGAGCGATTCCGACCTCGTGCAACATTCCTAAAAATGCTCTTACGTCATCAAGCGAAATTTGGTCTGGCGATTTTCCACCCAACGACATTTCGGCAAAACGCTGCAACTTGGCAACATCCGCCGAATAGGCCTCCAGCGAGTTCGCCGAGAGCGACTTCTCCAGTCTGAGGTAGTTTAAAAATCCGCGTTGGGCGATGAGCCAATTCATTTAGAGAAGGTGATAGGTGATAGGTGATAGGTGATAGGTGATAGGTGATAATGTGTGTTGGTGAAATTAGTACAATAGGCAATTGAATTGAATTCTCCATTCTCCGCTCGCCATTCGCCACTAATCACTCGCCACTAAAATGAAAAACCCCCGGCCGTTGCCAGGGGATTTTCAAACTAAATTACCTAAACAAATTCTATATTAATTAACCAAATACTACTATAAATGCCGTTGCATTTTGCTGTAGTAACTCTTAAGTCTTATTTATACCACAATTGCTTGCTTACCAATAATGCTTCCTGCACTGTGATTCTCTCTCCATCGTTGTAAGCCGTAACAAAAGGGCCGGGCAACTTGCTGCTTGCATTCGTAATTCTTACACGGGCATCTCTAGCATCTTTATACTGAGCGTACATTCCCGTGGTGTACTTTATCCATCCGTTGTGGTTTTCAATATTATAATCTTCTTCAAAGGAGAACTTCTTCTTCAGATAGCTTTTATCAACAACACGATGTGCAGCCAGAATTTGCACTTTATACGTGATTCCCTTTTCTGCTGAAGGCACTGTATTTACTGCTGCTCTGAGAGTTCCGTTATCGACTGAAGCAACAACTTCTACTTGCTTTTCTGATGACTTTTTTTCTGTATTTCCCGTATTAGTATTCGCTGCTAACTCCTGCTTTTGATTGCCATTCGACGTATTTCCAACTTCTACATTCGCCGTTGCTTGATTATTATTCGTGTTGATTGTCGTGTTTGCCACTGCATTATCTGTTTTGCTGGTATCATTGGAAACAGTTGATACCTGATTTCCGACTCCAACAGTAGCGGCTACTTGCGTATTCCCGTTCGTAGTGTCAACTGTTTGAGCATTTCCCTCGCTTGCGGTCGCACTGGAATCAGTGGTAACATTTTGTGTTTCGGCCACCGTTGTATTTCCGGCAGGTTGAGACGCTGCTAGATCCGCTGGGGCTTCCATCTGCACAACATCAACTGTAAATGGATTCCCATTTTCTGTATAAGATAGCTGTCCGCGAATGGCAGGTACAGCACCATCGCTAATACACATAACACGATAGGATATCACGAAAGACGGTGCTGCGGGTACTTCAAACCAAACGAACTTAATAGAGTTGGCGTCCTGTGTTATAACAGCTCCCCCATCATTATCACGATTTGTACTGCAGTTGTCCGGAAGTACCTCAAGAATTTTTCCGAATCCAACAATTCGATTGTTGTTTACTTTCAATCGCACGAGATACTCATTATCGCCGAGGCGCTCAATGCGTCGTTCGCAAGCCATTTCCAGAACCGGTTGCTCCACTCGAACTACAGGAGCTGCAGCCAATACCGCGTCGGCCGGAATCTCAATATCTTGCTTCACAACAACAGTGCGAGTAGGAACATAAATATCCTCGCGAATATTTTCGCGCACATAAGAAAACGTGCCCTTTATCTCATAAGCACCTTCTACTCCAGGCTCGCTTTCTATATAGTAAGTCACTTTGAATAAGGGCTCATCCGGCAGATTCATCCAAACAAACTTGGCCTTGTCACCGCTAAAAGTGAATGAGGCACCTTTTATATCGCCCGGTGTTGCGATAAATCCATCCGGAAGTGTTAACTCGAGCTTAGAAAATCCCTGCACGTCTCCCTTTCTAACATTCACCTCTACCAATGAACGAACACCAGGAGCAATGAAAGCAGGTGTGTTGTTCTCGATTAGGACTGTGTCTGCGTTAAAAATACCCAACAATAAAAAGGCTAGGTAACTAAAGAAAATGAAAATAGTTTTGATCATAGCGGGGACGATAGATTCGTTCGTTTCTCGTTTCCCAAAAATCAATTGAACCAACACGATTCAAACTCCTACTGTATGGCAATTGCAAACACGAAATTGTGAATTCAAAAAAAAAGCCTCCAGAAGGGAGGCTTTCGATATTTCATCTGAGAAAAATTACTTCTTCTTATCAAACTTCGCGTAGCGGGTCTTGAACTTATCGATACGACCGGCTGTGTCAACCAACTGCATCTTACCTGTGAAGAACGGGTGAGATGTGTGAGTGATTTCAAGCTTTACAACAGGATATTCATTTCCATCTTCCCACTTGATGGTCTCCTTTGTGTTCGTGGTTGACTTGCCCAAGAAAGCATATTCATTCGACATGTCTTTGAAAACGACCATGCGATAATTTTCTGGGTGAATTCCTTTTTTCATGTTCTTTACTTTTTATAATCGGGCCGCAAATATACACCAGAGTCTTAATCAGACAAGGATTTTTTTTCTAAATCTAATCACCCACGACCACCGGGGGCGAAAAGAAAAAGGAGGCCATGCAGCCTCCATCTCCCTTTCGAATCATAACCTTAACCAAAACTACTAGTTGAAATCTTTCAAATCCTCCATTAGTCGCTTACGCGCATTAAATATTCTGCTTTTGATGGTTCCTGTCGGAACGGACATTTCCTGTGCTATTTCATCGTATTGATAACCTTCATACGCCATCTGAAATGGTCGGCGCAACTCCTCTCTCAAACTTCCAATCGCCACGCGAATGTCCTGTTCGTTGATAACACGGTAGATGTTATTCTCAGCTTGTGAACCCAATTCATAAGGAACACTATCCGCAGATGGACCGAAGATATTACGTCCCAACTGCTGCTTTTTGCAGTTATTCAGGAAGATGTTACGCATAATGGTATACAACCAGCCTTTGAAATTGGTGCCGTCCTCAAAACGATCCTTGTACTTCAATGCTTTTAAAAATGTATCTTGAATCAAATCTTCAGCATCCTCAACATTGCGTGTGAAGTTGATTGCGAAACCGCGCATAATTGGGCGGTTGGAAATTAGCAGGTGATTAAACTCGAGGGTACTCATTTTACCGTTGTTTAATTATTTACAGCAAAGATTAAACAAACCCTACCTGATTCCAAGAGTTTTGTTTAGTATTTTCTTAAAATTATTAAACAGATCTCGCTTCCAAAATTCAAATTACTGATTTTCAAATTTTTAACTCAATCCAACTCATCTCGAAACTACGTAAAAATTTGTCCTCCCTATCAAAATCAAGCTGTTTTCGTCATCTCCAATGACGAAACGCCATAAAAAAAGGAGCCCTCAGGCTCCTTTTTGACAATGCTCTATCGTTTTGTTTCACCTATACGGTAACAGCGCTCAACAATTGACCTAAATCTGAATATATGTTCACAAGACCCAACTCCGGTGATTTAGTTCCTTGAATAACACCACCGGTAAGATGAAACTCACACTGTGACCCGCAGAATTGGTCTACCAGCTTTCGGAGATAACCAGGTAGAAGGACAGAAACAGGTTGTGTTGTAAACAGTGAGATAAACTGCACATCCCCAATGCGTTGGTAAACTTGGTACAGATCGTCGATTGGCACTGATTGCCCTAAGTAAATAGTTCTGTAGCCTCTGGAGCGCAATGCAAAATTCAGCATGATCAGCGAAAGTTCATGGAACTCAAGCTCTGGCAAGTACAATACAAATGTCTTGTTCTGATGCACCACCAAATCGGGACCTAAACGGTCTATGTGCGTATACAACTTCTGACGTATCAGATTGGAAATGAAGTGCTCCTGTGCCGGACAAATCGCGTTTGACAGCCACATGACACCAATCTGATGCATAAACGGAGTCAGCACGTTCAGGTAGGTGTGCTCTAATCCCTGGGAAGCGATTCGCAGGTCCACAATACTGTTGAACAAAGTCTCATCAAAGTTCAACATAGCCAGTTTCAAAGTACCTATGAGCGTGTCATCGTTCTGAATTGAGGTGGCATAGTGCTCCACGAGCTTGACCATCTCATCTTCCGACATACCCGCAATCTCCGAAATCTTGTGGCCCCGATTATTCAAGAGACTCACGTTCAAAAGGGTCTTCAACTCTCGATCTGAATACTTCCGAATATTTGAGTCTGTTCTTTCAGGTTTGAGCAACCCATATCGCTGCTCCCAAATGCGAATGGTATGAGCCTTAATGCCTGTATAGCTTTCAAGGTCTTTTATGCTGAATTCTTGCATTTGGATTTTTGTTATATATAGTGTAACAACGCGGCCTCTCTAAAAGTTCAGTTGAGTTTCCAATTCGCACAGAATAAATAATAACAACCAACTTCGGAATAGTTCCTGGCGAGCCCATTTCATTCATAACCTATCTTCACGGCATGAATTGCAAACTCTTCTGTTTTTTACTAGCAGCCTTGTTTTGCGCCATCGGAGCCCATGCGCAAACAGCCTCTGTCCAATTCATTCATAACAGTCCGGACATGGCATTGGCAACGGTCGATGTTTGGCTTAACGATTCGCTCTGGGCAGATAACGTAGACTATCATCACGCAACACCTATGACTTCGGTTGATACGAACTCTACCGCTATTTGGGAAATACGTAACTCAGAAGATGCAGAACTAGCCTATTACTCCTGGAGTTCAAACCTAAACCTAAACAGCAAGCATATTTTCGTGATGCATGGTCATTGGAGCTCCGAACTTTATAACCCGAGTCAACTCCTTGCCGTTGAGCAATTCAATTCGGCACTTGAGTCAAGCGCTTCCACAGCCAATATCGATGTGCTCTTCTTCCAAGGAGCTTCAGAATTGGATACTGTTGATATAGCGGAAACTCAACTCTTTCAACTTACCGCATTCGACCAATTACCCTATGGTGAATTCTCCCCGTACATTAATCTATTCACGGCGGACTATGGTTGGAGTATCCTCAATTCCGACGGTGACGAGTCATTCGGCGAATATGCACTCCCGGTCACATCTCTGAATTGGGCGGGAAAAGCGATCACCATCGTTACAAGTGGATTCATCAATCAAGCAGAGAATAACCTCGGGCATCCGCTCGGAATGTGGGCAACTACCAGCGACGGAGGTCACATGGAGTGCCTCCAACCTCTGCAATGGAATATCACTACCAACGTACAATTCATCCATAACAGCAGTGTTGGCGGCTCGGAAAACATTCGTATAGAAACCGACAGTTTAATGTGGTTGTCCAGCCTAGACCAGCATTCCGCTAGTCCATTTCTCGCTTTTCCGGCAGGCAAAGATGTGGAACTGCAAATTCATTCCAATCTACTTGGAGGATTGAATGACAGTATTGAATACCACACCGTTCACTTTTTCAGTGGCCGCAAATACCAACTAATCTGGTTTGGTGGATCCGATCCTGAAAATGAAGCACAACTTCTTGTGAGAGAATGGGAGGAGACGCCAACGCTCTCTTCAAACCAGATGCTCCTCCGCCTTTTTAACGGAAGCCCTCAAACCAACTTCATCCACCTGCTCACAGACACCCTATCCCAAAATGTTTTATTCGATAACATTCCTTATGGAGGGATGAGCGACACAACCTCCACCAACATTATCAATGAAGAATGGATTTTAACTTCGGAAACGGATAGTATTACTGCCTTTCATGCACCGCTGGATACGCTTGGCCTAGAGCTTCGAAATGTAACAGCTCTCACTTTTTCCGATGCTACCCATCCCACTCCATCCATGTGGCTATGCAGCGAAGTCGGCGGCCCGATGCAACGCCTCTACACGCTATCGATACCGGAATACCCCGCATACTGCAACCTTCAACTTGTACACGCTTCCGCAGACACTTTGATGCAATCCATTGATGTCTGGATAAATGACTCACTTGTCGCTTCTCCCCTATTGTATGAATCAACTTACCCATTTTTCGATATTCAATGCAACGATCCTCTGGTAATTGTAATTACCCCGCATAACCAGCCGCTTTCCATGCTACATACAGATACAATTGAGCTCGCTGCAAATCAGATTCACCGCCTTTTCCTTTGGGGAATTCTCGACTCGCAGAATTACAATCCGGCGCCCGCATTGAATTGGGTTACCGATCTAGCTACACCACTGCAATCAACCATAGATGGTTCTTGCGACATCCGATTTTTTCATGCAGCAACCGATGTGGGTACTATCGACGTACACGAAACAGTGACACCGTTCAGCCCCCTGTTTAATGAAATTTCTACCGGCCAGTTTTCCCTTTCGCAAAATCTATCTCCACAAACAGACTATCAAATCGAGCTTCGAAATTCGCCGACACAATTTCTCTACGGCTCTTACACGCTACCCGCTCTCAGCTACAACTGGGAAAATGAGGTTATCACTCTTATCAGCACCGGGTTTAGGCAACCTGCCAATAACAGCAATGGCTCGGCCTTCCGTCTATGGGCCATGACCTCAGATGGTACTATGATTCTTTTAGACAACACGCTATCAGCAGACCAATCATATCAAAGCAACAGAATAAATGTATTTCCCAATCCTGCTGCCGATGTTCTGTACATGCAAGGGATCGCGAATAATTTCGAGAAAGGGACTTTGCGTATACTGAATAGCAAAGGGCAACTGGTTTTAGAAAAAGAGCTGGACGATTGGCATTCATTAAACATCCAGACAATCGATATTTCGAATCTGATCAACGGATTTTATACACTATCCGTTTCAGATGATTCGCGCATAATCCACCTGCCTTTCTGCGTGCGCAAATAGCCGGATTTAGTCCTGCAGAGCGAGAGTATCAATAATCTCAAGTCCATAAGCATCGAGCCCTGCCCGACGTTGCTCTGGATGATTGGTGATGATGCGCATTTTATGGACACCCAGAGCGCGCAGAATTTGCGCCCCAATGCCGTAATCACGATTATCCATCGAAAGCGCCTTCTGTCCTGTATCTGATAAAAGCTCCTGCATCTCATGCAATAGGCCTCCTTTCGAATCCATTCGATTGATGTACACCAGAACGCCTTTACCCTCTTGCTCTATAAGCCGCAAAGCTGCGTCGAGACGTGACCCCTGCGAGCCACGTTTCAAATTGAAAAGATCACCAACCATATTCGATGAGTGAACGCGAACAGGAATGGCCTCACTATTTGTCCAGTTTCCTTTCACCAAGGCCAAGTATTCTTTATTTTCGATAGTATGACGAAAGCCAACTAGTCTGAAATCGCCATAAACAGTAGATACTTCTTGCGAATCAACCTCCTCTATCAACGTTTCCTGACTTAATCTGTAGGCAATCAAATCACGAATCGAAATCAACTTCAACCCAAATTGATCCGCGATTTCGAACAACTGTGGCAAGCGCGCCATCGTTCCGTCGTCATTCATAATCTCAACGATGGCTCCCGCCGGAGCAAGACCGGCAAGTCGAGCCAAATCAACGGCCGCCTCTGTGTGACCTGTCCTTCGCAACACGCCTCCGCTTTTGGCTTTCAGAGGGAAAATGTGCCCTGGACGAGCGAAATCGGCCGGTTTAAAGCCTGGACTTACCAGCGCCTGGATTGTCTTAGCGCGATCATGTGCACTAATGCCTGTTGTGCATCCATGCCCCAATAAATCTACTGAAACTGTAAAAGCTGTTTTATGCGGGTCTGTATTGTTGGTCACCATCATATCAAGATTCAGCGACTGGCAAATGTCGTCTGTGACCGCAACACATATCAATCCACGACCGTGCTTCGACATGAAGTTGATGGTTTCCGAAGTGACCTTCTCGGCTGCTACTATGAAGTCGCCCTCATTCTCACGGTCTTCATCGTCAACCACAATGACCAATTTACCGGTGCGAATATCCTCCAGTGCCTCGGCAATAGTGTCTAGTTTTCGCATTGAGCTGACTTTTTCCATGGGCGCAAAATTACACTCCTAAACAAGCGTATCGGAAAAAAGTTAGAATGCACCAAAAGCCTGCAGATACTTTGCAATGTATGGTTCGACCTGACTCGATTTGTATTGCATGATGTACCGTGGGTGCTCCAGGGGGACAATGCGCTTGAACCAACCGCGAGCTGCATTCAACTCGGTTAGAAACTTCAGGTTCTTTACTGTTCCCAGGCAATACACCTCATCACGCTCGATCGGCCATGACAACTGTACCTCCAAACATCGAATGATAAATGGCGTGACAGCCTTTTGCAAAACCGGGCTGTCGTAATAATTGAAGTTTAACGGCTTACCATTTTTAATTGAAACAAAACCCAGCGGGCAAATAGACGAAACTAAAAATTGACTGTAAAAAGCCGAAGCGCCACCAAATGCTTCAATCATTCGATACACAAATGCACTACTCGTTTCGTGCACAAGATTCTCGGGTGAGCCAATTCCACAACATTCATACAATCTCTTGGTATCTGTAAAAGGAATACCCGTCTGTCCTGCTCCCAAGCGCCCAGGATTAATACCAAGAATCAAACGGCGGCTCGCCGTATCTGAATAAAATCGACCATAAAAAGCCTCACACCACTCCAAAACCAGCTCATTGTCTTGGAATGGATTCAACACAGAAATCCCCTTTGGCAAACGGCAATCAATCTGCAAACCTTGGTTGAAGAGCTTAACTAAATGGGCTATTGTTTCCAATGTATTTTACGAATCCAATGTTTCATACAACCTTTCAACCAAACTTAGAGTCTTTAGGATACATTTGGACTCCTGCAATTTTAAGCAAGAAATACAATGAGATGGAAGTCGCGCATAATCACCACTGCGCTCTTGGTTATGGCCGCTCTGGTCGCCTGCAAAAAAGACGATGAGCAACCCGACGCCGAAGAGCCCGACCCACTGCCTGAGACAGGTGTGCGCTTTGTCTTGAATGAGGTACCTTACCCGAAGCTTTCGGACTACCGATTCTTTGTAGACACGATGGTTCAACTGCATCCGAATGAACGGGTCCTTCCTTACGATGTAATCACGCCACTATTCTCCGACTACGCTAAAAAGAAGCGCTTCATCTGGATGCCAGAAGGCAGCGGTGCTCAATATATCAATGACCGAGAAGTCGTTGATTTTCCCGATGGAACCGTAATGATTAAAAGTTTCTATTACGACAATGTGCAACCGCTCGGAAACCGAAAGGTGATTGAAACACGTCTTATTTATAAGAAAAACGGAGAGTGGAAATTCGCAGATTATATCTGGAATGAAGAGCAAACAGAAGCTGTCTATGATTCAGAAGGCGCCTATCAAGATATTGAGTGGATTGATGAAGAGGGACAGTCACATGCGGTGAACTATCGCATTCCAAGCGAAGTAGAGTGTTACACCTGTCACAAATTCAATGACACGGCAACGCCTATTGGTCCAAAGCCACAGAATTTGAATAAATCCATTGTTTATGAAGACGGAATCAAAAATCAATTACAGAAATGGACTGAAGTTGGCTATCTGAGCAGCAACTATCCTTCTGATATTGAAACAGTGGTCGACTGGACCGATGAAACACAAACTCTTGAAAATCGATGGAGAGCTTATGTCGACATTAACTGCTCGCATTGTCACCGCGAAGGAAGCCACTGCGACTATCGACCGCTTCGCCTTGCCTGGAGTGAAACAACGAACCCCGATAACCTAGGCGTTTGCATTCCGCCACAAGAAGTTATTCCAACACAACCGCAACTTTTGTATGTGATTGCAAGGGGCAATGTAAATCGCTCCATGATGCGCCATCGCTTGAATACAAACATTGAACAAGAGCGCATGCCCCTGCTCGGCCGCACCGTTGTGCACGAAGAAGCAATCACATTACTCGAAGCTTACATAAATTCGCTCAGTCCAACCTGCCCATAAAACCAATAACAACCCCCATGAAAAAACATTACCTGCTTTTTTTGGCATTTACAATCCTCACTCAAGCTGCAATTGCGCAAGATGATTGTGCTTCAGCGCCAGCCATTGAACCGGGCTTCTTCATTGTAGATGCCGTAAACGGAACGGATCTCCCTCCTGTTGCTTGCTCCGGCGCTCCAGAACAGGCATCCGCCGCAGAATGGTATACATATACTCCCGATGCTGATTACTATATGACTATCAGCTCCAATGTACCGGGTGTTCCAACCGCGGATACACGCATGCATATTTACACAGGAACGTGCGGCGACTTGTCGTGCGTTGGAGGTGATGATGACAGCGGACCGGGCTACAGCTCTATCGCGAATATGAACGTCTCTGCAGGGGTTACCTATACAATCGCTTGGGACAATTACTGGACCTCCTCAGGATTTACCTTCAGTCTCAGCGTGGGAGACCCTATTGTAAATGCTATCGACTTCATCTCGATTAACGCGCCCGTAGGCTCTCCACTGGGTGCTATTGACATGAATGCTGATTACCTCGATGACATTGTAGAACCTGCAGGCCAGGTCCTCAATATAGCCTATCAGCAGCCAGATGGAACATTTAGCACTATTTCACATGACATTTCAGGCGATGTATATACCGACCCATATTGGAGTCTGTGTGGTGGCGACTTGGATGGCAATGGATTCAATGATTTGGTTTACGCCGGTGGTGCCGCCAGTTTCATTTGGGCCGATGATGCAGGTTCATCCTACAGTGAAACAGGCGATGAAAGCTACATATTCTGCCAGCGCTCGAATCTTGTCGACATAAATAACGATGGAAATTTGGATGCATTTGTATGCCACGATGTGCAGCCCAACGTTTGGTATATCAACAACGGCACACAACTCTTTGATTGGAATCAGGGTGGTTTGGGCGATACTCCCGATGGTGGCAACTATGGCTCGGTATGGATTGATTACGATAATGATTGCGACATCGATATGTTTATTGCGAAGTGTCGCGGCGGTGATTCGGAAGCCAACATCAACCAGATGCACCGCAACAACGGTGATGGAACCTACACAGAAGTAGGCGAGGAAATTGGATTGGCAGATAACGTTCAAACCTGGTCTTCTGCTTGGGCAGACTATGACAACGATGGCGACATGGATGTCGTGGTTGGTGCAAGCTCCAGTGCCAATGGCATGCACAAGGTGATGCTCAATGACGGTGCAGGAAACTTCTCGGATGTAACTGCCGGATCCGGCTGGGACAATAACCCAAACTTGAGCATCGAATGGGTTCCGGCTGACTTCAACAACGACGGTTTTGTAGACGTTCTTGGCGGCAGCGGCGGCATCATGCTAAACAATGGCAACATGGTATTCTCTCCGTCAAACGTTGGCTTCGGTGTTGGTCCAATGGGTGACTACAACAACGATGGATTTATCGATGTGGCTAATGGTGGAACATTGAATATGGGCGTTCCAAATGGCAACAACTACATAACACTCAACATGCGTGGCACTGTAAGTAACAAGAATGGTCTTGGTGCACGCATCACACTCTATACTCCAAGCGGACAACAAATACGCGACATCCGAAGCGGAGAAGGTTTCCGATATCTACACTCGCTAAATGGCCATTTCGGTATCGGACAAGACACCCAGATTGACAGCTTAACCGTTTGCTGGCCTTCCGGTATTTCAGAAAAAATCATTGCTCCTGCTATTAACCAAAACCTACTACTGGTTGAAGGGGAACAATTGCTTCAAGTGAACGAGGAAGCTTCCGGCAAGACTTTCGAGATTTACCCGAACCCGGCAACCGATCTCATTACTCTTCGTGGCATTACCCAATCACAGGTTGTCATTTCAGATATAAGCGGCAAAATCGTCGAAGCTGCCAGTGCCAATCAACAGGTTGTCAACGTGAGTCAGCTCGCGCCCGGTGTATACTTCATACAGGCTAATACTGCGCAGGGAGTTCAACAAAAGAAATTCATCAAGCAATAAACGATATTGCAACCACACCATCGAAAAGTCCCGCCTCGTGCGGGACTTTTTACTTCAGTTTGGGTTTGCCGTGAATCGTGCGGTTCACCCAACGATCATTACCACTGCCCTTTCGCAAAAGAGACGGATGAGAGGGCCCATCCGTCACGCGAGGATCGGGCAATAAATCCAAACGCTTAATCCATTTTACTTCGACGGTATAGGCGCCAAACTCCTCTGACACCTTTCCGTAAATATGAAAAAGCCCCCAACCCGAAGCCGGATATGCTTTGGCTATGGCCGGAAAATGAACTGTATCTACAAAGTGTCCATGCTCATCCAAAAAGGTTCCGAAAAACATGCCCTCCCCCTTGCTTGTTCCCGTGGGCTTCAGCGCTACCTTATATCCAAGAATGTGAATCTCCTTTTGCAAATTATCCTTCAACTCGTGGGCATGCACAAACGTGTAATCCGACAACTGTACTTCATCTATCAACTGAAATGGATTGCACAGCGGAAAGCCTAAGAGTTCCAGCTCATCATAGGCATCTTCGAGCCAATGGTGCTCGAGTGCTGGAAGTTTTGCGTCTGAACGGCGAGTAGTAAATAACAATTGCTCGGAAGGCGTCGGTGCTTGCGTAATCAACTTAAAATGTAATTGCCACAACAATTCCTTTTTACCCATTCCGGTAAAACGCAGCGCACCTGCTCGCGCCAGCAACGTGGCTTGTTCCAAGCCCATTGTTACGCGATCCAGGAAGTCATCCAACGTTTGAAACAATCCATTTGAACGGGCTTTTACAATCGAATCACGCACGCCATGCTCCAATCCCTTAATCATTTGCAACCCAAGCGCTATGATAGTACCCCGAATAATAGCTTCATCACCTGAATCATTTACACAAGGCGCTTCAATTGTCGCTCCATGCATGCGAGCCTCGTGCACATAGATTTCCGTCTTGAAAAAACCACCGAAATTGTTGATGGTTGCTGTCATGTATTCCAATGGAAAGTATGCTTTCAAAAAAAGACATTGATAACTCTCAACCGCATAACTCGCACTGTGTCCCTTGGCAAAGGCATATCCCGCAAAACTTTCTACCTGACGCCAAACATCTCTTACCAATATTTCGCTATGGCCCTTCTCCAATGAGCCCTGCAGAAATCGATTGCGTGCATGCTCAAACTCATCTCGTCCGCGAAACTTTCCACTCATGCCGCGGCGCAGCACATCTGCCTCAGCCAATGTTAGCCCCGCAAACTCGTGTGCAACCTTGATAACGTCTTCCTGATACACCATCACTCCATGTGTCTCCGGCATCAGCCGCATTAGTGGTTCCGGGGCATCACTTCGTCGTTCCGGTATTCGTTCACGTATGATGTATGCGCGCATCATGCCCGATGATGAAACACCAGGTCTGATCACAGAACTCGCGGCAACGAGTCCAATGTAATTATGCGTTTGCAGCTTCGTCAAAAGCATTCGCATTGCAGGAGATTCAACATAGAAACAACCCAAGGCTTCACCACGGCGCAACATATCGTTGCACGTCTCATCATTCTTAAAACGTTTGATATCGTGAATATCGATATCCGCCTTCTCCGGCTGATTATAAC
>Ga0315905_10002798_pt1 | contig 18228 bp, 16 predicted proteins | sample LakEriMetagenome_5_FD_203522 | JGI IMG/M metagenome (GOLD analysis project Ga0315905, IMG submission 203522) | Freshwater fungal communities from buoy surface, Lake Erie, Ohio, United States - Buoy 4 MA121 | ecosystem: Environmental > Aquatic > Freshwater > Lake | place: USA: Lake Erie, Ohio... | reverse complement strand
GTGAGCCATGAGGCGTCGAGGGAGGCTTCCGGGAGGGCGCGCCAGTCTGCCTGGGGAGCGGAGGTATTTTTGCGGTAGCGGAAGGAGTCGGTGGGATTGACGAGCGGGACCGCGTGGGCTGAGGCGGAGAGGAGGGCGGTGGTGGCGAGGAGACGAGGGGTATTCATGGCGGCGGGCGGCGTGAGAGGATGGGTCGGTATCGGGCGGGATGGGTGCAAGCACGCTTGCGTGACGGAAAGGGCAGGCGGAGAGGTTGGGTGTGGTGGAGTTGAATTTTTACGATCATCAGGACGAGGTGCGGCTTGAGGTGGGCCGGATTGAAGCGGTAGTGCGTGCGGCGTTGCCGCTGGTGCTGGCGATGGAAGGTGGTGGGGATCCGGTGCTGGGCGGGTTGGGGGAAGTGGAGATCAATTTTGTGGATGATGCCACAATTGCGAGGGTGCATGGGGAATTTCTGAATGATGCGACGCCGACGGACGTGATCACATTTGAGCACGGGGAGATTCTGGTGGGAGCGGAGACTGGGGCGCGGGTGGCGGCGGAGATGGGGCATGAAGTGTCGCGCGAGTGTGCGTTGTATGCGATTCATGGGCTGCTGCACTTGCAGGGATACGACGATCGGGAGCCGGAGGATTATGCGGAGATGAAGCGGGTGCAGGAAGGGATTCTGGAGTCGGTGTGGCCGGGAGGGGGTGGGGCGTGAGGGACGAGGGATGGGGCGGTGGCGGCGAGACGAGTCGGGATGCGGCGGAAGTGGGGCGGGTGTTGCGAGTGCTGTTGGCGGGGACCGGGTTGCCGGAGAGTGGATTGGGGGGAGGCGGGGTGAAGGGGTTCATGGAAGTGGGGGGGGCGCATGCGGTGCGGGTGTATGGGGCGGCGAGTGGGGGGAGGATTGCGGAGGTGGTGGGAGCGGATGGCGGGTTGGGGGGGAGTGGGGCGGTGGCGGCTGGTCGGGAGTTGCTGGGGGCGCGGCGCGGGGCGAAGCATTTGCCGGTGTTGAGGAAGTTCGGGGTGGCGGTGGCGGAGGGGAAGGCGAAGGGGCACTGGGAGACCGTGATGGCGCTGCATGCGGTGGAGTTCAGTGTGGCGGCGCTGCCGATGCTGCAGAGCCTGTTGTTTGCGGCGTGGTGGCGGGAGCAAGCCCGTTGCGGAGAGCGGGGACTGGATGAATTCTTTCGTCAATCCGGCGGACTGTTGAACCGACTGCCGACGTTACTCAGAGGAGATGAACCTGACCGACGCCCTGTATTTTCGATTGTCCGCTGACCCGGCTGACGGAGGCGTGCGCCTTGCTGGTGCGGGCGGCGGTGGCGGTGGCGGCGGGGACACGGTGACGGCACCGGACAAGGTGACGGTGCCAGAGGAGGAGACGGAGGGATCATTGGATCAGCCGTGGCATGTGCTGGTGTTCAACGATCCGGTGAATCTGATGCAGTATGTGACGTTTGTGCTGCAGCGCGTGTTCGGGTATTCGGCGAAGAAGGCTGAGCAGATGATGCTGGACGTGCATCAGAAGGGGAAGTGCATTGTGTGGACTGGGGAGCGCGAGCGGGCGGAGCATTACACGCAGCAGCTGCAGGCGCATCAGTTGCTGTCATCGATGCAGAAAGCGGGCTAACGAATATGCAGATACGATTTCATGCAGATGGCGGTGTGACCCTTTCGGGGATCAGTGCGTGGGAGCTGGGGGCACTGCGGGCGGTGCCGGTGTTAGGGGATGTGTCCGGGCATGAGGGAGCGGCGCGGCGGCTGTATCCGGCGGCGGTGGTGGCGGCGGATGCCGGGCCGGAGGACGAGGCGGACTGGGGGGAATATGTGAGGCCGGAGCTGGAGCGGCGGTTTGCGGCGGCGATGGATCGGGTGGCTGGGGAATTGCGAGGGCGCGAGGCGGGGTCGGGAGTGGAGGAGGTGTTGTCTGCGGAGATTCGGGCACCGGAGTGGCGTGCGCCGGAGATTGAGCCGCCGCGGGTGGCGGAGATTGCGGGGCCGCGGAGACCGAGGCGGGAAGAGCCGCGGGAGGTGGAGCGAGCGGATGTGCGGAGCATCCGGGTGCCGGGAGAGGAGATTGAGTTGTGGTATCTGGCGCTGAATCAGGCGCGGTTGGTGATGAGCGAGCGGTTTCAGATTGATTCGGAGAAGCCGGAGGGGATCATGGCGCTGATTGCGGCGGGGAAGATCGAGACGGTGTATTACTATGAGTTTTACACCTCGTTGTGCGGCGTGCTGGTGGAGGCGCTGAGGCGGGCGGCTGGGGGTTAGGCTAGAGAGCCGTCCATGTTGTGTTTGAAAAGCGGGAGGGACAGATGGAGGGGCGGGGCGGCTTGTTCCGTGGGTGCTTGTGGGGTGGATCTGCCAGGGAGGAGACAAGGCCGGGACGGCCTTGCTACGCTAGGAGGCTGGGGAGGAGACAAGGGCGGGACGGCCTTGCTACGCTAGGAGGCTGGGGAGGAGACAAGGGCGGGACGGCCTTGCTACGCTAGGAGGCTGGGGAGGAGACACGGGCGGGACGGCCTTGCTACGCTAGGAGGCTGGGGAGGAGACAAGGGCGGGACGGCCTTGCTACGGTGGCGGCGGGTGGTGCGGGGACAAGGGCGGGACGCCCTTGCTACGGAGGGCGGCGATGTTGTCGAGGAGGTGGTGGGGGTTGATGGTGCCTGCGAGGATGACTGGGTTGCCGGGGAGATTGCGTGCGGCGCGGAGGGAATCGGCTGGGGAGGCGGAGGTGAAGGCGCCGGAGGAGAGGACCTTTTTGAGGAGGATGCCTTTGCGGGCGAGGGCGGCGGCTTCGATGACGGGTTGGTGTTCGAGGAAGCCGGGGTTCCATGCGACCATGAGGTAGTCGAAGTGAGGTACGGCGAGGAGGCCGGCGTCGAGGGACATGACGGAGAAGCCGGAGAGGCGGATTTTGCCTTCGGATTTGAGGGATGAGAGGACGGCGGGGGCGTCGGATTGGGAGAGAACGGAGAGATCGTGGTGGGGGCAGTGGAGAGTGACGGCGTCGAGGCAGTCGGTGCGGAGGAGCCGGAGGGAATTTTCGACGGAGCGGCGGATGGCGGATTCCGAGAAGTCCCAGAAGGAAGCGCCGTGGGAGAAGGATTCGCCGGCTTTGGTGAAGACGTGGAAGCGGTTAGGGCGTGAGGCGAGGAGGGCGCCGAGACGGGATTCTGCGAGCCCGTAGGCTGGGGCGGAGTCAAGGACATTGATGCCTGCGGCTTCTGCGGCGTCGAGGAGTTGGTGGAGCGTGGCGTCGTCCGGGAGGGAGAAGGGCGCGTGTTTGAGGCCTTCGGTGCGGCCCCATTTGACGGTGCCGATGCCTAGCGGGGAGGTGGCGAGGGAGGATTGGCCGAAGGGGAGGTGAGGGAGCATGGGAATCAGAGCGAGAGCCATGAGGCGGATTCCCATGGGTAGGAGCCCATGGTGGCGAGGGGGAGCGGAGGGGGTGGGGAGGAGAGACCGGAGGGGGAGATGAGCGAGCGGACGAAGGACTCGGTGAGGTCGGCTAGGGCAGGGGCGTAGACGAGTTTGGAGGGCCAGCAGACGGCGGCGTTCGTGGCTGGGCGGAGGACGGGTCCGTCGGGGAGACGGCTATCGGCGGCGGGTTCGGCGCGGTCGACGAGCCACGAGGCCCACTGGACGGCGTGCCATGGGAGGTTGGGGAGGATGCGAGCGGCGGTGCGAGCGGCGTTGGCGATGGCGTCGGAGTTGGAGAGGGAGGCACCGTCTTCGGCGACCCCGCCGCCGAGGTACCAGACCCGGCCGGAGTCGGAGTTGTGGGAGGTGATGGTGGCGACGGGTTTGGGGCTGACGGCGACGCAGTGGCCCCAGAGTGGGGGGAGCGGGCCTCGGGCCATGATCATGCGGAGCGGACGGCGTTGGGTGGCTTTCGGGCCGAAGCCGAGGGCGGCGGAGGCGAGTTCGTTGCCGGTGGCGGCGGTGAAGAGGAAGACGTCGGCGGAGAGGTGGAGGTCGCCGGAGCGGATGGAGGTGACGCGGCCGTCTTGGATGGAGAGATCGTCGATGGTGCCTTGGAGGATGCGGTCTTTGACGGGATCGGCGAGGGCCTTGCAGACCGAGCGGACGTCGAGGACGGATTCTTCGAGTTGATAGACCGAGCCGTGGTGGCCGCCATCGCGGAGGGCGGCGGGCCAGTCGGCGGGGTTGAGTTTGGTGACTTCGCCCTGCATGGCGCGGGCACCGACGGTGGCTCCGACTCTGGCGAGCCATGAATCTGCGGCCCAGAGGTGCTGGCAGGGGGAAGTGATGGTGGCGGAGGAGAGGTTGAGTTCGCCGCGGCCGGCGAGGGAGTCGAGCCAGCGCGGGGGTTGGGAGCGGAGTTGGTCGGCGATGGCGCGGTTGGAGCCGTCGAGTCCGTATTTGACGCCGCCGTGGAGGATGCCCTGGGAGCCGAGCGTCTGGCCGGAGCCGATGTGATTCTGTTCGAGGAGGAAGGCGTTGTAGCCCGCGGCGAGGAGCCTGCGGAGGGACCATAGACCGGCGATGCCGCCGCCGGCGATGAGGACCTGGCACGAGAAGGACGAGGGCATGGGGTGGGCGTGGGTGGGGCGGTGGGGGGTGACGGTTGGGCGTGGAGGAGAGGGAATGCAACGCCGCAGACGGCGCGGTTGCCTTGGGAGGAAAGGCGGTTTGTGGTGATGGGATGAAAGACGAGGAGCCAGCAGCGAATGGGAGTGGGGAGAAAGCGCCTGCGGAGGCGGCGGAGGTGCCGGCAGGTGAGGGGGCGGTGCCGTTTTTCCGTCGTCGGGTGGTGATGGTGGTGTCGGTGGTGCTGATGGTGGCGGCGACGGTGGCTGGGGTGGCGTGGATGGTGCGGGATTACCGGCAGAAGAAAGAGTGGTCGCAATTGCAGAAGAAGCTGCCGGCGAGCGGGGGGCGATATGTGTCCGGTCGGGTGGTGATTGAGATGCCGGGGTTTCGGCAGGGGGATGCGCGTTGGAGTGGGGATCGGTTGGGGCCGTCGGATGACACGCTGGGGTCGGCGGGGTGTGCGGTGAGTTCGACGGCGATGGTGCTGGCTGGGTATGGGGTGGAGACTGACCCGCAGCGGTTGAATGATTTTCTAACGGCGAATGGTGGGTATACGCCGCAGGGTTGGTTGAAGTGGGAAGTGGCGGCGGAGATGGCTCCGGAGCGGGTGGGGTTTGTTTATGAGAATGATGCGTCGTTCAAGCTGATTGACGATAACGTGCTGGGTGGGAATCCGGTGATTGTGAGGTTGAGGTATGAGTCGGGGACGACGCATTTTGTGGTGATTTGCGGGAAGGAAGGGTATGATTATCTGGTACGGGATCCGGGTGGGCGTGCGGGGAGAGGGGTTTATCCGCTGAAGGAGTTCGGGAGTGATATTGAGGCGCTGAGGTTTTACGAGACGAAGGGGTGAGGGGGGATGGGGATTTGAGATTTGAGATTTGAGAGTGGTGAAGGAGGGCTTGTTGGGAGGCTAGGGTGGGGTGTTGGCTCGGTCGGAGACAAGGGCGGGACGCCCTTGCTACGGTGGGGCTCGTGGGGTGGGGTCACAGGCAGGATGCCCGTGCCACTTTGCTTGTTGCGGGGCGGGGGACAGGAATTTCCCCCCTCCTTTGGCGGGTGACGATGAAATCACGGAATCCTGAATTTACATTGGAGCGGGAGCGGCTATAGGGAAGGCATGCGAAGGTGGGCTGGCATGATCCGGACGTTGCTGCGATTGGCGGTGGCGACGGGGGGGTGTATGGTGGTGGGGCAGGAGGTGGGGGTGAGTCCGATGAAGGTGCGGTTGTTGGAGTGGCGGGAAGCGGTGGAGAAGGAGACGCGTGGGTTGCGGGAGCAGTATGGTCAGGTGCTGGCGAAGGCTGAGAAGGAACTGGCGGCGAAGCGTGCGTATGGGGCGGCGGCGGAGGTGCGGGCGGAGCGCGGGAGTTTGGGGGTGGCGGTGGGTGGTGGTGCTGGGGAAGGGAAGCCGAGGCCGGTGGCGGATTTGAGTGCGGGGAGCGGGGTGACGCTGCTAGCGGAGCAGGCTGAGGCGTCGGGCGGGGTGGTTTTGAGCAAGCGTGAGAGGGATGGGAAGGGGATCCTGAGTGGGTGGGTGGCTGCGGGATCGAAGGTGAGGTGGAAGTTGCCTGCGGGGATGAGCGGGGGTGGGTACGAAGTGGAATTGACGTTTTCGGGGGTGGAGGGGAGTGGTGGGCGGATTGAGGTGAAGGAGGGGTATTATCGGTTGGGGGCGGATGTGGGGGCTGGGAGTGGATGGGACGAGTTGCGGACGGAGGTGGTGGGGACCTTGAGGGTGCTGGCGGACAGTCCGGTGCTGGAGTTGTCGATGGCGGCGTTGAAGGGAGGAGAATTGTTCCGGCTGCGGTCGTTGCGGCTGATTCCGGTGGGGACGGTGCCATGAGGGCGGGGGTGGCGTTGCTGATATTGGCTGGCGGGGTGGTGGTGGGGCAGGAAGGGCAGGTGCTGCCGGAGATTTTTGAATTGCGGCGGCGGTGTGCGGCGCAGATTGCGGCGGGGGACGTGCCGTTGCAGACGCGGCGGCTGGCGGAGTTGCAGGAATTGGAGACGGCGCGTGCGGCGGCAGGGGAGTATGAGGGGGCGCAGCGAGCGGCGGTGGTGCGGGAGAGTGTGTTAGGCGAAGCGGCGGCTCGTGCGGACACGAGGGCGCGGGTGTTGCTGCAGGCGCGGGAGGTGACGACGCGCGGGAGCGGGTTGCGTGATGATCCGGCGACTGGGGTGATTTTTTTCAGCAAGAAGGGAGCGACGGTGGAGTGGGATGTGCGCGGGCAGTTTAGCGGATGGTATGAGGTGCGGCTGAGGTGTGCGGTGAAGGGGAGTCCGCGGACGAAGGACGGGGATTCGGGACAGGAGGAGAAGAAGGCTGGGGGAGTGGTGGCGTTTTCGAGGGTGGGAGGATTGGGGGCGGCGGCTGCGCCGGTGGTGCATGGGGTGGAGGGGACGGGGGGATGGAATCTTTATGAGACGGTGGTGATTGGGAGGATGCCGTTGAGCAATGGGCCGGTGCGGTTGCGACTGGTGGCGGAGAAGGCGGCGTCGGAGGGTTTGATGAATCTGGCGAGGGTGGAGCTTGTGCCGGTGGGTGGGCCGGTGACGGCGGTGAAGACGGATGTGCTGCCGGAGGCGCTAGTGAAGGCGCGGGAAGGATTTTTGAAGGCCTATGGGGAGCGGGCGCGCGGGGCGACGGAGCGTTACCGGAAGGAACTGGCGGGATTGGAGGCGGCGTTTGAGAAGGCGAAGGACAGTGATGGGGTGGCGCGGGTGAGGCAGGAGCGGGCGCGGGTGGCAGGGGAGCCGGATCCGGGGATGCTGAGTGGCGGGGATGCGGAGCGGGTGCGAACGGTGGTGATGGGTGTGGGTGATCCGCTAGGGTGTTCGTGGCGCGGCGAGTGTCGGTTGAACAACACGAAGGACGTGCTGGGTGGGCTGCGGCCGGAGGGCGGGGCGGCGGTGTTGTGGAAGCTGCGGGCGTACGGGGTGCCGACGGGGACGTGGGATGTGAAATTGAAGACGAGGGTGGGGGCGCTGGGCGGGGGGGCGGCGGAGTTGCAGTTGCTGGGTGCGGGAGGGGTGGTGTTAGGGGAGCCGGTGGCGGTGGAGGTGGAGCCTTTGCAGACGCCTGAGGAGCGGGAGAAGGATCGGGACGATGAGGGTGCGGAGGTGCCCGGGTCGGAGAGTCGGACGATTGATGCGGGGCGATTGACGATACCGAAGCAGGCGGAGACCCTGATATTGAGGGTGAACGGGTTGACGCATGGGGACGGGACGTTGTTTGATTTGAAGGCGGTGGAACTTCAGCCGGGGGAAGGGTCGTGAGAGCGGGCGTGGTGGGCGTACTTGCGGGAAGGGGACTGCCGGTGTGGGTGGTGGTGGCGGGTGGATTGTGTGGTGTGTTAGGGGGGGTGAGAGGGCAGGGTGGGGCGGAGGGAGACGGGGCGTTGAAGGCGGTGGCGGGGCGGTATCAGGAGGCGCGGCGGGATTTGTTGAGGCGGCGGTTTGCGTTGTATGCGGACGAGCTGTCGGCGCTGGAGAAGCGGCTAGGGGCGGCGGGACGGGTGGAGGATGCGGCGGCGGCGGCGGCGGAGCGGATGCGGGTGGTGCGGGTGCTGGAGGCGAAGCCAGAGCCGAAGCCGCCTGAGGGGATTCCGGCGGGGCCGACGCCTGATGAATTGCTGGAGGCGCTGGCGGCGACCTTGCTGCCGGAGGAAGTGCCTGATGATGCGGTGGCGGGCGGTGGGGCTAGCGGGCAGGCGCGGACGAGAGTGTTGAAGATAGAGAAGGCGGACATTGACAGGAACAGCCTGCCGTCGGGTGGCGGGGGGATTGGGCGTGGGTATTGGGGGAGGGCGAAGGCGGCGGCGGCGTGGACGGTTTCCGGGTTAGTGCCTGGGGAGTATGCGGTGATACTGCGGTTTCAGTGCGGGCCTGGGGGTGGGGGGACGGCGAAGGTGAAGGCTGGGCGTGAGGAGTTTATGGTGGAGGTGCCGGAGGGGGAGAGCTGGACGAGGAGGGGTGTGCTGCAGGTCGGGACGGTGAAGGTGACGGGATCCGGTTTGGATTTGAAGGTGGTGGCGGAGAGTCTGGCGGCGGAAAAGAACGGGAGTTTGTGGGATTTGCGGGCGGTGATGCTTGAACCTGTGGCGGCGGTGGGGAGATGAGAGTGGAGAATGAGACGACGCTGCTGGTGACGGGCGGGCGCGGGGCGTTAGGGAGTGCGCTGGCGATGGTGGCTGGTGAGGAGGGTTGGCGGGTGCATGCGCCGGGGCGCGGGGAATTGGATGTGCGGGATGAGGGGATGGTGGAGCGGGTGATCGGGGGGATGGAGCGACTGGATCTGCTGGTGTGTGCGGCGGGGATGAGGCGTGACGGGTTGGTGGCGGGGATGAGTGGGGCGACGTTTGCGGAGGTGCTGGAGGTGAATCTGAGGGGGGCGTTTCTGAGTGCGCGGGCGGCGGCTGGGGTGATGGCGAGGGATGGGCGTGGGCACATAGTGTTTGTGGGGTCGCATTCAGCGGTGACTGGGCCGGTGGGGCAGAGTGCGTATGCGGCGGCGAAGGCGGGATTGGCTGGGATGACGCGGGCGCTGGCGGAGGAATTGGGAGGGATGGGGATTCGGGTGAATTGTGTACTGCCGGGGTGGATGGAGACGGCGTTTACGGCTGGCGTCGGGGAATCGGTGCGGGAGGCGGCGAGGCGTGCGAGTGTGCTGAGGCGGGTGAATGAGCCGGAGGAAGTGGCGCGGGCGATTCTGGGATTGCATGGGATGGCGGGGGTGTCGGGGCAGGTGATGGCGCTGGATGGGCGGCCGTTGCGGGTGTTCTGAGGGTGGAGTTCGGGGCGGGATAATTCCTGACAGGCGGGAGGTGGCGGATTTCCCTTTTCCGGGAGATGGGAATGTGGTGAGAATGGTGTCCCCCCTATGTATCGGCACCCTTGTTTTGTTTTTGCGGCAGCGGCTTTTGCGGCTGTGCTGAGTGTTGCGCCTGAGCGGCTGCGAGCGCTGGAGGTGACGGAGATACTGACGGAGAACGAGGGTGGGTTGGAGGATGCGGATGGGAGTACGCCTGGGTGGATTGAGCTGCGGAATGAGACGGGTGCGGCGGTGAGCCTTGCGGGGTGGCGGCTGACGGATGATGCGTTGGTGCCGAGGAAGTGGGCTTTGCCGGGGGTGAGTCTGGCGGCTGGGGCGCGGGTGGTGGTGTTTGTGTCGGGGAAGGATCGAGCGGTGGCGGGTCAGGAACTGCACACGAATTTCCGGCTGGATCCTGACGGGGAGTATCTGGCGCTGATGAGGCCGGACGGGACGGTGGCGCAGGCGTTTGCGCCGGTGCCGCAGCTGAGGAGGAATGTGTCGTATTCCGAGACGGCGGAGGCGACGGTGGTGAGTGTGCTGGGAGCGGGGAGCGGGTTGCGGTGGCGGGTGCCGCAGGCAGGGGATGCGGAGGGATGGCAGGCGGCGGGGTTTGATGCGGCGGCGTGGGCGGCGGGGGTGTCGGGGATTGGTTATGATGCGGTGCCCGGGGGTGATCTGCTGCGGGTGGACTGGAATGACCGGGATAACAATACGGTGGCGAATACGGAGGGAGGGTTTCAGAGTTTTGTGATCGGGGCGACGGGCGGGAGCGGGGCGGTGCAGACGGGGACGGTGAGCCGGACGATGGGTGCGTACACGGTTTCCCTGACAAATCTCGGGGTGGATGGGTATGATGACCGGCTGCGGACGACTCCGGTGAACAGCGGGAGTTTCACGCAGGGCGGGTTGCTGCGGGATGTGGTGTTTTCGCGGGATCAGACGGGGAACGGAGGACTGGAGGTGGTGATGTCAGGATTTCCGCCGCTGCTGCCGTGCCGGTGCACGGTGTGGAGTTTTGATTCGGGGAGCCCGGGGGTGCGGGTGAGTGACTGGACGGCGAACGGCGTGCTGGTGAGGGATAACTACACGTTCAACGGGAGCGTTCTGCCGACGACGAACGAGGCGTCGAGGTTCAGTTTTGATGTGGTGAGTGATGCGGCGGGGAGGATTGCGGTGCAGGGTCGGCGGGATGCGAGTTCGACGGCGTTCGGGGTGTTTCTGAATGGGATGGCGGTGAGTGCGGCGTCGTACGGGCCGCATATCGGGTCGGATACATCGGCGATGCGGAATGTGAATGGGAGTGTGCGGATGCGGGCACCGTTTGTGGTGAGCAATGCGGGGGCGGTGGAGTCGCTGCGGATGCGGGTGCGGTATGACGATGGGTTTGCGGCGTGGGTGAACGGGGTTCCGCTGGTGACGCGGAATGCGCCTGGGGTGATAGGGTGGAATGCGGTGGCGACGCGCGGGAGGAGTCGGAGCGAGGCGCTGGTGCCTGAGGAGATCACGGTGCCGGTGCCTGCGGGGATGCTGGTGAACGGGGTGAATGTGCTGGCGGTGCAGGTGTGCAACGAGAGTGCGGGGGACGGGGACCTGCTGTTTGCGCCGGAGCTGGAGGTGATGAGTCGGGCGGTGGTGCAGCCGCGGTATTATGCGGTGCCGACGCCGGGGCTGCCTAACTCGACGCCGTATGCGGGACTGGTGGCGGACACGGAGTTCACGGCGGACCGTGGGTTTTACACGAATCCGTTTCAGGTGACGATGACGAGCGGGACGGCGGGTGCGGTGATTCGTTATACGCTGGACGGGAGCGAGCCGACGGCTGGGAGTGGGGTGGTGTATGGCGGGCCGCTGACGGTGACTGGGACGACGGTGGTGAGGGCGGCGGCGTTTCTGCCGGGGTGGATTCCGTCGAATGTGGATACGCAGACGTATGTGTTTGTGGATCAGGTGGCGCGGCAGCCGGCGAATCCTGCGGGGTGGCCGGCGACGTGGGGTGTGAATGCGGAGGTGGACACGAATGACGGGGCGGGGAACGGGACGGTGCCTGGGGATTACGAGATGGATCCGGCGGTGACGGGAGCCCCGGCGCCGGTTGGTTATACGGTGGAGGAAGCGCTGAGGGCATTGCCGACGATATCGCTGACGATGGCTCCGGGGGATTTTCTGGGGGCGAACGGGATCTATCAGAATCCGCAGAGTACGGGGCCGGCGTGGGAGCGGCGGTGTTCGATTGAGTTCATGGATCCGACGGGGCGTGAGGGACGGTTTGCGGAGACGTGCATTGTGGAGGTGCACGGGAATTCTAGCCGGAGGCCGTGGCGGATGCAGAAGCATTCGCTGCGGTTGAGTTTCCGTGGGGAGGTGGGGGCGTCGAAGCTGAGGCAGCCGGTGTTTCCGGGGAGCCGGGTGACGAGTTTTGACAAGCTGATTCTGCGGGCGAGTTTTACGGACAGCTGGGGGTTGGTGTCGTGGGATCCGGGGCGGTACCGGCCTGATGATTCGGTGTATTTCCGGGATGTGTGGATGAGGCGGGCGCATGAGGCTATGGGGTCGCTGAGTGCGGACAGCCGGTGGGTGCATTTGTACATCAACGGATTGTACTGGGGGTGTCACAATCTGTGCGAGCGAGTGGAGGACGAGTTTGTGGCGTCGCACGAGGGCGGGGTGCCTGAGGATTATGAAGTGGTGGATGATTTTGTGGATCCTGATCCGTCGGCGACGAGCCGTTGGAAGACCTTGTTCGGGATGATGACGAATGCGGGGAGTCTGGTGAGTGCGGCGGCGTATGAGAATGTGAAGCCGTATGTGGATGTGGCGCAGTTTGCGGATTACTATCTGCTGCATGTGTTTGCGGACTGCGAGGACTGGCCGCATCATAACGGTTATGTGTGGCGTCGGAGGGCTGGGACTGATCTGCGGTACCGGTTCGGGGTGTGGGATCAGGAGATCATGCTGGACAATGCGGCGATGGATCGGTTCAGTGCGGCGGCGGGGAACACGGGGACGGACCGGACGGCGGGGCGGCTGTATCAGCGATTGAGGGAGAATGCGGAGTGGCGGTTATTGTTTGCGGATCGAGTGAGGAAGCATTTGTTCAATGGCGGGGCGCTGACGCTGGAGCGGAGTCAGGGACGGTGGCAGAGTGCGGCGGACGAGCTGGACCGTGGGATTGTGGCGGAGAGTGCGCGTTGGGGAGATACGGCGGATGCGACGCCGTATGGGAATACGGAGAGTCGGCCGGGCGTGCCATTGAAGCCGGTGTACACGCGGGAGGGGGACTGGCTGCCGTCGGTGGCGGCGGTGAAGAATTCGTATCTGCCGGCGAAGTTCAATGCGGGGAACAGCCAGTCGGTGTTCAGCAAGTTGCGGAGTGTGGGATTGTGGCCGGTGACGGCTGCGCCTGAGTTTGGGAGGTACGGGGGAGTGGTGCCGAGTGGATATGGGCTGACGATGACTGGGGCGGGCAGTATTTATTATACGCTGGATGGGAGTGATCCGCGGGAGGCGGTGACTGGGAATCCGCGTGGGGTGTTGTATGGCGGGCCGGTGGTGCTGACGGGGACGGTGGTGGTGAGGGCTCGGGTGAGGAATGGGGCGGAGTGGAGTCCGGTGACGGAGAGTCAGTTTGTGGTGGGGACGGCGGCGAGTGCGGCGAACACGGTGGTGTCGAGGGTGCATTACAATCCGCCGGAGGGAGGGGAGCGGGAGTATGTGGAGGTGATGAACATCAGTGGCGGGCCGGTGGAGCTGACGGATGCGGCGTTTACGGGTGGGATAGCGTACCGGTTTCCGGCGGGGAAGGTGTTAGGGGCGGGGGAGCGGGTGGTGCTGGTGGCGGATGCGGCGGTGTTTGGGGCGGCGTGGCCGGGGGTGGTCGTGGGAGGGGTGTATGCGGGGAGACTGGACAATACGGGGGAGGAGATTGCGTTGAGTGCGGCGGACGGGACGGACATTCGGAGATTCCGGTACAATGACAAGCTGCCGTGGCCGGAGGCGGCGGACGGGGGTGGATACAGCCTGACATTGATCGCGCCGGAGACGAATCCCGACCATAACAATCCGCGGAACTGGCGAGCGTCGGTGAGTGCGGGCGGGGTGCCGGGGGTGGACGATGCGGTGCGGTTTACGGGAGCGCCGCTAGCGGATTCCAATGGGAATGGGCGTGCGGATCTGGTGGATTATGCGGTGAGCGGCGAGCTGGCGGCGACGCTGGTGGCTGGTGGGGAGGGACGCGTGGCGTTTGTGAGGAATGTGGGGGCGGATGACGCGCGGGTGACGGTGGAGACGAGTGTGGATCTGGCGGAGTGGGTGGAAGTGCCGCTGACTGAACTGGCGGCGGTGACGGCGCCGGTGGGAGGGCGACAGGAAGAGACGTGGCGGCTGCCGCCTGGGCGGTGGTTTGCGCGGGTGCGGGTGAGCCGGCGGTGAGGCTGGTCAGGGTTTCTCGGCTGGTTTGGCGGCGGGCGAATCGCTGCGGGGCGGGCCGCCGAACATGCGGCCGAAGGTTTCGTAGCGTTGTTTCCAGAGATTGAACTGTTCCTCGGTGAGGATGGCGGAGAGCGTGGCGGATTGATCCGGCTGCATGAGGTGGGCCCATGCCCATGGTCCGGGGTCACCGCCGTTGGCGGCGGCCTGGGTGCTGAAGAGGGAGAAGAGCCGGTCCTTCTGTGAGTCGGAGAGGAGGAGGGATTTCTGCATGTCGCCGAGCATGGAGCCTGCGTAGACCTCCTGGCGGTTGCGTTCTTCTTCGGTTTTGAAGCGGGAGAAGGCGTCGCGCTGGTCTTCGCTGAGGAGCGTGACGAGGGAATCGTCGGCGGCGGTGCGGATGGCGGCGAGGGCTTTGTGGTCGGGCTGGGTGCCGTTGGCGCGGGAGGCTTCCATGGCGGCGCGGGTGTCGGCGTCCATTTGTTCGGCGATCTGGGCGGCGGCGGTGAGTTGGTTTTCGTCGAGCCCGAGACGTTCGTCCATGGCGAGGAGACGTGCGGCGCGCTGCTGGCGGCGTTCGGTTTCCCAGAATTCCGCGAAGCGGTTGGAGCGGTCCTCGTGGCGGCGCTGGGAGGAGGAATCGCTGGTGTTAGCGCGGGTGCCGCCGGGAGGAGAGGATCGGACTGGGGAGCTGGTGGCGATGGAGAAGGCGGCGGGGCGCGTGGAGGCTGAAGATGACGATGAAGCGAGGGCTGAGAGCCTGGCGTTTTCGAGCCGGAGGTCGTGGAGGGAGACGGCCTGGTAGGTGACAGGGATGGCTGCGGCGGTGAGGCAGGCGGCGGCGACGTGGAGTTTGGAGAGGGTGGTGGCTTTGAGGAAGAGGAGGCCTGCGGAGCTGGTGGCTGGGAGGGCGGCGGCGGAGGCGGAGACTTTTGCGGCGAGGCCAGCGGGGACGGCGGCGTCGGCGGCTTCCGGGAGGAGGGAGGCGGCTAGGAGCGAGGCGGAGACAGCGGTGCCGCGGCGTTTGAAGACAGAGGAGAGTTTTTCGAGGGCGCGGCTAACCCGTTTACGGGCGGCTTCTTCGGTGGTGCCCATGGCTGCGCCGGTTTCGCGGAGACTGAGTCCGCGGAAGAAGCGGAGCATGATGGCTTCGCGGTCTGCGTCGGAGAGGCCTGAGAGGGCGTCGTCGAGGAGAGGCATGAGGTCAGCGGCGCGAGGGGCGTCGGTGTCTTCGTCGGAGGTACCGCGTATATTCATCTCTTCGGAGTAAAGGCGTTCCCGGCTGCCGCGGCGCATTTCGTCGCGCTGGCGGCGTGCGGATTCCATGAGGGTTGATTTGTAGAGCCAGCCGCCGACGTTGGTGCGAGCGCTGAGCCATGCGGCTTTACGGGCGAGGGCGAGGAAGACATTCTGGGCGACATCGGCGGCGGCGGCGTCGCTGAGCATGCGGCGGCGGGCGGTACCGAAGACCATGGACTGGTGGCGTTCGACGAGCGTGCGGAAAGCAGACTGGGACTGCGAGAGGGCGAATTCGCGCAGGAGTTGCTGATCGGAGATGGAGTCGTCGGAGGTCACGGCGTGGGCCGGGGCGGGGTGTCAGAGGATTGCTGCCGTGGGAGTGGTGGAGCGGACAGGGAAAAGGGAGGAGGGGATGGGTGAGGGAGTCAGGGTTGGCGTTTGGCCCATGCGAGGAGGGCGGCGCAGAGCTGGCGGATGAGGTCTTCATTGCCGGATTGGACCATGGCGCAGAGGAAGACGGCGCGGCCGGAGTTGGCGCGGTCGTCGGCGCAGGCGACGTCGAGGGCGTGGTTGGAGATGAGCCCGCATTTGTGGTACCAGCGGGCGTTGGGGAAGGAGGCTTTGCCGCCTTCCCATGCGTAGGGGCCGCTGTCTTTGCTGGTGGTTTCGAGGCCGGAGAGCCCGTCTGCGCCGTGGAGGAGGAAGTCGGCCATTGCGTCGCTGATGCGGAAGCGATCTGCGGGAGGGAGGGAGTTGTGGAAGAAGAGCCTGTGGAGACAGGCGACGAGTTCTGCGGTGGTGGTGCAGTTGCCGGTGGCGGCGTCGATGACGGTGGCACCGCGTTCTTTGGACCATGAGCGGCCGGACCATGAGTGTTCCCATGAGAGACGTTTGTCGGCGTGGAAGAGCGTGATGCGTTGAGGTTCCTCGCGGAGGTAGACGTAGGGGCGAGCGGTGACGTAGCCGCGCATGAGGGCGGAGTGGGGGAAGCCGCGGGCCGGGGTGAGGAAGTGCTCGTTGAGGGCGTCGATGCCGGTGATGCGGAGGTGGAGCGTGTAGTCTTCGTTAGAGGAGCGGCGGAAGACCTCGGAGGACATTTCGCGGAGCGTGCGTGAGCAGTCGGTGATCCAGCGGCCGTCCTTGTTGCGGTGTTCGAAGAGGACGAGGGCGTCGAGCGGGAAGCCTCTGGCGTGGGCGGCTTCCATGGCGGCGATGGCGGTGTAGAGTTTGATAGTGCTGGCGGGCCAGAAGTCGATGGCTTCGGTGCTGCCGGCGGAGTGGAAGGAGTGGGACTGTGGGATGGGGGAGGCCGGGGAGGCGTCGGTGATGATGACGGAGGCGCGTTTGAGGATGCCTGGGGCGATGGCAGCGATGGCGTCGTCGATGGAGTCGGAGGGGGGCGGGGCGGGAGGTTGAGGAGGTGCTGGCGCTGCTGGGGGAGGTGTGGAATCAGCGGCGAGAGGGGAGATGAGGCCGAGGGAGAGGGCGATGAACGGGCGGCGGCGCATGGGATTGATAGTAGTTAGAATTTATCCGGTCTGAGGACGCGGATGTCTTCTTCCCAGACGACCATGGCGAAGCGGGGCATGAATTCTTTCCAGAGCCGTTCGATGAGGAGTTCGGCGCGTCTGGGGTTGACGATGGCCTTGATGAGGATGTTAGCGGTTTCGGGGATATCGCCGATGCGCTGGCCCTGGGCTCCTGCGCCTTCTGCTGGGATGATGGTGAAGCCGAGACATCCGCAGTCGGTGAGGACGAGTTCGAGGGCTGGTCTGGCGAGCGCTTCTGTGGTGACGCAGACCATTTTCATGGGGTGGAGAGGGATGCTCATGGGAGGAGGAGGTGGTGGCACCATTTGGAGATGGCTAGGTAGAGGGGGAGGCCGAGGGCGATATTGAAGGGGAAGGTGATGCCGAGAGCGGTGGCGAGTGAGAGGGCGGGTCTGGCTTCGGGGATGGCCATGCGCATGGCGGCGGGTGCGGCGATGTAGGAGGCGGAGGCGGCGAGGGTGGCGAGGAGCATGGAGCCGCCGATGGAGAGGCCTGCGGCGGTGCCGGCGAGGGCACCGAGGGAGCCGTTGATGAGAGGGGCGACGATGCCGAAGGCGAGGAGGAACGGGCCGGCCTTGCGGAGGTCGCCGAGACGGCGGCCGGTGACGGTGCCCATTTCGAGGAGGAAGAGAGCGATGACGCCAAAGAATGGGGTGACGAAGAGCCCTTCGACGGATTTGAGGCCGGGTGGGCCGCTGATCCAGCCGACGAGGAGGGCGCCGACGAGGAGGAGGACACTGCGACCGAGGAAGGCGTCGTGGAGGGCTGGCTTGAGGGAATGGAAGGAGGGTTTGGTGCCGGATTTGGAGAGGAGGACGGCGACGACGATGGCTGGGGATTCCATGACGGCGAGGAAGGCGCTGGAGAAGCCCTCGTAGGGGACGCCTGAGGATTTGAGGTAATTGACTGCGGTGATGAAGGTGACGGCGCTGACGGAGCCGAAGTGAGCGGCGATGGAGGCGGCGTCGGGGACGGGGAGTTTTCCGGGTTTTCTGAGGACGGCGAAGCACCAGAGGGGGATGAGGGCGCTGAGGGAGATGGCGGCGAGCGCGGGTTTCCAGACCTTGTCGATGCCGGCCTCGTGGATGGCGACACCGCCTTTGAAGCCGATGGCGGTGAGGAGGTAGATGGTTAGGGCGGAGTAGAAGGCTTCCGGGAATTTGAGATCGCTTTTGACGAGCGCGGCGATGATGCCGAGCGCGAAAAAGAGGATCGGGGGCGAGAGGAGATTGGCGGCGATGGCGTCGGTGAGGGTCATGGAAGCGCGGGAAAAACGCGTGTGGGGGCGGTCAGGAAGATGATTTCTGATTCAGACGTGCGGCGATGAGGGATTCGAGATCGCGGGCTTGTTCGGGGGTGTCGATGCCTGGGCTGTCGTGTGAGGTGACGATGCAGTGGATGGCGGCGTCGTTTTCGAGGGCGCGGAGTTGTTCGAGGCTTTCTGAGAGTTCGAGCGGGCTTGGGGGCCACTGGACGAACTGGTGGAGGAAGGGGCGGCGGTAGCCGTAGATGCCCATGTGACGCCAGAAGGGGAGGTCGGGGACGAGGGTGCGAGGGTGTGGGATGGTGCTGCGGCTGAAGTAGAGGGCGCGGCCGGAGCGGCTGAGGACGCACTTTACGATGTTAGGGTTTTCGAGGAGGTCGGCATCGTCG
>Ga0315905_10002797_pt1 | contig 18228 bp, 14 predicted proteins | sample LakEriMetagenome_5_FD_203522 | JGI IMG/M metagenome (GOLD analysis project Ga0315905, IMG submission 203522) | Freshwater fungal communities from buoy surface, Lake Erie, Ohio, United States - Buoy 4 MA121 | ecosystem: Environmental > Aquatic > Freshwater > Lake | place: USA: Lake Erie, Ohio... | reverse complement strand
GGCGACTCGATCGGCAATCACGACTGGGCCGTAATAGGCATCGACGAAACCATCGATGTGGCGACCCATGCGAAGTCCAAGTTCGAGATAGCGATCGACGATCGGCGAATCAGTGATCGGCGCGCTCATGACCGAAACCCTACCGGCGAGCTAGATGACGTCGCCCTTAAACAGCTCGGTGGCGATCGGACAATCGGTTCGTCGTAATGCATCAACGACGCTGAGCGGACCAGTAGGGCCGACGATCCGGTCAAGCATGGAGAGGGGTACGACCTCGTCGTCGGCATCCCAGGGTTCATCGGGAATGATCCGCTCACGGACTGGCTCCCACATTCTTTGAGGAAGGAATCGCCCGACTCCGGCAACGGCCCACACGGGAACCTCGCGTGCTTTCGCGACCGAGGCAGCCGCCAGTGAGCCGGCAACGCCGAGCCATTCGGTTGGGGCAACGACCGAAGCTTCGAGCAGGACAAGATCAGCGTCGGCAACAGCTGCGCCGAGTCCCGCCAGGGGAACATCGAGTGCGTTCACATCTGCGTCAACCAGTTGCATCACCAAGCCCCCACCCTCTTGATGCACATCGACGACTAGTACTTCAAGGTCACCGCGGCGAGGAAGCGCGGCACCAATCAACTCGGGCCAGCCCAAGACAACAATCGTGGCTTCATCAGGAAGGCAATGCGCGAGCTCCACCGATGTGCGGTCGCCGTCGAGCTCTTCGAGCGCAGCGCGAATTTCCGCGTGCGGATCGCCTGCGCATAAAACTCGCGCACACAGCCATACCAGCGGCGCAGACCCGGGTTGACGCTGCACCATGCGTCGACACGCCGTGACGAGTCCTTGCGGATCGCTGGCGAAACTTGCGAGCGCCCGCGCTGTTTCAGAAACGATCACACTTTGGGGATAGCCCGTGGCCCGAGCCACATAGCGGAGTCGTTCAACGGGGTGCATCAGAGCAGCACCCTACCGAGATGCCTTAAAGGCTTGGCAGTCCTGGCTTGAAGATCATGAGATACAGCATCACGACGAGAATGAGATGGCTTATGCCGGTAGCCATCATGATGCGACCACGAGCAGCGGCATCTCCGTCGCGGAAGGCTTTGATGGCGGGGCGAGCAACAAAGAACAACAGAGCCAAAAGAACGACCCACAACACCGCAGCGATGGACAACCACGTCTGCGACATCTTGTAGTACTTCTCGCTCATCCCGGCGAGGCCGAAACCCAAAATTCCGGCAAGGCCGATACCCGGAAGCGAAAAGCGAAGGATGGAGACCTCGAGGCCGTCGGCAGCAGCTTTGTCGCCAGCGGCGGTGAGGCGGATCATCACGGGGGTGAGCCACAACGGTGCGAAGCCCACAATGACGGTAAGGACGTGGAGAAGGAGAACGATGTGGTAGCCGGTGCCAGTGAGTGCTTCGGGGATGAACATGGTGACTCCTGAAAAAGCTCTCGGGCATGCCGCCCGTGTGCGGTCCACCCAACCTACTCGCGCTACCTTCTGAGGCTGTGACTACTGATGTGCAGGCCGCTGTGGAACTGAACCCCCTGACAGGCGAAGGCCGTCCGATCTCGGAATGGACCACCAACTTCCATCTGGCGATCGTGGTTCTCGACCCGTACACCAACGAAAGTTCTTGGATTCTCAAGACCGCCCTTCGGATCCTTCGAAACTATTCCGAGGCCGATGTCCGTATCGCACTTCTCGTAACGGCTCCCGAAGCCGAGGTTCGCGAGTACGTAGGTCCGCTCGCTTCAGAGATCTTGATCTTCACCGATCCCGAACGAACCGCCGCGAAGGCCTTTGGCCTCGACACGCTTCCAGCCTTCGTGCACATCAACCAGGCCCATCAGGTCGAGTCTGCGGCTCAAGGATGGAACCCGGCCGAATGGGCCGCCGTGGCAGCAAACTTGTCTGCGCGTATGGATTGGACTGTTCCGCAGATTCCAGAAAATGGCGATCCATCGCCATTCGCAGGAACGCCCCTCAGCGCCTAATTCAGCGAGCGAGCCACATTTGCGTGAGCGATACCGTTGCGTCATCCTGACCCAATCCACCAGCGCCCGTACCGCTTGACCAGTTCGTTACGTCACGCAATTTCGGAGAGGTCACGACAACTTCTCGTACCTGCACGAGGAACAAGTACGGGATATCTATCGCTATCTGTTCCTGAATGGTTCCGTAGTCATCAACCTGACGAGTCACGTCTGCAGTCGTACGGGCATCGAGGAACGACTTCGTCACGAGCGGACTGATGTACCGGGTTGTGTTTCCACTCACCACAGATTGTTGCGCGGGTATTCCGCGGAACAGTGGTTCGTAGGCGTCGGGATGAGAGGAATCGAATCCGACCTGCAAGATCGCTTGGAACTGACCCAACACGGCAGCGAGGGAAAGCAACTGGGGGTCGACGAGATCGATCGCCATGTCGATTCCCGCCTCTTCAAGCTGACCACGCCAAAGTGACGCCACACGCTCGAGGGTCGTACCGGGTGCCACAAGGAGGCGAAACGTCAGCGGCACACCCGTCTCCTCGGTGTACTCCTCAACCAACTTCTTCGCACGCTCAACATCACGACCGGAACTTGAGTGGTCAACGAACCACGGAGAGGTGTCGCTCACCATGCCTCGCGCAATCGAACCCTGCCCAGCGAACGCCTTCGAAAGGATCTCGGCACGGTCAGTCGCGAGCGCAACTGCACGACGTGCCGTGATCCGATCAAACGGGGCCCGGCCGGTTTCGAAGGCAATGTTCACCTTCGGTCGTTCAGCATTTCGATCATCATGGATCGTGATTTTGTCTTCGCTATTTTGAATGGTTTGGAGTCGCTGCAACTGCCGGGGCTCATCGATCGCCACCATCCCGATGTTGCCTTCGAGCACAGCGGTCACCCGATCTGCGGCTTCGGGAATTGGAAGGAAGCGAACTGCGTCGAGGTGTGGCAGGCCTTTCTTCCAGTAGGTCGAGTTCTTCACAACGATCGTGATACCCGCTCCATCAACGCCAAACCACACAAACGGGCCTGTGCCGATGGGGCGCGGATCAAATCCAAGAAGCGTGACCGGTGCAGCAATCGTCCCCAGCCGCGTCGTGAGTACTTCCGGAAATGTTGACCACGGACTGAACATCGAAACAACGACGGTTTGGGCATCAGGAGTCGTTATCGCTGAGATCGGCGCCAAGAGATCGACATTCGAGGGATCGGCCTGTTGAGCACGCAAATTGAACGCAACGACTTCGGAGGTGAGAGGAGATCCGTCACTAAAGGAGACGCCTTCGCGGACTACCAACGTCCACGACGTGAAGTTCGAATTCGCCGATACGTTCGAAAGAAGTTCCGGCACGGGCTGATCATTGGAGTCGCGAACCATCAATCGGTCATAGATAGCTCGCGCTGCTTGCAGTTCGTCAGTCGTCCATGGCCCTGAATTCGGTGCCCACTTCGAAGGGGCCGCAGCAACCGCGATATCGAGCGTGCCTCCGTCAACCGGTCCAGAAGGTGCAATTGTGGAATCGGTGGATTCGGTAGTCGCTGCCGGAGTCGCGTTTGATCCCGAGCAACCGGTAACGGCGAGGACAGCCATCGACACCGCGAGAACCGCGGTGAGACGTGCCATGCGAACGAAGGTGGAACGGGGGGCGTTCAAGAACTACGACTGTACGCGGCCAAGTACGTCCATCGCGGTCGCTCGGCCCGGGACCCGTTCATTTCTCGAAAGAGGTGCAAGGATCATCACATGAGCAGCGCCATGAAAGTACGGGTTGGGATCGGCCTCGGCACCCTGTCTGGAACTGCAGACCCGAATCGATTCAACGCAATCGTTGATCGATGCGAAACGCTTGGGTTCGATTCGCTCTGGATGTCTGAGCGAATTGGGGCCGAGACGCCTGACCCAATGATTGCGCTGGCCATCGCCGCTGGCCGCACGACGCGAATGAAGCTCGGGACTTCCGTTCTCGTGCTCCCTGGTCGCAACCCGGTGATTTTGGCAAAAGAGATGGCAACGCTTGATGTGCTTTCCGGAGGTCGCTTTCTTCCTGCGGTTGGACTCGGCGCAGTTGATCCACCCGAGCAACGTGCGTTCGGCGTCGAGCGCAGCGAACGTGGACGACGCCATGACGAAGCACTCGCTCTCATGCGCGCATGTTGGACCGGCGAAGTCATTTCACACCACGGAGAATTTTTCTCTGTCGATGATGTTCAGGTGTTACCTCGACCAACGCAATCGCAACTCGATGTTTGGCTTGGGGGAATTGCCCCGAGCGAACTCCGTCGCGTTGGTCGAGTCGGCGACGGATGGTTGCCATCGTTCTGCTCACCCGCCGACGTTGCGGAATCAATTCCCATCATCGAAGCGGCAGCAAGCGAATTCGGTCGCGCCATGGACCCCGAGCATTACGGCGCGCTTATCTCCTATTCAGACGGCCCCCTCCCCCAGCGATTTGTCGACGTCATCGAACGCCGCCGACCGGGACTCGATCCCCGTTCCGTTATCCCAACACGAGATGCACTCCCGTCGTTGTTAAAAGAATTTATAGATGCCGGCGCGTCGAAGTTCGTCATCATCCCCTTGGTTGGCGATGCAGACCCCGATTCAGAACTCAGCGCTCTCGCTGAGTCGCTCCTGCCTTTCGAGACCTGAGGCAGGTTTTACGAACTCCGGAACTGATTCCATCTCGTCAGTTCTTCAGCCGGCTTGCGCGGGGTGACGCGGAAGTCGGTGCCAATTGTGTGCGCGATTGGAAACAGACCTACCTGCATCCATTCGTCGTAGGGAATGCCCAACACTTCGGCAACTTCGTGCTCGCGGATCAACGTCAACGTTGTCCAAGCCGATCCAAGTCCACGTGATCGAAGCGCAAGCATGAACGACCACAGTGCAGGTACGACTGAACCCCAACGCCCCGCCTGCCAAAAGGTGGATGTGCGATCGGCGTGGGCCCCGGACCCGTTTCCATCAGTCCGACCAGCGACGACAGGAACACAGAGAACCGGGACCTTTTCAATATTCTCGGCGAGGTACGCAACACTTTGAGCGATGCGCTTTTGCGCTTCAGACGTGCGGTCTACTTGATCTTCAGCCGCATCAGTACGAGGACGGCCGACGAAGTCAGCCATGGCAGCGCGATAGATCGCTGCGAGTTTGGCTTTGGTTTCATCGTCGTCAACAAAAATGAATCGATATGGCTGCTGGTTTGACCCATTGGGCGCGTGAACCGCAATCTCCATGCACTCGGCAATGACATCGCGGTCAACCGAACGTTCGAGATCAAGCCGTTGCCGAACCGACGGCGTCGTCATCAGGATCTCGTCGGGGTCATGAACGACAAGCGGACCCTGAAACAATGTTTCGTAAGCGTTCAACGTTCCCCAGTGTTCCCAGATTCGGTCGATGAGACCGTCTTCGGTGAAGCGAAAGAGAAACCCGTAGACGTTTTCGTAGGGCTTCCCGCCGATGGTCGTCGCCCTATAGAGGTGTTGACGGAAGACGTACGGCCCATCAGCGATGGTGTGTACGTCGTGAAAGCTGATGGTCGACAGGTCATACCGATCGATTCGTCGGCCGTTCGGTTGCGGCGGAGAAGGCGCCCGACCCAATATCCGCGCACCAACTTCATCTTTGCCACGAAACACCGTTTGTCCTGGCGCAGCGGGAAACTTTCCAAGACCGTTCCACCACTCGATGTCTTCGGCCATGAACGACAGACGGTCGACCTCGCGTCCAGCGACAAAGAACTCTTCGACTGTGGATTTATTGCGATCGCTCACTTGATTCCCCCAACAAAGCGGCGACGATGCCGTCACCTTTCCCGCGAGCGTACTGCGGAGCGAGGAATCAGATCTTTAACGGCTTATCGCTAAGACCCATTTGGACGCGATCTACAAGTCCCCCGAATTTTTGCCTGATCTCAGAACTTACCGACTCAAGATCGCCAATTACAGCGAACTCCTGAAGCATCTCATCAGTGATCAAGTCGCCCATCGCTACCCATTCGCCCTGCTTTGAAAGTCGATTGAGTTCATCACCAACATCGCCCCACCCATGATGTTCCAGGACTCCGCGATAGGCAGGCGTCGAACCATAAAACGCGAGTTGCTGCCGAACTGCTGCCAACTTCGGCGCAATCTCGGCATCGTCTCGGCCTATCGCCGACATGATCGGGATCGTCACTTCAACATCGGTTCGTGACCGAGCAGACCGTTCAAGTCCTTTCGCCAGATTCACCATCGTGACGTCACGTAAATAACTCGGCGTGGTGAAACCATGTGCCATCAACCCATCGGCGACCTCGCCGGCAACGGCCGTCATACCGGGCCCTACCGCAGCAACGAAAATGCGCGGATCTCCACATTCACTCGGACCCTGATCAAACATGGGCGTCATCAACGTGTGGCGGTAGTAATCGCCCCGAAACGCAAGTGGCGTTCCTTCATTCCATGATTCCCAAATGGCACGGATGGCAAGCACAAACTCGCGCATACGTGCGGCCGGGTCAGACCACGGCATCGAAAATCTCTTGGTGATGTGAGGTTTGATTTGACTGCCCAGACCGAGGATGAACCGTCCGTTCGAAAGGCGGTTGATGTCGTTGGCAATCACCGCCGCGTTCATGGGATTGCGAGCAAAGGCGACAGCGATGCCCGTGATGAGATCAACCCTTTCAGTGGCAGCAGCGCCCAAGGTGAGCGGCAGGAACGGATCGTGGGAGATCTCGACTGAGACGACACCATCAAACCCTGCGTCCTCTGCCCGCCGAATAGCGGCCGCCGCATCGGCGAGATTCCCGTGAATGATCGCATCGGTCTTCATGGCGCCATTCTGACCCCTCCGCCCGCATAGGCCTGACCTCCGATGGGTGGATACGCTGCCGCAGTCACACTTCCCTCTTTGGAGCGCACCCGAATGTCGATCGCCATCACCGAAGACCACCGCACCCTGGCTGACGTCACTGCGGATTTCCTCGAACGCCATGCGTCACGCGACGCAGCTCGCGAACTGCTCGAAGCCAAGGACGAGGCGATGCCCTCTTTCTGGTCCGCGCTTGCCGAACTCGGATGGCTCGGTCTTCACATTCCTGAAGAGCACGGCGGTTCCGGTTTCGGAATGCCCGAACTTGTTGTTGTGGTTGAGCAAATGGGAGCGGGACTTGCTCCTGGCCCGTTCGTGTCTACCGTCATCGCAAGCGCCGCGATAGTTGCTGCTGCCCCGGCCGATGTTGCCGCCAAGCTACTTCCCGGACTCGCTGACGGAAGCGTGGTTGCTGGAATCGGATTCGGCGACGCACTTTCCACCAAGTCCAGCACCATCGCAGGCACTGCTCGCAGCGTGCTCAGCGCAACACTCGCGAATCTCATCGTCGTCACGGTTGGAAATGACCTTGCGATCGTGGACGCAGCTGCAAAGGGCGTCGATATCCGCACGATGGCCAACCTCGACCCAACCCGTCGGAGCGCACAGGTCACGTTCGACAACGCTGAAGCGATCATCGTTCCCGGCGGCGCACAGTCACTCCTTGACTATGCGCGACTACTACTGGCCGCTGAAGCAACCGGTGTGGCTCGTGCAACAACCGACATGGCAGCCGACTACGCCCGCGAGCGTCAACAGTTCGGCCGAGCAATCGCCATGTTCCAGGCTGTGAAGCATCACTGCGCCAACATGCTTGTTGAAACAGAAATCGCAACCGCAGAAGTTTGGGATGCCGCTCGCTCCGCAGCAGCCGGTGGCGATCAGTTCTCATATGCCGCGGCAATGGCAGCGACCACTGCAGCGCATGCCGGCGACCGCAATGCGCAGCTCAACATCCAGGTGCACGGCGGCATCGGATTCACTTGGGAACACGACGCTCACCTCTATTTGCGACGCGCTCTTGCCATCGAGGCGCTTGTGGACGCCGAAGCTGCCGCAATCGAAATTGCGAACCTTCTCCGCAAGGACGTCAAGATCGTCCGAGCTGTGGAACTCCCACCTGAAGCTGAAGCATTCCGCGCCGAGGCTCGTGCGGCAATCGAAGCAGTCAAGGATCTTGACGGTAACGAACGCGTTCGTGCGCTTGTCGCGTCGGGCTACGCGGTTCCCCATTGGCCAAAGCCGTGGGGTCGTGCTGCCAGTGCAGTTGAACAGCTCGTCATCGAAGAAGAGTTCAACCGAGCCGGCGTAAAGCGTCCCGGCTACCAGATCACCGGCTGGGTCATCCTCACACTCACGCAGCACTCGACCGAGGATCAGCTCGAGCGTTGGATCATGCCAGCACTCAACCAGGAACTCATCTGGTGTCAGTTGTTCAGCGAGCCCGATGCCGGTTCCGATGCCGCTGGCGTCAAGACCAAGGCAACGCGAGTAGACGGCGGCTGGCTCATCAACGGACAGAAGGTCTGGACAACGGGCGCGCACCTTGCGACTTTCGGCCTCATCACTGTCCGCACAAACCCCGACCTACCAAAGCATCAGGGCATCACGTGCATGGTTGTTGACATGCACGCAGAAGGTGTCGAGATTCGCCCACTGCGCATGGTCAACGGTGGCGCCGAATTCAACGAAGTGTTCTTCAGCGATGTCTTCGTTCCTGATGACGATGTCGTCGGCCCCGTTGACGGCGGCTGGACCGTCGCCCGTGGAACTCTCGGCAACGAAAGCGTAAGCATCGGCAGCGGCGACGGAGCAATGGTTATCCCTCCGGCATCGTTCCTCGCTCCATTCGATGCCAACCCCGGACGACTCTCCGGCGGCGCTGGTCGCATCGGCCGAGCCACTGCTCGATCACAGGCAGCCGAAACCCTCAACGTGCGCAGTGCCCAGCGGGCCGTCACCGGTGGCGAACCCGGACCAGAAGGCGCGGTCACGAAGTTGCTGCTCACCGAAAACGCAGAAGAAGCAGCGGCGATTCTTTTCGAACTCGCCGGAACAACTGGCGTTTACCTCGAAGACGAAGGATTCATGGGCGGCACATTGCAACTCATGCATCGCGCATTGGCGATCGCTGGCGGAACTTCAGAGATCAAGCGCAACCAGATCGGCGAGCGCATTCTCGGGCTCCCGCGCGATCCGCTGATCAACTAGGCGGCTGCGCCACTAAGCCAAACTCGTGGGTTCAGTCCCAAGGTGCCCAGGTGCTTTGGGAATGAACGAACGCGACATCGTTCACGTAGCCGTTCCCATTTACGACCGTTTGCAAATAGCTCTGAAGCGCATGTGAACTCATAAACGAACGCTGCCAAGCGGCAAGATCCATTGTCTCGGATGATGTCCACACATCGTTCATTACAAATCGCGCTTCGTACCCGAGCGCTGCCATCTTGGCAATAGTTCCGTCGATATCTGCCATCCGCTCTTCCAGTTCGACGAAGAGAACCGGGTGATCACGCTTAATCGTGTCAAGTGCGCCGTCGATGACGGCATTCTCGTGACCTTCGACATCGATCTTGATGAATCGAACATCCGTGAAGCCCATGTCATCGATCCGCACGGTTTTCACCGAATGCGAGCCTGCCCCTTGGACCCCGGGGACGATTGTGGCCGTTCCTTCGGAACCGACACTTAGATCTTGCAGAACAAGCTCGGCCGTACCTTCCGCATCAGAAACAGCACATTCGTGCACCGTCACGTTTGAAGCCACACCTTGACGCAGCACCGCCGCAACTTTTGGGTTCGGCTCAAACGACTGCACGTCGCGCACGCGCTTCGAAAGCCAGTACGTCCAGGGCCCGTACCAAGTGCCAACGTCAATTGCGGTTCCCGAGGGATCGCAACGTTGAATGATCCCGCGCATCTCGGGTTCGGCCCGAAGGTGGAGTCGCGCTACTACAGGGTGAAAGAAGGACTTTGGGACAAGCGATGTCGCTGCAGAAAGCACCTTCGTGGGCAGTCCCCGCTGGCGCTCACCCTTTGAATCACCCTCTGAATCACCCATTGCAGATCCTGCTCCAAGATCATTGAATTCCACGCTGTGGATGAGTCATCCAATCTAGTGGATCCCCACCTCTATCCTCTGCGCATGTCATTTCGCGACGCCCTTGGAAGATTTGTCTCTCATCCCCGAGTGAATGAGTTCCAGACACGGCTACTCGGTAGGAGTCGTCTAGAAGCCCACCTGAACCCAGTCGCTGCCCGTACGTTCGCGGCTCTGCCTGTCGGAACGGTTGTTGACATCGGTGGCGGAACTGCTCGCAGCCGATCCATGTGGCCCGCAGAGTGGACCTACTACAGCATCGATCCAGATGCGCGGGTTCTCGAGGTCGAATCGGTAGGGAAGCCGATCGAGCGACTTGTGGGTGATGCTTCGGCGCTTCCACTCCCCGACAACAGTGCTGACGTGGTGTTGATGCAGTGCGTCTCCCATCACCTTGACGATTCGATCTGGCCAGCATCGCTCACTGAGGCAAACCGAGTACTGAAGCCTGGCGGTTCATTCATTTTTCTTGATGGCGTGTGGCGTAAACGCCGCTGGTTCTCAAGGGTCTTTTGGAGGCTTGATGCCGGTCACTACCCAAGGACGTCAGGTGAGCTCGAAAGGGCGGTCGCAAAAGAATTTCACATTCTTGAGACCGACCGTTTCAACGTTGTCCACCACTCGATCCTCCTGACCGCCCAGCCCTTACCCTAATAGGCCACAGAAAAGGGGCCTATTCCACGAACGGCTGCCACTGCTCGAAACCCCGCAGCAGGGATCACTTAGACTCCAAGGGGTGGGAGCCCAGCGAAGCATCATCATCCCGATGTTTAACGAATCTCGCGCTCTGCCGAACACACTCGCTCGAATCAAGTTCCAATTCCCCGCTGCTGATACCGAAATTTTTCTCGTTGACGATGGAAGCACTGATGATTCCGCCGGTCTCGCCAAACACCTCACCCAAGGCGACGACCGTATTGAGATCATCCACCTTCCGAAGAATCTCGGAAAGGGAGCTGCATTACGAGCCGGCGTTGCACGAACAACTGCCGATGCGGTCCTGTTCATGGACGCTGACCTCTCGACCTCTCTTGAGCACGTCGACGCTTTCCTCGAGCGACTCTCCAAGTTCGACATTGTGATCGGCTCACGAAGTGTGCCTGGCTCAATCGTCAAGCGATCAAGTCCGATGCGACAGTTGATGGGTCGAACATTCAACCAACTGATGCGTTTGTCGACTGGTCTCGACATTCACGACTCCCAGTGCGGATTCAAGGCCTTCCGCGGAGACGTTGCCCGATTGCTCTTCTCTCTTTCGGAAAGCAATCGGTTCGCATTCGATCCTGAGATTCTGCGCCTTGGCGTTGCTCTTGGGTACTCCATCGACGAAGTGCCCGTCTCGTGGGAGGCCAGTGACCGCTCGGCGGTTCGGCCCATACGCGATTCCATTCGCACAGCAATCGATCTCGTTCCGATTCGCTATCGCACCCGATCCACGAGGGTTCAGGGCCTCGCCTCCCGAACCGGGCTTTTGGTGCCCACCCCAATCGCCTCTCTGAACGATTACTAGAGACTCGACAAACACATGCGGATTGTTTTTCTCGCGTGGCGCGACACCGCCCACCCGCAAGCTGGTGGATCCGAAGTCGTCATCGATCAACTTGCGTCAAGGCTCACCGAACGCGGGCATGAGGTCCAGTTGCTTCACGGGGGTCCGTCGGGGAAGCACAACTACCGCAGCACGCGAATCGGCGGCAACTACTCACAGTATGTGCGCGCACCCTTTGCTTTTCTCCGCCGATCAAAACACGTCGATCTCATCGTTGACGTTGAAAATGGCATCCCCTACTTTTCGCCGATGTGGCAACGAAAGCCGGTCATCGGCTTGGTTCACCACATCCACACTGAACAATGGCGAATGCAGTTCCCAGGACCGATCGCTGCAGTCGGACGCTGGCTCGAAGGCCGACTGATGCCACGCATGTATCGACATGCTCCGTTCGTCTCGGTCTCGCCTTCGACAACAGAAGGATTAGTTGAACTCGGCATCAACCCAGAACACGTCACGACGATCGAGATGGGACTCGAGTTCACACCACTTGATCCATCACCTTCGGCGGAACCTCGGTTTCTCGTTCTCAGCAGACTTGTTCCCCACAAACGAGTGGAATTGGCCCTCAAGATGTGGGATTCCGTGCGGCCGGCTACCGGTGGCAAGCTCGTCATCGTTGGTGACGGCCCTGAACTCGACAGCCTCCGCGCTCTTGCTGGCCCCGATGTGGAGTTCACTGGCTGGGTGGACGAAGACCGCAAGCGCACCGAACTTTCCCACGCATGGCTTCTGATCCATCCTGCTCATCATGAGGGTTGGGGCACGGTGATAATGGAAGCAGCAGCGGCCTCAGTCCCCACAATCGCTTTCAACGTTGCCGGCGTTCGCGACTCTGTAGAGAACGGAGTCTCGGGTTATCTCGCTGAGGGCGAACAAGACTTTGTTGCGCAATGGATCTCCCTCGCTTCGAATGGGGACCGTCGCAGAGAAATGTCAGGCGCAGCAAAGGCCAGAGCAGCCACGTTCACCTGGGATCGAGCGGTAGACATGTTCGAGTCAGCACTTACAACGACCGTCCGTGGTCGATGACGAGGGCTTCAATTCAAACGGCATGACTTCTCCCACCGACACCGCTGAAAAAGTTGCGGACGAGACTTCAGTCGATTCACCTACTCCGACAAAGTGGATCGCTTTCGCAACGCTCCCGATTCTCATTGGCGCGTTCCTGCAGCGATTCGGCGAGATTGTGTATCTCACCCGCCTCGACCGAATCCTCGATCCATTCACGATGGCCGCGCGCGGATTCGACCTGTGGAATCCGTATTGGGACATGGGCGCTGTTCAGTTTCAACAGAATGGCTATTGGTTCCCTTTTGATCTTTGGTTTGGACTCACAAATGCACTGCGGATTCCAGCGTGGATTAGCGAGCGACTTTTCATCTACCTATTTATTGCAATTGCGCTCTGGGGATTTGTCCGCCTCGCTGACGCATTCAAAATCGGCCGGCCCTCCACACGAATAGCTGCCGGCCTTGCCTACGCGATCTCCCCCGTCATCCTTTCTCGGGTCGGATGGCAGTCACCGTTCGCCATGGGAGTCATTTTTCTACCTTGGGCGTTGGTGCCGCTCGTGCGAGCGTCGAAAGCGGGTTCAACGCGAAAGGCAGCAGCCCAATCGGCAATCGCTCTCGCACTGATTGGTGGAGCGAATGCGGCAGTCACCATCACAATCTTTCCGCTTCCGCTTCTCTACCTCCTCACTCGCTCCCGAGGACCCCGCCGAGCACTCCTTTTGCGCTGGTGGATTCTTGCCGTCCCAATGGCAACGCTGTGGTGGCTTGTCGGCCTCTACCTCTTCGGCAAATTCGGTCCTGATGTTTTGCAGTACACCGAATCGGCTAGGGCTACAACGGCACCAACCTCACTCTTCGAAGTTTTGCGCAGCACCGCTGATTGGGTTTCTCGACTGCCAGGTGGAACTAATCCCGCAGGATTTGCGCTCACGTTACGTACAGTACCGATCCTCGCAACCACGCTTGTTGCTGCGGTTGGAATCGCGGGACTAGCTCGTCGTCGCCTCCCCGAACGAACGTTCCTCATCTCAAGTTTCTTACTCGGCGTTGCTGCAGTTGGCGGCGGATTCGGTGGCCTCTTCGGTAATCCGGCAACCGCTCAATACCAAGACTTACTTGATGGCGCTCTCAATGCATTCCGCAATGTCTACAAATTCCAGGCTTACATCACTCTTCCCCTTGCTTTCGGAGTCGCTCACGTTCTTGCGGGGATTCTTGATACCAAGGTGATGAGAAATCAAGCGTTCTTCAGACGTAGCCTCGCCGGCGTCGCAATTACCGTGCTCGTGCTTGCTTCATGGCCACTTTGGAGAAATTCACTTACACGCGGTCCTGGCGCAACTCAGATTCCAGCCGCTTGGGTGGAAGCCAACAGTTGGCTTTCAGAAAACTCGCCGGGACGCACTCTTGTACTGCCAGGAATTCCAGATGCCGATTTCGAATGGGGATTCACGGCGCAGATCCCCATTCAATGGGGATCTGATGTCACTTGGGCAACACGAAGTCAGGCTCCTCTTAGCGGGCTCGAGGTCGTGGAGTATCTCGACGCCACCGAGACAGCCATCGAACAGGGTGGCAATACGGGGCTTGTCGAGTACCTCCGTCGCGGTGGCTTCACCGCGGTGGTGGTCCCCAATGACCAACGTTCACAGGATTATGGCGCTCCGCCGCCCGAAAGAGTTCGTCATGCGATGACCGCAAGCGGATTCACCGTCGCCGCTGGATTTGGCGACCGCTCCTACGGCTATGGCGACCTACAACAGGTTGAGATTTATTCAGTGCCTGGTGGGGCAGTCGCGACCACCTACGCCGAATCGTCATTGACATGGCTGAGCGGCGATATCGCATCGACGCTTTCCATCCCCAAGGCTGTGTTCGGCGATCGCCCGTACCTCCTCACCCGTGATCGCATTCCCTCTCCGCTCCTCCCATCCCAATGGATCGTCACCGACGGCAACCAGGCATCGACGATTGACTACGGACTCAATCGCAACAACAGGAGTTACATCCACGGTTTAAACAACGACGTCGTTCCTGCCGGACAAGATCCGGCGAGTCGCACCTACCAAAAGCTCGATGGTTTCTCGTCTGTCACCGCCTCGAGTGTCGGCCCCGGAATGTTCCTGGCAGATATTCCATCCTTTGATCCGGCAAACATTTTTGATGGCGACCCGACTACGTGGTGGGTTCCGCGCCGGATCGAAGTGAATGGATTCAATGCCTGGGGACCAACCGATCCCTTTGTCGAGGCAAAATTCACAACACCGACGCTGCTGAATCATCTTGAAGCGGCGCTATACATCGGCCCGTACGCAACGTTGTCGCCTATTGACATCACTGTTCGGACCGACGCCGGAGAAGCAACCACCACACTGCTGCCAATTCAAGCGACGCAGCCGCTCAACGTCGTTCCCGGAGTTACAGAGTCAGTGGAAGTTTCCATCGCTCGCAGTTCCTATCTTGCGATCGACGACGTCATAGGAATTCGAGAACTAACACTTCCCGGGACACCGGTCACTCCCCGACTCGTCGTTCCTAGTCAACTCACTAGCCAGTTCTCAACTCCGGGTACACCAGATCCTGCGTGGGTGTTCACTCGAAACCGCGCCGCAACCTCACCCGTCGTTTCACTCAACTCTGAACCAGAGATCGCGCGCGAATTCACAGTTCCAAAAGATGGCAAGTTCAAACTCTTCGCAACCGCTTCAGCAACGAAGGGCCAGCAACTTCTCCGCTGGCTTGGCACCACACCAACGTTCTCCATCACTGCGGACTCCACCTGGGGCGAGAATCCAAAAGCAGGCCCGCGCAACCTTGTTGATCGAGACAGCACCACCCATTGGCGCAGCGGCACCGACATCACCGAAGCTGGCGGCAGTGCACTCATCAACATGAAGTGGAACGAGCCGCGAACAATTTCATCGCTCGTCCTTGTCCGCTCCGAGGGTGAAGCAATGCCCAGCGAAGTCATTCTCTACGCAGGCGCTGATGCTCGTCGTGCTCCCGTCGCTGCCGATGGCATCGTCACCTTCGAACCAGTCACGACAGACTCACTGAGCATCCGCCTTGCTTACGCACCGATCCCCATCAATGACAACGTCTCTTCGCGTGTGATGGGCTTCCGCTCAATCGATGTTTCCTCAGTCGCCGATCTTTACCCTGGGGCAGTTGATCGCTCAGCGCCGTACGTCGCTACCTGCGATGCCGGACCGAGGGTCGCTATCGGTTCGACATCGGTTTCGTATTCCGTCGCCACCACCGCGGGAGCACTTATTGATGGCACTCCTGTCAATCTCACCCCGTGCATCAACGACGGAGTTGAACTCACTGCCGGCACCACACTGCTTGACGCATTGAGCGGAACATCACTCGTCACTATCGACCAACTCGTGCTTGGTAACTCGCCAACGACGGGAGTGCCAGCCGGAGTGCCTCGAGACCTTTCCATTGACCAATGGGGAACCAATGATCGCACTGTCACTATTGCGATCGGCGACGAAGGGCTTCTGGTCGTCAACGAAGCATTCAACGATGGTTGGGAAGCAACGCTCAACGGGACCAAAATCACGGCTCTCAAAATTGACGGCTGGCGACAAGCATTCGTGTTGCCTGCTGGCGATGGAGGCACCGTGCATTTGCGCTATGCGCCTGACCGCATCTTCAAAATTGGAACCATTTTCGGTCTGTTCACGTTGCTCGCAGTTTTCGTTATGGCTCTCTGGCCGGACCGAAAGAAACGTCAACTCGATCCCCTCAACGAAGGACAACCAGCGAAAGCGCTTCTCGTCGCTGGAGTCGCCATCGGTGCTGTTTGGTGCACAGGCATTGGCGCTGTTCTTCTTCTACCGGCGTGGTGGCTGCGAAACCACCGTCGCTCGTGGCTCGCACCGATCGCATTCCTCTCGATGAGTGCTTCGGGCGTGCTCGTTGTTCTCGGTAAACGAATCGTTGACTACCCCTCGAATCTGTGGGGCGCTGCGTCGTACCCCGTGAGCGCGCTAGCGGCCGCTGCGTTCCTCTGTGCACTCGTGACGCTCTTACCTCGTCGCAATGACGCTGAAGCCGGACTGACAGACCCGTCCCCCACACAGACCACCGACAAACTCAGCGCCTAACTGCTCGTTGTGCCCGGAGTGGGATTTGAACCCACAAGCCCCGAAAGGCCGGGGGGTTTAAGCCCCCTGCGTCTGCCAATTCCGCCATCCGGGCTGGAATCGGACCACGGTACCGCCCCGCCCGGACCCGAAACGCCGAGAGACCTAAGCAACCTTGGTCTGCGGTGTGCCAGCAGGCTGGGGGCCCCGGCGCCCTGTGCGCCCGCCAACCCCGTGGGCCGCGCGTCGCTGCCGCTGACCTGCTTGGCCCTCGACGTCGGTACCTCGGATGACATCGGCCTCGACCGCGCTCCACATGACCGTGCGGGCAGCGCCTGCGGTTGGACCCACAAGGCTGTTCGCCACGAGCACGCCATCGATCATGTCGGCGAGCACCGAGACCCACGGCCGACCTTTAATGCGGACAGACACCGTGACTGCCTCGACACCAGCAGCGTCGACCTGGCGCTTCATTGTGCGATCGACGCCCTCGAGCCGCGGCGGGCTGCGGAAACTTGGCACCACAAGCCCTGCGGCGCGCGCCACCTCGCCAAGTGATCGTGCGGCGGCTGCGAACCGCAGCGAGGAAGCTTCCATGGCCGCGATGATGCCGGAGAGGTGTGACAGTCCCTGCCCATGTCCGAACCGCTCCGTACGATGCAACGAAATGACTGACGCCGAGGCTCCCCTCAATCCCGCGCAACAAGAAGTCCTCGACCTCCTCGGTGCTGCCCCCGAGGATCGTCCGTCATTCCCACCGACCCTCAAGGCGACCCTGCGCGCCGACCTCGAAGATGCGCTCGCCGACCTCGCAAGCGAGATCAGTCCCGAGGCGCCCCTCTTCGTCAATAAGCACGACCTCTCGATGGTGCACGGCTGCGAACTTCGCCACCTGACCGAGAAGGAAACGCCGTTCGAGTGGAGCCCTCCCCTCGCGCGCGGAACCATCGCACATAAAGCCATCGAACTTTCGATGCATCAGCGACGGCGACCCATTCCGCTTGAACTCGTCGACGAGGCAATGGACCGCCTCGAACGCTCAGACGATTCAATCTCGGGCTGGCTCGCAACCTGTTCCGAGACCGATAGGGCCGAGCTGCGAGCCTTTGCCAACGAACGCGTCGCAACGTTCCTCGAATGCTTCCCGCCGATCAAGCCCGGCTGGTCGCCGGTCACCGAAGCACGTATGCGCCTCGAGCTTCTCGATCACCGAATCGTGATCTCGGGCCGATCAGACCTCACATTGGGTCGCGCCGATGGCCTCACTGCAGGCAAAGTCATTATCGATTTCAAGACTGGCTCAATGTCGCCATCGCATCTTGATGATTTACGCCTGTACTCCCTGCTCGAAACGATGCGCATCGGAACGCCACCTCGCCTCGCCGCGTCGTACTACCTCGACGCGGGCGTCGCTCAAGCCGAAGCGATCACCGAAGGAGTCCTGCACTCGGCTGTTGCTCGCACCGCCGACGGCATTCGAAAGCTGCACGAACTTTCTGTTGGCACTCGCGCTCCGGTCGTGCGCCCCAGTTGGGGATGTCGCTGGTGCCCGATTCGCACCACCTGCGCGCAAGGAAAGGCGCATCTCGGCGAACTCGACGAAGACAACGATCGTT
>Ga0315905_10002796_pt1 | contig 18230 bp, 30 predicted proteins | sample LakEriMetagenome_5_FD_203522 | JGI IMG/M metagenome (GOLD analysis project Ga0315905, IMG submission 203522) | Freshwater fungal communities from buoy surface, Lake Erie, Ohio, United States - Buoy 4 MA121 | ecosystem: Environmental > Aquatic > Freshwater > Lake | place: USA: Lake Erie, Ohio... | reverse complement strand
TACTATGGGAAAATTTATAATTACTGAAGAAGAGAAAAACAGAATTAAGGGGTTGTATGAACAATTTAATCAGGAACTTGATTTTGAGACAACAAATAACGACCAAGTGGAAACTCCTCACAAAGAAGAACTTATAAGTAAGTTAAATGACATTGATACAAAAATGGAAAGTTTATATAATGATTTAAAAAATTCGGGAACTACCATAGATAAAAAAAGATTTATGTATCAGTTAAGAAACAGTGTTGAGGGTATTATACATGATATGATGGAAGACCCAAACATTGATAGAAACCAATTTAATGAGTTAAACAATTTGTTCACAGAAAAATATAACGAAATGTTTAATAAGTATAAGAATATGATACGTTAAAACAATATATATTTTTAATTAACCCCTCCGATGATAGTATTGTCGGACCGACCCCATCTCTAATAAAGGTGGGGTTTTTTATTCTATGATATATTTATAACTAAAACAATAATATGAAAAAGATAGTTAGACTTACAGAATCAGATTTGATTAGACTTGTTAAAAGAATAATTAAAGAAAATGAAGAGGAGTATCTTTATCACGACCCATCATCTATGGGTAGTGGAAAATGGTATAGAAATACTTTTATGAATCAGGGTGACCCTGAAGAATATTCAGATGATGAACTTGATATTGAGGACATCTCTACTATGGATGTTGATGATTATGTTATCGCCCCTCCGTATAAAAAGTTCTACTCTAAGAACTCCCCTACAATCAAACGAGCCAAATTAAGAAGACAATAAAATTAAACCCCACCTAATACGTGGGGTTTTTTATTTCCCCATATATTGACCCCCTATTTTAAAATGTCCTTCAATGTAGGAAAAAAATTTCTGGAAAATTTTTGTATTTATTGTATATGAGATATATTATAACAGAAGAACAAAATAATGTTTTGAGTGTCCGAAGAAGAATCTCCCAAGACTATGATTTGATTAGGGAGATTGTTGTTGAGGGAATGGAAATGTTTATATGTCAATTTGATACCCTTAAAGATTTTTATGAGTTTTTATGTCACGACTCGGCAATGACTTATCTTCTTAATTATTTTAATAACCAACATCAAGAAGGGTATTTAAAAATGGAAGAATATATTACCAGTCTTATTAAGGAAAACTTTAAAGAAATTATTGTCACCTATTGGAAAGAAAATAAGGAAGATTGTTAAAAATTTTTGACAATTTGGGTATTATATATTATTCTTATACCCTATGAAAAATTTATTTATTAAATATAAGAAACCTATTGTGGTGACATTGTCTATAACCATCCTTCAACTGCTGTTTGGGTTTGACCCCAAGTTTACATTGATTAATATTATTTGGTTGTTTCTCTAAAATTTTTCCCTTCGGGTTATCAATCCCCCTACCCCCTTTTTTATTTCTGATATATTTATCTGTATGGGAAAAAAAGTTATAAGATTAACCGAATCTGATTTGGTTAAAATCGTTAAAAGAGTAATCGAAGAACAAGACCAGTCGTTCTCTGATAAATTGAGACAGAAGATGTTATTCTTTAAACCGTTAAAGATGACGGATGATAGAAAACTGAAGTTGTTTGAGTTTGTTGTTAACTCTATTGAATCGGGTAATTATACCACAGATGCTTATAGAACAACTAGACAGGATGTTCATCTTGTGATTCATTCTAATGATGATACGCTCATTGATGGTATTAAAACAAAGGCTAGTATTGTTGTGTTGAATGTTAGAAGAAAAAAGGTTACTGGTCGTATCCCATCTTCTGATGTTATTGTTCAGATTCCCCAGAATACAAAGGGTTATGGAGATATGGGTTTTATGGATGATAATGACCCTCTGTTTCAGAAGTTTGTCGGGTTATGTCAAGATATACTTAAATCCGACAAAAAAACAGGTACGGAGTTGGAACTTGCCCCGATTGATTTCTCTCGAACTTCTCCACCTGATAAGGAAGAAGATGAACCAATTCGTCGTTATAGGGTTTATAATGATTTTAATAACGATGGTTATACTGACGATAATAAATTTGGCGGTTTCGGCGGTGGTAGTTTCGGAGGTGGTGGGAGTGGTAGTGATTTCTAAAATTTTTTTTCGTCGTTCCGATTCCCCCCTACCCCCTTTTTTGTAATTTAGTGCATTAAAATACACCATTTATTACAATTATATTAAAAAACCAATTCTTGAAAGATATAGTGTAGTTTATTGCCCTTTTTGTTTCAAATACCCCTACCCCCTTTTTTTCTGAAAATTATTTATTATATTTTTTATTATGGAACCTGAAGAAGAAAATAATATTGGTTTAACCGCATGGGATAATTTAACCACAACAACTAATGGTGATTACTTAGTTGCGGGAGGTAACGTTTTATATAATTCATATGCCACATATAGTGCTCCATATGATATGGATTTTAAACTACCTGATGTTTTTTTGAAGGTTATTAAATTAATGATTCCTGAAATTAAGAATGTCATTGTACGTAATTCTTCTTTGACTTTAAATTCATTGAATCAAATTGGAAACTTAACAATTAACTTGTTTATTATTTTGGATGAAACATCTTCTGGTGATAAGGACTATGAAGAAAAAATTTGTGATTTGTTTAAAATGACATTTCCTGACATTGACTATGTTGTGTTGAATGTTAAACAATTTGATTCTAATGATAAAAAATTCTCTGAGATTCTTAGATTGTTTGTTAAATAATGTTTTGGTTGATTAATTTCTAATTTTTTTTTTCGATAAGATATTTATTCTTATATGAAATTTATTCTTACAGAGTCACAGTATGCCGGACTTATGAAACTAATTAAAAAACAAGAAGAGGATTTGAGTTTTTTAAAAAGCAGCGTGGTTACATCAATTGAACATGATGTGACAGATTTATTAAACTCCAAGTTTCAAGGTAGATTTTCACACTATGGTTATATGCGATATCCCTCATTTTTTATTTATCCCGAAAAATTGGCGTCCGAACTTGCGAAATATAATGTAAGGGAGCCATTTTTGGTTATTGTTTATGAAGTAAAAAAATCTACAGGTAAAGTTGAAATTAGCATCTTTTGGAATTCAAACATATATTTTGATTATAAAAGAGAAGATGGTAGATGGGAAAGACATAGACAACCCAAAAATAGTATTACGTGGGACTATATGAATAACCCTGATGGACAAGAGGAATTCTTATCTAAATTGGAAAAGACCATTAATGGAAGAATTAGTGAAAAGGCTCAAAACAAAATTATTAATGATTTTGAAAAACTTTATTCAGGTCCATCACCTAAGTTTTTTTCCTAAAATTTTTCCCTTCGGGTTATCAATCCCCCTACCCCCTTTTTTTAGTTCATATATATTTATCATTATATGAATTTTAAAATCTCAAAATTACAATATGATTCAATAGTCAAAAAATTGTTTGCCTCATTTATTGGGAATATTACTTTTGATAAACAAGATGATTATATTGAGTTATTTGATAATGGTGGCGATAATTTTGCCGATATTTGGAAAAATGAATCTAAAAGATGTAAAAAAAGGATACATCTTCATATTAATAAATCTGAATTGATGGAAAAATTTTATCCTGTATTCAGAAAGAAAATGTTTGCGAAATCTTTGATTAACTATGTTTATGAAAAAACAAATATTAAATGTGATTGTGCGACATTTGAATATGATACAAAATATGTATATAATGAAGATGGAGAAGTAATCGATATGACCTACAAAAATTATAAGTATAAAAGAAAGAAAAAATAATCCTATATTGACATACTGTTTCATTTTGTTTATCATTATGGAAAATTAATTAAACAATATGAAAAAAACATTATTTTCTTTTATCCTAACCGTATTGAGTATTTGTTCATTCGCTCAAATCACGGTTGTTGACGTTATCGTTAACAGTACTGAACATGACACATTGGAAGCTGCGGTAATCGCTGCGGAACTTGCCGATGATTTATCGGGACCTGGTCCATTTACAGTTTTTGCCCCAACAGATGCTGCATTTGCGGCTCTTCCTTCAGGTACAATCGAAACTCTACTAGCCGACCCAACTGGAACACTTGCCGAGATTCTTTTGTATCACGTTGTAAGTGGTCAAGCTCTCTCAACTGATTTGAGTGATGGTCAAACTATTACCACATTGCTTGGTGAGGACATCACAGTTACAATCGGAATGAATGGTGTGATGATTAATAACGCAACAGTTGTTGTTGCTGACATCACGGCCACCAACGGAGTTGTTCACGTAATTGATGCGGTTCTTCTACCACCAGCTCCACAACCAACAACTACTGTTGTAGATGTAATTGTTAATAGTGATGTTCACAATACGCTTGAAGCGGCTGTCGTTGCGGCAGGTTTAGTGGAAACACTTAGTGGCACTGGACCATTCACAGTATTTGCTCCGACTGACGCGGCGTTTGCGGCACTTCCAGCCGGTACAGTTGAGACTTTGCTCGCCGACCCAACAGGTACCCTAACACAGATTCTTCTTTATCACGTAGTTGGAGCTCAGGCTCTATCAACTGACTTGACTAACGGACAGACTGTGGCAACACTACAAGGTCAAACTGTAACAGTTACTATTAATGCTGATGGTGTATTCATTAATAACGCTCAAGTTACAGTTGCTGACATTGTTACAGATAATGGTGTTATTCACGTAATTGACGCAGTTCTTTTGCCACAACAACCAAGTTTTGTTTCAAATGGTGAGACAATCGGTAGTGTGGACGTTTATCCAAATCCGGCAAATGACATTCTTAACGTTTCAACAAATAATCAAGGTGTAATTGAGATTTACTCATATGAGGGTAAATTGATTAGTACAACAAGTTATTCAGGTCCAAACACTGTGGTTAATGTAGAAGAATTGAGCAGAGGAAATTACATTGCAGTTGTTAAAAACAATAACGGAACTGTGCAATTGTCCAAATTCACAAAAAACATTTAATAATTAAATTATTATAATCAAACCCCTCCCACAAAGAGGGGTTTTTTATGTTTTGATATATTTATATGTAAAATATTGTTATGGGAAAAATAGTTAGACTTACGGAATCAGATTTAATTTTAGTAGTTAAACGTATTATAAAAGAACAAGGTCTTATTGGAGGTTTAGTTAAATCGGTAACCAAATCAACTGCAAAACAAACTGGTAAACAAGTGTCTAAACCCATTGCTAAAGCGTCGATACCCTTGTTACAACAATTACCTAATGAAATTCAAATTCTTATTAAAAGATTACCTACTTCGACACCTGTCGGACCTAAGTTAAGTAATGTTTTTAAAAATAATTATGCAACTATAAGAAGTCTACCAAGTAATGTAAAATCTTTAGGTTTTGATGACCTATACGCTCGAAAATTAGCAGATTCCGTGTCTAAGACAGAAGGGACGGTAATTGATTTTCAAGATGTGTACACAAATGCTCATCTTTTAAAAAAACAATTGGAATCTGTCCAAGCTCCTTATCTAGTTCAAACTAGTGTTAATAGATTTATTTCTGATTTGGAGTCTCTTATAAAGAAATAATTTTTTATTCTGTAATATATTTATTGTTATGGGTAAAAAAATTGTAAAATTAACAGAGTCGGAATTAATTAATTTAGTTAGAAAAGTTATCCGTGAACAAAAAATTTCTGATTTACCTCAGAATCAACAATCCCTAGCACCAAAACCTAATTTAAGTTCAACCAAATCGAAAGATTTAAGGTCAACTTTAACTCCACAACAACAGCAACAAGTTAAGGATATAACAAGGGGGCAGAAGGACTTATCAAAACAATATTATAGTAATCAAACAACAAATAAAACAGACAATTACAAAGTAGATGACCACACACTTAATACTATTTTATCAATAGGAGCCGCATTTATTCCTGTTGTTGGGCCTTTTATTTCGGCTGGAATTATGTTAAATGATGCCGCACAGTATTATAATGAAGGGGATTCAAAAACCGCAGGTATGATGGCCATGTTTGCATTATTACCAGGTACTGGTGCGGTTATTTCTAAAGTTCCCGGTGTAAAACAATTAGGGGCGAATGGGATGAAAACTCTTGCAACTAAATTATCAACCAAGGCTCCATTATCAAAATTGGAAAGTGAGGTTGTTGCCGGACTATCGGCTAATCAATCTTTGGTACAACAAGAATTATCAAAACTTACCGCTGAGACCGCAAAAAAAACTGCACAAGCGGTTACAAATCAAACTACAAAACAATCTTTGGTTAATATTGGTAAAAAAGGTTTAGTGTTTACTGGAAAGAATGTTGCCCCATATGTTGCCGCGGGAGTTGCATACGATAAGGCTTATGATTCATTAAACCCTGAGAGTGAAGTAGATTTGGCATCCGCATTAGATGTTGACATTTCACAAATTCCTGAGAAAGATACTTTAGAAATTGAATTTTAAATAATCGTTTATCAGAATTAACATTTCCATTTATTTATTCATGATATATTTATATATAAAATCATTTTATGAAACAACTTTATTTCTTTGATGAATCTGAAAGAGAAAGAATTCTTAATCTGCATGAATCGGCAACCAAGAATCAATATCTGATTAATGAACAATCATCCGCTGATAATATTGCGCGTGAGATACATAATGCGTCTTATGGTCCAGGTACCGGAAAAGGTTTTTTGGATGCTATACAAAAAATATCTACCCTACAACAATTGATTGATGTTGATAATCTTTTGAAGAATGGTTATTCACGACTTGGTCTACAAGGTCAAATTAATGATGAATTTAATCCACAGGAGGCAACTGATAGGGCGAGTTTAACGACTTTCCAGAATCACTTGGCTAAACTTGGAGCTACGATGACCTTCGACCAAAAAAGAAATGAAAGTGTGGTTATTAACTTTCAATCAAAAGTTCAAGGTCAGCCCGAAACCCAAAAAACTGAGGAACAACAAGTTGCTGATTGGACACAAAAATTCCCATGTGTTATAAACTATCCTGGAGTTCAAAAAATTGCCAACCCTCGTACAGATACCAATGTTTCAGGTACTGTTGCTTATAAAATAGGCGAATTTACTTATTTTATTGATGGTAAACAATATGGTAAAGGAAGTTATAATACCTACACATGTGATGATGCATTTTTCAAAAACTCATCAAGATTACAAGCAAGTCCTGAAAATAAAAAAGGAACTACTACTCCACAACCTTACAAACATGCTCAACACGTAACAAATGTTCAGAACAAATTAAAGGAGATTGACCCGGCCTTCGCTGGTGGAGTTACAAAAACAGGTCAAATGGACCAAGCTACTATAAACAAGCTCATGGAAATACTTATGTCAAAGAAGATGCCTGAGACTAAAGTTGAGACACCAGCACCTGAAGGACAAACTCCTGAAGCTGAAGGTTAAAAAAGATATTAATTATGAAATTTATAATTACCGAAGAGGACAAAAAACATATTAAACAACTCTATGGGTTAATAACCGAACAAGTTGTCCAAATTCCTAATGATATATTGGAATATACTCCAGAACAATGGAAAGCTTGGTATGACCAAAATATCGATGAGGGGTTTATTAAAGGTACCTTAAGGAAACCGGTGGAGGACCGACGAACTGGTGATAAAAGATTGCCGTTAGCCGATGGTATAAGAAGTATAACAAAAACTAATGAGGATAGAGCCAATTTTAATAAGTTATTAAGATTTATTAATACCCCATCCGTAGCAAGCACTTCCCGAATGGAGATGGTTGTTTCCGCCTTTGAAGTTGCTCAAAATATCGCAGATGAGGTTTATAGTCAATGGAACGACAGTTTGAAAAAAAGAATGATGTTAACCATTACAGAAAAAACAGAAACAGTTGCAGGTGAAACTGTTGGAGGAACTATAGAATTCCCAATTGGTTGGAATCCGGATGCTAATGTTCAATTATATGATAATAACCTATGGGAAGTTAGTACAGTATTTAAAGATTCGTTCAAAGAAAACATTAGTGATAAAATAGATTTACTAAAACAAACCTATCCTGACATACAAATTTCTTTATTATCATTGGATGTTCAAACATCGGCTTCAAGATATAGAAATACAGGACAAGCCGCAGATTTCAGCTTCCAAGAATTGTCACTTAATAGAAACGATTCCGCCAAAAATGAGATACTTGCAAAATTAGAAGAGAAAGGTGTCACCAATATAGGAGCGGTTACTCCTACCCAACAATATTTAGGAGGTAACGGTGATGGTACTACAGGTCCAAATCCACCTGAACCAAATGCTTATGTGGATAGTGGAAATGTTAAAATGAATACAACTCCTACTGAACCAAGAAACCAATTTGGTGAGCCACACTCAACTACTGAAGAATATAATCAATACAAATATCTAAAAGTTAGTATTAAATTAAAAGCGACTTTACCACAACCTCTACCTGAACAAGAGAGTGTTACGGTATTTAAATATGAATTAGTTATTGATGATAAAATTATTCCGTCACCGCAGCCGGTAAAAAGACCAAAACCTAAAGGCAAATCAAGCTCTATGAATTTGAGAGATAAGATTGCTCAACTTTTACAGATTGACCCAGAAAAATGTGCGGCTTACGATTAATTATCAATTAGGACAAAACAGGCTACCATAGTATTTTCTTTGTCATATGAGATTCCTACGGCAAAAGTTTGACCATTAGTCAATAATGTGCTGTTATGTCCGGGACTTAACATCCAACATTTTAACGTGACTAAACTTAGGCAGTCGTAATAATTCATACCATCTTCGTATAAAATTAGGACGGGATAAATCATATGTCCCATCATTAGGTTTTCATGAACCGCAACATAATCAATATCATACAAATCGCATCTCTCATCAACGTCTTCTTTTGAAGATGTAGGTTGTTTGTGGTCCAAGTAACCATTCTTCAAACAGTAGGAAGATTGTTCAGTTGCAACCTTTACAATTGATTTATCATATGAAACAAATTCTAGACCTTTTGACTTACGGTATTCGTTGTAATTTTTTTCAAAATACACATTGAATGAATCAATCGAGAATGTTTTTATGTTCGGTTCAATAACCAACATAATCTTTTCCAATTCATCTACTGTCATTACTTTATGACCCAAAGTTTTTTCTGATGATTGACCAACAAAAAAAGTAGAGATAAACAAAAAACAAACTGTTATTAAGAAAGATTTCATTTTGTGAATTATTTAATACAAATATACAAACTTTTTTTTATTCCAAAGTTTTTTTTATCATTTTTTTTACTTATAATTTTTATATGAATATAGAATTTGAAACCCCCCACCTTGTATTATGTATTAGAAATTATTATGGAACAATGGAAGATGGTCGTGAATTTACCGTCATATCTCATAGTAACTATGGTAGTGTCTGGATTGAAGACATTGAAACTGATGATGAATTAACCGAAGAAGAACTTGAAGAAATTAGAACAAGTTTCTATCAAAATGTGGATATTGGATAAAAAAAATAATATGAAAAAAGAAAAAGCAAAAATGGCTGCACCAAAAAAAGAAAAAAAGAAAAAGGTAACTGAGGAAGTTGTGGTTGAAACACCAAAGACAATTTCAGTTAAAATGGTTGAGTATTACAACACTATGGTTGTACGTGAACCAATTCAAATTAATGTTGCGGATTATCCTGAACTAAACGGGATGTCAGAAGAAGAAATGAAAGACTACATTAAAGATAATTGGTCTGACATGAAATCAACAAATGAAGAGTGGTACGATTCCCTTTATGACGAATGTATGCAATCCGATGTAATGCGAGAAAAGATTACAGGTGAAGAACAAGAATGTTATTTTGATTAATGAATGACTAAATTTAAAACCCATCGAATTCGATGGGTTTTTTATTTGTCGATATATTTATATAAAAAAATATATCATGAATAAAAGATTAATAATTTCTGAGGAAGAAAAAAAAGAAATCAGAAATAAGTATTCAAAAAGTAATGTCCAAGAACAAATAATGGGTGGAAACACTACAGGGCAAGATGATAAATTAACAAGTCAATTAGTTGATAAAACTACAAAACTGAGAGGAGGACTTTTCAAAACTGGCTCCGACCAAGTTGATACAAATAGTGCTGAATTCCAAAAAGCGGTTAATCAATTAACGCCTGTTGGTAATATTGGTAACCCTGTTGAAATTATTGGGGGAGCCTCAAGTGTTGGTTCTGATAGAGGCTTTAATAATAAAGGGTTGGCAACTAGAAGGGCCATGAATTTCAAAACAGCTTTGCAAAACGCGGGTGTTAATACCAAAAATATGTTTATTACCAATGTTGTAGTTGGTAATGCAACTGAAAGAAATAGCCCACAAGCATTAGAGCAACAATACGTTGGTTATACTGTTAGAGATACTGATTATAAGATAGATTATCAAACCGCAATTGATAACACCGCAACAGTTAGACAAGATATTAAAAGACCATTAAATTTGACTCAAACATATCCTGAACCTAAACCTAAAAAAGATGAGAAGGGTAAATATTTTGATTTGAGAGTACACTATCGTGGTGATAATAACACGGCGGTTAAGCTTACTTCAGCCATGATGAAATCAATCGATGGTAATACAAGTGTAATTAAAGTACAAGGATTATAAAAATTGTTGATATTTATAAGTAATAAACCATTAACAAAAAAATAGTACTATGAAAAACGGTGGTGGTTGTGGTTGCGGAAAATAATTTCCCAAACACGTTAAACAGAACAAAGGGAAGAGTAATCTTCCCTTTTTTACTGGGTGTGTTATATTTATTATTATGACAAACGAACAAAAAGCAGACCAATACGGTCAACTATTAAACGAACACACAAGATTGGGTAATAGAGTTAATGCAATTAAAGGTGAGAGTATTGAGTTGGACCAAAGACAATTAAGTCAAATTAGAGAGTTGGAGACACAACAACTTCGAATAATGAATTACATCAACAGATTGCTTGCACAGTAAATAAATTTCATTGGTATATTTATATACATGAAGTTTATTTTAAAAGAGGACCAAGTAATCAGAATTCAGGAACAGTTAACCCAATCAACAGGGACTACTGATTTTTCTGAATATGTTAAAAAATTTGAGTCCATTCGGGTTGGGAAAAATTCATTTACCCCCGACGATTTTTTATCAAGGTTAAATAGCTCACCGATTCAACTTAATATGTATCACATTCAAACTGATGGATATGATATTGGTACTGGGTCGGTTTCTATTTCAGGTAAAGTAAACGACATGAATATTAGATTAAACCTTAAACCTGTTGGTGATTTTAAGACTGGTTTAGTTACAATAACCAAAACTTTATGATATTTATATTAAAACAAAATTATGAAACATTTATTAAACGATTTATCGGAAGAAGAAAAAAATAGAATCCGTGAGCAACACACTGGTGGTAAAAAACTTGTCATCGAAAATTTTGATAAGCTTGTTAATACCAAACTTGGTGATGCTAAACCATTATTGAATGAGGAGGATGCGGTTAAGAAAGAGTGTGACCCAGATACTTACATGTTACCACAAGGTACCGTACTTGTTGGGGCAAGTAAAGTGATTGAGTATTTGAAAAACCCTAAACATAGTTCCGTTGCCGCAATGAAGAGATGCGTTAATGGTAAATTAGAGACTTGTGGTTGCCGAATAACAAAAGAAAAATTGGATTGTTTTAAAGATTAATAATATAAAAGGGGTCTAATGACCCCTTTTTTTATTTACGACGGTTTGTACATTGGTGGTCTAGCATTCCATGACCACGATTATTACGCATTGTCTTCTTCATTACTTGATTTGATTTTTTGTAATGAGCTTGATAATCGTAACCACGATGACTTGTTGTACAAGAACCGAGAAAGAGGATTGAAAGGATGATGATTAAGAATACGATAAAAGATTTAAATGGGTTTTTCATAAGGGTATTGGGTTTTTAATTGTGGTACAAATATATGGTGACATATTCATCAAACCAAATATATTTATAAAAAAAAATATCGTGATTAACTTAAATGAAGAAATAAGAAAGTTTGGATACCTTTCATTGTATAAAAGAGGTGTGGTTATTTCCGAACAAACAACAGGCACAACTAGTACTAGCGGTGTAACTTCAGGTTTAACAACAGTAGAAACTACATTACTTGGGTTTCTAAATGACGTTGTCCAAAAAAGTTTAACCCAAGACCCATCAAATGTTTCTTTCAGTGGATTAACTGATGATGTCGATAAAAGAAAACAAATGACCGATTTGAGTAATCAATTGATACAAAAAAGAGATACTGGGTCGGTAGATGTGAATCAAAGTAATTTTCAATTATATCTAAATACGATGAACAGTATGTTCCCTAATACGGAAGACAAACTCCCATTTTATCAATTGGGGTTAGGTGTTAAAAAGATGGAACAGAAAACCATTTAGGTATCAATCCATGATTCCATACCGCAAAACTTGATTTTGCCCCACGGTAATAATTCCTATATGACTCAACTACATCACTTACTTTATATTCGTCGGGCATTGCCTTTGGGGGTTCTGTAAATCCGACATCAGTAATTGCCGGTTTATTTGACAAACACCACTCAATCACGTCCTGTGATTTATGTCGTTTTCCGTACCTATTAGAGTATTCTTTACAAAGGGCAAGTCCTAACTCACAAAGATAAAGATAGTTCGATAATGAGGACCTGGTCCATATAGAACAGGGGTGATTCTTGTGGGATAACTTGTACGGTACTTGGGGGGTCGGTTGGTCGGTCATGTAATGTGCCGAACAAAGTAGTTGAGCCGTCTCAAGAATCATTTTAACCACATGTTTATCACAATGGTCTTTAGCACATTTTTCTACATCCCAATCTAAAAAGAAAATATTCATAGTACAAAGATATTTATAAAAAAACAAAGATATGAAAAAGTCATTAGTAATGTTATCACTATTCTCATTTTTATTTGCTGGTTGTACATTGACCATTGGAGATGGATGTAAATGTGGTGAGAATGGATGTGGTAAGCCTACACAAATTCAAATAATTGAAAAAGAACCTAAAGTTGAGGAGACAACAGATTTTCCATCTGACGAATTCCATGTAGTTGAGGATACCACAGAAAATTTTTAAAAATGGTTTTTACAATTACTGAAAAGAAAAAACAGGCTTTATTGTCAATCCTACAATCATTCTTTGATGGTAAGCTAGAGGAATATAGAAATTCGGATGATGCCGGTGAATTGGAATACCATACCGGAGCATTTGTAAATAATATTGACAAGATTGAGATTACCGACATCAGAAGGTCTGAAGGTATATGGTCCGTTGATTTGATATTTCATATGAACAGAATTTACTCATATGAAGATGAAGATTTGATTTATGATTTATCTTCAGGATTAACCGATTATATTGGTGAAAACGATATAAACGTATCACAACAAGAGGCGGAATATGGCATCTGAATTAGAAAGATTTCCTGACAAAATATTGTTTCAAATTATAAAACAAATTGCTGAAAATTGCGAATCGGATAGGGTTCCATTAGAATCTGAAATTAATGATGAAATCATAACGCTTATTGATAGAACCCTTAAAATATTTGGTGTAGTTGATGACCCAAAATATATTGATGATGAATACTTATGGGTCATATTAAAAATGAACATGAATAAATTATCTGATGATAGATTGGTGGGAAATTTAGAACGACCAGAAATTAAGGAATATGAATTCGATATTGATGTAAGTGAGACAGTTTATCAATTAACCACATGGACACATCAAATAGAATCATATGGCAACCCATATAGTCTGGTCAAGGCTATGGAATACAACGGAGATTTAGATTATTGGCAAGGAAGAGAAGGTAATAGGGACATTCAAGACTCTGAAACAAATGAAATTAGAATTGATAAGAAAAGTTTTGGTGAGGTTTAATCCAACTCTTCCAAATTATCAACATTTATTCTGCCATTTAATCTTTTTCCAAACTTTGGTTCATCTATAGCTTCGTAAAAATAGGTGTCGTCTTTTTCTAATTCTTGATTATATGGTTCTACAATAGGTGTTTGGACTCTCATCAAACTTATAGTTTTATTGTTTGGGTATATTGATTCAGGTGTCATTTCATCCCACTCATCTAATTCTAAAAATTCATTCATTAACTCTGTATCGTATGAGGCATAAAACCACTGACTAATTTCTCTTTTTTCATAATCGTCGTAAGTTCCACTTCCCCCACATTCATTACAACTTACTTGACCATCACCTGAGCAGTAATCACAATCCTCATCTCCATCACCATCACAATAAGTACAAGTATCATCTTCCTCATCTCGTCCACTACCACTACAATCACCACATTCTTCGCGTCCGGTACCATCACAGTAATCACAATTTTCATAACCATCACCATCACATTGAGGACATTGGGCTTCTGAATAATCCGAATCTACCTCAACTAATGAGTAAGCGAATAAATTATAAACTACTTCATCATATTTACTATCTAAAACTTCGGGAGTATCTACTAGTGGTAAAAGAAAAGAACTAATTATAATATCTTTGGGTGTCATGGCTTCTGCCATTTGATTATAAGGGAATGTTGAATGAAAATAAGTGTAGATATCAGTTGGTTTTAGATTGCTGAAATTCGGCTGATGAATTTTTTTTATAACAGAGATTAATTTATTTTTTTCCATATTAATAAATAGTATGTGGGTACACTTGTTGATATTTATACGATAATATACAAACAAAAAAAATGAAAATTATATTTTTTATACTTTTATTTATCCCCTTTGGAGTGTTGTCCCAAGTAAAGTATTCTCTTGATTATAACGTATTAATTGATTTTAATGGGAAATCAAGGGTCGAACACGATTATAAGGGTACTTGGTATTTTAGTACTGATTCCCTATTAGTTCAAAAATATGATTTAGATTCTTTGGTTTATAAAGTTACTGAAGTTAAGGGGAAACGCATTTATTATGAAAATGATTTTGATGAAACTATTGAAGTAGTATTTATGAATAATATGGTTACTGTTAGAAGTAATTTAAGGCCAAATCAATATATAATTTTTAGAAAAAAATAATACTTATTGATATGGAAAATCTTGATTACTTGAAACTTCAAAAGAAAATAGTCAATTCTGGAAATTTAGATGAGTTAAAGGATGCGGTAAAAGAAGCTAATCAATTCGTCAAAGATAAAAAAATAAAATCAGGTTCTGATGAGTTTAAAAAACTACAGGAAAGAATCAACATAGTATTAATCAAATTGAGAAAGAAATTAAAAACAGAACAAAAAACGATTGTTGTTACAGAGCAACAATTAAGTAGAATAGTTAAATTATTGTCAGAAGTCGATTCAACATCACAGGACATTATTGATAGAATTCTTGACCAAATTTCAAAACACGGAGAAGAATCATTGTCTCCATCACAAAAGAAAAAGTTACAAGATTTTAGTTCGGGTAAATCATTAGAGTATGATAAACCAAAATTCAGAGATAGACCAGGCGTAACATTTGAATCGCAAGAAGAACCCACTGTTTCATTTACATTACTTGAAACAATTGAAACTGAAGATGGTCACGAATACTTGGGTGAAGTTGTGTTTATGGAAAATGAATACACCGGATTTGTAACTACTGATGAGAATGAAGAACTCACATCAATTGAGTTTGAAAACTTAAATACACAAAAAGACTTATTAGAAGACGCAGGAGACAATGTCCCCCACATCGTAAGTTTTTTCGAAGGTGTGGTAATGGGATTAGCCGACGAGGACAATCCTTACGATTGAGTTTTTGGTTTTCTACCCCTTTTCTTTTTTTCAGGTAGTGGAGTTGGCGTCGGAGCGTTAATAGATAATTCAGTTAATTCAACACCATCCTCATCATCCTTGTGAAGTTTTTTGAAATTTTTCCACGAAATGATGAAACCAATTACAATTACAGATATAAATGATAAAAGAAAGTAAAACATAGTTTTTTTATATAAATATACAAAAAAACCCCTTTTGTAGGGGTTTTTTAATTATTTGTTAGACAATTTTAACGCTTCCCCATCAATTCTTTTGCCTTTTCAATTGCAATTTCTTGGGTTTTGAGTCCTTTCTCCACTAGCTTTTTAGCATGATAGATTTGAAAATCCGTTCCAGATACTTCGGCTTTTTCATGTTTAGACGAACCATCTTTATTCGGACGATAAGAGTCTTTACCATAGATGTCATAGATTCCTACTTTGGTCATATAACGACCTTTTGAATTACCTTTTGTTGCCATTTTTTATTATTTTTGTTTGATGGTACAAATATAGACAACAAATTGAATGAAAAAAGATATTTGAATAAAATTTTTTACAACATAAAATTTTGACATAATGGTTTTTTTTATTTAGATTTATACAATGATGAAAATATTAAACAAATTTAAAAACATACACTTCCTTTGGTTGGTTGGTGTAATATGTTTCCTAACATTTTATGTACCGGTTAGATACTTTACAACTTATACCGCATATGTTCCCGAATGGACATTACCGATTTTCATATTCTGTACGATGATACCATTATGGTTTCACGAATTTCTTTGGAGGACATCAAGGATTGGGTCAGATAGTTATAATGGATTTCACGATTTACATTTTGAAGATAAAAAATGGAAAACACTAACCTGTAATCCTTTTTACTTCCTCATAAAATATTTTAAATGGCAGAAAAGACGAATCATATTTTGGATGGCTAGTTCGTTACTAATAATTTCTTTATGTTTTGGATATATCGCAGGTTTTGAAGAGTTTGGTTTTCATCCATTTACAGCGTTCCATGTCATGAATTCAATTTGGTGGCTCGGAATCATAAAGGATTATGTTGTTTTTAAAAATGATGCAAGAGAAGGTCTTATAAATTATAAACTACCAAATTTTTAAAATGAAAAAAATATTATTACCGTTTTTATTGTCTTTAATTTTTCAGTTAAGTTCTCATTCGCAATGTTCGGGTGATATAACTTATACGTTAGATACCACACCTGCGGCTGACCTTACATATCCACCTAATACCGTTGTTGAATTATGTGTTACAATGACAAATTGGAATGGAAATGCTCAAGGTTCTAATTGGCTCGAAGGATTTGGATTAGCTCTTGGAACTGGGTGGATTAACGTTACTCCTGTGACACCACCTAATGACGCAGATAATGATGCAAGTGGAGCTTGGATTTGGGTTAATACTGTTACTTCTGACGTGACTGGTTTAACTGCAGGACCTGGTTATTTCTTTGAGGGGCCAACAGGACCAACAGACGGAAACCCGGGTAATGATTGGGGTGACTATTGTATGAATGGTGATTGCGTGTGGGAATTTTGTGTATCAATGACCGCATCAGGTGTCAGTGCCGACCCACTCGATATTGAAGTAACACCTTACTCTGATGGAACTATGGGGAGTTGGGGAACCGAAATGTGTTTTGACCCTCCTGTATCTATTTTTGACGGTGAGGTTGGTTGTACTGTATATGGGTGTACTAATCCAACTGCCTGTAACTATAACCCAAACGCAGGTTGTGATGATGGAAGTTGTAACTTACCTGGATGTACTGACCCTATCGCATGTAACTATGATTTAAATGCCGATTGTGATGACGGTAGTTGTACATATCCTGGTTGTACTGACCCACTCGCTTGTAACTTTGTTGTAACTGCGGGATGTGAGAATGGAAGCTGTGACTATTTTAGTATGACCGATATAACTCACAACTTCATTCCGTGTCCTGATACAACTTGTACTGGCTCGGAGGTAATGTATTCTGTTAATGGAGATGAGACTTCAATTTACGATTGGCACATTACAGGAGGTGGACTTGTAACCACTGACCAAACATCTAGTTGTGAAATAATTTGGGGTAACATACCTGGAACTTATACAATAACAGTTCGGGAGATAACAGAGAGAGGTTGTGTTGGTGATATTAAAACTTGTGATGTTGAGGTTATTATTCCCGATATTACATTTGATGAAACTGAATATACAATTTGTTTAAACGGTAGTTTGGATATGATTGCGTCCCCACCTGGTGGAAGTTGGTCTTCTGAATTTATGAATCTAAATACATTCATTGGAACAAAACCTGGAACATATTATCCATCATATATCAAAAATATTCACGGATGTGATATTAGTGAATCAGTTAAAGTAAAAGTTAAATCAA
>Ga0315905_10002795_pt1 | contig 18231 bp, 17 predicted proteins | sample LakEriMetagenome_5_FD_203522 | JGI IMG/M metagenome (GOLD analysis project Ga0315905, IMG submission 203522) | Freshwater fungal communities from buoy surface, Lake Erie, Ohio, United States - Buoy 4 MA121 | ecosystem: Environmental > Aquatic > Freshwater > Lake | place: USA: Lake Erie, Ohio... | reverse complement strand
CGACATCACGCGAGCCATCATACCGGCCTGGCGCATCGCGTCGGCCAGAGCGAGCGAATTCATCACGGTAGCCAGCATGCCCATGTAATCGGCGGTCGCACGATCCATACCCTGCGCACCCGGCGCTACGCCACGAAAAATATTACCCCCACCAATGACGATGGCAACTTCAACGCCCAGCTTCGCCACATCAGAAACATCAGCCACCATGCGCTCGATGGTCACGCGATTGATGCCATAAGCATCGTCGCCCATCAAAGCCTCGCCGGAAAGTTTCAGAAGTACGCGCTTGTATACGGGTGTCGTCATCAGCAATGCTCCCAATTCCTTTATTGTTGTTGAAGAGGTACCAGCGGGCCCCTTCTGCTTCGCTATAAATTTAATCCCGGAACGCCGCCGTATTTTACCGGCTGCGAGCCTGCTTGTAGCAAAGCTCAACTACCTTCAACCCATTGAAACGCTGATAAAATGCAACCGGCCACTTTTGTGACTGAAAAAATGGCAGCAAGCCCTTGATTTTTCCGGTGCCCGCGTCACACGACTGCGCTGGCTCACGATCAACCGGGAATTTATTCAGCGTACCCCTAAAAAAACGGGCCTTTCGGCCCGTAATGATCAGATCAACCTTTCTGTGCAGCGGCCACTTGTGCCGCAACCTCGGCGGCAAAGTCATCTTGCTTTTTCTCAATGCCTTCACCCACCACATACATCACAAAAGACTTCACCGATGTATTGGCTGCCTTAAGCATCTGCTCAACCGTCTGCTTATCATTTTTGACAAACGCCTGATTGAAGAGCGACACCTCTTTCAGATATTTTTGTACCGAACCTTCGACCATCTTGGCGGCGATATCCGCAGGCTTGCCGGATTCTTCTGCTTTCAGTCGTGCAACCGAACGCTCTTTCTCGATCAGATCGGCAGGCACGTTATCGGAGGACAGCGCTACTGGCTTCATCGCTGCGATATGCATCGCAACATCCTTGCCAACCTGCTCATCTGAGCCATCAAATTCGACCATCACGCCGATACGGGTGCCGTGCAAGTAAGAAACCAGTTTGGAAGACGTCTGAAAACGATGAAAACGGCGAATCGACATGTTCTCGCCGATACGGCCAATCAGTTCAGCACGGATTTCTTCGACGGTCTTGCCATCCAGCGGCAATGCCGACAGCGCAGCCACGTCGGCAGGATTTTTCTCGCTCACCAGACGCGCAACGTCAGCAGTGAATTTCAGGAAGTCGTCGTTCTTGGACACGAAATCAGTTTCGCAATTGATTTCGATCAGTGTACCCACGCCGGCCGCGATATGCGCACCCACAACGCCTTCAGCGGTCACACGCGAGGCTGCCTTGGAAGCTTTGCTACCGAGTTTGACGCGAAGGATTTCTTCAGCGCGAGCCATGTCGCCTTCGGCTTCGGTCAGCGCCTTCTTGCATTCCATCATGGGGGCATCTGTTTTTGCCCGCAGTTCACCCACCATTGCTGCTGTAATTGCCGCCATACTTTTTCTCCTTGATTCTTAACGAGGACGCCGCAAGGACATCCCAATTCAACAATTCGTTTACCGCGCCTTGCTGCATCCCGTAGCGCATTCCGCCCGAAAAAAAGGGGCGAACGGTCGTTGCCCCATTTTTTCAGCCTCTATACGGACGGCTGTTGATGAGGGAGGCATCAGACCGGATTGCTTACCTCGACAAATTCATCCGCACCCGCTTTGACAGACTCAACCACTTCATTCATCGAATTCGAGCGACCTTCGAGAATCGCATCTGCTACACCACGTGCATACAGGGTGATCGCCTTGGATGAGTCATCATTGCCCGGAATGATGTAGGTCACGCCTTGCGGTGTGTGGTTGGTATCAACCACGCCGATGACCGGAATCCCCAGCTTGATCGCTTCAGTGATTGCGCCCTTGTGGTAACCGACGTCGATCACAAAAATCGCATCAGGTACACCACCCATGTCTTTAATACCGCCGATCGCCTTTTGCAGCTTCTCGAGTTCGCGGCTGAACATCAGACCTTCTTTCTTCGACATCTTTTCAACGGAGCCGTCAGCGATTGCAGCTTCCATTTCCTTGAGTCGCTTGATGGATGTCTTGATGGTCTTGAAGTTAGTCAGCGTGCCGCCGAGCCAACGCTGGTCGACGAAAGGAACGCCTGCGCGCTGCGCTTCAGCCGCAATGATGTCGCGCGCCTGACGCTTGGTGCCGACCATCATGATGGTGCCGCGGTTAGCGGAGAGCTGACGAATGTACTTCATCGCATCCTGGAACATGACCATGGTCTTTTCCAGATTGACGATATGAATTTTATTGCGATGGCCGAAGATATACGGGGCCATCTTGGGATTCCAGAAGCGGGTTTGGTGACCAAAATGGACACCAGCTTCCAGCATTTCACGCATGGTTACGGACATGAACTATTCTCCAGGGTTAGGTCTGGAGCCCGGCCAGTCACCCCACCGACAGTGTCAGTAGCGGGCACCCTTGGCGGCGCGGGCTCGCGATTTACAAACAATTTATAAAACAACAACGGGTGTTCTCTTGAATCGCCAATACGCCCCTCTTTCGGACGAAATACCAATGGCGAATCAAGCTAGCCTAGGATTCTACCTGAGATTCCGCCTGAGTTACAAACTCCATGGGCAGGAGGACAGCAGTTTTCGCGGTCGACTATAATCTAGATATATTGCATGTTTCGCTATTTCCTTCACATCACTGCCGATACGCTATGGGTTCCATCTCGATCAAGACAGACGAAGACATCACCGGCATGCGTGTCGCCGGTCGACTAGCATCGGAAGTCCTTGATTTCATTACGCCTTACGTGAAGGCTGGGACCAGCACCGGTAAACTCGACCGACTCTGTCATGAGTACATGGTGAATGTTCAACAAAGTATTCCCGCCCCGCTAAATTACTGTCCGCCCGGCTACACCCCCTATCCGAAGGCCATCTGCACATCCGTTAATGACGTGGTCTGTCACGGCATACCCGGTGATAAGGTGCTCAAGACCGGCGATGTTATCAATATTGACATCACCGTCATCAAAGACGGCTACCACGGCGACACCAGCCGCATGTTTTACGTGGGTGAACCCTCCATCCTCGCCAGACGCCTCACGGATATCACCTATGAGTGCATGTGGCTGGGCATCGCCAAGATCCGGGCTGGCGCTTATCTCGGTGACATCGGGCATGTCATTCAGCAACACGCTGAAAAAGCGGGCTTCTCCATCGTGCGCGAGTTTTGCGGCCATGGCATCGGCAAGGTTTTCCATGAAGAACCGCAAGTGCTGCATTACGGTCGCCCCGGCACGCTCGATCAGCTCAAAGCCGGCATGATTTTTACCGTGGAGCCCATGGTCAATGCGGGCAAACGCGAAATCCGCGAAATGGGTGATGGCTGGACCATCAAAACACGTGACCGAAGTCTGTCAGCGCAATGGGAACATACCGTTCTGGTGACGGAAACTGGTTATGAAGTGTTGACCGTATCGGCGGCGAGTCCGGCGCCACCGGCCCTCATTCAGGAAACACATGCAGGCAAACCCGCCGCCGTTGCCTGACCCGGTCCAGCTGGCGCTCTCTCTTCGGGAGCAGCTCAAGCTGGGCCGCCAGACCATCATCGCTGACTACGAACACGACCGGCGCCCCGAACGTCTCCTAAAGCGCATGCGGCAAAACGCCGACTTGGTGCTCACTCAGGCCTGGAAGCAATTCGCCATGCCGGCTTCCGCGTCACTGGTCGCCGTGGGAGGTTACGGCCGGGGCGAGCTTTTCCCCTACTCCGATATTGATTCGCTGATTCTTCTTCCTTCGGCACCGGATCAGCCGCTCAAGGAAAAACTCGAGCAGCTGGTGCAATTACTGTGGGATCTGGGTTTGGAAATCGGCCATAGCATTCGCACCATCGACGAATGCCTCACTGAAGCAGCGGCCGATATCACTGTGCAGACTAGCCTGCTGGAAGCACGACTCATTTACGGCAGCAAAGCGCACTTCAAAGATCTGCAGAATCGCTGCACAGAATCCATGGACGCCCGCGCATTTTTTCAAGACAAAATCCTTGAATTGCGTCAGCGGCACGTCAAATACGAAAACACTCCCTACAGTCTGGAGCCCAACTGCAAAGAAAGTCCCGGTGGGCTGCGTGATCTGCAAGTGATTTTGTGGGTGGCCAAGGCAGCCGGATTGGGCGACTCATGGCGAAAGCTCGCAGAGCGCGAGATGATCACGGCAACGGAAGCCCGTCAGCTCGCCGCCAAGGAACTCGCTTTCAAAGACATTCGCATACGCCTGCATCTGCATGCCAGACGACGCGAAGACCGTTTGATTTTCGATGTGCAACCTGCGATTGCAGAAACCTTCGGCTTTGTCACAACCGACACACGTCGCTCGAGCGAAGTGCTGATGCAGCGCTATTACTGGGCGGCCAAGGCTGTCACACAACTCAACACGATCCTGCTGCAAAACATTGAGGCGCATCTGTTTCCGCAGGCGAGCGTATCGCGCGCTATTTCGCCGTACTTCAATGAAGTCAACGGCAGGATTGACATCGCGCACGATCGCGTCTTTGCTGAGACGCCCTCTGCGTTACTGGAAATTTTCCTGCTGGTGGAGCAGCATGGCCAACTAAAAGGCATGACTGCGCGCACGCAACGCGCCATATGGCATGAACGGTTTCGCATCGATGCGAAATTCCGCCGCGACCCCGTCAATCGCGATTTGTTCATGCAAATCATACGGGCACCCAAAGGCATCACACACACACTGCGTTTGATGAATCAATTATCGATTCTGGGCCGCTACTTGCCCAACTTCCGCCGCATCATTGGACAGATGCAGCATGACTTGTTTCATGTGTATACCGTCGATCAGCACATCCTGATGGTGGTGCGCAATGTCCGACGCTTCACCATCCCCGAGCATTCGCACGAGTATCCTTTTTGCAGTCAGCTCATGGCGAATTTTTCACAGCCATGGCTGATTTATGTCGCAGCCCTTTTCCACGACATCGCTAAAGGCCGGGGTGGCGATCACTCGGAACTCGGCAAGCACGACGCACGCGTATTTTGCCGCGCCCATGGACTCTCAAAAGAAGAAACGCAATTAGTGGTTTTTCTGGTTGAGCATCATTTGCTGATGTCGCAGGTCGCACAAAAACAAGATTTATCAGATCCGGATGTCGTCCGAGCGTTCGTAAAAACCATAAAAAACGAGCGCAACCTCACCGCACTCTATCTACTCACCGTTGCCGATATACGCGGCACCAGCCCCAAAGTCTGGAATGCCTGGAAAGGCAAACTACTCGAAGATCTTTACCGCATGAGCTTGCGTGTGCTTGGTGGCGAAGCACCGTCCAGCGACCGTGAACTGCGCAACCGACAAAAGGAAGCCATTGCTTCACTTCGTCTTTACGGACTTTCCGAGCATGCTCACGAAGCGCTCTGGAAAAATCTGGATGTTGGCTACTTTCTTCGCCATGATGCGTCAGAAATCGCTTGGCAAACGCGCGTACTGTGCGAACACAGCAACAGTGAAAAAGCCATCGTCCGCTGCCGCCTTGGACCCATAGGCGAAGGCCTGCAAGTCGTCATATATTTGCGTGACCGCCCTGACCTGTTTGCCCGCATCTGCAGCTACTTTGATCGTAAAAACTTCAGCATTCTCGATGCCAAGGTGCAGACCACGCGCCACGGCTATGCGCTGGACACCTTTCTGGTCAGCGAGCCCACGTTTGCGGATAATTATCGCGAACTGATCACGCTCATTGAACATGATCTGGGTCAGTGGTTGCAATCCGAGTCTGAATTACCTGCGCCCGGCAAAGCACGTCTGTCGCGACTCTCGCGCACCTTTCCGATTACGCCGTCGGTTCATCTGTCACCGGATGAACGCGGCCAGTATCATTTGCTGTCTGTCTCGGCGAGTGACCGCACCGGCCTGTTGTATTCAATTGCCAGTGTGCTCGCACGCTACAAGGTCAATCTGCACACCGCAAAAATCACCACACTGGGCGAGCGCGTCGAAGATGTCTTTCTGGTCGACGGCCCGGTACTCTCCAATGCGCGTAGCCAGATCGCGCTGGAATCCGATCTTCTTGATGCGCTGCGTGTTTAAACTTCCATGACCGAACCCGTACGACTTTCCAAACGCATGTCCGAACTGGGCCTGTCTTCACGTCGCGAGGCCGATGAATGGATCGCCAAGGGCTGGGTCCGCGTCGATGGGCAAGTCATCTCCGAACTCGGCAGCAAAGTCCTGCCGCATCAAAAAATCTCCATCGAACGACAAGCACAAGCGCAGCAGGCCAGGCGCGTGACCGTGCTCATCAACAAACCCATGGGTTATGTCAGCGGTCAGGCAGAAGACGGCTATCAACCCGCTGTGGTACTGGTCCGCCCCGAAAACCGCTGGCCAGAAGACAAACTACCGACACAGTTCAGCGCAGGTCAGCTCAAAAGTCTGGTGCCCGCTGGCCGGCTCGATATTGACTCGATTGGCTTGCTGGTCTTGACCCAAGATGGTCGCATCGCAAAAACGCTGATCGGTGAAGAATCAGCGATCGAGAAAGAATATCTGGTTCGGGTGCAGTACGGCAAACCTGGTCGCTTGCCTGAACATGATCTTAAACGTTTGAATCATGGGCTCATCATGGACGGTAAAGCACTCAAGCAGGCCAAAGTGCATTGGCAAAACGATGATCAACTGTGCTTCGTTCTGCGCGAAGGTAAAAAACGTCAGATACGACGCATGTGCGAAATGGTCGGGCTGAAAGTGTTGGGCCTCAAACGCGTGCGCATCGGGCGCGTGAAGCTAGGCAACCTGCCGGTGGGGCAGTGGCGGTATTTGGCAGAGGATGAAACGTTCTGAGAGCTTTAAAAAGGCCAATCCGGTATAGGTCAGGATGTGACACCGCAGGCCACGAAAAAAATAGTATGTTCCTCGCGCGATTTACATTCCGCTCGCAGTGCACCGTTTCTGAAGGCATTCACGCACCGATTCGCAAGAACTTCAGAAACATTCCATGAGTGGCACAGAAAGCTAGGGAAACAGCGGGCTGCGATGCCACTTTGGGCAGAGAGTTCGGGTATTAATTAAGGATAGACAGCTTTGAAAAAATTTTTATTGGTGAGTCTGATTTTACTGGCTGAGCCTGCTTGGGCATTTACAGATTGCTCAGATTGCCCAGAGATGATCGATATTCCGGCAGGTAGTTTTTTGATGGGGTCTCCATCAAACAAAAACCCTTCTTCTCGTGAAAAATTAGATGTCCGAGATGATGAAAAACCTCAACATAAGGTAAAAATTAAAGAGTTTTCCTTAGGGAAGTTTGAAGTTACGCAAGCCCAGTGGCATGCGTTGATGGATTCAAATCCAAGTCATAACAAGGGACCAACGTTACCGATTGAAAATATCTCTTGGGATGACGCACAAAAATATATTCAAAAGCTCAATCAAAAAACCGGAAAAAAATATAGATTACCTTCCGAAGCAGAGTGGGAGTACGCAGCGCGTGGCGGAAGTACCAGCAGTTATCCATGGGGTGACAATGTTTCTGAACTGACTTTACATGCTTGGTCAAAAGCTAATGCAGTCAATACGAACATCGTCGGTTTAAAAAAGCCAAACTCGTTCGGTCTCTACGACATGATCGGAAACGTATCTGAGTGGACGCAAGACTGCTGGAACGACAATTACCGCGGAGCCCCAAAGGATGGCAGTGCATGGCTTAAGGGTAACTGCTCCTTGAGAGTGTTACGGGGTGGTTCATGGGGAGACGACCCTCAGCAATTGCGCACGGCCATCCGCGACGGCACACACCCCACTTATTACCGCTTCAGCGGAAGCAGCTTTCGGGTTGCTAGAGATAGGTAATGACACAGGAAGTGTGGCAAGCCACGGAAAGCCTTCCCGGTGAAGTTGGACAATCGATGTAAATGCGCTGATCAGCCGGATGAATGCAAAATTAAACAACATTCAGTAGTAAAAAATACCGAAGACATCGGACAAAAAACTTGGGAAGCCGACATTTCCAGCAAGGCGCTTAGTCGGGAATCCGCCTGTAGTGCAGTGGCGGTATCTGACCAAAGATGACTACCTCGGGCCACAGCGCGACAGGGCGAGTCGTAGGCATTGCGCTCTGAACATCCGTAACGCTTGACGACAATAACGACAGTCGTTACTGTCACCAGCATTATCCTGACCCTTCAATACGCTGGCACTGAAGCGGACTATCACTGAAGGAGTAAATCATGGCCCGTGAAATCCCCCTTGAGCATCCCGGCACGATCTTGCTGGAAGACTGGCTCAATCCGATGGGTATCAGCCAGTACGCCCTCGCGAAAGCCATTGATGTGTCTCCCCGCCGCATCAACGAGATCGTCAAGGGTCAGCGCGGCATAACCGTTGATACTGCGCTGCGTCTGGCCGCCTTCTTCGGCACCGATGCACAGAGCCGGGTCAACCTGCAGACGCACTACGATACCGAGCTTGCGCGAGAAGCGATGGCCGATAAGATCTCCAGAATTCATCGCTTCGAAGCCTCGCATGCATAAAAGCGAGTACCTCGACTAGGGTGATCTGAGCACACCTGCCTCTGCAATCGCCGCCAAATCCCGCCACGGCCAAGTTTGGCAATCGTCACGCCACACGGATAGTTTCTCCAAAAGACAACCACATCTTGGTGGCTTGGCGTACATCAACTCTTGCGTTCCTTCGATAGTTTTAATGGAAATTCTTTTAATAGTACGCAGCACATACACCGACAGCCAGCGCTCATCAACCACAACAAAGTGGCCGTGGTCAAAACCGATTTGGATGTCCGGCCTAGACGGCTTCCGCAAATACCCAGTAGACTATGCGCATTCAATTATGCGCATATAAATCCGATGTCGACCGCACATACCACCCGACGCACCAATCTCAACCTGCCGGGCAAACGTGCAACCAATCTCAGCCTGAGCAGCGACTTGCTGGACGCAGCCAAACAGCTAGGCATCAACATATCCCAAGTGTGTGATAACCACCTCCGTGAAGTAGTACGGCGTGAGCAGGAGCGAAAATGGCTTGAAGAACATGCCGATTTCATCACAGCCTACAATGCCATTGTGAACACCGAAGGCTTACCCTTGGACGAATGGAAAAGCTTCTGATGGCCCGTTTTGATATCTACAAAAACCCGGGAAGCCAGAACGACACAACCCCCTACCTGCTTGATGTGCAAAGCAATCTTCTTGATGGCCTTGAGAGTCGAATGGTGATTCCATTACGGAGTCTTGAACATTTTCCGAGGGTGCAATTGTCAGAAAACCTGACGCCGGTATTCACCATCAAAGGCCATGACTTCCTGCTTGAAACACCCAAAATGGGCGCCGTGCCAGTGCGTATTTTAAAAAAACCCGTGATGTCGCTGGCAAACAAGCAGGCTCAAATTACGGCAGCTCTCGATTTTCTGTTTCAGGGCTATTGACTATCGGGCCGGGCTTTATTGCAGGTCGGATAAATTTTCATTTCAATAACGAACGCCGCTTTTTTCTTGCCACAACCGCTCGACCCTGCGATAACTCTGTCCTGAGCATCTGTTTGCTGCTCCAGCATGGGGGTCATGATGCACATCAATATGAATCTGACCTTTCCTCTGGCGGACTGGGTGATGGGCACCAGTGATCTCAACCGTGGTCTCTTGGGTCATGTATTCAATGGCTTTGAAAATTCATTCCAGAAGCCTGAGCTCACCGCACTGATCGCTAAGTTTCGTCAGCCCCATATTGAGTCAGAGCGCGTCACGCTTGAGGGACCGCTGCTCGACAACGATGATTTAAATGCTTTGCTACCGAAACGTGGCGCCAGGGTTTGAGTACCCCTTGAGGGAAATAGGTTTTTATCTTCTCGATTCGTATTGCATGGATAGCTGAAGATTCGAACCACTTTGCAAAGAAAGTCAACGATGGCTTCTGAAACTACAACCGAGTCTGTTGAGGAAAGTGCTTACGGCAAAGCAGCACGCAAGCTGATACCTTTCCTTTTCATTTGTTATGTCGTCGCATTTCTCGATAGAGTGAATGTCGGTTTCGCGAAACTGCAGATGGCACCAGAGCTGCAGTTTTCAGATCCGGTCTATGGTTTCGGTGCAGGTATTTTCTTCATCGGCTATTTCATTTTCGAAGTGCCCAGCAACGTCATTCTGGAGAAAGTCGGTGCTCGCGCATGGATCGCACGGATCATGATCACATGGGGCTTGATCTCGACGGCGTTCATGTATGTCGATCAGATCAGCTGGGGGTGGGTTGCACAGCACTTTGGCTGCACCGATACAGAATTCACTTTTTACGTGCTGCGTTTTTTGTTAGGTGCAGCGGAAGCCGGATTTTTTCCGGGCATCATTCTTTACCTGACCTATTGGTTTCCGGATCATCGTCGTACCAAGATGGTGGCTTTGTTCATGACCGCCATCGCGGTGTCCAACCTGGTGGGCTCACCCATTAGTGGCGGCATCATGCAGTACATGGATGGTGCGGGTGGACTGAGCGGCTGGCGTTGGCTTTTCCTACTAGAAGGTATCCCGTCCATTTTGGTCGGCGTACTCGTGCTGATGGTGCTTCCCAACAGTCCGCGCGATGCCAAATGGCTCAACAATGAAGAACGCGATGCGATTCTCTCTGCACTTGAGCGCGACAAAGCCAGCAAAGCGCCTGCAGGTTCCAAGCACAATTTAATGAGTGCATTTACCGACATCCGGGTTTGGATACTGGCGGCCATCTACTTTAGCGAGGTGATCTGTTTTTACGCGCTGACTTTTTGGATGCCGACGATTATTCAAGAACTGGGTATCGATAAAAAAGATTTTTTAAAAGTCGGCCTGATCAGCATCGTGCCTTGGGGTCTGGCGGCCGTGTTCATGGTGTATTGGGGTGCTCACTCGGACAAGACACGCGAGCGGCGCTGGCATGCGGCGGGCGCGCTTTTCATGGCGATGGCGGGTCTGATTGTGCTCGCGCTGGCAGGAAAGTCACCGCTGCCGGCAATAGTGGGTCTGAGCATTGTGGCCGCAGGTACACTGGGATTTGCCGCTACATTCTGGTCATTGCCGACGGCGTTCTTGACGGGCACTGCAGCTGCGGGGGGTATTGCATTGATCAATTCGATCGGCAATCTGGGCGGTCACTTCGGGCCTGATCTGATTGGACGTATTCGCGCATTGAATGGTGGTGCTGCCGAGGCAGCGTTTTGGTCCTTGGCTGCCTTCGCTTTTGTCGGCGCGCTGCTGACGCTGTGGGTGTCACGAAGAGCGCTTGCCCGGCCGGCGTTGGATTGATGCAGGAACAACTAGCTCTCGTGCCATGGGTTGATGAGCGCAATCGACAGAAAGTAAAATTCTTGGCGTGATCGTCGCGATTGTTTAAAGCGACGTTAAAGACCATGCGCCGGAATGCCTTAGCCACCTCACGTTCGTCATGCGTAATAGCGCGTGCGGCACGTAGAAAGGTCTTGGTATCGACGGACGGAATTCAGCCTGGCTAAAGTCTATTTATTTAAGTATTCAATGGTTTAGCGACTGCCAGAAGTGCCTCGTCAAGAGTAAGCAATTCCAAACCGTGATGAATTGCAGTAGCTGCAATCAAAGCATCTGGTAGCTTCAGCTTGCGCGTGCGGCGCATGCGAATCTGCCGCTGGATTGTCAAGGGGTCGGCCACAAAGGAATCCGAAGACTCCAAGCCACCGCACAGTGAAGACAAGCGCAGAGATGGGTCAGCGCTTGTGGCAACACCGCACTTGGCTCGCAAAAATTCGGCAAATTCGAGCAACTCATTTAGCAAGGGCTCTGGCAACGACCGACTTGCTTCTAAAAGTTTTTCATCAGTAGTAGGCATATTTACTCCTCGATAAAACAACATGGTACAAGAAGAAAGGCTTACCGTTCCACCCCACCGCCGCATTGTAAACATTGCTTGGGCCGGCTCTCACAGAGCTTGGAGGATACCCACACACAAACAGCTTTCTAGAGCGTTTCCAGCGACCGGCGCTCACCCCAGCCGACGTAGAACACAGTGAGTTTTTTCATGAGCCGGGCCGAGCAGTGGCACGCTGGCGGACTGGGCGCTCAGCAACCTCCATCTCGGCAATAGAGGTTGGCGTGCGCACAAAGACATTCGACAAATCCTTCGCCATGCCCAGCGCCATGGCAATCCGCACCAGCGAATCAAAGGAGCATTGCGCCTTGGTTTCCAGATTGTGGATTGTGCCCCGCGACACGCCGGCAGCGGCGGCAAGCTCGATTTACTGCAAGTTTCGGCTCAGCCGCGCTGCCTTGAGAGGGGCGGCCAGAACCGTGCGGATCTCGCCAGAGGAGGCGAATGTAAAGTCTAATAAATTAGGCATTGACCCATTTTATAGCAATTAATGCATAATAAATTACACTTTAGAAGAAGCGCTCATCAATCATCCTCAGACGGATCCATCCCTGGAAACAGCACCTCCGTATACCCAAACCTGCTGAAATCCGTCACGCGCATGGGGTATAGCACGCCGATTAGATGGTCACATTCATGCTGCACCACCCGCGCATGAAAATCATCTACCTCACGCACGATAGGCGCCCCATAGGGATCGACACCGCTGTAACGTAGTCGCTGGTAGCGCGACACCACACCACGCAAACCGGGCACAGATAAACAGCCTTCCCAGCCCTCTTCCATCACATCCGACAAAGGCTCAAGCACTGGATTGAGCAGGACTGTTTCGGGTACTTGGGGCGCGTCGGGATAGCGCGAGTTTTCTTTGAATCCAAAAATCACCACTTGCAGATTGACGCCGATTTGAGGCGCAGCGAGTCCGGCGCCATTGGCGGCGTGCATGGTGTCAAACATGTCTGCGATTAGCGCATGCAACTCGGGGGTATCGAATGCTGTTACAGGCTCGGCTTGTCTGAGTAGGCGTGGGTCGCCCATTTTTAGGATGTCGCGTACTGGCATTGCTTGTAACTCCGTTGGTTAGCTTCTATGGTTATGTAGCTTCGTATTTTTATTTTTAAAGTCATTTGGTACACGATGAAAGACACTGGATCCCGGCTTTCGCCGGGATGACGGGAGTTGTCGGGGCGACTGGACTAATCCCTACCGTCATCCCGGCGAAAGCCGGGATCCAGCGTCTTCGTATGCGTACGAAAATACTTGTCAAATCTTAGACAAACTATTAACCACAAACAATCACAAAAATCGGCTAAAAAATGTTTCGGACACCCGTGGTCCTACGCCGGGATCCAGCGTCTTTGCTTTTCCTACGAGCGATGCTTCAGCCATTCAGCAAAGGCAGGACCCGTCTCTGCATGCTGCAACCCTATCTCAACCGAGGCCTGCAAATAACCAATCTTGGATCCGCAATCAAAACGCCTCCCGTGATACCGGTAAGCCAGCACCGTTTCATACTGCATCAGCGCTTCGATACCGTCAGTGAGCTGGATTTCACCGCCCGCGCCCTTGCCGAGTTTTTCAAGGTAGGCAAACACGCCCGGCGTGAGTATGTATCGGCCGACGACAGCTAGCGTGGACGGTGCCTTCTCTGGTGCGGGCTTTTCAACAATACCTTTAACTTTCTCCAATCGCTCAGCAAAAGGCTCGGTACTCACGATGCCGTACTGTCGCGTATTCTCGCGCGGTACATCCTGCACGCCCAGCAAGCTGCACTGTTCGCGCTTGAACTGCGCTGTCATTTGCGCCATCACACCGTCGGAACCCGGCTCACCTTGCATGAAGTCATCAGCCAACAGCACAGCGAAAGGATCATCACCAACGATAGGCCGCGCGCACAGCACCGCGTGGCCGAGACCAAGCGCCTGCGGCTGGCGGATGTACATGCAGTTCACCGATTTCGGTATGACCTCACGCACCAAGTCCAGCAGCTGTTGCTTGCCTGCTGCTTCAAGTTCGGCTTCAAGTTCATAGGCTTTGTCGAAATGATCTTCAATCGCGCGCTTGTTGCGGCCGGTGATGAAGATCATTTCTGTGATGCCCGCTTCGACGGCTTCTTCCACCGCGTATTGAATCAGCGGTTTATCGACGATCGGCAGCATCTCCTTGGGCTGCGCTTTGGTGGCGGGTAAAAAGCGACTCCCCAAACCTGCCACAGGAAATACGGCTTTGCGTATGCTTGTCATGTCGTTTGCTCCAATAAATCCAGTAATCCTGCTTCATCAAGAATGGCCAAACCAAGCTCTTCAGCCTTCGCGAGTTTGCTGCCAGCTTCCCCGCCGGCGACAACGTAGCTGGTTTTTTTAGACACTGAGCCAGACACCTTGCCGCCAGCTGCTTCTATCATCGCGGCGGCTTCGTCACGTTTAAGTGTTGGCAGTGTACCTGTCAGCACAAAGGTTTTACCCATCAGATGCTGAGAGCGTTGCTCAGGCTCGCCCTCTTCCCAATGTATACCGGACGCGCGCAATTGCGCGATCAGCTCGCGGTTGATGGCGTCGTGCAAGAAGGTCAGAATGCTTTGCGCAACGACCGGCCCGATATCATCTACCGCGAGTATCTGTTCCTCCGTTGCATCCAGCAGTGCATCAAGATTACCGAAGTGCTTTGCGAGTGATTTTGCAGTGGACTCGCCCACATGGCGAATACCCAGTGCATAGATGAAACGTGCAAGCGTCGTGGATTTGGATTTTTCCAGTGCGTCGAGTAAATTTTGTGCTGACTTTTGTGCCATGCGATCCAGCTCGGACAGCATCACGAGACCCAGCTTGTAAAAATCTGCGGGCGTGGTCACCAGACCGCGATCGACCAGTTGCTCGACCAGTTGTTCGCCCAGGCCTTCGATATCCATCGCACGACGCGACACAAAATGCAGCAAGCCACCTTTGCGTTGCGCCGCGCACATAACCCAGCCACCGGAACAACGCGCCACCGACTCTTCTTCTGGCCGCACGATCGCGGAACCACACACAGGGCAATCAACCGGCATGATGAATTCACGCGCTGCCACAGGACGGCGCTCAAGCACATTGGCGACGACTTCCGGAATCACATCTCCAGCACGGCGCACGATGACGGTGTCACCGATACGAATATCCTTGCGCCGTACTTCATCTTCGTTATGCAATGTCGCGTTGGTGACGGTTACGCCACCGACTGAAACTGGTGCCAGTCGCGCGACAGGCGTCACGGCACCTGTGCGACCGATTTGCACGACGATATCCTGCACCACTGTGGTGGCTTCTTCTGCGGGAAATTTATGGGCCAGTGCAAAGCGCGGTGCACGCGACACGAACCCAAGCGTGCCTTGCTGATCCAGACGATTGACCTTGTAGATCACGCCATCGATTTCATACGGCAGTTGTGCGCGCTTGGTGCCAATGGATGCAAAAAACGACAACAAGCCCGCGGCGCCTGACACCACAGCCCGCTCCGCGCATACCGGCACGCCCATGGTGCTGTACCAATCGAGCAATGCCTCATGGGTTGAAGGCAGTGCTGCACCTTCCAGATGACCAATGCCATACGCGAAAAAACGCAAGCTTCTTTGTGACGTAATGCGCGAATCCAATTGCCGCAAGCTTCCTGCCGCCGCGTTGCGGGGATTGGCGAATTCTTTTTGTCCAGCATCGCGCTGACGTTGATTAAGTCGCTGGAAGTCTGCCTTGAACATCAACACTTCGCCACGAACATCCATCACCTCAGGCAAGCCGTCACCCTGCAATCTGAGCGGAATAGAGCGCACGGTACGAATGTTGGCCGTGACATCTTCGCCGGTATAACCATCACCGCGCGTGGCGGCTTGTGTCAGCACACCTTTTTCATAGCGCAGATTGATGGCCAGGCCATCGAACTTGAGCTCGCAGGCATAGCGGACTTCGGTATCGCTCTCCAGACCGTCGCGCACGCGCTTGTCGAAGGCTAGAATTTCTTCCTCTGCAAAGCCATTGTTAATCGACAGCATGGGTACGTCATGCGCCACTTGCGTGAATTCAGGCAGTGGCGCACCGCCTACGCGCTGTGTGGGAGAGTCTGGTGTGATGAGTTCGGGATGGGTGGCTTCGAGCGACTGAAGCTCGCTGAACATGGCATCGTATTCCGCATCAGGAATGCTGGGATTGTCGAGCACATAGTAGGCATGCGCATGCCGATGAAGCTGGGCATGTAACCAATCAGCGCGTGTGCGCCAGTCTGCAGCATCCGGCCCGGTGGCTGCATCGCCACCGAACAGATCGTTGTGGGACATCAGGCAAACAGACGATGGGCCAGATGCGAGCCTGCGGTCACACCTGCCTCTTCCATCGCGGTATAGAAAGAGCGCACTTCATTACCGATCGCAGCAAGTGCAGTATCCGACAGTGGCTGTCCCTCGTCATCGACGATACCGCCTGTCAGTCGCTGCGAGAGCGATTTTGCGAAAGCGCTCATCGCGGTGAATGCGTCGCGGTCGGGCGCCACCAACGACACCGGTAGCAAGAGCGTCAGCAGTTTGCTGATCTCGCCAGAAGCGCTTGGATTGGTGGACAGCGAAAACAGCATGCCACCCTCGCCATCAGGCATCACCAGCATGCCATCGGGACGCTGATCCATGCCCATGCGCTGCAATGCTGGCCGTAAATTCGAGGTCATCCACGTCGGACCACGGGCTTCAACATTGATGGAGAGCTTGGCATCAAACTCGGTGATGAACTGATGCACTTTGCGCGCCTTGGCCATTACGTCGGGCATGTCGGGCAATTCGGGTTCTGCGCCTAAATCTTCAGAGAGTTGATTGATGCCCGCCACTAGTTCGGAGAATTCGAGCTCGGTCATATGGCTACGCCGCGTGGCCATTTGCATGCCGGCTTTGAGCGAAGAATATATACCGCCCACGGCCACGGGCTCCCAGTCACCGCTTTCGTTTTGCCCAATGACATGCACGGGTTTATTACCGATGAGGTGCAGCGGCTGAAACGCTGCGACCACCTTCTCGCCACGCACGGGACCGAGCAGCGGCATGGGAATGATGCAGTCGATGAACTCATCCAAAGGCAGTGGCTTGATTGCAGGTTCGGCCCGCACAGGTGGTGGTGGAGGCGGAGGCGGAGCCGAATAAACAGACCCCTCATCATCGACTTCCGCTTCGGGTGGGCTAGCTTCAGCATCGGACCCAGACTCAGCCTCGGTCACGCCGACGGTCTGGACCTGCTCACTCTGCCCACTCTGCTCGACCTGCTCACGCTGCGATGCCGCCTGGGCGAGATCGCCCATCAGCACATCTTCATGCGGACTAGAAAATGCGTTATCGACAGATTTTTTGGCGCGCCATTCACGCCATTTGTCATAGAAAAGGACACCAACAATCACGGCGCCACCAATGGCGATCAGGCTAGCCTGAAATTCATTCATAGACGGGACTCCTGCAGGGCTCGCAGGCCTTAGGCCTCAGGCCCGGGAATGGACACAGACTCATCTGGAAAATATTCATTAAGGAAACATTTTAAGCGAACTTGCGCACTTATTGACGCAAGCTTGCCTGCCCGTACTGTTGATCATAATCAATTCCTGCCATGGTTTTGTCATTAAGATAACAAATCAAGCAAACCCGCAAGAAAGGATTGTCCATGGCTGAAACCTCGGAAATCAAGCTGCAGGCACTTACCATGCTCTCTCTGAAACCCATGCTTCGACGACTGCGACTCTGGTGGTACCGACGCGCCGAAGAACACTACCTCATTTGCGCTGCGGTCGAAAAAACCCGCGCCCGCGAAGCCGAAGAAAACGAAGCCTACTATCAAAAACGTGCCGCCATGGCGCGTTCGGCTCAGCACTGGTACTAGTCGCCTGTCACGCCTTACAACAAAGCGCGTCCGCAGCGCTTCAATCAATCTAAACCGTCAGCCCAACGCTGTCAGGCAGCTTCAGCCTCGGTGTTTAGGCTGGCGGTCGTCTCCATATCGACCGCCACAATCCGAGATACGCCCTGCTCTTGCATCGTTACCCCGATCAACTGCTGCGCCATTTCCATCGCGATCTTGTTATGCGAGATAAACAGGAACTGCGTCTGAGTGGCCATACGCTTGACCATGGTGCAGAAGCGCTCGGTGTTCGAATCGTCCAGCGGCGCATCCACCTCATCGAGAAGGCAGAACGGTGCGGGGTTCAGCTGGAAGATAGAAAAGACCAGCGCCGTCGCCGTCAGAGCTTTCTCACCGCCCGATAGCAGATGAATGGTTGCATTTTTCTTGCCGGGTGGTTGCGCCATCACCTGCACGC
>Ga0315905_10002794_pt1 | contig 18232 bp, 14 predicted proteins | sample LakEriMetagenome_5_FD_203522 | JGI IMG/M metagenome (GOLD analysis project Ga0315905, IMG submission 203522) | Freshwater fungal communities from buoy surface, Lake Erie, Ohio, United States - Buoy 4 MA121 | ecosystem: Environmental > Aquatic > Freshwater > Lake | place: USA: Lake Erie, Ohio... | reverse complement strand
TCAAATCTAAGTTTTTTTCAATTCAAAAAAAATCTTTCTCCACATTTTTTTAACTGTGAAAGTAAGAATTTTTTTGAATTGAAAAATTTTTTTCATGAAATTAATTTAGATTTCTTGTTTCATTCAAATTCAAGCATATTGGGGATAAAAATAGGTGAGAAAAAACAAAATTATTTTTTTAAATTCTACTATTTCTCAGGTGTTAAAAAAATTTTGAAAAAAACTAAATTATTTTTTAATTTATATAAAGCAAGAATTCAAATTATAAAAACTTTAAACATCTTTTCGATAAAAAAGAAAAATTTATTTTATTTTCCATACATTGAAATCTTATTGAGTAAATTTAAAAAAAAAATCGAAATAAAATTTTTTAAAATATTTGATCCAGCTTCTTCGATTTGGAAGAAATTACAACAAAATTTCTGTTGGCAATATTTTTTTAAAAATTTTAATTTCAAAAACCAACATGTTAAAATGATAGGTTGTAAGAACCAAAAAGTTTTTGTATTATGGAGAAAAATATTTTTTTTGACGGGAAATTATTTGGTCTATAAAGGAATCAAGAGTTTTTATGGGGAATTTAAGTCATTTTTTCTAAATTATTTACATGAAAGAACGAATAAAAAAACTCATTCTAATATCACAATAAATTCCATCAGAACACTTAATGGAAAAAACTTATTAGCTTTTTTCTTCTTCAAAAGGTTTTTACGATCCAAAAACCTTTTGAAATGTGTAAAGTTGAAGAAATGGTTATTTCATGAGAATTTTGAAGTGGAAAAAAATTTAGGAATTTTATTTTTGAAAATTAGATTAAGCATTCTTATAATTTATAAAAACATCGTGTGTTCTGAGAATTTTTTTTGAAAAAATTTAAATAATTTTTAGAAAATTTTTAGTGGATTAAATCCCTTTTCTACTTTAATTAATTTTCCCAGGTTCTAATTTTATAAAAGTATTATTAAAAAAACAGTTTAAATATAAAATTATATTTATTTATTTTTAAAATGGTTGCCAAGTTATCACCTGAAAAAGTAAACAGTGTAATTGAAGAAATATTGGCAAAATCGGTTTCTAATAAAAGAAAGTTTAATGAATCATTCGAACTACAGGTTGGTCTCAAAAATTACGACCCCAAAAAAGATAAAAGATTTTCAGGTACGATTGCCCTTCCATTCATCCCCAAATACAAAAAAAAAGTTGCAATTCTTGGAGATTCATCCCATATAGCTCAGGCCACTAATTTAGGGGTGGATTCTTATAGTTCTGACGATCTTAAAAAATTTAACAAACAAAAGAAAATAATTAAAAAATTTGCAAAAAAATATGATTTCTTTCTAGCTTCAGAATCATTAATTAAACTAATTCCTCGTATATTAGGACCAGGATTGAATAAGGCAGGAAAATTTCCTACCCTTTTATTAGCTTCGGATAATATTTTAGATAAAATTGATAGAATTAAAGCCACAATAAAATTAGAATTAAAAAAATCATTATGTCTTGGTGTATTAGTGGGAAATTGTGAGATGAAAATTTCAGAAATTTTACAAAATACTTTAGTTTCTATCAATTTTCTCGTATCCCTTTTAAAAAAAAATTGGCAAAATGTTGGTTCCCTCCACATTAAAACCACCATGGGGAAGCCTATACGGATTTTTTAATTGCCGTGCACTCAATATCTAGATGAAAAAAGATAAGATTAAAAAAATAAGAACAGAAAAAAGTTGTAATGCGAATGCTTCGAACTTGAGGGTTCACTTTAAAAACACAAGAGAAACTGGATCTGCTTTGAAAGGTATGAGTTTGAAACGAGCCCAGCAGTATCTTGAAAATGTTATTTCTAAATTTGAAATTGTTCCTTTTACCAGATTTAAATATGGAGTTTCCAGAAAAAGTCAGCTTAAAGCTTTCAAAACTGCTCCTTCTGGTCGCTGGCCTAAAAAATCTGCAATTGTTTTATTAGAAATCCTTAAAAATGCCGAAAGTAATGCTTCCTATAAAAATTTAAACATAAATGAAATTTTTATCGATAAAATTGAAGTAAATAGAGCTGTCAAAGGTAGGAGAAGAACTTTTCGTGCGCATGGAAGAATAAACAATTTTAATAGTAATCCTTGTCATGTTAAAATTTCATTAGTTCAAAAAGAAAAACCTATCCCTAGAAGTTATTCGAAAAACAGTTTGTAAATCCAATATTTTTTTTAATAATTTTTAGCTAATAATATTTCATTATAATTGTTATCGATACTCCCATTAATCGATTTTTTAAAAGGCTCGATAATTTTAACCTTTTTATTTCCAAAAAAATTAAAAGTTTGGTTTTTTCGGGAAGATAAATTTGTTATTTTTTCAAAAATAAGTAACCCGAATAAATTAAAACCATGTAAAAAATGTTCCATAGACCTTAATTTTTTTAAAACAGAATTATTGTTGCTGAAAAGATGTTGCTGAGATATTAAAAAAATGCCACAGTTTTCACACCAATCTTTTTTTTTAAAAAAACAGTTTTTCCGACAAGAAGAACAGAACTTTATTGATTTTTTCACAGCAATTTTATCCTTTTTTTGGGAAATTGTTTTTTTTAAGATTAAACGATTAATTAATGGAGAACATTTCAACAAGTACGTCGTTTCAGGAAAAAAAATTCGCTGAAAATTCTTTAACAATATGTTTGATAAGACTGTTTTTTGTTTACTTATCAAAGTAACATATTTACCTCCAGTAATTTTTGTAAGAATCTGTAACGCAAATGATTTAATACCGGGTGAAATTATTGTAAATTTTCTACTTTCTTTCCCCATATAAACAGCAAAAAAATTAGAACCTAAAAAATCCAAATTTCCTTCTGTAATAAAAAAAAGCTCATATTTTGTTATTTTATACTTTAGAACCTGCACTCGTTCACTAAAAAAAAAACCTAGATCAAAATCACCAATTTTTCTATTTCCATGAATAAAGCACCAGATTCCTTGATTATGATGTTTAATATTTCCCGTTAAATGAGTTAGTTGTCCGATTTGTTGGTTTTTAGAAACAATTAAAATAATTTGAGTTCCTGGATTTTCAGAATCATATAAATTAATTAAACTAGAACATATATCTAAAATATATTGATACTTTTCTATCAATTGAAATGGTGGATTATTTTTAATGGCTAAATCCATAATTACACCCATCCGTGTTAACATTATTATTTATTAAAATAAATAAAAATTTTGAAGGATTAAATTAATTTTTAAATTTTCACGTTTTTTATGAACATTTCTGAAAATTTCAATTTGGAAATATCAGGTCTCAAGACTCATAGAATTGATCATATTCTTAAAATAATAAAAAATTTTGAATTTTTTTTTACTAAAAACTCAAAAAAATATTACTTTAAGCTACTCGAAAAAGAAATGTGTCAAATATACGGATATCCCAAAGATTCTATAAATTATTTTTTAAAATTATTCCCAATATCAGAAATTTTAAAATTCATAGAATTTAACGAAAAACCTCGGCCATTAACAATAAGATTCAATAGTTTAAAAGAAAACACTAAAGAAATCAGGTATAATCTTGAAAAAAAAGGAATAAAGATTTTCAGTCTCGATAGACCTTTTAACATGGCGGGAATAGTTACAAAAAATAAAACGAGGATTGGGAATACTTCAGAATATCTTGGAGGATATTATACCCTTCAAAGCATCGCTTCACTACTTCCCGTTTTATCATTGAACCCAAAAAAAGGGGAACGAATTTTGGACATTGCTGCTGCACCAGGTGGGAAATCAACTTTTATTGCTCAATTGATGGAAAATAAAGGGGTTCTTGTTGCAAATGATAAAAATAAAATTAGGATTAAATCTCTGGTCAGTTCAATACATCGGATGGGTATAACCAACTGTATTGTAACGAATTTAGATGGATCAATTTTACCATTTTTAATAAAAGGATTCGACAAAGTTTTAGTTGACGCACCTTGCACGGGCACAGGAATAATAAGTCATGATCAAAATATCAAACTAAAAAGTATTACAAGAAAGACCCCCTTTACCTTTATATCACAGAAAAGACTTTTATTAGCTGCCATAGACGCTTGTAATGGACGTTCTGTAAATGGAGGAATAATTGTTTATTCAACTTGTTCTATTCTTGTTGAAGAAAACGAGTGTGTTATTCAGTACGCTATCCAAAATAGAAATGTAAGAATTATAGAAACAGGTTTAAATTTTGGAATGCCCGGTTATAAAAAATTTAAAGGGATAATTTTTGATAATAAAATGGAAAAATGTCGAAGATTTTTTCCTCACGTTCATAATACCGATGGGTTTTTTATTTGTAAATTAAAAAAAATTTTAATTTAAAATCAAATAAGTTAAAACTCAGAGTTATAAAAAATCATCACTTTAAATCTTAAATTTTTCAGAAGACCGTTAAGTATCATCACAATCGAATTTTAATTTTTCTTGAAAAATTCAAAAATTTAAAAAAATGTAAATTCTATATTTTGTTAATTTATTTTATTAACTGATCATTTGGTCCTTTATATTTGTTTTATTTTATTTTTTTATTTAAGTAAAATAACACTATACATTTATTAATTGATTGATTTTAAAAGAAGTTTTTGATAAAATCAAGCGTAAATTAATTGAAAAATTTTTTTTTAAATTTGATTAGGTAGATTCGAAAAATAAAAAATTTTGGAATTTTTCTTGTTATCATTACTCTAGAAAATACCCACTCAACAAAAGAAGAAAAAAGAATCCTAAAAGCCCGAAAATTAAAAGATTTTTTTGACCACCTGTTAGAGAGTTACCTCCCAGACCATATTTTTGGTTTTCTGCAAACCCTGCAATTACTTTTTTTATATTTTTAAATTGGGACTTTGGTGATCGACAGGCTGGGCAAGTGAAGTTTTCGGGAAGATTTTGAAATTGGGTACCTGGTTGTATACCTGCAAATTTATCCCCTTTTTCAGGTTCATATACATATCCACAAGCTTGGCATTCAAATTTTCCTTCATCTATTTCCATGAATTTTTCGGCTGCTCTTAATCGTTCGATTTCAGCCTTTTTCTCTCTTAACTTTTTTGTCTCAGGATCAAGTTCTGAATCGTCATATTCTTTCAAGTTTTCTAGATTCATTTTAAAAATTATTCTAGGCTTTTTATTAACAGGCTTTAAATATTTTTTAGAATTAAATGAAAAAGGTTTTGTATAAGGGGATGTTATAAACATTGCCGACATTTTTATATGGTATTTTTGATTTATATAATAGGGCATTGGACAGATTAACACCGTAACATTTTTTAATCAATATTCATTATTATGTTATTCTGGTTTCTCCAACATTTTAACTTTTTTAATGATTACATTTTGAAGAGGAAAGATTTTAGATCCAAAAAATCCTATTTCATCCACCAGTTTTTCGGAAATCAACTTGGGGATTAGATCTTTCATTGTACAGGAAGTTGTTTCTCTTATAAGTATTTCTTCCATTTTTCTTCGTATACTTCTAATAAGAGATGATTTGATATAAGAAGTTTTTTTTGCTTGATTTTTTCTTTTCCGAGAAAACGCTACTAAAAAAATTCTAAGAAAATACCCGTCTTGCGTTTTAATATCCGAATTTATTTCAATTAAAGTCTGCCATTTTCTTATGAGTGAAAAAAATTTATCTCTAGACGTATCCAATCCATAAAATACTGTTGAACAAATTTTTTCATCGTAATTACAACATCTGAATGTTATCTGTTTATGTGAAGAATCTTCTGAGTTTCTGAGTTCAGTTAATGTGGTTTTGTAATTTCGATTTTTAAGGCAACCGACAATTTTGGATATGTTATTTGTTTTGCTTACCAATGTTGCCCCGATAGTCTTTTCTCCAAATTCTTTTGGTGATTTTACATCAAACCATTCTTTTTTGGATAAAAATTCTGAATTTTTTTTTTTATTTGTTTTTCCACTATTTTGTCCCTTTTTATTTTTGTTTATTGTCTTTTTATTTTAGTCAGATATGTAAAAAAGATAAAATTGTTGGTAGCTTTTACTTACCATTAGTTTAACAAATAATTTAGATTTGAATACAATTATATATTTTTTACAATGTTTATATATAAAAAATCAATTTTTTCCATGATTAATATAAAATATTCTAAAACTGAGAAACCAGGGTTATATTTTTATAGGAATTTGGAAAGAAGATTTTTAAATCTAGTTTTTATTTCTAAGTCAAAAAAAACTTATTTTAAAAATTATATTTTTTCTTTCCCAAAAAAAAAAAATTTTTTAATAAAAACAAACAAACATAAATTTATTAATTTTCCTAGTGATAAAAATAGATTCCCAGATAAAATAACCTCTATCGAAATCGGAAATCAAAAAAACCTGCCCTTTGGAACTTTTTCTTCACTACAAAAACTCACCGATAAATGGAATTTAAAAAATAGATGGAAATGGTTAGCTGAAGAAAATGAATTGATATGGGGAGATCTAGAAGTATCCATTGACAATTTAAGCGTTGTGTACCGTGCGTTCGGAGGATCGGATGAAGATTCTGCTGCAATTAGAGGGAATATCGGAATATTAAAAAACAATCCAATTAATTATTTTGAAATAAAAATTTTAAATATTGGAAGAGAAGGGTTTATTGGAATAGGTTTAACCCATTACTATTGTGATTTAGACCGTCTACCAGGTTGGGAAATGTATTCTTTTGGATACCATGGAGATGATGGTCATCTTTTCGATTGTTCCGGAACTGGGAAAAAATATGGACCAAGGTTTTCAAAAGGAGATGTAATTGGAGTTTGTTGGAATCTTATCGAAAAAAGTGTCTTTTTCACAAAAAACGGTTCTGGATTACCGATTGCTTTTCATCAATTTTCATGGTTTAATCTACCGTTGATGATACCAATCGTGGGTCTTCGGTCAGAAGGAGAAGCTGTAGAAGCTAATTTTGGAAAGAAATTTTTTGAATATGATATTGCGACCTATTTTTTTCAATTTACTAAACATCATATGTCTAAAATTCTATTTTTGGGAAAATTAATTTTTCTTAAAAAACTAAAAAAAACTAAAAACGATGTGAATTTTACTGAATTTAACAAACTTTTTTTTCAAAAAAAAATTAAGTGGTTGGTATTCGGTAACATCTTTAAAAAAAAAATTATAAAAAACCTGAACACTTTTTATCCCCTTTATTTTAACAAAAAAACTTTTGTGTACCTAGAAAATCTAGATTTAATCTTATTATCAACTTATTTAAAAATTTGGACCAAAATCGTAAATTTATTTATTTCCAACGAGAGTCCCGAAAACCAGTTTTTCAATTCTAAAGTTTATGGCTTAGTGATAAATTTATCCTTTTTTTTATCCCATCTAATGGAATACTTTAAAAATTTTCAAACCAAAGGTAATTATATAAAAACTTTCAAAATTTATTTGAACAATTTTTTTTCAAAAGAAAAAATAGCCGGAAAATTATTTTACGGAGACCCTTATAATTTAACGCATGATCAGTCGATGATCGATATTCCGGGTATATACCAATCTATTAACATTTGGTTTGAGAAGAGAGTTTTAACCTTAAAAAAATTAGAACTTAAACATGATCGTATAAATTTTTGGAATTAAACGAAATTTATTTTATTAGAGATTATTTATGTAAAAAATATGATTAACAATAACAAGGATTCTTGACATAAAATTGGATGGATAAATATTTGGTTGGAAAGGCAAATTATCAAATTATAAAAAGGTTTAATTTTATTAAAATATTTAAAAAATTTTTTTGAATTTTATTCTAAAAAAAATTTAATTTTTGACTAATGCTTGATAATAAATGCGCTAAAAATATACAAATCTGTAAAATTTCTTTCAACTTAACTGATTAACCTAAATCAGACTAAATTCAGTTCTTATTTTTTAAATTTTTTCAACCTCAAATTCAAATCCAACACAACTCAAGTTTGACGTGAATTTATGTAAATAAAAGGAAATTCATTTTTAAATTATGAATTCTAATCTCGATTTTAGGAGAAGGGGTGAATGGATCGAATAAAACGTTATTTAGAGATAAAAAAACTTAAGGAAAACGATTATAATCTATCCAAAAGAAATAATCTTTTAAATTATTGTTTTTTTAGAACACAAAAATTAGGAAAAAAATTCAAAAAAGCCAAAATTGTCTTCAAAAAAAAGTTTTTTAATGAAATCAAAGAAATAGTTTATGCATATGCAGATTGTCGAGTTATAGATAAAAATGTTGTCCATTTTATTGAAAAATCGATTGTGAAATTTGTTTCACTAATTGTAATTAAAGTTAATTTTGTTTCCTTTTTAAGGTTGTCTAAAAGACCAATGTTCGATGACGTTTTATTTATAATACGAAAAAATCCATCGAAAACAAAAAGAATAATCTATTTAATTAAAATGAAAGAGGTAATAGAAAAACTAGTTAAACAGACGAAGAATTCTAATCAAATTCCCAAAGAAATAATATCAAATTGTAAAAAATTGTATTAAATACATCTACTTTGGTTTGAATTTTTTTTTAAAAAAAAAACTATTTTTTTTAGAATAATTAAAATTTACCAAGAGATATTATCATTTCACCGCGAATTAAAACAGTGCCGATGAATTTTTTTTCTGTTTTATTGATAACATAACCTTCATCTATAACTATATTTAAAAATTGATCAAAACCTCGTAATATTCCAGTAATTTTTTGGTTTGAAACTAGTTGAATGTAAACTTTCTCTGATAAGTATAATTTCAATTTAAAATTTGTTCCAACTCCCAACATAAATTATAAAATAATGAAAAAAAGTTTTAAATTCTATTCAATTTAATTTGATTGAAATTTAGATTTTTGCTCCAATCTGAATCATTTTTTGGTTAAATTTTTGAATTTTTTTTTCTCTGTTTGAGAATTTTTTTTCTTTTTTTTTTTCGAATTTTTTGAACAGTAATGATTTTCGAGTATTCTCTGTTTTTGCTTTGTGTATATATTCAATTAATGTTCTTTTGTTTTTAAATTCGTTTCCTTTGCATTTTAAATAAAGTTCTCTATAAAGATGTTTGTCGATTTTCGAATTTGATTTGGATTTTTTTAAGAAATTTCGAAGGACTCTTTGTCTAATAATCCATAGTTTTTTAATCGGAGTTCGAGCATTCTTTGTCCCTTTTCTTTTACCAATTCCACTGTGCCTGCCTTTTTTTCTCGACTCCTTTCTTTGTCTAATTGAATTTTTGGAATGTTTTTTAGAATTTTTTTTTATTATACAACCTTCTTTTATTAATTTTCTTATGTTTGCTCCTTATGTTTTAGTTTTTGTTTGATTATTTTTTTAAATTTAAGAAAAAAAAGATTATTCTACTTACGACTATCGGTTAAACCAATTTCATTCGTTTCATTTGGATCTATCCAAATTTTCCGTCGCCCACATTTAATTATAGATGCAGCTAATCTTTTTTGAAGATTTAGTTTGGACATTACCTTTTTAATAATTTAGTAAAAACTGTTTAAATTATTTATGTGATTATTATAAGGAGAATCTTTATATCATCCAAATAAAAAAAAGTTAAAATAATTCTAAAAATCACTTCATTAGTTTGACTAGATAAAAATAGATATTTAATTTTATAAGCTCATTTTCTAAGAACATGTATAAATTTATAAAATTGTTATTTTGCGGAATTTACTCTATTGGGAAAAATTTAAGAATTCCATTCTTTTTTTCATTTCATTTTAAAAATTTTTCATTCAATCAAAAGATGAATAATAAAAAGCGAAATTTTACAGTTTTCTCGGAAAAAATATTTTTTAAAATTTTTCCAAAAATAAAAATCCAAGAGGATAAAAGTATGGAAACGAAATGCGTCTTTGCTGAAAAAATTTTTAGCTTTCAATTTAAGAAACGTAAAAAAGCCCATTTTGGATCAAAGGTTTTACAAAAAAAATTTAGGTTTATAAACTTTGTTGGGATTGAAGAATTTTTGCCTCAAATTAGAGAATTCATAATTTTACCTGTAATTAACTTTAGGTTATTCCGGGAAACTAATTTAGAAACTTCGAAAGGAATTCTATTGAATGGTCCACCTGGAAGTGGAAAAACTTTATTAGTTCATACGATTGCAGGAGAACTTAATTTGCCAATTTTTTACTTATCTCTTCAAAAAATATTTAATTCGCTTTCCGGAGTAAACGGAAAAAAAATTCAAAATTTATTTAAATTAGCGTCAAAAAATTCACCATCAATTTTGTTTATAGATGAGATTGAAAACTTTGTACCAAAAAAAGAAAGTGGTTTAAGAGACTATGAAAAAAACTTATTTTACCAACTTTTGTTTTCGATAGATGAATTAAAAAAAAACAAAAATATTTGTGTAATTATGATAGCGGCAACTACGTCTCCTGATCAAATAGATAATTCAGTTAGTAGTCTAGTAAAATTTGATAATGAAATAAAATTTAAATTTCCAACTTTTTCCACTAGATTAAAAATAATAACCGATTTGACTCCTAGTCCTCCTCTTTTTTTTGATTTTGACCCAGAATTTCTTGCATCTACAACAAAAAACTATCTATCGGGTGATTTATTTCGACTTATTTCAGTTTGTATCAATTTGTCTTTATCAAGGTTTAGTAGATCGTTAATGAAAAGCAGTTTTTGTGAAGAAGAAGAAGAAAATACAAAATCTTTTATTACCAAAAAAGATTTAAACAGAGCAAAAATATTAATTGATCCAAATTTATCTAGAAACGGATTCACTGATATTCCTAATATTCAATGGTCAAATATAGGAGCATTAGAAAAGATCAAATTAGTTTTAAGTAGATATATAATCGAACCAATAAAATATGAACATAAAAATTTATTTGGGTATGATCACGGTATAGGACTTTTACTTTATGGTCCTCCTGGGTGTGGGAAAACTTTATTGATTAACGCTGTGGTCAGGGAATCGGGTGCCAATTTTATTTTTGTTAAAGGACCAGAAATACTAAACAAATTTTTAGGCGAATCAGAAAAAGGAATTCGTAAAATTTTTCTCAAGGCAAAAATGTTTGATCCAACTATTATTTTTTTTGACGAATTTGATTCCGTTGCTTCGAAAAGAGAGTTATCCCAGGATTCACCGGGAACATCATCGAACGATCGTATTGTAAACCAATTGCTTACAGAAATCGATTCATTAACTCGAGAGCATAAAATCTATTTTATTGGGGCAACAAATAGACCAAGTTGTATTGATAAAGCTCTTCTTAGACCCGGAAGAATTGATAAAATTTTACCGGTACCGTATCCGAGTTTAGAAGGGAAATTTCTTATTTTAAAAACAATTCTAAAAAATATAAAACATATTCCATATCTAAATCTTTCCCTTTTTATGAAAACACTGGCAGAAAATTTAACAGGAGCAGATTTACACCTTTTGTTGAAAGAAGCTTCTGTCGACTCCGGAAAAAGTTTAATAAAATACTTATTTGTTGAAAGTCGGAATTCAGGATTATCTATAATTTGCCCTAATTTATTAGGAACAAAAAATTTTCATTATGGAATGAATAAAATTAAAAGTAATCAAAAAGTTAAAACCCAGTTTCTCTAAAATCAAATCCATTAAATTGAAAATTTCTAATTTTGGATTTTAGAATAAACGAATCGGAAAAAAAAAATAAAAGAAATTTAATTCTATTTTGAAATAATGAATCCCAATTACTAATCCTCATTAAAAATTTAATTTTTGGTCTTTTTTGGGATTTCAAATGCATTTTAGATGAAGACAATATAGAGTTTTTTTTTATACAAGGATTAATTTTCATTTTATCTGACAAATCATTTATTATTTGAGTCAGTTTCATATTAATAAGATAGATGTTTTCGTTTTTAAAGTAAGATAAATTTTTAAAAATATAGGGTTTTTTTAATGGAAGAGTGATTTTTCTGAAATCTAGGTAAGGTAAATTAGTTTTTTTATAAATCTGATAAAATTTCTTGTCTAATAAAAAAAAGGTATTTAGAATTTTCGAATTAATCACATTTATTAAATTCAAAAACTTAAATAAAAAAAGGTTATAAATATCTAAATTGATAGAAGGTCGAATACTTTTGAATATAATTTTTAAATAAGGAGAATAAGAAAGTTTTATTGTCAACTTTTCGAATTCTAGATACAAATTTAAATTTTTTTGAAAAATTTCCAAAAAAATTTTTTGACACTTAAATTTGGGTGAAAATAATATTTTGATTTTAGAGAAATTAAAAAATATCAAATTGTTTCCTTTTTTACATGCGAGTTTGGAAGATATTGGTTGTTTAAAATTAAATTTCTTAATTTTTTTTAGTTTAAAAAGCTTATTTAAAAATTTTCTTAACACAAAAACTTTTTTATCACCCTTTTTATTCCGAAAATAATATAAATTCATAAGGGGAATAATTTGATTAATCTTATTTATTTGATTTTTCATGAAATAAACTTTAAAAAAATCTATAAATTCTTCCCAGTAAAAAAACTTTTGTTTAAAGTTTTTTGAAATAAATTCTATTTCTTTTAAGGAATTCTGAAAACTCTGGTTAAAAATACAAATTAATTTTTTTGCTAGATTTTTAGAAAAACCATAAAATTTTAATTTTTTTTCGATATCCTTGGTAAATTCTAAAAACTTTTTGGAACCATTCCGTGAAACCTCATGAAGAGTAGGATAAATTTTAAAAATTAGTTTTTTTAGAATTTTTGATCTGGTCTCTAAAATGAAATTTTTGACAAAAATTTCCGAAAAACTGGTTTTGTTCTCAAAGAATCCAAAAATTATTTTTCCTTTTTTAATTGACCATAAATCTGAAAAAGAATTGAGTTTATTTTTTCCAAAATGGGATGTTTTAATTTTTTTTTCTTTATAATAACTACAATAAGTTAAAATTTTTTGAAATGAAATGAAATGGTTGTTTGTAGGAAAAATTGAAATTTCTTTAAATGTTAAATTAAATTTTAAAATTGTGTTAAAAAATATTAGTTTTTCTCTCAATTCATATAAACATGATCTTTTTTTAATTTTATTTATGGAAAATAAAAAAAAAAAATTTATAAATTTACCACAATAAATAAAGTATTTTTTTATTATAAATTTGTAATTTAATATCAACATATTATTCTTATTTCCAATGGGCATTCTTGGCCGAGTGGTTAAGGCGATAGACTTGAAATCTATTGGGATTTCCCTCGCAGGTTCGAATCCTGTAGAATGCGTTGAAATTTCTTTCTTTCTATTTAAGAATTGAGAAAGATTTAAACATTTTTTATAGGGGCTGTCCGGGATTGTTTTTTCGAACCCGGGACCTCTCGCACCCAAAACGAGAATCATGCCGCTAGACTAACAACCCTTTGTGTATAAATATCAAAATTATTATTATTTTTAATATAATAAGGATCAAAAATTTGAATGTAAAAGGTTTTCTAAGTTTTTCCCCAAACATTTAAACCAACAATAATTATATTAAATTTGAACTTAGATTTAATATTTTTTAACTAACAAGATTTTAATAGATATTAACAGCAACTTAAAAATTATAAAGAAATTTTTGGTAATTTTTAATAAAATCATAAATTTTGACTTTTTTTATCATAACAAAAAAATTTATTACTAGGTTTTACATATATGATCTTCTGCCAATAGGCTTTGATCGAAGTGTAGTATCTGTTCTGTCCAGGTTAAAACTGGATTAGAGTGAGACTCTAATTTTATTATTTTTATCTTTTTTTGGAAAAAATTTCCATTATTATACCCAACACTTTTGTTTAAAATAAGAATTAATTTATAAAGCTTTTTATCTTCTAGATTTATAAATTATTTTTTCTATATACAATACAATAGATTTATTTCATAATTAATTATATCCACGTACTTTAACTGGAAACCAAAAATAAAAATTGAAGATAATTTTTCTATTTCATTAATAAAAAACCTTTGAAAATTTTTATTTTACTAAATTGAAATCTTTAAAAGGAATATTTGAAAATCCCCATTTTTTTCCAACAAAAATTTTCTGTTTTCCTGGAAATTTGTATCTTGCCCTATTTAACGCTTTAACAGTTTCTCTAATCTTATTCTGAGTAGATCTTACAGAGAATATTATCTGTCCAGGTAAAACCCTTGCGGCTTTACCGGATGGTTTTCCAAACGCACCTCTCATACCACTTTGTAAACGATCAGCTCCAGCGCAGGAAAGCATTTTATTTATTCTGATCACATGAAATGGATGAATTCTTATTTTAAGGTGAAAAAAATCTTTACCAACATTTGTTGTTAAATATTTATTGCAAGCGACTCTTCCGGCCTCAATTGATTCTGCTGATATTTGTTCTCTTTCATAAGAGACTAAATGAATCGAAACAGGAAATGAATTTACGGAAGCTTTTTTGTTCCCAAGATCGTAAATTCTGATCTTAGGTTCCGGAACACCTCGACAAAACCGGGATTTAGGATAAGGTTTATTTTTACAAAATCTGTAGCATCTCCACGGACGTCTCCCCATTTAAGTAATATGTTGAGCTATTTTTTAAATACAAAAAATAATATGGTCGCCTATTCGTACATAAATGAAATATGGAGGAAAAAACAATCTGATGTCATGTCTTTTTTGTTACAAGTTCGAGCTTGGGAATACAGAAATTTACCTACTATCTATAGAATAAGAAAACCATCTAGACCTGAAAAAGCAAGGCAATTAGGTTATAAGTCAAAACAAGGTTTTGTCGTGTACCGAGTTAAAGTTAGACGAGGGGACCGAAAAAAACCAGTTTCCAAAGGAATAACATCAGGAAAACCCAAAAATCATGGTGTTAATCAAATGAAATATTCTAGAAATAAACGCTCTATAGCTGAAGAAAGAGTTGGTAAGATATGTGGAAATTTACGAATATTAAATTCTTACTGGATAAACGAGGATTCATCATTCAAATTTTTTGAAGTAATCTTAGTCGACCCGAATCATAAATGTATTAGACGAGACTTCAAGATTAATTGGATCTGTTTATCTCACTCAAAACATCGGGAGCTTCGAGGGATCACATCTGCTGGAAGAAAATCGAGAGGGTTAAGAAGGAAAGGACATAGAGCAAATAAAATTCGACCTTCTGTCCGTTCGGCATGGAAAAAAAATAATTCTATTAAATTAAAATCCATAAGATAAGTATTTTAAGAATAAGAAAAAAAAATGTTTAAAAAACTTAATAAAGAATTCAAACAAAATTGATTAACCATAACTTTTCTTTTTTATCCTTAAGAAATTTAATGCTTATTTTCATGAAAACAAATCAAAATACCGACCAGGACTGAATTATTTTTTTATGTTAAAGAAATTAATATTCTAAACTTTTTTCTTACTTTCAATCACAGGTTTTTATTTTTGTATTTTTAGTTAGGCAATGTAAATCTATTTTTTTCTTTCAAATAAAAAAAATTAATTTATAAAAAAGAATTAAAAAATTTGGAAAGTTGTTTTTTTTTATTTAAATCCAATTTAGCTGACAAGGGATAATTGGTACAATTATTTAAATATTAATTAGAATTAAACTTTTTTTCAATTCTTTTACTAATGCCAATATTTTTAGAACTTTAATAACTTCAGAAAAATAAACTTCACCCTCAAAATTTTTTTCCAGCACTTTTGTTTCAAATAATGTCTGCCCAGATCGGTAAAAAAACTTTTGAAATAATTTTAAAAGTTTTTGGGTAAGAGAAAGTTTATTAAAAATTTTGTTCTTATTAAAATTTAACTCTGACATCAGATTTTTAAGGATTCCTGGATCGGAATCAAAAAGTATTTCTATACCATCGAAAATATCACTACAACGAATTTGATTCCGTAAATCAATCTTGGCTCTACATTGACAAAATTTTTGAATAATTATTAAAAAATTTAATGGGGATTTTAAAAAACCAATATCAAAATTCTTAATTTTTTTATAGAGAAAAAGAATAAGTTCAAATGATGTAACAGTTAAATTTGAATCTGGAAAACTTTGTAACAAATTTAGGTATTTTTTAAAAAATAATCTAGAAATTCTTTTTTTAAAAATTAGATTTTTAAAAATTGAAAGCCTATTCAATTTATTTCTAGATTGGTTTTGTTTTAAAAATAAATTTTTTTTTTTTGTGTCTTGATCATTCAAAATTTCAAAGGCCACAGTCTTTCTATTTAACTCTGTATTATTTTTTTTTAAAATATAAAATAAATTACTAATATTTAGGTTTTTAAAACTTTCATTATTCCTTTCACTAAAAAATTTAGACTTTTTTCCATTTATTTTTTCCATTCTTGTAAAGAAAATAAATAAACTTTTTTTAAAAATCCAATTATTATTTTTTATTAATTTTTTAATAAAGTTGATTTTAGAATCTGTATATAATAGTTGTTTTTTTTCAAGTTTAATATTTATAAAAAACACGGAATTTTTGAATTTATAAAGGTTTTTTTTCGTTTCCATTGACCCTTTAAAATGTTTGGGATTGAATTGATTCTTAAAATCATCACAATTAAAGAAAAAACTTCGTGGGAAAGATTTTGATAGTTCTTTTAAGAGTGAGATATCAGAAATTGAACTAATCGATACAAACAAAAAAGAATATAAAAAATTATTATTTGGAATTTTCTCTGCGTTTCTTGTTTGTTGAGACATTAAAAGTATCAGACATGCTTTTAAACCTTCATTTTTGTTGCAAATAGGTTTCATATTTTTTATAAATAAATGAAATGGGTCAAAAGTTGAAAAAATCTGGTAAATTAAAGTAAAATCTTTTTTTGTTAGGAAACAATTGTTACCAGATCCCAATTGCAACCTGAACGGATTTTGTAGATAATTACTTTCGAAATGAATACCAAAAAGTAGTTTTTTTTCGAAGAAGGAAAAACTTTTTTTAAAAATCGGATGAAGTTTTAATTGTGCTTCACAAAATATATTTAGACCATCTAACTTCAAAATGTTTTTATTTTCAAAGATATTTAAGGTGAAAGATTCTGTCGATTTTAGTTTTTTAAAATTTATTGAAATTTTTACCATTTTTATTTTCTGGAAATTTTCTTCTATAATCCTAGAAAAATGGGAAAAGAATTTTCTGGAAATACAATTTGCTTTACTGCACAAAAATGGTAAAAATTTGTGTAGAGTATCCAAAATAAAATAAAAAATACTACCACATTTTTCACATTCAATTAAAATTGCTCCTACTCGTGCTATTTTCTCCTTTGTTTTTATAACACTACCTTCCAACAATATTTTTTTACCTAAAAATGATAATATAAAATTTTTGGATTCCGGGTTAAAAGTTTTTCCAAGCTTTTTTGAAATCGAGATGTTTAAAAGAAAAGGTTCCTGTGTGATATTTATTTTAAATAATTCGTTAACTTTTTCTGATTTAATTTTTAAAATAAAGAGTTTTGCAAGGGATTGACAATATTCGATTTCTATTAATTTTTCAAATTTTATTTTTTCACAAATCTTTTGTATTATTTTTAATTTTTTGCAAAAATGATATGAATTTTTATTTTTTTTTATGCAATTTACTTTATTTTTATAGATTATTAAACATCTCTTAAATAGTTGAAGACGTAACCAGATTCTAAACGAAACTTCAGTAAATTTATTTTTATTTTTTGGAATTTTTGTATAAAATGGCGCGAACTTTTACGTTTTTATTTATTCTTTTTTGTTTTGTATTTACCCTATTAAATTATTTTATTCGTAAAAAAAATATTGTAGAAATCCGTAACCTCTGATATTGTTTTACCTATCAAAATTCATACGATTTTAATAATAGTGACAATGCCTTATTACATTTTCCAACCAATAAACTTATTGCTCGGTGAAATAAAGTTTCTGGACTCATTACTCCTGTACTTTCTATGACAAAAGTTACTTTGTTTTTGATTCTACTTATTCGAATGGGTTTTCGGTTATTAAGATCCTGTTTCAAACATTCTTTACATAAGGTACAAAATTGTGGTGAAATTACATTTAGAGTACGGTATTTTTTTTCTGTTTTTGATTTTATACCAAAGACTTTTACGGGGCAAATTTCAAATATTTTTTCAGCATCATAGTTTAAAATTTCTTCAACAATTTTAATTTTTGAGGAAATTTTATAGAAAGCCGTTCCTACTGGGGAGAACTTTGCATGTTTGTTTCCCGAATTAATAATACAATGACATTCGCATTTCACTTTTTGTCCTGGATTTAATTTTAAA
>Ga0315905_10002793_pt1 | contig 18235 bp, 15 predicted proteins | sample LakEriMetagenome_5_FD_203522 | JGI IMG/M metagenome (GOLD analysis project Ga0315905, IMG submission 203522) | Freshwater fungal communities from buoy surface, Lake Erie, Ohio, United States - Buoy 4 MA121 | ecosystem: Environmental > Aquatic > Freshwater > Lake | place: USA: Lake Erie, Ohio... | reverse complement strand
TTGCAATTGCTGAGGGTATTTCCCAGGCCATTGGAAAAGTCAGATCACCGTTTAGTTACCGCGGAAAAAATCTAGATTTTGTTGAGCCACCACACATGCAAGTGTCAATGCTTTGGAGTAATGACACGACGATTTCTGTCGGTGACACTTTAGATTGCAACGTAAGAAATACCACGACGAATTTTGATTCCGTGATTGGGCTTGATTAAAGCCAAGCTAAGGTAACGCGTTTACAACTTTCAAGATGACACTAGATCCAGGCATAGCCATGGTTCCGGCGAGTACGGATTGGTCCAAAACGTAAAGCGGCAAAGATGCATCTGATCCATCTTGCAATTCAAGGATCGGAGTAATTCCTAAGCCTTGCAAGATGGAAATTGCTTGAACTGAATTTGTTCCAACTAGATCTGGAATGCTTACTGGAGCATTTGGATCAATTGGCGCACTTGATGGACTTGCCGAGGCTGATGGGCTTTCGGTTGGGTTTGCCCCGTTTGGTTGATCAGTCGGAAGGGCTGGAAACTTTTGGACCGGCAGATCCTTTAATGCGCCCTTCATGTAAGCCGTAAAGATTCGAGCTGGGTAGGACCCACCAGTTACTGATTTCATGCCGCCTGTGCCAGATAAGGAAACAGGTTTTCCATCTGGTCCATCCTTGACAAACATGACTGCTGTGGCCAATTCCGGCGTATACCCAGCGAAGAGCGCCGACTTATTGTCATTGGTAGTTCCAGTTTTACCTGCAACCGGCCGGCCCAATGCTTTTGCTGCTTTACCCGTCCCAACTTGAACAACGCTTTGCAGCGCATATGAAACTATGTCGGCAACATCCGTGCTAAATGCCTGAACAGGTTTTGGATTTAATTTGTAAATGGTTTCGCCCGCTGCAGTAGTAATTAACTTTATGTAGGCAGGTTCCACTTGCAGACCCCGCGATGCAAATGTTGCATAAGCAGCAGCGATATCTACAACATGTGGGCTGGCAGTTCCGAGAGTGAATGCCAGGTTTGGCTCCATGCCGACAGCTTCGGCGGGAATACCTGCACGAATTGCAGCTTCAAGAACTGTTTCACGCCCTACTGATTCTGCTAATTCAACATATGCCGAGTTAATGGAACTCTCGGTTGCTTCTAGTAGCGTGACTCGATCGCCATATGAATTGCCACCGTAATTTACTACGACGTAATTGTCTACTTTGGTTTTGTTCTTTCCACTAAAAGCGGTTGCAAGTGTTGCGCCACTTTCAATTCCTGCCGCCAATGTGAAAGGTTTAAAAGTTGAACCCGCCTGGCCAATCATCTGGGTTGCATTGTTGAGTTGATTTTCTAAGTAGTCCGCGCCGCCATACATCGCGACCACTTCGCCAGTTTCCGGACGTACTGAAGCAACACCAATTCTCAATCCGTCGATATTTTCTTTAGGACCTTCTTCTCCAACCGCAAGAATCATCGCATCCTGTGCTTGTTTATTAAATGTGGTAACTACTCGAAGTCCACCTAGATTGATGAGTTCTTCGCTCACTTCATTTTCATACATTGTCTGTCTGACCTGCTCGATCAGGTGTCCTTGTGGACCAGAAAAAGTTTGCGATGGTGGTTCGGTCAGGTACATCGGGAACATAGCTGCGTCTAGTTCTTCTTGACTTAACCAACCTTGCGAAACCATTCCAGCTAAGACATAGTTCCAGCGTTGCTCTAATCCACTGAGGTTTTCTTCTGGCGATAACCCATTTGGGGCCTGGACAATTGCGGCAAGGAAAGCTGATTCAGCAAGGTCTAAGTCCAGTGCCTGCTTACCAAAATATTGAGTTGCTGCACTTTCGACCCCGTATGCGTTTCTTCCAAAATAAATAGTGTTCATGTAGTCAGCAAGAATTTGATCCTTACTGACCAAAGTTTCAAGCTTGATGGACAGAATTAATTCCTTGGCTTTACGGGTTAGGGTGCGCTCTTGTGTTAAATATGCGTTCTTTGCATATTGCTGAGTGATGGTAGAGCCACCACCGGCTCCAGCCGCACCTATTACGTTCTTGTAGATCGCGCGGGAAATTCCTCTTATTGAGAAGCCGCCATGTTTATAAAAATCGCGATCTTCGGCAGCCAGCATTGCCTGTTGCATTACAACTGGGATTTGCGAGAAATCTACTGAAACTCGGTTAGCGTCACCCAGTCGCGCAAGTTCGGTTACGCCGTCGTCGTAATACAAGATCGTGGTTTGTGCAGTCGCGATTTCACTGGCTTGCGGGATCGCTACAACCTTCACTGCTATGGCAATTGTGACAAGACCTGCCACTATTCCAAATACTGCAAGTAAGGCAAATTGTTTTAGGGATGGGATGAAGCGCATAATGCCACGTTTGTTTTTTCGGGGATAGTTTGCCACCCCTCTATTTCAACACATCCCGGGGCTCACGTGGTGGAGTGCGAGGCGCGCCATCGCCTAATACATATGACATGTGGAGATGATTCCAGCCACACAACTTACAAACTTCAACTACATAAACGCGAAAATGTCCATACTCATAAGCCAAAACCTTCAATTCGCTAGTTGTTTTGACTCTGCCTGACAGATAACCAAGATCGTCACCAAAGACATATGTCACATGCACTAGTTCGCTCTTGGCGCACATCGGACACAGGCGTTCGGTCTCTTCGCCGTGATGTTTAGCTGCGCGCAATAGATATGGGTCAGCATCACAAACTTGCTCACGCAATAAGGCATCGTGTTTGATTTGTTCTAGCACTGCGCGCCGAGCCAGAACGTAATCCAAAACATGGCGGGGGCGAACCGGGTCTGCGACTTCTTCAGCTGGATAGGGAATCGGGCGAGGAGGTTCGGAACTAACTCCGCCCGCCCGAATACCGGAAATGCTCTGATGCGATCCTGGCCTACCCACCTGACAACCTTAAGGCTGCTGGGGACCCTTCCGGCCGAGGGGCGGATTTGCTCGGAATCAATCTAGGTGTACTCTTTAGATGTATCATTTCGATACATCAGGAATACCTATTTCACGAGTTGGAAGCATTATGGCCAAAAGATCTGCTGCTCTAGAGCTGGCAATCCTTGGCGTGCTTGCCCAAACTCCCCAGCACGGTTACGAACTTCGCAAGCGGCTCATTTCAGTCCTTGGGCTTTTCAGCACTATTTCCTATGGCGCCCTTTATCCGACTCTCAAATCCTTGGTCGAGCGCGGACTTCTCGTTGAACAAGATGAGGTCGGAACCGGAAAATATCCAAAGCGAGCTCGCATTACATATGCCTTAACCGATGCCGGACTTTCCCACTTCAATACCTTGGTCGCTGATAGTGGTCCTGGTGCTTGGGACGATGACACTTTTGCAGTTCGCATGTCGCTATTTGGTCACACTGAGGTTAATACTCGAATCCATATTCTGCAGGGCCGTCGCAGTCGAGTCGAAGAACGATTAGCAAACCTTCAAACTAACTTGTCTAAAGGTCGCGAACGTTTGGACTCTTACACTTTAGAACTTCAACAGCATGGCTTAGATGCACTTGAGCGTGAAGTGCGTTGGCTAAATGAACTTATCTCGCGAGAACAAACGCAAGGAACCGCAGACGGCGGTAACTCTGCAATCTCGCCAGTTAATAACAAGTAAGACCGTAAGAAAAATTCACTGACAACTAGGAGGCTTACAGTGAGTGAAGTTAGAGTAGCGATCGTTGGCGTAGGAAACTGTGCATCATCGCTGGTACAAGGCGTTGAGTATTACAAAGACGCTGATCCAAAAGCATCAGTCCCAGGACTTATGCATGTGCAGTTCGGTGACTATCACGTTAAAGACGTGAAGTTCGTCGTTGCGTTCGATGTTGATGCAAAGAAGGTTGGCCAAGATCTTTCCGACGCCATCTTTGCCAGCGAGAACAACACGATTAAATTCTCCGATGTGCCACCAACAGGTATAACCGTTCTTCGTGGTCACACTTACGACGGACTTGGTAAGTACTACCGCGACATGGTTGTTGAATCAGATGAATCACCAGTTGATGTTGTTAAAGCACTTACAGATGCCAAAGTTGATGTTTTAGTTTGCTACCTACCCGTTGGTTCTGAAGAAGCTGCAAAGTTTTACGCACAATGCGCAATTGATGCTGGTGTTGGCTTTGTTAACGCGCTTCCAGTGTTCATTGCTGGCACAAAAGAATGGGCGGACAAATTCACTGCTGCCGGAGTGCCAATCGTTGGAGATGACATCAAGAGCCAAGTTGGTGCCACTATTACCCACCGCGTGCTCGCGAAACTATTTGAAGATCGCGGCGTAACCGTAGATCGCACTTACCAACTTAATGTTGGCGGAAACATGGACTTCATGAACATGCTTGAGCGCGATCGATTGGAATCAAAGAAGATTTCAAAGACCCAATCTGTAACATCTCAGCTGCGCGACAAGATCGATCCGCGCAACGTTCACATTGGACCAAGTGACTACGTTGCTTGGCTAGATGATCGCAAGTGGGCATTCGTTCGCCTAGAAGGCCGGGCATTTGGAGATGTGCCATTGAGCCTTGAATACAAGTTGGAAGTTTGGGATTCGCCAAACTCCGCTGGTGTAATCATTGATGCAATTCGTGCTTGCAAAATTGCAAAAGATCGTGGCATTGGTGGACCAATCCTGAGTGCTTCTAGCTACTTCATGAAGAGCCCACCAGTTCAGTATGACGACAGCACTTGCCGTCAAGAAGTTGAAGACTTCATTGCTGGTAAGTAATTGCTGGTAAGTGACTTGCTAGCACCGTTGCGCTTCGGGTGTAAACAAAAGCGGCCTCCGTTATCAAGGGCTCCTAGTTCAACTAGGGGCCCTTGGTTTTTTCAACTTACGCTTTGGCATACCAATAAATTTAGGCAATTAGAGGTAGCGTGATTTACGTGAATCGACCGAGTATTAAATCATTATCAGTCTTAAGACATGTCAATTCACGTGAACTACTTGCGGTACGAATTTTCGGTCAAGCCGGTGATGGATTACTACAAACCGCTTTAGCAACTTTTGTTTTGTTCTCTCCGCAGCGAGAATCGGATCCTCGAAAAATTGCGTTGGCGTTTGGAATATTACTTTTGCCTTACTCGTTGGTTGCACCTTTTGTCGGCGTCTTTATTGATCGCTGGTCCCGCCGAATGATTTTGATTCGCGCCAATTTAGTTCGAGTAATAACCATGATCGCAATTGCGATAGTTATCACTGGGAATTCAGCCAACACAATTCTTGCGGTGCTGGTTTTGATAAGTCTTGGCGTAAATAGATTTGTCCAGGCTGCATTGTCCGCTTCCCTGCCGCATGTGGTTGATGGTGAAGAGCTGGTCCCAGCAAACGCACTTTTCCCAACATTAGGAACGACTGCTGCGTCATTGGCTGCTGCTCTTGGGATTGCGACACAGAACGTTTTAACTAACTCAGATTCGGTCAATGCCGGCTTAGTCATTTTGGGTTCATTATGCGCTGGCATTGCTTCACTAATAGCGACTCGGATCACGCCAAAAGATGTGCTTGGCCCATATCTAGTTGAATCCGCAATGCGCGACGAGTTTAGAAATGCAGTTGCTGGCTTAGTCGCTGGATTCAGGTACATGGTGCGTTCTGGTCGAGCCTTTAGCAGCATGGCTGCGGTTTCGTTTCAGAGATGGGCATTTGGGGCCTTAACTATTCATGCGCTTTTACTTTCTCGCAACTCTTGGAATCCTGATTCAAGCGCAGATCAAGCAGTTTTAGATTTTGGTCTTTGTGCCGGAGCTGCAGCTGTTGGCGCATTTACTGCTGCCATCCTTAGTACTGTCTTGCTCAGCGGCCGAGCAGATAGATCCAAAACTGAAGTTACGCAGCAGCAGCAAGCGCAATTAATTACTGCAATGACTATTGCTGTTAGCGCTTGCATCGTTATAAGTTTTATTGGCTACCAAGTGGGAACATTGGTGGCTGTATGCGCTACGGCTGCTTCATTAAGTTTTGCCGGTCAGTTGTTGAAAATTAATGCTGACACAACAATTCAGCGAACCATTGATGATGCTCACCGCGGTCGAGTCTTTTCAATCTTTGACATGATGATCAACATCTCTTTGATATTGGGAATAACTTCCTATGCCTTGATCGAGGGGATCCGAGAAAACATCAATGTTGGCTCGGCATACACCGTTGTTTTGCTGAGTTGCAGTGCTGGCTTGGCTTTTTTCTTGCTCGGCAAATACCGCGCCAAAAGCACTTCACTTTAGCTTTGCGAATTCCACCAGTTAGTTAGACGCTCGATGGCTTGCTCTCTTGTCAAAGGTCCTTCATCTAACCGGACCTCTAATAAGTAGTTGTATGCTTTTCCGACCATTGGACCAGAAGGCACTTTCAAAATTGTCATAATGTCGTTGCCGTCTAAGTCAGGTCTAATCGAATTCAATTCTTCTTGCTGCGCCAAAATTGCAATTCGATCTTCAAGGTCGTCATAAGTAGCCGCAAGAATTGCTGCGCGCCTGGGATTTCTTGTAGTGCAATCGGCTCGCGTCAATTTGTGAAGTCGCACTAACTCATCACCGGCATCCCTTACATACCTGCGTACTGCCGAGTCGGTCCACTGCCCTTGTCCATATCCATGAAAACGTAAATGCAGTTCAGTCAATTTGCAGACCGCATCAATCACATCACTTGGATAACGCAGTGCAACTAACCGTTTGCGGGCAATCTTGGCACCAACCACTTCATGATGATGAAAACTAACTCCGCCACCAGATTCGAATCTGCGGGTTCTTGGTTTACCAATATCGTGTAAAAGTGCAGCTAAGCGCAAGACTAGGTCTGGTTCGCAGTTAGGAACATGCGTAGTTTCCAAATCAATGGCTTGTTGCAACACAATCAAACTGTGCTCATAAACATCTTTATGTTTATGGTGCTCATCGATTTCAAGTTGTAGCGCAGGAAGTTCGGGAATTACATACTCGGCAAGTTTTGTTCCCTCAAGGATTTCAAGACCGACACTTGGATGAGCTCCCATTATTAATTTGCTGAACTCATCTCTGACTCGTTCGGCAGACACAATTTTAATTCGATCCGACATTTCGGTTGCAGCTAACAAAACGTCCACGACAGGTGTGAAGCCTAATTGACTTGCAAACCTTGCGGCTCGCATCATGCGCAATGGGTCATCTGAAAAAGATAGTTCTGGTTCTCGTGGAGTACGAATCACGCGCTTACTTAAATCTTCAACTCCACCAAATGGATCGACAAATGTAAGCTCTGGCAATCTGACTGCCATCGCATTAATCGTGAAATCACGGCGAATTAGATCCTCTTCAAGCGAGGAACCAAAACTGACTTCCGGTTTGCGACTATCGTCACTGTAAATCTCGGAACGATATGTAGTTATCTCTACTTGGAAATCTTTTCGGCGCGCGCCAACTGTGCCAAAGGCAATTCCAATATCCCAAACTGTGTCAGCCCATGGTGTAACCAGACTTAGTATTTGTTCCGGATTGGCATTAGTTGTGAAATCCAAGTCATTGATCTCACGATTCAAAATTAAGTCACGTACCGGGCCACCAACAATGGCGAATTCGAATCCTGCAGTTTTGAATAGCTGGGCTAGTTCCATCACGTCAGACATCTGGCCAAGCGCAGCAGTTACGGCAACGGTAGCGATTGCCTGTGGGGATGAGTTGTTCATGTCGTGACCTAGCCTAGATGCAATAACGAATAGTCCAATATTTGTAGGTATTCTTGGTTGGTGAGCCCTAATAAAGTATTCAGATTTTCGCCAAAAATCAGGTGGATTCACTTGACGCGCGCTCGCCTCACCTCGTTTCTATTATTGCTAGCAATTGGGGTTTCGTATCTATGCGTGCCGATCGCAACCTCACAAGCAGCCGAAGGCGAATTGGTCGGCATCACAGGCTTAAACATTTCTGCAGTGAATGGTTTAGCCGGCACCAACAGTCGCCACATTGTCCAAATACAGGGAACGTTTACAAACAATACGAGTGAAGTAATTTCTAAACTTGAGTTAAATCTGGTTTCAACTCCAGCAATCAAAACGAGAACCAAATTGGCAGATTTGATTTCTGATCCAACAAGTTCAAGCAACTTAATCTCATCTGATTTCTTCGCTGTTTTACGTAACATCGCACCTGGCTCCCAAAAAAATTGGCAGATTACTTTTATCGGTGAAGAAGTACTGGGTGTGAACGCATCTGGTGTGTACGCGTTTGGCGTAAGACCAAATTTGGCTGGAATCTACGAGGCCACGGTAGTTACAACTCCATGGTTCTTTAACGCAGACATCAAGCCAACAAATGTGGCATTTGTGATTCCACTAACTACGCTAAATAATCACCTAGCTAGCGGTGAAATTAAAGACCAAGACCGTGATCTGGCTGAGGCAAAACGATTAACGAATCTGATTTTGAATAAATCTGATGCAAAGATTTCGTGGCTACAAGATTCTGCATTAAGCGGCTGGGTAAGTCAGCTGACCGCAAGTGCTGATTCAGATATTTCGATAAAGCTTGGTTCTGCAATTGATGAATTAGAGCCGGCAGGCTTTTTGCCTTTTGGCAGCGCTGACTTAGCAGCTTTATCTGTAGCTGATCAGAAACGTGACTTGATGGATGCAATCGATCTCACACGCTCAATCGTTGGGGAAAGAGCGGTCTTTTATGCTCCAACGCAAGGCGTTGCAGATAGCAAAACTCTTTCGTTACTGAGTACTCAGGGCATCCAAACCATTGTTTCAAATGAGTTCCTGCGAGGTAACGCGCGAGTGACTACACCTGCGGTGGCAACTTCTGACTTAAATCCAGTTTTAGTTCATGACCTTGCCGCCTCATCATGTTTGATTGGATCAGGTGAAAGTGCTGCCGCGTTTTTCAAAACCGTTATCTGCATTAAAAGTGAGATCGGCATGATCACGGCAGAGTCGCCACAAAAGTCTCGTTCAATAATTGTCCTTGCGCCGGCAACTTGGAAAGTTTCCAGCGATCAACTTTCAAAACTTATTGCTGGTTTGAGCGACCACAACTGGATGCAACTTGCGCAGTTAGATTTGATTGCCGCGTCGAAGCCAACACAAAACTACGTTTCGTTAGCTGGGGATGATCAAAATCAGTTGGCTCGGCAGACAATGCGCCAGGCGGAGGAGTTAATCACCCGGACTGAAACCTTTTCCTCGGTGTTCGTTGATGAAGATCTAGTTGCTGGGTTTAATGCTTCGCGTATCTTGGGATTTTCAGAACTCTGGGGATCCAATGGCAATGCCACTAACTATCTGTCAGAAAATCTTGCCCTAATTGATACTTACCTCAACGCGATAAGCATTCAAGGGTCATCGCGCGTCACAACTCCTGCGGAAAAATCTGAAATCCCAATAACAATCGTTAACGATAGTGAGCGTGATGTGTCCGTGAGAATCGATCTCACAAGTACAGCTACCTCCCGCTTCTCTGCGGTTCCTACTGAGTTAATCCAAGTCGGCAGCGGACAGCGAATTACGGTTCCAGTTGCTATCACCTTGATTGGCGCTGGAGTTGTAGATGTGCAGGCACAGTTAGTCGCTCCTAACGGCGAGCGCTTTGGTGAAGTGAAAAAAATGCAAATCTCTTCAGCCGCATACAGCCGGTTCGCCCGTACTCTGGTGTGGGGAGCATTTGGACTACTAGTGCTGTTAGCCCTGAGTAATTTTGTTAAACGGCGAAAAGACCAGCGGCAACTGAAGGCTCTGGAAAGTTAATTCACGAATAGGTGGTTTGAGAAGGCAGTGTCATCATTCATCGGACAAACCTCAGGGATGGCAGCCGGCACGCTCGCTAGCCGGATTACCGGGGTTTTCCGAGACATTGCTTTAGTAGCCGCAATCGGTACTGGAATCTTTTCTGATACTTATTCTGTTGCCAACAGCATTCCCAACATTATTTACATACTTATCGCCGGTGGCGCAATTAACGCAGTTTTCATCCCGGCGCTGGTTAGACACATGGAAGATGATGCGGACCAAGGAAAGCAATTTACTGACCAACTGTTGACTCTGGTTGGGATAGTTCTGATTGGCATCGTATTGATTACAGTGTTGGTGGCTGGATTGATAGTGCACTTGTACGCAACCAAACTATGGAGTCCTGAGGAATTCAACGTTGCAACAATGTTTGCACGCTGGTGTTTACCTCAAATATTTTTTTATGGGCTGTACACGCTTGCCGCACAAATTCTAAATTCACGTAACTCATTTTCGTTGCCGATGTATGCACCAATAATTAATAACGTAATTGTGATTGCAACTGCTGCGATATTTGTTTCAGCAATGTCTGGGATACCGACAGCTGATTCGGTAACAGCTTCACAAATTAACATGCTTGGATTTGGAACAACACTTGGTGTGATGGCACAAGCCTTGATTTTGATTCCAGCACTTAGTAAAACTGGATATAACTTCCGGCCAAATTTTCAATTTCGAAATGTTGGTAACGGCAAGGTTGCAAACTTGGCAAAGTGGACTATTGGCTTTGTGTTAGTAAATCAAATAACGTTTTTGCTGGTTTCGAATTTAACTACTTTGGCAAATGTTTTGGTGTCTGGCGACCCTAATGCAGTTGCGGTCGGATTTACTTCCTACCAAAAAGGTCAACTCATGATGATGTTGCCGCATTCAATCATCACGGTCTCAATCATCACGGCGTTGCTGCCCCGCTTAAGTAGGCAGGCGCACGAAAAAGATCTCTCTGCATTCGGCGGCGAATTGTCAACGTCTTTGAGATTAGTCTCGGCGCTGATTATTCCTAGCGCGGTCTTTTTGCTTGCTGCTGGTCCATGGCTTGGTTCATTGCTTTACGGCTACGGAGCTTCATCTGCAGACCAAGGCGCTGCACTTGGTGGCGTGGCATCCATGTTTGCCATCGGGCTACCGGCGTTTTCGTTGTTTTACGTACTGCTGCGAAGTTACTACGCGCAAGAAAATACCAAGACTCCGTTCCTGATTAATCTGGGTTTCAATGGATTGCACATAGTCATAGGTTTTGCCCTGTTTTCCCTTATGCCCAAAGGGTTACAAGTTGCTGGTTTGGCACTAGGTTATTCAATTTCTTACGTGATTACCTGTGCCCTAACTTGGCATCGAGTTGGTAAGCGAGTCCCTGAGATCCGCAAAAATGGTCATCTGCGCCTGATAGTCAGAGTCGCTGCTGCCAGCATCTTGGCTGCATTTGTGGCCTACCTGTTGGTTCGAGTCACAATTACGAATCAATCTGATCTTTCTGCGCTACGAGTTGCTTCTGCAATCGGTACTTTTACAGTTTCGTTTTCGCTTATCTATATTGGGTTGGCAAAGATGTTGCGCATCTCTGAGGTCTCAGCGGTCCTTGCGTTAGTGCGCCGAAAATAGGCAACTACACTGCAATTATGAGTGGCGTAACTGACCGGGTCTTTGATGGTCGATACGCTTTGGACGTTCAGGTCTCTAGCTCACTAAGTTCACCAATCTGGCGCGCTATGGATCTGTCATTAAAGCGTTGGGTTAATTTGATTTTGTTGCCCACTTCAGATCTTCGTAGCGTTAAGTTGCTGCAAGAGTGTCAAAATGCCGCAGCAAATGATCGGCGCGATGTGGTTTCGATTTTGGATGTTGTTTCTGATGGAAAAATCTCAAGTGGAGACGCTACGGATTTGCCTGACCGCTACGTGGGAATTGTCACTGAGTGGTTGGAAGGTGAAACACTGGACCGAATCATGGTTCGGCGCGGTGAGGTTTTCCCAATAGACCAAGCGATTAAGCAAATTGGAACCATTGCCAACACCTTGATGCATGCACATTCCCTAAATGTTTCGCATCGTCGCCTTCGGCCGCACAACGTTATTTTTTCGCAAGGTCAAGAAGTAAGACTTGCTGGCTTTGGTGTTGACTCTGCGCTCTTGGGACCAGACTCCAATGATGGAGTTTCCCAAGACATAAAGGGAGTTGGTCAATTACTTTTTGTAATGATTACCGGAATGTGGCCACTCGGTAGTGTCGATTCACTTCCAGCTGCATCAGGTAGTGGTGGCGCAGGTTTAGTTTTACCAAGTCAAGTTCACGGCGGCATCAGACCTTACCTTGATCGGTTGTATCAACAAACTCAAGAGGGCACCTTTTCATCCATGCGCCAATTGCTAGATGCGTTGTCAGTTGGTGAAGCAGAAGAATCAGAAAGTTTGCAAAACCGTGTCTCTCGATTGACTTCGACTTCAGTGACTTGGACTCCTCCACAATCTGCAAAGCCACGAAGATTGCGATCAACTCTGATTGCTGGGTTATCAGTTTTTATTTTTGGCTGGCTGGGTTGGCAGCTTTTAACAAGTAATTTTTACCGAGCGGATTCTGGAATTACCGGCTTGGGATCTCCGTTACCAAGCGAAGAGGTTTCCCAAGCAACCGGTGCGGTCGCAGAGGTAGTTAAAGTAACAATTCATGACCCGTTAGGTGATAACACCGAGAATGAAGAGCAAGTTTTACTTGCTATCGACGGTGATAAAGAAACTGCTTGGACCACCGACAGTTATAAAAAGGCTGACATGTCAGGTAAAGCAGGTGTTGGGCTACTTCTCGATTTGGGGGTTGCCCGGGATGTGTACGGGATCGACATCGACCTATTAAGTGGGAACACTGCCGAAATTTATGTTGTTAACTCAGCCGAGCCTGATCTTGCAGTCGAAACTAAGTTTGCTTACATTGGTCCCAATGAGATTTCCAGTTCGCTAGGGGTATCTCCTGCAGTTTCTGGCAGGTACGTTTTGATTTGGCTCACACCAGATTTGCCGAAATCTGAGTCTGGTGAATTCCAGGGCGGGATTTCAGAAATTAAGGTCCGACTCTAGTTAACTTGTTGGGTCTCCCATGTGTCAGATGGCACATGGTTGCGTCCGTATGGTCGCATTTAAGTCAGTAAACTTGTACAAGTACATTCTTAAACATGCGCTCACTAAGGAAATCAAATGTCACAAGACATCAATGACGTAATCATCATCGGTTCTGGCCCGGCTGGATACACCGCAGCAATCTACGCTGCTCGCGCGCAACTTAAACCAATCGTTTTTGAAGGCGCTGTCACCGCAGGTGGAGCATTGATGAATACCACTGAAGTTGAAAACTTTCCTGGGTTTGAAGACGGAATCATGGGTCCTGCACTAATGGAAAACATGCGGGCGCAAGCTGTGCGGTTCGGTGCCAATCTGATTACTGACGACGTAACAGCCGCTAACTTAACTGGCGATGTGAAAACAGTTACTGATGGTGAAGGTCGGGAGTACAAAGCCCATTCCATAATCTTGGCAACTGGTTCAAGTTATCGCGAGCTTGGAATTGATAACGAGAAGCGACTTTCCGGTCACGGAGTTTCTTGGTGCGCAACTTGCGATGGCTTCTTCTTCCGCGACCAAGACATTGCTGTTGTAGGTGGTGGTGATTCCGCTGTTGAGGAGGCTACTTTCTTAACGCGATTTGCAAAGAGTGTGACCATGATTCACCGCCGGGATGAATTACGCGCCAGTAAAATTATGGCTGAGCGCGCGCACAATGATCCCAAGATTCATTTTGCATGGAACAGTGAAGTTAGTGAATTACACGGAGATGCAAAATTATCTGGCGTTACGATTCGCGACATCAACACGGGTGAGACTCGCGAACTTGCAGTCACTGGTTTGTTTGTGGCCATTGGGCATGATCCGCGCTCCGAACTTCTTAAGGGACAAGTTGATCTAGACCCTGCGGGTTACGTCTTAACTGGAGTCGGCACAACTGCCACCAATCTTTCTGGGGTGTTTGCCTGCGGCGACTTGGTTGATCACACGTATCGCCAGGCGATCACAGCCGCTGGAACTGGTTGTAGCGCCGCACTTGATGCAGAGCGCTTTTTGTCCAGTCTGCACAGTAAATAACCACTGACTTATTCAATAAAACAAGTGGTTAAACGCTAACCACTTATGCTTGATCCACTAGTAAAAATAGGAGTAATGATGGGCGCAACTGCAGCCGTAACAGACGCATCGTTTGCTAACGATGTCTTGATGAGTGACAAACCAGTACTGGTTGATTTTTGGGCTGAATGGTGTGGCCCATGCAAAATGATTGGTCCGATTCTGGAAGAGATTGCCGCCGCACATGGTGACAAGCTAACAATCTTGAAGTTAAACGTTGATGAGAATCCTGCCACTGCTGCTAACTACGGGGTGTCTTCAATTCCAACAATGAATGTTTATCAAAATGGTGAGATCGTTAAGCAGATTATTGGGGCAAAACCAAAAGCTGCACTGCTAGCAGATCTTGCTGAGTTCATTTAACTAACTAATGACAGTAACGATCCTGCGACACGGCGATCAAGGGCCGGCAGTAACAGAGGTTCGTGATCGGTTAGTTCGTCTTGGGCTACTTAGTTCAAACGCCAGCGCAGCAGCAGATGTTTTTGATGACATATTGCTAGCTGCGCTGCGTTACTTCCAGCAAACCCGTGGTTTAACCGTTGATGGATTAGTTGGTCCTCGAACTTTTCGAAGGCTCGAAGAAGCGCGATGGAAAATTGGCGATCGCGTTTTAAGTTTTTCTCCAGGCCGCGTCATTCATGGTGAAGATGTTGCTCAATTACAACAACGGTTAATTGAACTGGGTTTCGCTCTTGATCGTGTTGATGGAATCTTTGCAAAAAGTACTGATTTGGCAGTGCGCGAATTCCAACGCAATACCGGTTTAGATGTTGACGGAATTTGTGGGCCAGCATTTTTTCGCGCATTTCAAAGATTGGCTCGCACTATTGCAGGTGGCAGCCAAGAACACTTACGCGAACTTTCTACCGTAGCTAACTTTGGCAGTACCCGTTCGGTTGAAACTTGTTCGATCTTGCTCGATCCAAGTGATTTTCCAGATCAATTGGTTGACAGCGAATTCACGCACGCAGACATTTGTTGGGATGTGGCCTCAAGGCTGGAAGGTCGCTTGGGGGCCATGGGAACATTGGTCATAGTGAGCCGGCCCCGATCAGGACGAGTTGATGGTGAGCGCACACGATCTAATCTCGCCAATGAAAGCAATGTCGACTTGATCATTGGTTTGGGACTGGATCGTCATAGTAACTCGCTGGCTCAGGGAGTTGCCTCTTACTACTTTGGCCATGCGTATTCGCGATCTGCTACCGGTATGAGGTTGGCTGAGATAGTTCAGGAAGAAGTTAGTACCCGAACTCCGCTCACCGATTCAAGGTCTCATGCCAAAACCTGGGATTTACTTCGCCTAACTCGAATGCCCAGCATAAAAGTTGAGTTGGGTTACGCCACCAGCCCACACGATAGTGCCTTATTGGCGCAAGCTGAAATTAGAGACAATATCGCAGCTGGATTGAGTTCAGCGATTACCCGAATTCTGGCACCGAGAATCGGTTAGGTTGTTAATGTGACCTGTGTCACATTAATAAGTACTACACAGGTTGTTCACATGTGTGTAACTGACCTACTTAACTGGTTCCCCAAACATGCCACGCTGCTGTGGGTCAATAACTTCAACGATTCTTTGCAGATCTTCCAAGGTTGCGAACTCAATGATGACCTTGCCGCGAGACTTACCAACCTGAACCGTAACTCTGGTGTCTAGGCGCTCAGACAAGCGATCTCCCATGGATTTGAGTCCGGGTGCGCTGATCTTGCCGGTTGACTTCTTAGCAGGCAGCTTTACCTCTTTATCATATTGGCCAAGGGAGACTATTTCTTCCACGGTTCGCACCGAAAGGCCTTCAGCAACAATTCGACTTGCTAGTCGCTCTATTGCGCCTGGGTCCTTGAGTCCAAGTAGTGCTCTGGCATGTCCAGCTGAGATAACGCCAGCCGCAACCCGGCGCTGCACTGCTAGCGGCAGATTCAGTAGCCGAAGTGTGTTTGAGATCTGTGGGCGAGACCGCCCTAGCCGTGTTGCTAGTTCATCTTGGGTGCCACCGAAATCTTCAAGTAATTGCTTGTAAGCAGCCGCTTCTTCAAGTGGAGTTAAGGCAGCGCGATGAAGGTTTTCCAGCAGCGCATCTCGCAGCATTTGATCATCTGCAGTCTCGCGAATCAAGGCTGGGATTGTCTTGAATCCTGCCTTTTTAGTGGCTCGTAACCGGCGTTCACCTGCAACAAGTTCGTATCCCCCACCACTTGCTGGCCGCACCACGATTGGTTGTAATAGTCCGACTTCTTGGATCGAATGAACTAGTTCTGCTAAAGCTTCATCGTCAAATACCTGGCGTGGTTGCTGAGCGTTTGGAACTATAGAGCGCACTGGAAGTTCGGCAAAAGTTAATCCCGCAATTGCTGCTGGTGCCTGAATTGGGTTTTGGGATGCTGCTGATTTCGAAGGAGCGGGGGCGCTCGTCTTAGTAGGTGCCTTTACTGAACCCTTGGTTGCCGCCTTGGTAGGAGACTTGGCTACCGGTTTCGCACTGGTTTTTCCAGCGGAAACAGCTTTCTTGGTTGCAGTGCCAGCATTCTTCTTCGCTGGTTTAACTCCAGATCCGCCCTTGGGTTTTGTGCTCGTTGTTTCACGTGAAACATCCGGGATCAGGGCTCCTAAGCCGCGTCCTAGGCTTTGTCGTTTTGCCATTACATTAACCCTTCCGCTTACGTTCGGTGATTTCTCGCGCTGCTGCTAAATAAGCCACTGCCCCAGTTGATCCTGGGTCATAAGTCATTACAGATTGCCCGAATGATGGTGCCTCTGCAACATAGATTGACCGTGGAATAACGGTATCTAGTACTTTTTTGCCAAAGTAGCCGCGCACTTCCTCGACTACTGAGGCTGAGAGATTAGTTGTGGAGTTGTACATAGTAAGCAAAATGGTGCTCACTTCTAACTCAGGATTTAAGCGTTCTTTTGCGAATTCAATGGTTCGCAGTAATTGCTGGACGCCTTCCAGTGCATAAAACTCGCACTGGATTGGGATCAGAACTTCTTTTACGGCAGCCAAGGCATTAATCGTGAGCATTCCCAGGCTTGGTGGGCAGTCAATGAAAACGTAGTCCATCTCGTGGTCTTCCAGGAAATTTGCCAAGGCCTTTTTTAGTAAAAATGGCCGTTTGGCTTCGGCCACTGTGGAAATAAGTTCAATGTCTGCACCGGCCAAATCTAAAGTTGCTGGAAGTACCCAAAGGGAATCAAACCCTTCGGCCGCGCTCATCATGTCTGCGATAGCTTCGCCATCTAGCAAGACATCAAAGGACCCGCTGGCATCTTCATAGTGGTCAATTCCAAATGCCGTGCTGGCATTTCCTTGTGGATCAAGGTCAATTACTAGAACATTCAATCCAGCTAAAGCCATGGACGCAGCCAGGTTTACCGCTGAAGTTGTCTTGCCTACACCGCCTTTTTGATTGGCAATGGTGATTATTCGAGTGTGCTTGGGTTTAGCGAAAGTCCCTTTGAGTCCACGTCGAACGTAGACTGCCGCGGCGGCCGCGGCCGCTAAAGGTGTATCTTCGTCATCGGCGTAAGCCATTTTGCCAACCTAATTTCTTAACCCCAGTATTACTAACTTGAGCCTTAAGCGTAGGGCAATTGCCTGACGTTTATGTTAGGTGGTCACCCGTACAACAGTTGTCTGTGGATCTACAACACCCTCGCCGCAACGAACGATTTCTGCCTTACGGCCATTGAGAATTTCGGTTGCTTCGTCGATTTCGGTTGCCGCAGAACTTCCCTTCATAGCTAAAATCTGTCCACCTTTTGAAGTCAGTGGTAAGGCCCAAGTAAGAAGTTTTCCAAGCGGGGCAACCGCACGAGCCGTAACAACAGGTGCGGTATGACCTTTTAACTCTTCAGCTCTGCCGCGCATCACAGTTACTCGCTGCGTTATACCAAGGTCTGTTGCCACTTCAGTAAGAAATTCAGACCTGCGCATTAGTGGCTCAATCAGGCCAATAGTGATGTCTGGTCTAACTATTGCCAGCACTAGTCCTGGCAACCCTGCGCCGCTTCCTATGTCAAAAACCTTAGAGTTCTCTGGGATTAGTTCCTCAACCACAGCGCAGTTAGCAATGTGTCGATCCCAAATTCGGTCAACTTCGCGTGGCCCTAAAAACCCACGTTCTACACCTGCTCCAGCTAACCAGTGAGCGAATCGGGCAAGGTTTTCCGCAGCATCTGGATAAACCTCAGTGATTTCTCTCAATGAATTAGTCTTTCGAGACATGTTTCACGTGAAACGTGAAACTAAGCGGGAAGTACCACAATTCGACGCTTTGGTTCTTCACCCATGGAAACACTG
>Ga0315905_10002792_pt1 | contig 18238 bp, 15 predicted proteins | sample LakEriMetagenome_5_FD_203522 | JGI IMG/M metagenome (GOLD analysis project Ga0315905, IMG submission 203522) | Freshwater fungal communities from buoy surface, Lake Erie, Ohio, United States - Buoy 4 MA121 | ecosystem: Environmental > Aquatic > Freshwater > Lake | place: USA: Lake Erie, Ohio... | reverse complement strand
TGTTTGCTCCCCACGCTTTCGTCCATGAGCGTCAATTCAGGCCTAGTGAGCTGCCTTCGCTATCGGTGTTCTGTGTAATATCTAAGCATTTCACCGCTACACTACACATTCCGCCCACTTCGACCGAATTCAAGACTTACAGTATCAATGGCAGTTCTACAGTTAAGCTGTAGGCTTTCACCACTGACTTATAAGTCCGCCTGCGGACCCTTTAAACCCAATGATTCCGGATAACGCTTGCACCCTCCGTATTACCGCGGCTGCTGGCACGGAGTTAGCCGGTGCTTATTCATTTGGTACCTTCAGCTCCGGTGCACGACCAGAGGTTTATTCCCAAATAAAAGCAGTTTACAATCCATAGGACCTTCTTCCTGCACGCGGCATGGCTGGTTCAGGCTTGCGCCCATTGACCAATATTCCTCACTGCTGCCTCCCGTAGGAGTCTGGTCCGTGTCTCAGTACCAGTGTGGGGGATCACCCTCTCAGGCCCCCTACCTATCGTAGCCATGGTGAGCCGTTACCTCACCATCTAGCTAATAGGACGCATGCCCATCCTGTACCGTAATCTTTAATTATACAACCATGCGGTTACATAATACTATGGGGTATTAATCCGAATTTCTCCGGGCTATCCCCCAGTACAGGGTAGGTTGCATACGCGTTACGCACCCGTGCGCCGGTCGCCACCCAATTAGTAAACTAATCTGTGCTGCCCCTCGACTTGCATGTGTTAGGCCTGCCGCTAGCGTTCATCCTGAGCCAGGATCAAACTCTCCGTTGTATAATAACTTTGAATTTGTAAGAGCTCGAGATGTCGTTTTATTCTTTAAAACGCTGTTTCCTTGTTTCTCAATACGTCAATGAACTTCATTCGCGGCAGATAACTTTCTAAACTTATTCTGCTTATCAAAACCCTCTAATCTAATTTAGCGGGGTGCAAAGATACAAACTCTTTTTTATTCACCAAGAAAAAACTATAAAATATTTTTTTCTTTTTTTCTTCCTTCAACTAAACTCACTCGTTTGCGATGTTTTTCTCAATTGCGGGGTGCAAAGATACACACTCTTTTGCATTCACCAAATTTTAACGGACAAAAATTTGAGGTTTTTTTAACGCGAATTGATTTAAAAAGGTTACAAAATAAATACAGGGAGGCAAAACTCCCTGCAAATGAAATACTTAAATAGAAGCCTTAAATTAAGAAAAGGTTGATTAACCTCTATTGTAATGCAATCTTTTTGGTGTAGAGAGAATTATTGATGCTCATTGAAATGAAAAACAATCCAGATTGAATATGTGAAGTTCGTTCAATCACGATCTCATTATTATTTACTTTAAGGCATGGTATAGAATACACCATTTTCCCGGTTGCATTAAATATCGTTATTCCATTAACTTGTCCAACGCTTTTTGGCGCCTTGAACGTTATGCTTTCACTTGTTACTTGAACAAGCTGTAGTGCCTGCTCATCTCCTTCCAAAACCCCATTACCCGACTCTTCCTGTATAACATGCTGAGATAAATAAATCATATCCCCATTGTCGTTACCGTTGTTATTTGTTTTATTGGTCGCTACGTAAAAAGTAACTGGGCCTGCCCCAGCTGCAGGAGCGGTCCAGGTCCATGACCAAGATGGCGCGCTAACGCTTGTATTACTTCCAGAGGTATGATTTGCATATTTTTTTGCTCCTCCATTAATAGAAGTATTTCCCGCTTGCCCCGTAAATCCGCCGGCCATAGTATTTGTGGCAGTTAATGCAGTAGACTGAAACCCTCGCTTTGTAGGGTTAGATGACATTGATAGATTAACTGTATACTGCTGGCCCGGTACATAGGTGCTTACAGGGGTTGCACCGCTTAATATAGTTAATAAGTTCTCCGTGTCACCGTTCTGAACAGAACCTGAATGGCATTGTGTACAATTGCTTTCGTTAGGAGCCCCCGTCATACCCGGAGAAGCACCGCCGCCATTTAACGGAGACCGAAGAAATCCATGCTGCGAAGCATCCACAGAAAAATAGGCGAAACCAGACATTAATAATGCAGCTACCGGTAAAATCAAAACAATACGCATCTTTTCGAAATTTTAATTAGTGACTAAATTAGTTATTTTTTTTCCCTTGGTAAATCCAACATTCTACTTTTTGAATCAAAGAATCGGGTAATGCTGGGCCTCCTTGAGGCATCAATTGGTAACCAGTTCCATGCATAGAACCAAGAATGGCATCAGCCGAGGAACTAATATTCGAATGATTGGTTAAAGTATATCCTGTTCCGTTACCAATATTATGACACCCTGTGCAATTCGATTGAATCATTGGTAATACCTGTGTGTTAAATGATATGGTATCCGGACAATTTGGCGGAGCCACAAAGGACACTTTATCTTTAGCGCATGAGGAAATCAAAGAAAGGTACAGCGTGAATGCAAAGAGGAATGTATATGACTTTAGTACCATATGTATTATTTAGATTTTCTTTCCATTAAAAACAAAGGTTGACATCCCAGCCAAATTACTGGCCATATGTAAAACAAAGGTGTTCCAATGATCTGAAAAACATCCCATCCATCACGTAAATATGTAAGCACAAAATAGAACCCTAAAATCGAGGCAGCACTTATCAGTGCATTCAATGCGAAAATCCCCCACTTTCCTGCATACTTATTAAACAGCCAGAGAAGTAAAGATGCTACTAATGACATAGAAATATAAATCGCAACAAGATTGAACGTACTAAGCTCTTTGCGCATTGGCGAATCAAGGCTTACTAGAGGGTCGGGAGATCCTTTAGGTACAAAATTATACATTGAATACAGGTAGGCAGCGATGACTATTGAGGAAATAGACGCGCTTAATAAACCTAGATACATGAATTTTCTCATTTGTCTGTTTTTTTACTTACTGGTAATTCGTAAACAATTTTCATTTTATCTGGAACTGTTTCGCTTTTCTTTCCAACTTTAAAATCAATGCGGTTAACATAAAATGTTCCTTTGAATGTATATTTTGAAGCGCTGCCAGAAACTTTTGCAGGGATGGTGTATTCTTTTGATGTACCTTTTATGGTTAAGTCCCCCTTAATTTGTAAATCTCCATTTTCGTCTTTAGTTACGCTAGAAGATTTAAATTTAATATTTGGGTACGTTTCTTCTTCAAACCACTCCTTGGTGAGGGCTTTTTTGTTCATCATTCCATTCCCTGTACTTATGGTATTAACAGGAATTTTCAAATTAAACGTGGCATCTGTAGGCGAACCAGATGAATAGGTCACATCCCCACTAATATCTGTAAACTTGCCGGAGGGGTCAGCACTTTTGAAAGCAATCGAATGTCCTTCAGTTACTTCATAGTCACCTGTTGGCGCAAACACCATTGATGTTGATGCGATTAATAAACCGAAATAAACAATAGGTAAAAAGGCTTTTTTCATATGTAATAATTTATTCGTTTTCAAATGCAAATTTTCTCCCTACGCAAAAACCTAGCCGAAACTGACCCTTTAACCAATCGGACGTAGTATAAGGGATAAACTGTGTCTCACCAATTCCTTGAGCATTTGTTAAGTTAATTGTAAAATTGTGTCCAAACGTATACCATTCCAACGCAAATCCTAAACTTCTCTTATACGTATCATTTGGCCTCAGACCTTCGGATGCAAACGTATGGTAATATTCTAAAATCAAAGCAAAACGACCACTTAATTTAACCCGCGCCGCCGCACCAAGAGCAAACAAATCGTTTTGATCATTGGCAGCCACATAGTTGCTGTGTATTAAGGTTGGCATTATTGCTACAGAAAGACGATCACCAAAGTGCCTTGCTGTATTCAATTGTGTAAAATAGGCGAAACGGTGACTCACTTTTGGGAAATGGTTTACTTGAGAAATGTCAGTAGACGCTGTCATATAGGTAAATGTCAGCCCACCAATACCAGTAAGTGATATCGGACTTTTTTTACCTTGCCTTAAAATTCGATACTTCGCAAAACCATCGAGTAAGGATCGGTATGGAGCGGCTGTTCCTTTTGCTCTTCCTACGCCAATCATTAAATCATTGGTTATACCATATTCTAGGGCAATTCGTATATCGGCCAAGTTATCAAAACCAAACATATTTTGCGCTCCACCATTAGCTCCAAACATATCACCAAAGCGATGCTCTATTCTAAATTCCATGGTGCGAGCTGGAAGGGTTTCAACCGAATGTCCACAAATTATTCGAGTTGAAGAGAAAGTTTTAGGCTGAAAAGGCTCATCTGTAAATTCTACTTCCTCTTTCTGTGCAAAGAAATACAAAGGAAAAATGAGCATCCACAAAAAGTAAGTAAATTTAGCCTTCATCTGTATAGTTTGATGCATCAAATGTATTAATTTAAATCACGCCTGTGAACCTCTCGATATCAAAACATAACCTAAGACAAGAGGCTAAAACCCAACGAAAGGCGCTTAGCGCTGATGAATTAGAATACTATTCGATACAGATTACTAAACAAGTAAGTACATGCTTTAGTTTTCGCGACAAGCGAATATCTTGTTTTTTAAGCATGGAATCTCAGCGCGAAGTACATACTGAATATATTTTGAAGCATCTTGCAAGACATAATCAATTATTTGTTCCGGTGAGCAACTTTTCGGATGGTACCATGCAACATGTCCCATTTGAACCGGGAGATATATTAGCATTAAATTCATATCACATACCCGAACCCATTCACAAAAAAAACCCAATTAATCCAGTTGAATTAGATGTAATATTTATTCCTCTTTTACAAGCCGATGTTCAAGGAAATCGTTTGGGTTATGGAAAGGGGTTTTATGACAGATATTTAGCATTGTGCAGGCCAGATGTTATTAAGATTGGGCTAAACTTCTTTGAACCAATTCCCTCTATTCCAGCTGAAAAAACCGATATTCCGTTAGATTATTTAATAACGCCGAATCGTGTTTATGAATTTAAATGACAAAGGACATCAAGGGAAATTTCACCTCTTGGCTATCTTACTTATTCCGGTCAACTTAACGGCATGGTTTATTACCTCCCATTGGCTTTGGGGATTAATCACTAACATAATATCTGCCGTTGTTATTTATTTTTTCCTTTTTCGGAAAGTAACTTAATTCCGTCTCCTTCGAAATTCAACTTGAATTCTGGTTGGGTAATTTTATTAATTTCTTCAACACTCTTTCCTGCATCTTCAGCATAATGCCTTAAAGCCTTAACTGACACAGTATCCCAATAGGCGACCCCATGGATATAGGATTCAGTGCCCAATGGCGTTGCAGGTGGAATAGTAAAATGATTTTTAAACCGTACCATGAGGGGTTTGCCGTCGGGTTTAGGAACCTGCACCCAACACCCTGCGTTTTGACAAACGGCAGAAAGAGGTGACTTTATAGTGACAGTTTGTGGTTCCTTTGATTTATCCATTCGAGTAACTAATTCAGCTACACTAATCGCAGCGGTTTCATCAACCTTGACTATACCGTATTCTGACTTAATACTTGCGCAACTAATTAAGACGCTTAATAATAAAAAAGAAGATACTGCTTTCATATTATTCCCCTTTAATTTTCATAAATTTCTCATAAAACGAATATAACTCGTAAGACTCCTCACCAACAACTATTTTATTTACTTGATTTGCCCCAAGAAAGCGCAACATGATGCGTCTAACTTCATCTGAATCTACCACTGGATACACATCTACTTTTTGCGTGCTTGCATCATACGTGTAAGTAAAGGAAGAAGTATAATATTTAGCCGTATTTTGAATTGTCTCCGCGGTTGTTTGCGCTGGAAAAACCCATTGAAAATGTCCAGATTTAGCCTCTTTAGTAATTTCAGATGCATTTAATTTGGAGCTTATCGTAATTTGCTGAGCAAAACTAAAGAACCCAAAGCTTATAAAAATCGCAAGGAATATATTTCGCATGATAATTAATTTATTGCGAATTTAGCAAAAATGGAACGTTTAAAAAATAAGGGCTTGCTTTTTTCAAAATCAGGGCTAACACACGAGGCAGGTTGTGATGAAGCGGGACGAGGTTGCTTGGCTGGACCCGTAGTGGCTGCAGCTGTAATTTTGAAGAGTCCAATTCCCGGGCTGAATGATTCCAAACGACTAAATGAAAAACAACGAAAAGCATTAGCTGAGATAATAAAAGCAGAGGCCCTCGCCTACCACATTGCTTATGTAGATGAAAACAAAATCGATGAAATCAACATTTTAAATGCAAGTATTTTGGGGATGCATTTAGCACTTGATGGATTAAGTACACGCGCTGAATACATCCTTGTGGATGGGAATCGATTTAAACCTTACCTAGAGGTTCCACATGAATGCATCATAAAAGGAGACGGTCTGTGCCAGTCCATAGCCGCTGCATCCATCTTAGCCAAAACTGCTCGGGATACATTCATGGAAAAAGCACATGAACAGTTTCCCGTTTATGGATGGAATGTAAACAAAGGGTACCCAACAAAAGCACATGTTTTAGCGATTCAACAACATGGATTTTGCGAAATGCACAGGAAAACATTCGGTATTGTGCGCCAAATGGCTCAAACCACCTTATTTATTTGAAGATAAACACCTTAATGTTCATTAGATTATTCGGAGCTTATTTTTCGGTGGATGTTTACATTTAGATTTGCTTTATGTTAAGGAAAGTACTTTTAATTGTATTCGTTTTAATACTTGTTGGTTGGTCGAGTTTTGCCGTTTACTCCCTGATAGATTCATCAGAAGAACAATCTTATTTGTCTCTTTTTGATCCCAAAGCGGATGAATTAATAATCGCCCTGCACCACCCAAAAGACTTTGAACTCGAAAACCTAGAAGTTGATTGTAATCAGAAAAATATTGATGTGTTTACTTCTTTGATGCCTAAGGTCAAAGATATCTCCTCAGCTTTTATTAGTAAAAATCGAAATATACTTGTTTTTCAAACCCAAGAGAAATGGTCAATTAAACGCGTTAAACGAACTTTCGAACGGGGAATTTACTCGTTTCAACTCACAGGTCCGAACACCTTTCAGTTTGGCAAGTATTTAGGGCGTTTCAAAGGGAATGAGCTTATCTTATTTTATTATGATTTAGAGTTAAACGAGAAGAAATCATTCTCCCCTTGGCATATAGATCCACAATCTACGTATAGTATTATTTATTTACGTGATCCCTTAAATAAAACGCGTGATGTTTATGTCAAATCCGACTATAAAATCAGCTACACAAGTTCGGATTTCAAGCGGCATAAGAAAACGTTGATTGATGATTTAGGCTTGTTTGGGAGTTTAATTCCGAAAGAAACCAAATCGTATCAATTTTATGAACGGAATTACTTATTTGAAACAGATTCAGAATTTAGACGGAGTCCTATTAAGAACCTAGTTAAGAATGGGGCAATCATAATTGACGTAAACCAAAAGCCTGTGTTTATTTTCGATATGAATCAAGATGTAACGCTAAGCGAATACTTAAATGACTTTTTTCATAAGATGGAAAACAACCAGGAAAGAGCACACTTTGCTAATTTTCCAATTTGCAAAACGTTCAATTTAACCCTTGAAGGAGACGGCGTAATAAAAGAAAAGAAAATCCTGGCATACAGTGTCGATGGGTTTGGATTTCTTACGACTGATGAATCCGCCTTGGATGCCGTATTGCTTGAATTAGAAATGCGAAAATCCCTAAACACCGCGATGGATAACATCGCATTATTTAAAGTGCCCTTGCCGAAAACAGTTTCCCAGCGAAGCTTGAGTTCCCGCAATTCAAGCAGTATAAGTTGGGTAGAAAAGAGGCTTATCGAAACCAAAATAGAAGTTCTTGGTTCAGAAAAATCAAGCGAACAAATCGAAGAGACTAAAAATTATTTTACCATGAATCCCGGCCTACCGGTCTTATCCTTTTGCGCCTTATCAGGTAGAGGCAATGTGATTATGGAGGTGGAAAAAGAACTTATAGGGTATAAAAACGGGAGTTTAAAATGGAGAAAACCACTTAATTCCAGCTTATCAAATCAACCAAAATCATTAGCGACCAGTAATCTAGAAAATGAGTTTATCCTACTTCCTCATGAAAATCACCTGGAAATCATAGATAAAATGGGACGGCCTCAGTATGAAATCAAAGGTGCTTTTGAAGGAGATCCAATGCAATGTATCGTAAACAAACAAGCTGCATTTGGGATTCAAGGGAAAGAAGGAATCTATTTCTATGCTACGAGCTCTGGAAAATTGCTTAAACGATTGCTGATTAAAGATAACATTACAGCATGGAATGTAATTTCAACATCTGGGAAATTAACGATAAGCATTAAGACTGATAATCAATTACTCAACATAGATTATACAACGGGTAAACGGCAAACTATTAAAGCAAACATCGCCGATTTCATTTCTTTTACACGTAGTGGTTTCATTCAGCGCGGACCGAATGGAATGCAAGAAATTATCGGTTCAAAAACCATAAATATACAGGTACCTTCGTATTGGAAATTTAGTGGGGAAGTTAAATTAGGACAAGATATAGGTCAGCTATTTCATGACGGGAAGTCTATTGTTTTGACACTAAAAGGAAAGGTTCGATGGAATAAAGCCATTAATCATTCGGAAATCTCAGAGCTCATTTTGCCACAAAATGCTCAATCGCTATTTATAGTGAGGGATGCCCTAGAAAACAAACTATATTTTTGGGATTTTCAAGGTAATTTGCTCGATCAAGAAGAACGTCCTGGACAGCGCGCAATTCAACTTACCCCGTTGGGTTTACGCGGATCCTCAATTACAACGTATCTCAATGACTTCATTATTCAATTTAATTATTAGATTTAAACAAACGCTACTATGAAACAATATCTTGCACTCGCCCTAAGCTTTCTTTTTTCTAGCTATTTTCTTTCTCAACAATACCTTGGGGTAGCCACAAGCAACTATGCAGGGAGCATGGGAACCCAATTACAACCAGCAAGTTTTGTGGATGGGCGATTTGTATTTGACCTTAATATTGTTGGATTCAATAACAATACCTATCAGAACTTCGGATATTTCGATGCGAAAGCGATGCGAGATGCTCAAGGCAACGGCGGTTATTGGTGGAAAAAATCCTTTGGCGACACCACAATATATGCTGCTTGGGCTAGTCCAGACTCCACGTTTATGGACAGATTTATCGTTCGAAATTACTCCGCTGAAACTAAAAAAGTTCTTGGTTTATATAGTAATACCCAAATTGATTTACTTAATTTTAATTTTCACATTAATCCCAAAATCGCTGTTGGTTTATTTGGACGAGTACGCTCGATAACAAATATCGACAACATGGATCCTAAATTGGCGGTACTTGCGGAAAATGGCTTAGATTATTCGCTTTTATGGAACCAAAAATTGAATGAGGAGTTAATCAACCTCAATCACCTCACATGGAATGAATATGGATTCAATTACGGGCAAATAGTTCTTGATAATAAAGAACACTTTGTTAAAGTTGGCGGATCAATCAAACTATTAAGCGGAAATACTGCTGCCTATTTTTACACCAATAACTTTGAATACAACCTAAAAAATTCAGATACTTCTTTTCTTTTGAAGGGGGATTTTAATTACGGTTATTCAGAAAATATTGACAGCTATATCAATTCTGCAGACCTTAATCCCATGGACTTTTTAAAAAGGACTTCTAATTGGGGGCTTGGAATAGACCTCGGTGCGGTATATGAATGGCGAGAAAACTATGAAAACTATCAGTACGATATGGATGGGGAAACCGGAATTTGGGCACGCCATAAAAATAAATACAAGCTGCGCGTTGGTGCATCACTTTTAGATTTGGGCGGAATGCGTTTCACCAAAGGAGGACTTAGTAGAAATTTTACCGTGAATTCAACCAGCCCATTTGATCTCACAGTTTTTCAATCCGCTACGGATTTGGAAGAGTTTGACCAAGTAATTGACTCCTTAATTCAAAATCCCGGGCAAGATTGGATTGCTCAACAAGATACCTCTACTACCTTTTACATGAGAACTCCAAGCGCCTTCAGCATTCAGGTAGATTATCACATTTGGAAAGGATTTTATGTTAACGCCACCTCCATGATTAACCTCATTGGAAAGAAAACGGATTCCAAAGTAAAAGTGGCTAACCAATTCAGTATAACGCCTAGCTTTGATATTGCTGGCATTGGACTTCACCTCCCGTTATCCTACAATAAATACAGCGGTTTCAGAGCAGGGATTGCAACACGACTCGGTCCACTTACCGTGGGAGTTACGGATTACCGCCCCCTACTTGCCAAAGGAAAAGTCAAAGGACTTGAACTTTTTGCTGGGCTGCGTCTACCAATTTTATATGGTGAGGTAAAGGATGACGACAAAGACAAGGTTTCAAATAAGATGGACGAATGCAGAGAAACACCCGGAGTATGGGCCTTTAAAGGATGTCCTGATACCGATGGGGATGGAATCCAAGATTTAAAAGACGAGTGTATTAACGAACCAGGGCTTGCCGAATTCAACGGTTGTCCAGATCGAGATGGAGATAAAATTATCGATAAATATGATGATTGCCCGGATCTCGCTGGTTTAATCGAATTTAAGGGCTGCCCAGATACTGATGGAGATAAAATCATAGACACCAAGGATCAATGTCCAACAATTGCCGGTGAATTATACCTGAAGGGCTGTCCCGATCGTGACCATGACAGCATTACAGACCTAGAAGATTTATGTCCTGATAATTTTGGTCCCATCGAAAACAAAGGTTGTCCAGACACAGATAAAGATGGCTTGTTTGATTACATTGATGATTGTCCACTGATAGCAGGACCGATGGAAAATCGAGGTTGCCCTTGGCCAGACACAGACGGAGATGGCTTACTTGATAAAAATGACGGCTGTCCTCAATTAGCAGGTCCGAAAGAGAATGGAGGTTGCCCATATAAAGATTCCGATTCAGATGGATTACTAGATAAGGACGATGATTGTCCGAACACTCCTGGACCAAAAAGTAACAAGGGATGCCCTGTAATTGAGAAGGAAGTAATTGAAGTGTTAAAAACAGCTTTTGATAATTTAGAATTTGAAGTTGCGAAGGACGTGATTCTTGCCGGATCGTTCACCTCATTGGATGAATTAGCTGGCGTGTTAATGAAAAAACCGACCTGGAAATTGGAAATTTCTGGACATACGGATAATGTCGGTGACGATAATTCTAATTTAATTTTATCCAAGAAACGTGCAGAGGCGGTTAAGAATTACTTAGTTTCCAAAGGGATTGATGCGACGCGTTTCGTAATCACTTATTATGGTGAAACCAAGCCTATTGCCGACAACAGTACAACGGAAGGAAGAGCAAAAAACCGTAGAGTTGAAATGAAGGTTGTTTTTGAATAAGCCTGGCAATATTAATGTTTACTTAATATTGAATTAATTCGTAGGTGAGATAACAGGACGACCTTTGCAGGAAAATTGCAAATTATGGTACGCTTTTTAATGGTTTTCTTGTTTTTATTAGGGATGAACAATATTAATTTCGCCCAATCAACGGTTAAAGGTGTTGTAAAAGACGGAAGCAATAGTGATCCTGTAGAAAATGCTAAAATCACCTTAATCGGCTCTGAAAAACGCTGTTTATCAGATGCCAATGGGGTTTTTGAATTATCCGGAATACCTAAAGGAAAATATTCCCTCGAAATCAAAGCTTCAACCTTTAACGTTTATGTGTTAAACGACGTTACTGTTGGTGAAAATGAAGTTAAAGAGCTTACGATTGCCATGGAAGCGGCGGACCTTGTGAAAGGCCCTGTAGTGGTTACAAGAAAGGTAAAAAAAGATGGAAACGTCGAACTGATCAGAGTGCAACACAATCTTGGTGTTGTGTCGAATGGTATTAGTGCAGAAGACATTAAAAAAAATAATGATTCCAAAGTTTCGGATGTAATGAAACGAATCTCTGGAGCAAGTATACAAGACAACAAATTTATTGTCATTCGTGGATTATCTGACCGATACAATTATGCCTTTTTGAATGGGGCCAGTTTACCAAGTTCAGAATCAGACCGAAAAGCGTTCTCGTTTGATATTTTCCCATCAAACATACTCAGCAGTATTAGCGTAATAAAAACCGCATCTCCTTCTATGCCTGGAGAATTTGCTGGTGGAATAATTAATATTACTACAGTCGAGCCTAGTGACAAGCCAATTAACTCACTTTCTCTTTCAGCTGGGTATAACGCTATATCTACATTTAGAAATTTCTACCGAAGTGGAGATAGCAAGCTGGATGTTTTAGGTTTTGGTGGAAAAGACCGCTTACTACCAACAGGTATTCCAGGTTCTGCTGAATATGCGGCCCTAGATATCCATGAGCGTGCGCGTTGGGCTCAAAAAATGAACTACAATTGGGCACCTGAACAACGCACAGCCATGCCAAATACAAGCATTCAGTATAGTTTGGGGAAAACCTTCGAGTTTAAAAACAAACAAAGCCTGGGCTATGTGGCTGCCTACAGTTACCAAAACAACCAAACGTTTTCTTTAAACACGCGACGTGAATTCGAAGAATCATCAACAGGTGTAGTAAAACGCATGGAATTGGTTGACTCCGTATTCACACAGAATGTACTGAATACGGGAATGTTGAATCTTAAATATTCCTTCTCACCGAAAAGCAATATTCAATTCAAAAATTTGTACAGCGTAAATGCAGAAGATAAAATCAATGTGCGAAATGGTGTTCGAGAATTGGATAACGACCCTCGTCAATGGGAAAAAGCTACTAACTTTTGGTATACTCAGAATAAAGCGCTTTCAAGCCAATTGTATGGAACGCATGACAATGAAAAATTAGTCTTCAATTGGAACCTTGGTTATAGTAATGTTGACAGAGTTATTCCTGCATTACGTCGTGTTATCCACCGAAAATACAGCCTTAATGAGGATGACCCGAATGAACAATACATTGCCGTCATTCAGAATAATGGAACCATTCCTACAGCAGCCGGAAACATGTTCTGGTCAGATGCAAATGAATCCATATACAGCGCAATATATGATGTTGAAAAAAGGTTCCAACTTGATTCATTCAATATTAATCTTAAAGTTGGTGCTATGCATCAATTTAGAGACCGCGATTTTCAAGCAAGAAACTTTGGTTTTTCAAAATATGATGGTGGAGGAGTGGATTTTTATGACTCTCTATTACTTGCTTCCCCTTCTTCAATTTTTAATGATGAAAATCTTGGACTTATGGCCAATGGCCGCGGTGGATTCAAATTAGATGAAGCTACTAATGTTGATGACAGTTACCAAGCAAACTCATTCTTGAATGCAGGATATGTGCAAATCGATGGGAACTGGAAACAAAAGATCCGTTTGAACGGTGGATTGAGGGTAGAATCATACCGACAAGCGTTTAATTATATTGAATTTGGATCAAACATTGATACAAATATTACAACAACCGTAGTTGATTTCCTCCCATCCGCAAACCTTATTGTATCGCTTACACCTCGTATGAACATTCGTGCAAGTAGCTACAAAACAGTTTCACGTCCTGAATTCCGTGAATTAGCGCCATTTACTTTTTACAACTTCGTAATTGATAATATTATTTCAGGCGACCCAAATCTACAACGCGCTACCATCATGAACTATGATTTGCGTTATGAGTATTTAATTGGAAATGGTCAAAACTTTAATATTTCAGGATTCTATAAAGACTTTACCAACCCGATAGAATTAGTAAACCGAACAGGAACTTCTGGAGCCCCAGAATTATATTACACCAATGTACCAGGCGTTACCACCTTTGGAGGTGAAATTGAATATCGCTTCAACCTTGGTTTCATAAGTAAAAAAGAAAACCATAAATTGTGGGATCAGCTTTCCGTAAATTTGAATGCTTCGTTAATTAAATCACGCGTCGATATCGGTGATTCATTATTCGGACAAAATGAATATCCAGATGGACGACCATTGCAAGGACAATCACCATATATTATCAATGCCGGTATTTATTACCAGTCTCAAGACAAGAAATGGGCCTTTACTGCCGCTTATAACCGTGTAGGACAACGTATTTATATTGTTGGGAACGAACAAGAACCAAGCGTATGGGAAAACGGAAGAAACCTTGTTGACTTCCAGTTAACCCGTAATTTCGGCGAAAAATTCGAGATGCGACTGAATGTAAAAGATGCATTGGCTAACGAATTGGTATTCTTTCAAGACCTAAACAAAAACCAAAAATTCGATGAAGGTGACAATGAATGGCAAAATGTAACATTTGGTCAAACCGTATCTCTTTCATTGAAATATAATTTCTAAGCATAAGCGGCTTAGTATGAAATAAATCTTGGCTTAACAATTTAATAAACACGATTTAAGTTGTTCATAACACAATAAGCGCTTCGTCATCGGAACTTTGTCAAAAATTTTATAATATGAAAAAGTTCTATTTATCTATTGCTCTAGCGAGCGCGTTATTCACCGCATCAGCACAAGATGCGTTCTGGACTCCTACCACGTATCAAGGAGCCTTCCCAGTTACTGACGGTACTCCAGCAACAAACTGGGCTAGCGGTTGGTCTAACTTTGACCCGGAAAACACCGTTTATCCAGCCACAGTTACTACAGTTTCAACTGACATTACAACAAATACTACATGGAGTGGTGTTGTTTTGTTGCAAAACAAAGTGTATGTAAAAAACAATGCAACCTTAACCATCCAACCGGGTACTATCATCCGTGGAGATAAGTTAACACAAGCTACATTGATTATTACACGTGGAGCTAAAATTAATGCGGCAGGTACTGCTGCAAACCCTATTGTTTTTACATCGAATGAAGCAATCGGCAGCCGAAATGAAGGAGATTGGGGTGGTTTGGTAATCTTAGGATTGGCTAAAAATAACCAACCAGGTGGCGTTGTTAATATTGAAGGGATTCCACCAACAACTGATACACAACACGGTGGTAACTTCGATACGGATAACTCAGGTGTTTTACAATACGTACGTGTAGAATTCGCGGGTATTCCATTAGAGCCAAATAAAGAAATTAACGGAATTACTTTTGGTTCTGTAGGTTCTGGAACAACAGTTAACCATTGTCAAGTATCATTTTGTGGTGATGACTCATATGAGTGGTTTGGTGGAACAGTTAATTGTAAATATTTAATAGCCTACAGAGGATTAGATGATGATTTCGATACTGACTTTGGTTACAGAGGAAAAGTGCAATTCGGTTTATCAATTCGTGACAAAGATTTGTCAGATGCGGCTGGAGATTCAAATTCGTTTGAATGTGATAATGACGCTACAGGATCAACTGCTCAACCTAAAACACGTCCAATTTTCTCAAATATGACCTTAGTTGGTCCTAAAGGAAACGGTAGCATTAGCTTACCTGTAGGTGAGAAATTTGAAAAAGCATTCCGTTTACGAAGAAATACTGCTACCTCTTGTTTCAACTCTTTAGTAGTTGGTTGGGAAAAAGGATTATCTATTGAAGGTACAGCAGTTGTTGCAAATGTTAACGGAGATACATTAGTATTTTCTAACAACAGTTTAACTAACTTCACAAACGGTACAAACACGATTCTTTCATCCGGTGTAACACCAGTATTTTATCAGTCTTTCTGGACTCCAGACGGAAATGATTCTACAGAAACGATTGCTCAAATTAACTGGGTTAATTTATTTACACCGCTTGGTGTAACTCCAGATGCGCGTTTGAATGCAGGTTCTGTTGCTGCTAACGGTGCTACATTTACCAATCCTAAATTCTTCTCAGTAGCTGCACCAGGTGTTGCTAACCTTACATATTGTCAAGGTGCTATGGCAGCTGCATTAAACGCTACTGCTATCGGTGGTAACACGTTATATTGGTATGCAGCAGCTACAGGTGGTGTTGGTTCAACAACGGCTCCTGTTCCATCTACATCTAATGCAGGAACTTTCAACTTTTATGTAAGCCAAAAAAATGCAGCAGGTGATGAAAGCCCACGTGTTATGATTACTGTTACCATCAATGCAAGTCCAGCTACGCCAGTTATAACTGCAAGTGGTTCTACTTCATTGTGTTCAGGAAGCTCAGTTACCTTAACTTCTTCATACAACAATGGAAACGTATGGTCTACTAATGCTAATACCGCTGCAATTACTGTGAATTCTACAGGTGCTTACACGGTAACTCACACAGACGCTAACGGTTGTACAGCTACTTCATTGCCAACTATCGTAAGTGTAAGTAACGCACCAGTACCAACGATCCAAGCATCTGCAGTTGAGGCATGTGCAGGAGATACAGTACAATTAACAGCATCTAATTCTGATTCTTATGTATGGTCAACTGGTGACACTACGCAATCTATTACTGTAACAGCGACTACAGTGAACATTACTGTAACTACAACAAATGCGAATGCATGTAATGGTGTTGGAACGTCTACCCCTACCAGCATTACCTTTAACGCAAACCCTAACGCTGCTGGTTCGTTTACAACCAATGGAAACGTTGCTACGTTTGCTAATACTTCTACAGGAGCTACTTCATATTCTTGGGATTTTGGTGACATGACCAACTCAAGTGCAGCTGCTCCATTACATGCTTATGCTGCGAACGGATCTTACACAGTAACACTTACAGCTACTAATGGAAACTGTAGTGATGTAACCACATTTACTGTAAACATCGCAGTTGGTTTAGATGAATTACCAGGTGTTGCATTAAGCTTAGTGCCTAATCCAGCTACAACTTCATTCAATGTAGCATTAACTGGTGCATCGTTGGAATTAGTTACTGTTATCGACGCGTTCGGTAGAACTGTATTAAATTCAACTGAAGCAACAATTAACTTAAACCAAGTTGCTAACGGAATGTACCAAGTAGTAGTTTCTACGAACAAAGGAACAAGCGTTCGCAAATTAATTGTAAATAATTAATATTGATTCACTAAGGGGGCCAATGGCCCCCTTTTTTTTTATACCATGGAAAACAGTAAAGGACATACTATACTCATCGTTGATGACGAGCCAGACATCCTAGAATTCCTATCTTATACTGTTCGAAAAGAAGGATATCGTGTATTTACTGCAAACAACGGAGAGGAAGCAGTAAAACTAGCCCACCAATTAAGTCCATCCTTAATTCTAATGGATGTGATGATGCCACAAATGGATGGAATTGAAGCGTGTCAGATCATAAGAAAAGACTTGCAACTTGCCCAACCAATTATTTCATTCTTAACTGCTAGAGCTGAAGATTATGCTCAAATCGCAGGGTTTGAAGCAGGGGCGGATGATTATATAAGTAAGCCTATTAGGCCGAGGTTACTAATAAGTAAAATCGAATCTTTGTTGCGAAGAATTAATCCTGAACGTACAATAGAAGAAGCAGCTGAAACAAGCGGGATTGTTATAGACCGAGAAAAATTCGTTGTGATTGTAAATAACAAGGAACTTCAACTTCCTAAAAAAGAATTTGAATTGTTAGAATTACTCGCTAGTCGCCCGGGTAAAGTATTTAATCGCGAACAAATACTCACCATTGTCTGGGGAAACGAAACCATCGTTGGCGAGCGAACTATTGATGTACACATCAGAAAACTGCGTGAAAAGCTAGGAGAATCGTATATTCGTACCATTAAAGGGGTTGGATATACGTTTAACCGAAAATGAAACAGTTAAAACCAGAATACTTACTTGCCTTAATTAGTGCCCTAGTGGCACTTTTGGCGTTTTGGTTTGAAGTAGCCAGTTTAAATCTTCCATTTAGCCCAGTTATTTCTGCACTCGTTCTATCGCTTTTTTTGGGAGTAATAACCTTTCTGGTACTCTATTTTGGAATAAAAATATTCTTACAAAAACGACTCAATCACCTATTTAGAAAACTTCAAAATCCGCCGCTAATTAAAGGCCATCGATTGAATGAAATGATCGATGAAGCAGAACAACAGGTCAACCAAGTATCCAATCACCGATCTAAAGAAATTTTACAGCTAAAATCTCAAGATTCCTTTCGAAAAGAATTTATTGGCAACCTTGCCCATGAGTTAAAAACACCCGTATTTGCAATTCAAGGATATTTAGATACACTCATTGATGGCGCAATAGATGATGAAGAGATTGCAATGAATTTTCTTCAACGCGCTTCAAAAGCAAGCGATCGAATGATCCAGTTACTTGAAGATTTGGATGCAATTACACGACTAGAAAATCCTGAACTCACCATTGAT
>Ga0315905_10002791_pt1 | contig 18244 bp, 22 predicted proteins | sample LakEriMetagenome_5_FD_203522 | JGI IMG/M metagenome (GOLD analysis project Ga0315905, IMG submission 203522) | Freshwater fungal communities from buoy surface, Lake Erie, Ohio, United States - Buoy 4 MA121 | ecosystem: Environmental > Aquatic > Freshwater > Lake | place: USA: Lake Erie, Ohio... | reverse complement strand
AATGCCTTAGCCGAAACGAACGCTATTGGATCCGGCGAATCGCTCGGCGCCTCCAAGCCAACGCCGAAGGTAACCTTTCGGAGTGAGCTAGGGCCCGAGCGGCTGAGTTGGCGCTCGATTCCGAAGTGCGCGTGACACCCCCACGCGAAACGATCCAACCAAGACTTGTAACGTCGGATGTCCAATCGCGACCTGCCTTGGACCAGCGCCTTCCCCCTCCGGGTTCGATGCTTCATCGAGAGTACAAGGGCCGGCAGATCCGCGTGCTGATTGTCAACAACGGCTTCGAGTACGAAGGTCAGCTATTCAAGTCCCTCACGGCGGTCGCCAACGCGATCACCGGCTCCCATGTCAACGGCTTCCAGTTCTTCAGGTTAGGCAATAGGCCGGAGGCTTTAGGCATTAGGTAGAAAATGCCAAATCATGATTTATCTCTCAGTGCGCGAATCAGACCACTTAGTACCTTCGCTGTTTCGGACGCTTGATCGGAGAGCGCATGAATCGTATCTGATTGACCGTAACCAAGTCTCTCAGCGATCGAAATCTGATATTCCACCTCTTTGGCTGAACCATACGCAATTTCCAGGAATCGCATGTATTCCGCAAGGCTACTTCTTGCGGCACCTTCCACAATGTTTGATGCAATCGAAATCGCTGCCCGACGCAACTGGGACGTTAATCCAAACTTCGTGTCGTCGGGAAAACTTCGGGTGGCCCGGTATCGTACTGATCGAAACGCAAGACGATGCAGCGTTATTTGCCAACGAGCAAGACGAGGATGGGGTTCGCTATGCCAGTCGAATTCACATTTGGCTTGAGCTTAATGCAGGCGACGCTCGTCAACGCGAAACGGCCAAGGATCTGTATCAGTCCATCATCAAAGCATCATAGGCGCAGTTGACTCGCCTAGAACTGTCGACGCTCAAATTCATCCCAGCCTAATCCGCCATACTGGACCCCAGTAACGTGGACGACGCCTTCAAAATAGATGTACCCAATGATGTAGGGAAAGTTTCGCATCGGCTTGAGACGCGTCCTACTAAAAGCGACTGCGACGGCTTCTGGATGCCGCGATAGTAAGTCGAACACCTGAGCCAGTTCATCCCTGAATCGCTCTGAGGTATTTTCGCCTCTGTCGGAATAGTAATCGCGAGCACTCCGGATATCCGATTTGGCAGCTGGCTCAATAACAATCCGTACTCGGTTCACTGTCCAAAGAGTTCCTCACGCACGACGTCCCATGACTCGCCCTTGCTTGGATCTGCCAAAAACACTTGTTCGCGCCGCGAGAATTCCGTCTTGAGCTGCTCAGATACCGGCAATGGGCCTTCTGCGGCCAAGCGATCAAGCACTGTAGTCGCCAAAGCGAACTGAAGTTCTTTAGGTAAGGCCTCTATCGCCGCAAGCAGATCGTTTTGAGTCATCTTTAGTCTCCCGAGTAAATCTCTCCTCCCATTTTACCTTGTTCTGGCTTCTACGAGAAGAAACGCAATCGGAAACGTCCAGGATTGGCTTCGCACTGTCGGAACCAACCTTGGGCATCGATGATGGTGTCAGGTGAGGGGTCTCTATCGGTTTTCGACGAGCGGGTGTGTCCTGCAACTGAATAAGGGAAATCGAACTCAGTTTGACCCTCCGGCTATACCAACAGGCCGACGCCTCAAAACGTCGGACTGTTTGCGTTTCTACACAGTATTTTCCAGGGTTTTACCACGCTGGACCATTCTCAAACTCTCCTCTACGCGAGGTCTCTACCAACCTAGGCGCGAATCGTCTTGGGTGCTTTTTCTGCCTTTGGCAACCCGACTCTCGGGAGTCTCCAAGTCGCGCGACCTAGAATGTCAGAGAGGGGGTTATAGAAAAGTCTCGAACTTGATAACCCGGACGAAAACTGGAAAACCAAAATGACCTCCCGGTTATGCCCCGCGCGACAAATGCGCGAGTTTTGGAGCCCCATTTTCATAACCGGCAGGTCACACCCGCTAGCTCTTGGGCGTCTTGATTTCCCTAGCCCGACGATTTCATTGGTTTTTCGCGTGGCTAAGGTGCGATAGAGTCGCTTTTTCTCCACTCCATAACCCGAGAAACGCATCAAAGACAACTGACCCTGGGGTTATGCCCGGCGCGATCGAGGCGCGAGGGATCGGCGTTTGAAGACACTGAGTTTTCCATTGCCAAGCAACCTTGCACGGAAACAACAGATGTCTTCAGTTGCCTAATTGCAATGCGCTGGTGTCCGCCAGTCCTGGGCTATCGCACTATCGCGCCTCTTCGGAAAGAAGACATCGTCGCCTCGTCATGCTGGCCACAACATGATCAGCCTAGTCGCACTGGCGTCAACTTGGCGTAAGCGATCCGTTGACGAGATCCGCCAGGACCTGGATGAGACATTTCCGGGAGAATTCCTGCCACCCCGGAGTGAAGACAACTTCGTTATCGAAGGGCCAGCTGAAGGTGCGAGTTATTGTGTGCAGTGCACGATCCCAAACTATACCGGGTTGTTTCTGATCCACAACGTACCCCGTCAGTACAGCGCGTTCTCGGACTACTTGCAGCACATCAAGAATCCCGAGATGCGGCGGCTTGCTGATTCCCAGGCTTGCTGGCTCTCCGTTGACCTCATTCAACGGCACACGACCGAGACCGAGGAGGATGCATACCGATTCATTCGTCGGGTCCTTGGAAAGCTGGCACCCGAAGACACCACGCTGTTGATCCATCCGTCCCAGTATCACGTCGCGCGCTTCACGCCAAAACTACGGGCAATCCTCGCCGCGGTAGGCGAGCCGTTCGGAATGGCCTAGTGCTGCGCAGTGACGCCTAACCCCTCGCACATGCGGAGCGCCAACGGCAGGACGCTTAGCTAGAACGGTCGGCAGCACCATACCGGGGTTTCTTATGCGTTCAACTGCCTTAACCATGATGCAACTGCTGGTAATTGCTCGCCGACCTTTGCCGATGAACGCAGTAAGAAGGGCTCATTCAAGGTTTCGGTCACTCTGACGACTGGGGCGACACAGGCGTTGAATCGTGACGAAATCGGGTAAGTATGCCCGTCGCCGGGCACCCTCCCCACACCGCCAACTACTCACACCATCACCTTCTTCGCCCCAGACGCCCTGGCAAAATCATCCTTGGTGACCTAGTAATTGAGAATTGAGAATTGAGAATGGAGAATTATTAAGAACACGCCGACCCGCATGGATCTCAATTCTCAATTCTCCATTCTCAATTCAGTTAGTAGGTGGGCATTTTTCCAACCCATGGCCGTGTTGGCTGCGGAGCGGTACTGGGGTGCGGCGACCACGTATTCGCTCTTGTCCCCGAAGATCTCAAAAGCTTCGTCGAGGATCGGTCGCAGCTCAGGAAAGATCGGGCAACTGCGAATCCCGCGACCTTCGTGGTGCTCGACCTTCGGCTCCGGGATGCTCATCCGGTTCATCTCCCAGTCGATGTCGTCTCAGCGAAGCGACAATGTTTCCGAGGGTGTCCTGGGCCATCGGACTGCCGAGAATCTTCCAACTCAGAATCCCTCCGATTGGTTTGTGGAAACCGAGCATTTCTTGGTTTTATAACTCAGCGAATCCAAACACGCCGTATGGGGCTGCGGTGTTTGTGAAGCATTGATTAATTTTGATCGCGGAACGGTTTTTTGCAGTCTAAATACGATAATTTCGACAGCCCGTACCTTAAACGCTCGACCGTCACCGATTGTACGGCCGTCGTTTGTAGCCAGTCTCTTGGAGGTTTATCGTGAGTTCTGAAACACCAGTCGCCAGTTCTTGGTCTCGAGCCTTGTGCGTTCCCATGTTGGGAGCGGCGGCTCTCTTTGCGCTGCTCTCCATGTTGGCCTTCAATGATGCCTTCCATGAAATGAGAACACGTCTTTTTATCATGGCTCTTGGGCTGGTTGTTGCTGCGATCATCCTTGGTGGCCTTGGGATTTCTCTTGCCCAAGGTCGCGGGGTACCCAACTGGTTCATGAGGACCTTTTTGATTTCGCTCCTCACCTTGATGTTCGTGGCTCTACCGCTTGATATTCTGATTCGGTGGCAGCAGGGAATACCCATCGAGTTTGGCGATATGGCTTTCTACTTAATGATTCTCATAATTTGCTTTCCTGACGACTCATGGAAAACGCTTTGGTTTCACCGATCAATATAGACCTAGATCCTTTTTCTCTTGAGCAACTGTCTGGCTAATGGGAGTTGAAAAGTAAACCAGCCTCCCGCCAGCCATGGCGATCGTGAGGTGACGGTCCGAGGGGAAAATCAGAGGAAGTAAGCTTTTTATTGCGCAATCAATGAGCCTAACGGACTCGTTCGACTTTGAGGACATCAAGGCGAGATTCCCGAATCGATTCGGTTACTGCTTACGACAGAAACGACTGACGATTAGTCAAGCGATAGGACGCAAGGACGAAATCGGGTCGGGCTGCCCGTTTCCGAACACACTCCCCACTCCACCCGTTACTCAAACCATCACCTTCGCCCCAGCCGCCCAGGGCAAAATCATCTCCAGTTACCAGTAAGTTACTCTGCTAAGCGATTCTTGGTGAGTTTCCAAACCAGCTACACACCAAGTGCAGCGGGAACTCGCGTTGCAGTTCCGTCTGTCTGCTAGCCCGCATCGAATGGAACAATCGTGGCCAACCCGAGATTTTGCCGAAATAGACATCAACCCATAAAATTCTTGATCCGCTCGCAAGTGCCTGATATCATTCAACTTCGGATCAAGGCTACCTTGCGTGCTAGGCTGCATTGGTGCGTTCTACAGGGTTTAGGCTGATCCGTATAAAAACAAGTTCATCGGATTTAGGCTGACTGGATGACAATCTGCGTTCCGTAATTCGACGGAGATCGGCGGATTTGACATGCTAATTTCGCTCAAGTCGCTGCAACGCAACGGACATGGCATCGTGCCATGCCGCTGGTTTAAAATAGTTCTGCCACAGAGATGCACACCACATGAGTGACTTCAATCCAAACGAAATCTGGGAGCAATCGGAATACGCTGTGAAGTCGCGTGTTGACGTTCCACTGACGGATGAGCTTCTTGCATCCATTGAAGCCGAACTTGGGTACAAGTTACCAACCGCATACGTCGAACTTGCACGTATTCAAAATGGTGGAATCCCAAAGAAAACCAACCATCGAACATCCGAACGTACATCGTGGGCTCAAGATCACGTAGCGATTACGGGGATATTCGCCATTGGCCGAAGTAAGACTTATGGACTATGCGGCCAGATCGGGTCTCAGTTCATGATCGATGAATGGGGCTATCCTCCGATTGGCGTGTATTTCGCAGATTGCCCTTCCGCTGGTCACGACATGCTTTGCCTCGACTATCGAGGGTGTGGCGCTGATGGTGAACCGCAGGTCGTTCACGTTGATCAAGAATTCGACTACAAAACAACGTTTGTCGCCAAAGACTTCGCATCGTTCATACGCGGGCTTGAACCGGACGAGGCATTCGACGAAGAATAGGGCAGAACAATGCGTTGGACGCGGAGCCGCCGACCGCGTCGTTCCTGAAGTCAATGTTGATTGGCGGCGGCCCAATCAACGCCGCCGTTATCCGATTGAACCTTGACCTTAGGGCCTAGGGCATAGCACATGAACACATATCCTGGCTCAAAGGCGATCGAAAGTCTTGCCCCTCTTTATCATTCGGTACGAGGCTTTGAGACCATTGATGAATACGAATCATTCATCCAAACGGTGCCCCGTGAAGAGCTTCTTGTGCTTGCTGCATTGCTGTGCGATGGTCAAGTTTGCAACGGCCGGTTTCGACAGTTTTTCCGAAACTCAACTGGCAATCTCGCTCCCGAAGCAGCGGATGGGTTCGAGTTGCTTGGCTTCCCCGACTGTGCAAAAGCACTTCGTGACGCAATGTCACTATTTGGGGATACCTATCCTCGGGCCTACTGGGAAAGACATCGAATCCTAGAGGAACTTGAATTCCCAGGTTGCGACCCAAAGTTGGTTACCGAGTATGACGCAGACGTTAACGCAATTCTAAACAGGATGCATCTTGCGACTCGAAAGCCTATGGTCAAGCCCTTCGCAGCTATGGACGACGTCTACTTCTCCGCACCGCACGGTTCTTCGATCGGAGATTCCGCTGACCAATTCATCGACCGTATGAATGGATAAATCGGGTAAGCCTGCCTGTTTCCGGGCACCCTCCCCCACCACCAATTGACTCATCCCTCCACAAACACCTTCTTCGCCCCTGCCGCCTTGGCAAAATCGTCTTCGGTGACCAGCAAATAACTCTGCTGCGCGATCCGTGGTGAGTTGCCAAGCCAGGAGCAAACCACGTGCAGTGGGAACTCGCGTTGCCGTTCTGTTTTGAGAGCAAGGTTGCAACCTGCGGTGTGCGGCATCTCCGGTCGCTGCTCCGCCGCGCGACCTCCGTGCCTGCGACCAAAGGCTTCGCTTTACTTGCTGTTTGCCTCCGGCGACTTGGGGATCTCGGAGGAACTCAGGGCAACGCGGAAGCCGTAGTAGCTGCCGGAGCCCGAAGGGAAGTTACAGCGCCGGAGCGCCGACTGACAAAACGGGGCCTCGACGATCCAACAGCCCCCTCGGAGCACGCGAAACGAGCCCTTCCGTGGTCCAACGGGATCGCTGACTGCACCATTGGGATACGCACCGTACCAGTCGCTGCACCATTCCCACACGTTCCCATGCATGTCGTAGAGACCCCAGGCGTTTGCCTTCTTCTCACCGACAGGGTGCGTCTGTCCGTTGCTGTTGCCGTTAAACCAAGCATAGTTGCCCAGTGATTTTGAACTCTCTCCAAAACTATACGCGGTTTTACTACCTGCCCGACAGGCGTATTCCCACTCCGCTTCTGTGGGTAATCGGTACTTCCTGCCTTGCTTCTCCTCCTGCTTACTGAGTTTTTTGCAGAACTCGCCTGCTTGAAACCAGCTTACATAACTCGCTGGATAATTCTCGCCTTCGTTGACATGTTCTTTTCCCTTCCACGGCTCTGTTCCCATGATCACCTTCCACTGCCCCTGTGTTACTTCAGTTTGTCCCATGTAGAAGTCCCGGCTTATCCTTACTTCATGCTGTAATGATTCGTCTTCAATATGCTTTCCACCATCTCCTAACTCGGTTTTTTGAGATCTCAATATGAACTTGCCGTGCTTGATCAATACCATCTCCATCCCGATGCTGTTCGTGATCGTTTTCGGCGACTGAGCGCGCTCCTGACACCCCAATTGAATCATCCCAATCATCAGTAAGGATGATAAAAACACGGATAGCTGACGAGACATCGTTGTTTCGCTCCTTGTTCGATGGATCGATCGAGAATTGCTCTGGACAGTGCAAAGCTGTAACGTTCCAGGCCAGGTTATTCAAAAACCGAGGCGCTCTTTCCTTGAAAATTACCACTCCACCATCACCTTCCCCCCCCTGCCGCCTTGGCAAAATCACCCTCGGTGACCTAGGAATTGAGAATGGAAAATTGAGAATGGAGAATTATTAAGAACACGCCGACCCGCATGGATCTCAATTCTCGATTCTCAATTCCCAATTCAGTTAGTAGGTTCGAGTTCTTCCAACCCATCACTATGTTGACTGCCACACGATACGGTGGAGCATCGACCACATATTCGCTTTTTTCGCCAAAGATCTCGAAGGCCTCGTCCAGGATCGTTCACAGTTCGGGAAAGATCGGGCAGGCGGCGGGGCCGTTTGCTCAGGGCGAATGATCGTCAACCATCTCAAAACCGCTCCATTGCACGCTTTTCCCCCGCGATTCTCTGGGTAATAAGCCTCCGGTGATAACCCGAAAAATCCCGATGAGCTAGAGCGGAGTTTGGATCTGGCATCCGAACTGTTGGGAGCGTTTAGAACCTACCAGTCAATCAATTACCAATTTGCTCGAGTCGATAGCAAAATATGCCGTTCCTTCTGTCTGAGTGGCGAGCAGACATTCAGGAATGTATGGGGCGAGCTCTGGTTTGACCTGAGCGGGAATGCAACCGAGGGGATAAAATTTTGTTTCCGCAGGGGTAATCAAAGAGAAAGAACCCGCAGAGGCCGAAATCGAGTAAGGCTACCTGTTTCCGGGCACCCTCCTCACACCACCTAGCATGCGGGTCCGGCCGCGTTGGTTCAACGCACAGGAGTGCGGCGGCGGTTCCCCGAAGATGAGCAAGTTCTGCCCAGAGGGTTTTCAGACGCAAGATACCCTGCGAAGCTAACCAATCGTTTGTCAGCCCGACACCACTTGCGATCGTCTTGGCCATACGACAAGGTCCTTTGCGACTCTTGCCGTGTCGGATCGCTTGTTTTCGCAGGACGTTCATTGCTTGCAAGTCCCGAGGACGCGGTTACGATCCGAGAAGCTTTCCGAGTTCCGATCGAATTTCTCCCACTTCTGATTCGGAAACGACGCCAATTTTCTCTCTGATTCGCCCACGATCTATTGCCCGAAGTTGAAACACTAGAGCGACGGAGTCCGTTCTTAAACCTGATCTGTTATCGGCTCTTATTAGAGCTGTGCCGGGGAATCGGAGTGCAGCAATGGCGCTACTCAATGGAACTACTAAAACTGTCGGTAGGCTTGCGGCATACATGTCGTTTTGAAGGATGATCGCAGGCCTTCGTCCTGCTTGTTCACGCCCCCCCGAATCTGGAAGTTCGACCCAATGAATTTCTCCGATAGTCATCGTTCGGTGGCCTCAAGCGATTCGATCCATTTCCATGATTCGTCGCTGGCTTTATCCCAGGCTTCGATTTCTGATTTCAGTCCTGCGGGGACATCTCCGGGTTCCAAACGGATCTCTACGTGGGTGCCTTCGGGCAACCGTTCATTCGATTGTGGCACAACAACACCGTCGCGAACAATGCCGGGAATGCTTGTTTGTTGATTCATCTTCAAGACCTCCAATAGAGACAGATTTTCGACGTCGGGTACATTGTACTCAAATCACCTTAGTAAAATCTACGAAATCGGGTAGGCCCGCCGGTTTCTGGGCACCCTCCTCACACCACCACGGCATGCGGGTTTCTCACTCAGATGCGTTGTTTTTCCATTCGAATCACCGCGTTCATTTTTTCCCCAACGGCAACCATAACCCGGGTGAGCTGAGAGAGTCCCAGCTGGCGTTTCTTCCAACCCGGTTGGATATGCCATGTCGAATCGATCTTTCTCGGATCTTCCGAGTTATCAGCGGCGCGAGCGGATCTTAGGCAGGCTAGAGGCGATAGGCTAGAGGGAAGAGATTAGCATTCCACTGGCGAATCAAGTGCCACTTGCCTTTGGCCACAATGCGATAAATCCCAGGGGTTTGGGGGCAGAGTTTCCAAGACGCACAGCATCTGCTTTTTCATTTATTTACTAGGCCAAACCTAACCAACGCTTTCGTTACTTACGCTGAGCCAAAACAAACTCGCCTCGAGCTTCCGCTGCGGTGAGGTGGACAATTTTTCCATCCCGCCAGATCACAATGGATGTACCGGTCCGTTCAGCGACCTCAATCGCCTGACGCCCCGCATCGCGACATGCAGCAGCAACTTTTTCATCCATCGTCATCAAGTTGTTTTCTGGATTGGAGCGGATCACTACTTTCCTCCCTCGAAGGATTGGATTGACTGCCATAACTCGAGTTTACTCGCCCACTCGTTGCCGTCTGACCTTTGCCAAATAACCTCAGGCGGTGTTACCGCACCATTTAAGATCCACGCTTCATCAACGATCGGCAAGTAGATTGCAGTAAGGTTTCTCAAACCACGTGCGTATCGCCGCCTAATATCAGGAATGGCGATATTGTGACCGCCCTGCGCGACCCGTGACGCAACTCGCTCAATGGCCATGTCTTCACAAGGCAACCATAGGAAGAATAGTGTAACTCGAAATCCGAGTTTTCTCCACCAAGCAATGCGTCGGCGATACACTAGTCCCGCTAGCGTAGTTTCCAATGCGAAACTGTTATTTCCTAACTCAAGCTCATCGAGTCGCTGCAGGAAAATCTCGGCCGCTCGCGAAGCCTGCCGTTCAGGGGCGAATGGAGAAAGTCCACGGGCAATCAAGTCGGCATTTAAAAACTCGTCGCAATCGACATAACGATTCAAGTAGTTCTCGACAAAGGTAGATTTGCCAGCACCATTAGGGCCGGCAATGACGCTGATTGTACGACCATCGTAGTCTCCGGAACTACCATCGCGGCTCATAAAAGCGCCTCCACGTAAGGACGAATCGTCCTAACGACTCGAAGTTTTTTCGCGAACTTCATCAGGAGATCAACTCTTATGTTACCCTGCGCAATGTAGGACTTGAGCGCTTCAAGAGCGACGTCGAGCCCAACCTCATTGCGTCGACTGAAGCAATCCACCAGAGTTTTCTCCCGTGAGTACACTCGGACTGCGACGCCATCGAAGCGATGCGTGTCAATCCCGGTCCTGTAGGCAGCGTCGCTGAGTCGCGAAACTCGCGTAGATGGGTACTTCAGCCGTGGCGGCTCGCTGTTGCGAGGTATGGCAATCCACACCTCATGCGGAATTTGAGTCGTCAGCTCATGGAAGGCGAGAGCCGATATAAGATAGATTACAGCTCTAGGGACTTTAGCAGCCAAGGTCACCAAATCGCATTGGCTCAGTGCGGGCAGTTCGGTTAGACGATACAGACCCCGCGCGAGTTGCTCGACTTGCCCGGCATCCCGCATCGCATAGAGCGTATTGCGAGTGACTCCACCGCGAATGACATCGGACATCCGAAGGATTCCGCCCTGCCGTCGAAAAAGCTTGGCCGCACGCTCCAGAGCACTCATGGAACTCGAATCGCTCATAGTACAAAACACCTCCACGACCGTATACATGGAGGTAATTTGTACCATGCGGCTGGTAAAAGTCAAATTCGAGCAGAGGATAACGAGCGAAAACTGGCCTCAGAACCGGAAAATCAAAGGAACGAGTGGTCGAGCGATTCGAATCGCTCGTTGGCGAGAAGTGCCGTAGCCGAAACAAACGCTACCTGATCCATCGTATCGCTTGGGCGCCTCCAAGCCAACGCCGAAGGGGACCTTTCGGAGCGTGCCAAGGCCCGAGCGGCTGAGTTGGCGCTCGACTCCGAAGTGCGGGTGACACCGCCACGCGAAACGATCCAACCAAGACTTGTAACTCTCGTTGCTACTTCTTCAAACAAAGTATCCTCGTCGCTGGGGTTACGGTCCATTTCTTAAGCAGCGATGGCTTTCCAACACCGTAGGCTTGCCCACCGTGGTGCCGATTTCAAACTGGCTGAACGCAACACCACTTATCGTTGATGAAATGCATGCTCAGCGACCAGTTCCTGACTTGGATGGTATCACTGCGACGGACAACCGCGTCAGGCACAAACCATCCCTGGGGGAACAAGGCGTTGACGGTCGGACCAATCCAGAAGCACTTGGATCTAAACTCCATCCATTTCAATTTTCATTGGGTGACGTCAACTAACGCTCCCACTGACAGTTGGAATCGGCTTGCAAATTCCGTCAAGAGAAACGGGCTGCAATGAAACAAGTTGCCCAGCGGCTTGGAAGCGATTACAACAACGGTATCTTCACGAAGGATAAACCTACGCCGCGCGACGCGGCGAAATCCCCGTGCGAGATGCCTTTATAAGAACCAAAACGAATGAGATTCCCCCAGATGGCCTAATTGCTTCATGAAGAGTCTCTTATAGAATCGGGAAATTCACGTCCCTTGTCATCGACCCAGTCGGAGCGATTTGTGATGACCGCTGCAATGCACCAAACGCCAGAGATCGCAAAAAAACCTCTCGCACTCCCCGGTGCCTATCAACTCATCGCATCATGGATTTGCCAATTGGGGTGCATTGGAGTTCTTTTTCTGCCATTCGTGAGCCTATCCTGCACAGACGTGGATTACAGTTACTTCCAGCAGAAAGGGTGGCGAACTTACAACGGATTTCAACTGGCTTGCGAACCCGTCACAAGTCATTTTTCTCCGCAATCCGAAGGGACTAGCAAAACCACGCAGAGCGAAAAAGACTTAGCTACCACGCTCGATTCCTCGACGAAACTGTACGTTCCTACACTGACGCTTGCACCCATGATGTTTGTCCTGCCCATGGTTGGCCTAGTGACTTTATCCCTGGCTTGCACGATCTTTCACTCAAATAGAGCAGTACTGCGTCAAACCGCACGAACGATCATCGTACTGACGATTGTCGTGATAGCCCTGAAGTTAACTTTTCAGCTTCCGTTCGATGTACTGTCCGCCCTGATAGGTATTCCCTGGAGCACTAAAGGATCGCCTCCGCCGTTCCGGCTCGAATGGTTGCCTGCCTATTGGTTCAGTTTTCCAATGGATGTTTTGCTTCTTTGGTCCATCCGTGGATGGTTCAAGGAACAAACGGAAACTCAACATTCCGCTAAACGGATCCTTAAACGACTAGCCGTTGCAAGCATCCTACTGGCAGGGTTTTGGGCCGCATGGCTCTATGTCGCTAATCGGAGAGAAAACCAATACGCAAACAACCTCAAGGTGGCTTACCTCAGCAGCAGGGAAGGCTCACTCGATGAATCGAAGCAGATTCTCGCTTCTTCACCCACCGAGTTTCGGGAATGGGAGTGGTATTTCCTTCAACGGCTCAATTACGTAAGTCCTTATTCGAGGTGGCGGTTTGGAGAAATAGGTAGGCACTACCGCCCGAGACTTGTAATGAGCACGACCGGCTCGAGAATGGTCTTGGTTTCCAATCCGTTGCCCGCTGAACCAAAAGGATCAACCCCCAACTCTTTACCGACGCAACCGCCCAAAATTACCTCATCGAGGATCATGGTCTTGGACACCCAAAACGGTAAAGAAGCTTTCTCTCTCGAAGTTCCTGGAGACGTTGTGGTCGCCTGCGACACCTATTCCTCCGAGGAAAAACTGTACGTGTATCAGGGCGATGCTATCAAAAGATATTCTCTCGTTTCGGGGCAGTCAGACTGGTCGGTAAACATCGCAAATCCGGTCGAACTAGGCGCATGGGACGACAAAGCAGGATTGGAGTTGATAGATCAAGGAAGAACAATTGTCTCAACTCTCGATCGAGGAAAACGAATCGATTTCTGGGACATCGAATCCAAACAAAAACTCCCCCCTGGATCGCGACCCAATCCAAGTCGAGGAGGCAAAGGTCAAAGGAGCAACGCTCAAACATCGGCTCTCTCTGGAGACGAATCCGTCTCCGCGCTTGTGGATGGTTATCGGCCCGATGTGCTTATTCAAGGGAAAGGCAAACAAGACTTCCGATTCAAATTGGTTCCAGGGAGTACCATGGTCGATGGGACTGAACTGTCCTATGATGGGACAAAGCTCGCCATCGGAAGAATACATCCGGTAAAGTTTGTGGATCCACCTCCGATATACATCGATATCTATGACACGCAAACCGGAGAGCTTCTTGGAATTCTCAAGTGTGACTATGGTTACTACCCCAGATACCATTTCACACGGGATGGAGACCGTTTGCTTGGGCTCCGCCTCGATACGCCAGACCAACGGGGACTGGACTTTAACCGTTCGCAAATTTGCATCGATGTCTGGGATTTGAAAGAATTGCGCGGCGGGCAGGTTTTGCGAGGACATACCGATAGCATCGCTTCGATCGATGTCTCCTCGAACGGCAGATCTGTCGCTTCGGTTTCGTTGGATGGGACTCTTCGGTTATTCGATATCCAACGGGGTTCCTGTACCTGGACCTCAGAGAACCCTGAGAAAAACGCCCCAGACGAGTGGGGGATATCGGGGATAGACAACGATCTGTGCGTTGTTTTCTCGCCGGACGACCAATGGATTTATTCCACAACAGCTCGCAAAACAATGAATCAATTGAATACGCAAACAGGCGAGCGTTCAAGATCATTTCATGCGAATTTCGTAACGAATCGCGACAGAGAATCGAACTATCCAGAAGCGATGTATTGCGAAGGATCGATGATTAGAACTTCCCCAACAGGTTCGACGCTCTTGGTGTCTATGGACGGACGCTTTAGCGAGTTTGATTTGTCAAAAGACGAAGCCAGTCTCAAAACAAGGGAGATTGACAGAACAGGATTCTTATCCATCTTAGAGTGCGATAAACTCAGTCAAACGTACTTGTTGGTGAACCCGTTCAAAAGGAACCAAAATCGAGCGTACTTGAACACTGATTTGATTCAATTGCTCGATGCGCAAACGGGCAAAGTCGTTTGGGAGAAGGTTATCCCGGGGCCTACCCGATACGGTGCCGATAATGCCTTCAAGCCTAAGGTTCTACCGCTTTCTAGCCACTTGAAAACGTTAAATCCAAACCAGATAAAAATCAGTCCCAACGGACAGTGGATTGCGGGCCCACTCAAGGAAAAAACACTCGTAATTCTTGACCGCGAAACGGGTCGAATAATTCGAGAAATTCCAATCGCAGAACGCGATCGATTCCCAATCTGTTGGACCACTGATAGCAAACGCTTAATTCATGGCGGCGAGGACGGCAGATTGCACATTTGGAACCCCATGTCCGGTACCAATTTGCTGTCGATCATGGCACATCCACAAGGCGTTACATGTCTGGCCGTAACACCCGACGGGTCCAAAATTGTATCCGGGGGTAAGGATGGATTAATTCGTGTCTGGGACGCATCCTCGACGTACTAAACTGCGATTTAGCGTGTGAGTTTCAATCGCTTCCTCCACGACTTTTGACCAACTCGAAGACGGGGACAGATCCCGAGTTCAAAGTCAGGTCGTGGGCGATGCTTGGAAAGTCAGGGAACCAAGATGGGGTGATTCGTGAGGTGTCGGTGCCACTCACGGAAGAGATGCGGAACGGCGACCGGCGGGTGAACGTATTCTCCAGTTCTGGGTTCTGATTTGCTGGTTGATTTTCTCCTCCCGTCGTGGAAGATAGGCGGTATATTGCATCCCTGCGCGGGACAAGTGCAACTTGCGGTACCGGATGCTTACTGAACTACAGCAGAGTCGAAAGCGATGCGTTCTCGATGGATATGGATGACAGTGACCGCAGCGATGGCGACGTGCCTGAGCAGCGCCGAGCAAGCAATGGCTCAGGCTGAAAAACAGCTCTCCAACAGCATCGGGATGAAGCTGGTGTTGATTCCTGCGGGTACATTTCAGATGGGCACTCGGCTGACACCAGTAGAAGTCCATCAGCGGTACCCGGGGGGAAAGGTGGGATACTACACGGGCGAGTCGCAGCATCAAGTCAAGCTCACCAAATCGTTTTACCTAGGGGTACATGAAGTTACGGTAGGTCAATTTCGAAAGTTCGTCGAAGCAGAAGGTTACAAAACTGATGCAGAACGAGATGGAAAGGGAGGATACGGTTACGATGCCGAGACGGGCCGGTTTAGTCAGGACACAAAGTACAGTTGGCGGAATCCCGGATTCGAGCAAGACGACAAGCATCCGGTGGTGAACGTTTCTTGGAATGATGGAGTCGCCTTTTGCAAGTGGCTTAGCCGCGTGGAGGGACGCGAATACCGATTGCCGACCGAGGCGGAATGGGAGTACAGTTGCCGAGCGGGATCCTCGACCGAATTTACGTTCGGCGACGACGCCGAACAGTTGGTTGGCTTTGGTAACTTCGCGGACGCATCTCTAAAAACAAAGCTTCCGAACGCAACCAATGTTCGAAGCAATGATGGTTCAATATTTACGAGTGGTGTGGGAAGTTATCGGTCGAACGAGTTTGGACTCCATGACATGCATGGGAATGTATGGGAATGGTGTTCTGACTGGTATGGGGACTATCCGGCGTCGGCTGTGGTAGATCCAGTTGGTCCCGCGACGGACTCGCTCCGCGTGCACCGGGGCGGCAGTTGGGGCAGCCAGGCCGCGGATTGCCGGTCGGCGTACCGCAACCGGGGCATGCCGGTTGACCGCAGCGGCGGCCTCGGCTTTCGCGTTGCCCTGAGTTCCTCCGGAATCCCCCAGTCGCCGGAGGCGGACAAGTAGAGCGCAGGCGGAGCGGATCCTAGTAGAACGGTTGTTCCCAGTCGTTCGGGCTTCATGGGTGAGCCGGGGGGGCAACGAACGCGCCCCCCTGCGCAAATTTTTTAGGAATAGGTGAGCCAGTCCCTTTTCGAGTTTTTGTGATACCCATTCTTTAGGCGGACAGGTCTCGTAATCAGGGAGAAGCGGACTGATTTTTTCCACATCGCATCTGGCATACGGTACGCATCGAAGCTACTCTTTGATTCCCTGGTGAGCCCTCCGTGGCTGGTGAAAGTGTGCTAACTCTCCTATCCAAGGTTGGCTCGCTTTCTCCAATACCAATTAGGTTTTCGGATAGGCTTTAAGCTGAACGTACCCTGCGGTTACCCGACTTACTCTGTGCCAAAACGAGGGCAAGGTAGCGCCAAAGTCTGTATAACCCTCACCGTCTCCAATTCAAAAGGTCCATCATGCGGTCCCCGATGAGCGCTCGTTTCCTGGCAGTGTGTTTAACACTGTTCGTGGGCAGTTGCACCTGGTCCGCCGACCCGGCCAAGCCCTCTGATCGTGAAGCCGCTTTATCGAAACTCAAGGCCAACAAGGTCAGCTTGGGTGGCCTGACAATCGAACCCAAGGACGGCGGCCCGCTGATCAATCTCGGTACGGGCTTGGACGGAGGGGAGGCGAGCAACGCCACCGACGAGAACCTGCGGCTGATCGCTCAACTTCCAGAACTCGAACGGGTGTATGTGTACAAGGGGAAGGTCACTGCGGATGGGCTGGCGGCCCTCGCCGCGCTGCCGAAACTCCGCTACCTTCAGATGTACGCGACCGACATGCCTGCCGGCGCGCTCGCGGTTCTTCCGAAACTGCCGCAACTCAAGTCGCTGAGTCTTGGCGAGTACCAGGTGACCGACGAGGTTCTTGACTATGCTGGGCAGATCAAGGGTTTGAAGACATTCGACCACACCAAGTCCGCCATAACCACCGAGGGATTCCTGAGGTTCCTCATTGCCGTCGACGGTCTTGAGCAGCTTACCTTGTTTGGTGACTACGTCGATGACGCCTGCCTGAAGCGGATCGGTGAGATGAAGGAGATGAAGCGGTTCTGGACGAACAGCAAGAAAGTCACCTCCACCGGATGGAATCACTTGGCCGGTTTGCACCAGATGCAGGACTTGAACCTCTCCGAGACGACGTTCGACGACGAGAACATGCGAGTCCTAAAACAGATGACCGACTTGAAGAACTTAATCCTGAACAAGACCAGAATTAGCGACATAGGGATGCCGTCGCTTGCCGGGCTGGCGAAAATGCATGACCTCGGCCTCGAAGGCACCAAAATCACGGACACGGGGATGGCGGCGGTTAAGGATATGACCGAGCTGGACAACCTTTACGTTGGTATGACCGACGTGACCGCCCAGGGATTGGCCTTCGTTCCCAAAAAGGACCGAATGTTGATGATGCGGGTGGGCAAGGGGGCGATGACGGCGAAGCAACTGGATGAAATAATGGAAATGTATCCGCAGACACAGCTCTTTGACCCGAGCGGGTACTGGAGGCCGGAGCGGATCGAGGCCGCGATGAAGGAACTCGGCAAAGAATACCCGCCAAAGAAGTGAGGCGAAAGTTTGCTCACACTGGCGACGTCTCAAACTCTCCCCATTGTCAATGTCTCTTGACCCTGGGGTTATAGAAACTACTACAAACCCATAACCTGCTTTCGGAAATTCAAAGCTCGTCCCCTCACATCTGGGAACTCACGTCATGCAGCCATTGTTGGAGTTGGGCGAGCGTTCGATGGGCTTGGTCGTCAGTAGGAAAAGGGATGTGAATCTCGGTACTAGCGTCACTTCGCCAACACAACCTAATCCACGAACACTCGACGGAGTTCGATAAAACTGCATGTCCAATCGTCGGCCGATGAGGTTTCCATGGTGTTTTGGCTCAGCGTGAGTAACGTAAACGTTGGTTAGCTTAGTCAATGAATGAAAAACAGATGCTGAGTGTCGTGGGGCTCTGCCTCCAAACCCGGGGGGATTCATCGCATTGTGGTCAAAGGCGAGTGGCTGGTGCCGGGAGGGGGGCTTTAGACCTCCACACCCATTGCCTTATCCTCCGGTCGTTGCTCCGCGCTCCCTCCGTGCCTACGACCACCGTTTCCGCTTTACTTGCTGTCCGCCTTCGGTGACTTGGGGATCCCGGACGGGGAACTCAAGGCCAAGCGGAAGCCGAGGTAGTTGTTGCGGAACGACGGGACGTACCAGTAACGAAGCGCCGACCGGCAG
>Ga0315905_10002790_pt1 | contig 18249 bp, 13 predicted proteins | sample LakEriMetagenome_5_FD_203522 | JGI IMG/M metagenome (GOLD analysis project Ga0315905, IMG submission 203522) | Freshwater fungal communities from buoy surface, Lake Erie, Ohio, United States - Buoy 4 MA121 | ecosystem: Environmental > Aquatic > Freshwater > Lake | place: USA: Lake Erie, Ohio... | reverse complement strand
GATTGTAGCGAATATTACGAAGTTGCGACCTGAGGGTTTGCCAGATGCCGTCTTCGAATCGGTAGTAGTTCCGTTTGGCTTGCTGCCACTCGATAAGTACCTGTCGGTACTGGTTGCGTTCGTTCATACGGGTCAGGGCCGTGTCCCATTGGAAGCCGGCTCGCAAGCGACCGGTTCGTCCACGCAACGACAACGGGTTGTCGTTGATGTTCTGCATATCGCCGCTGAAGACCACGTCCAAGGAGCTCTCGAGGTTGTCGGCGACGACCTCGATCGATCGCCATGAGTCCACCAACTGCGCGCGAGCATTCATCCAATCCAATCGCTGCTGTCGGGCGATCTGGACGGCTTCTTCAGGCTGCAAATCGACCTCGGGCAAGTTCACGCTTTCGACCCTTGCCCGGGCTTGGAGGACCTGAAGTGCGAGCACATCCTCGGCGAACTCGGCCAGTAGAGACTGGCTCGGTAGAATCACTTCATCGCGAAGGCTCTTGAACTGCTCTTTGCCCCCAGGACCAGTGCTCGCCAACGATTTCTTGGCATCGTCCTGAAGCTTCTCGATCCGTTTGGCCCGATTCAAAAACCGTTGCTCAAGCGTATCGACATCCTTGCTCAACTTCTCGGTCAGCGTTTCCAGCTCGGTCGAGTCGATCAAGGCCGCATCGAGGGTTTCGATAGGGAGCAGGTTGCAGATCATCGAGCGTTCCTCCTCGTAGATCTTGCGCAATCGCTTGAGTTCCCCGATGCGTTGTGGTAAGACCTGTTTGAGTTTGTCGATGTCCTGGCGGACCAGCGGAAAGTCTTTCGAAAGGAGTGTCTTTCGGACATCCTCAAGCGTTTGCGCCTGCCGATCGATCCTTTCGATGGCCTGGGTCGTTTCGCTTCCCCTGGCCAGCGACCGCTCCTTCTTGCCGGTGGCTGGATCGGTTTCAACGGGACTCTGCTCGAGCAGTTTGGTGTTGTCGTTTCCGATTTCGTCTCGAAGATCCGCGACCTTGTTGCGACGCTCTTTGAGCTCACCGCTGATCAAGTTGAATTGATCGAGAATCGGATCCTTGACCTCGATGCACACGTAAGGCGGCAGTCCGAGAGTGTTCTTGAAGTTATCGAGAGTTTGCTCATAGCTGAACTTCTGCTGCAACAAACTCGCCTGCGCCGAGATCAACGCTTGTCGCGCTTGGGCCACCTGTAGCTGCTGGCTGGGAATCGTGTCTTGGGTCGGAGGGATGATCGTCAACTGCTCGCGCAGTGTGTCTTCAAAGCGAGCCAAATTGTCTCGAAGCCGAGCGACGTTTTCCTCAGCATTTCGGATCTGCAACTGGTTTTGAACCAGACCCAAAAAGCCGCCGACCTGCGGGACCGCACCTCCGCCACCAAAGCCCGCTCCCCCAGCGTTGTTCTGGACGTTCCCAACGGTTCCGAATCCACCCCCAAGGCCAGTAAAACCTTGCAAACCCGCTCCGCCGAACAATCCCCCTCGACGCGTCGGACCAGCCTCGGCCTGCCGTCCTACCGTCACCGTGGTATAAAACCCCGTGCGATACCGTTCAAAGGCTCGAACATTGTAAAGCAACGTGCGCTCTGCAAGCGTCAATCGCTCCATGACCACGTCCCGACCCGCACCTCGAAGAAGGGGCTGTACAAAGCTGAAATCGATCAACGAGTTGGCCGCCTGCGTGTCCGGACCCGACAATTGCCAAGTCAACGTGTTGGCAAAGCCCACGATCAAATCGGCTCCTGTCGTAAACTGACGACGCAGAGCCAGACCGCGCGGGCCGCGTGAAAAGGCACTGTTGGCAAACGTCGAACTCGAATTGCCCCCAGCCCCCCGACGCAAAGCTCCATCGGCCGTGTAAATAGAACCATAACCGGCAAACAACTGATTGCTCAAAAGGAAACGCTCGGTGCTCACATCCAAAGCCGAGAGATACAGCGTCTCAATCTCCCCTTGATAGTTCGTATTGTGCAACGTAGCAACGCGCACGGCCGTATCGGCATCGAGCACCAAAACTCCCCGCTCGTCGAGCGGCAAATACTGCCACCACACCGGATTCTCCGACGTGTTGGTCCGACCATTGACGTCCCACAACGGATAATGCTTCTTACCATTGACCAATCGCATGTACTCATGCGCCACTCCATCGTCCTCGGGCATCGGGGGACGGTCGGGGTTGAACGGATCGAACATCCGAGAAGCTCGGTCTACCTGGATATCCGGTATCGATGGCATCGCCGAGTCACAGACCTTCTCCTCGATGAGATTCCTTACCTCCTCGTCCGCCTTGGTCCGATAGTGGGCCCGATTGCAACCGGTCATCGCTGCTGGAATCCATGAAACCACCATGGCCGAAATGCAAGCATTTCGGATCAGGGATTTGAGCCGGTTTCGGTTTCTTTGTACGCTGTCCATGAGGTACCTGTCGGTTCGAGGAAAATGCTTATGGGTCCAATCGACTGGCCCCGGGGGTATCGTTAAGGCGGACTGTTCGGATTTGGTAAGATTTTCCGGATGCGCAGCTTTTTCCAGGTAGCGAGCCCGCCGCGCAAGTAAGGATTACCGTCGAGATTACCGCATCGATAGAAGCCAGCTTGACGCGGAGATTGCGCATTTTGTACAAAGCCCGCATTATGAAACTCGCGGTGATGCTTCCAAATTGGGTCGGGGATGCTTGCATGGCTACCCCCGCCCTGCGCGCTTTGCGCACTGAGCTTCCTGAAACGACACAAATCTGCTGGGTGGCTCGACCCGGTCCCCTGGCGGTCCTCGAGGGACTCCCTTGGGCCGATACCACCCTTTGCTACAAGCCCCGCACAAAGCCCCCGTCTGCAAGCAGCTCTGGCGTACCTTTGGTTTTGAATCGGCGAGGGTTGGTCCGAGCCCTCCGCAAAGAACGCCTCGATGCGATTCTCTACCTGACAAACAGTCTCTCGACGGCCTTGATCGGTGCGCTGGCTGGCATTCGGCGCCGCATCGGATACGCACGCGACTATCGCTCCTGGCTATTGAGCGATCGGGTCTCGGTCCGCAGTGGCACTGCCGATGCGCGCAAGGATCCTTGCATCGACAACTACCTGCGATTGGTGCAATCCATCGGCTGCCGGGCGGTCGATCGCCGCACGGAGCTTGGCCTTTTACCGCGCGACGAGGCGATTGCGAATCGATGTTTGGAATCGATCGGTCTTTCGAGCCAGCGCCCGTTGCTCGTGATCAATACCGGGGCTGCCACGGCCCCGACGAAGCGTTGGCCGATCGAGCAAGCCGCTGCGGCAGCAGCGGCCCTTGCCGATGATCTGGACCTTTCGGTCGTCGTCCATTGCGGGCCGGCTGAGCGTCAGGATGCCAACACGATCGAGGAGTTGTGCGATCACCCTCGGGTCAAGAGCATGGGCCGATTCGACGAGCTTCCCCTGGGATTGAGCAAAGCGCTCATCGCTCGATCAAGGTTGGTCGTTTCGACCGATTCGGGGCCAAGGCATATCGCCGTGGCGATGAACAAACCGGTCGTCTCGTTGTTCGGATCGATCGATCCGGGGCTCACACGCAGCTACAACATTCCAGAGACAATTCTGACCATGGGCTTGGCCTGCCAGCCCTGCGGCTCTTACGATTGCCATTTGCGACATGCCAATTGCATGAACCAACTCGATGCGGCTCGCGTCGTGCTTGCTGCCAAGCATGCCTACCGAAACTCCCTGGCAGCGTCCCCTCCTTTGGTCCAACTTCGCTGAACCGATTCACCTATCAGGAATGCAATGATGATTCGTCGAGCCTTTGCTTTCGGATCCGTATTAGCCATCGGATTGTCGCTCGGCTGGTTTTTTCACGCCCGCTTCGAGGCCACCTCGGCCCTAGCCGCACCGCAAAATCCTGCCGTCCAACCCGCGCCCGCGACGCAGTTCCCTCAGCCCCTGGCGACCCCGCATGCGGTCCAAATGGCCGATGGGTTTATCGCCAGTACACCTGAGGAAGCCATTCATGTGAATGTCTACGAGGCGGTCAATCGCTCGGTGGTCAATATTTCGACACGAAGCGTCCGGCCCGAAGCCTTTTTGCTCGTCGCCGAAATCGAGGGCAACGGGAGCGGATCGATCATCGATCAGCAAGGCCATATCCTGACGAACTTTCACGTCATCGAGGGAGCCAGGAACATCAACGTGACGTTGTTCAACGGCGAATCCTTCGCCGCAGAGCTCATCGGCCAAGACCCCGATAATGACATCGCCGTTTTGCGAATCGCGGCACCGGCCGAGATGCTTTTGCCGATCCGATGGGGCGAATCGAGTCAATTGCGAGTCGGACAGCACATCATCGCCATCGGCAATCCATTCGGATTCGAAAGGACGATGAGCACCGGCATCATCTCGAGCCTGAACCGACAGATCACCTCGAGGACCCGCCGTACGATCCGATCGGTCATCCAAATCGACGCGGCGCTGAATCAAGGCAACTCGGGTGGACCCTTGCTCAATGCTCGCGGTGAACTCATCGGCATGAACACCGCCATCGCAACCCGCAGCGGCGACAACGCCGGCATCGGATTTGCCATCCCGGTCAATACCATGAGCCGAGTCGTTCCCCAATTGATCAGCACCGGTCGCGTCGCTAGACCGACGATCGGTATCCTCCAAGTCTTCGAAACCGAAAATGGATTGCTGATCGTCAATATGACCCCAGGTGGACCCGCCGAAAAATCAGGCCTCCTGGGCTCGAGCATCCAACGACGCAAAACCCGATCGGTCTTGGGCATGATCGAACAAGAAACCGTCGACCATAGCCAAGCCGATTTGATCATCGCCATCGACGAAACCAAAGTGAAGCAAGCTGACGATCTACTCAGCGTTATCGAGACCAAGCGAGCCGGCGAAGTCGTCCGGCTGACAATCCTACGAGCCGGCAAGGCTCTTTCGATACCCGTGACATTAGGATCCGGCGAATGATTCCCTGGGATAGAGTGCAAGCGGCCGAGGCGATCATCTTCGATTGCGATGGAACTCTGGTCGATTCGATGCCGATCCACTTTTTGGCGTGGAATCGAACTATGAAAGAGATCGGGATCGAGTTCCCCGAAGATCGATTCTACGCCATGGGCGGGATTCCTACCCATCGCATCATCGAGATGCTCGCCCATGAACAGCAGATACTCGTCGACGCGCACGCGACGGCCAAACGGAAAGAAGAAGCCTTTTTCGAGCTCATGCACCTGCTCGAACCGATCCACATCATCATCGAGGTCGCTCAAAAAGTACGAGGACTCAAACCCATCGCCGTCGCAAGTGGCGGAAGCCGATTTGGAATCGAAAAGCAACTGCGCCATGTCGGCATTCTCGACTGGTTTGATACCATCGTTTGCGCCGAGGACACCGTCAAGCACAAACCCGACCCGGATGTCTTTCTGGAAAGCGCCCGGCGATTGGGGGTTGAGCCAGAGAAATGCCTGGTCTTCGAAGACGCCGAACTTGGGATCCAAGCCGCCAAAGGGGCTCGAATGGATTGGCTCGATGTGAGAGACTACTTCGAATCCAAGCGCATTGCCCCGGATTAGGATTTTACTAGATTCGTGTTTTGCCCGTGCCGTTCCACCCCACTTGGTCTCCACCGATGCTGGCAATCCGATGATTCGATACCGATGGCTTTGGTTCGCAATCGCTTCGCTGATGCTGGCCGTCGCTTGGCCTATCTCCGAGCGACTATCGCTCGATCGCTCGTTGGAACGGATGTTCCCTGCAGACGATCCAGATCGGCTCGAGTTTGAGGGGATCGAAGAACGCTTCGGAGTCTCCCAGTTCCTGGTCTTCGCATACCGAGATCCTGAGCTATGGTCGAGCGATGGTTCGGGGATCGATCGGGCCATGCAGTGGCGCAAAAAAATCGAGGGGATCCCTGGCGTCTCCTACGCGCTGGACCTTTCGCGGGTCGACGAAATGCTCACGACGCTGCGCGGGCCGACTGGATTTCTTGGTGCCCTCACCGGAGCGCCATCCAAGCGGCCGTTGGTCGACTCGAACAACACCCTTGCTTCGAGGTACCGAGAGTTGTTTACCGGCCAAACCCATGCAGCCCAGAGCGACCTTGTCGCTATCGGCGTGCAGCTTGCGCCCTCGGATGCTCCCAACGACGATTCGTCAACACCCCTGGTATCACTGCGTCAATTGGCCCAAAGTGCCCCGGGCGGGTTGCTCGTCGGGCATGTTGCGATGGTCGACGAAGGCTTCCGTGAGATCGAACGCGATGGGAATCGCTTGGGGATCTACTCGACGGTCAGTCTGTCCTTGCTCATGCTCGTGGGCTTTCGTTCGATCCGCTGGGCTTTGATCGTCGTGGTCGTGGTTCAATGGTCGCTGATATTGACCCGTGCTGTCCTGGTCTTGCTCAACTGGGAACTGACCATGGTCTCCTCGATGCTCTCCTCGATCGTCATGGTCGTCGGCGTGGCGACCGCACTGCATTGGATGTTCGGCTACCAAAAGGAATATGCATCGAATGCCCATGTCAGCGATCCGTCGCTTCGCGCCAGAATCGCTCTGGAGGCATCGATGACTCGATTATGGCAACCAATCGTTTGGGCCGTGGTGACCGACGCGATCGGGTTTGCTTCGTTGGCCCTCTCGCGCGTCGGGCCGGTCCAAGACTATGGCAGTATGATGGCCATCGCATGTGGGATCGTCCTACTGGGGATCTTTACCTTGGTCCCCACTCTGGCGTTGCTGCCCCTCGGTGGGTTGGGCTCCGGCTGGCTGGGTTTAGATTGGATGGGTTTAGGTAAGCATTCCAGCTATGCGCTCGGCACGGTGCCTGGCGAAGCGGGTATCCAGGTGGCCTTGCGCCAAATCCTCAGCACCGTGACGCGTCAGCGGTTCTTGGTGATCGCTGCGGCGGCCTTGCTCTTGCTATTTGGATCCCTGGGCTCGAGTCGTTTGAAAGTCGAAACCGATTTCTTAAAGAACTTCCAAAGCAACTCGCCGATCGCCCAAGCGTATCGCGCCGTGGAGACCGAGTTGGGTGGGGCTGGGGTCTGGGATGTGATGATCCCGGCACCGATGCCCATGACCGAGGAGTACTTCGACCGAGTCTTGGCCTTAGAAAAAGAACTCCTAGCGATCGAAGTCCCGTCCCAGGAGCCTGGAGCCGAGCCGCTGAAACTCACGAGCGCACTGAGTTTGGCCGATACCGATCGTGTCGCGAGAACCGCATCGGTCTTGAGGATGATACCGCTCGAAGCTCGATTGCTCGGGATGCAGCAATCGATGGGTAGTTTTTTCGGGACTTTGTTGAGCCCACCGCAGCGAGGATCGATCGACGGCGAACGTCCGCGTGCGCTGCGATTGATGCTCCGTTCACGCGAGCGAAGTGAGTCGGAACAAAAGACCGAATTGATCGCAAGGGTAAGGCAGGTGGTTCAGAAGCACCGCGAGGGACTGGGCTCGGTGCGCACCGAGGACACGGCTGTTGCAGGCTATTACGTTCTCTTGACCAAACTCGTCGAGCATGTCGTGGCCGACCAGTGGAAATCGTTTCTCGCCGCAGCACTTGGGATCGGAATCGCTATGACGATCGCTTTGAGGTCGATCAAGTTCGCGCTCGTGGCCTTGGTACCAGCCGTCCTGCCGAGTTTGGTTGTCTTAGGGATCCTCGGAACCCTGGGGGTCCGAATGAACCTCGGGGCTGCGATGATCGCCGCCGTGTCGATGGGCCTAGGGGTCGACTCCTCGTTGCACTATCTGTTCCGTTATCGGCAGGAACGCGCCGCGGGCAGCAGTCTCGAACAAGCCTTGTCCAGCTCACAAAGCGAAACGGGGATGGCCGTCCTGATGGCGACGATGGCCCTGGTGATCGGATTCGGATCGATGGCGGTAAGTGATTTCCTGCCGACGGTAGCGTTCGGAAGCCTAGCGGCCTGGACCATGCTCGGCGGACTGCTAGGGAACTTGTGCCTGCTGCCAGCCCTGGTCACCTGGCTCGACACCAAGCCGAGCTGAGCCCAGGGTCGAGTTGAGCCCAGGGCTAATTCGTTCGACGCCTCGCGAACTTTACCGCAGTTTCGGTTCGGTTTGCGAGAAGGACTTCCAGTGTTCGTCGCCGGTTGGAAGATCCCATCGATTTCGATGCAGGACCACCCGATACATAAAGTGCAAGGATTGACCTGGCGCGAGGGTATATCCACCGGCCTCATAAGGGGCTTGGAGTTCCGCCGACTTGGTCTTGGTCCGCCCCCCCATGAAGTCCTTGATACCGAAGGCGTTGTGCGCGAAGAGTCCATAGGTTCGAACGTGCCATAAGCCCTCGGCGTGGAAGCTTTTGGGGTGTACCAAGATCGCGATGCCGTAAAGGTTCTCCCCACCGGTTGGGACTGGCCCCGAGTAATCAACCCAACGGGCTGATTTGCCCCACGCATCACCTTGCTTGTCCCCGACGCTATTGAGGATCTCTCCGAGAGGTTTATCCCCTCGCATGGTCTCGGGGACTCGGATCGCAAACATCCCCTCTTTGGTATCTCCAAAGTGGATGGATGCTGTCGGATCGGCTCCCTTCCACAGGTACTCGCAATCGATCATGGTCCGATCCGCATCCCCACTGACGCTATAGCGGCAGGTTTCGTGAATCACCGGACTGCCCGTAGTTGGTTTTTGCCACTGGTGCTCGGCGACCCAACTGACCTGACTCCCTTCTGAATCGCAGGACAGGACCTCGCCATGCGCCACGATTCCCTTGTCCTTGCCCTCGGCCCACCAATCCCCTCCGTCGACTTCCCCGAACGTCATCCACAGACCTCGGTGGTGGGGGTGGTCGTGTGCCTCGTTCGGGATCGTCGCATCCATGGGATACGAGCGCGTCATCTTGTGACCGTCCGGGCCATGAATGGGCCAGAGCACTGGCTTGGTCCCCGAGCGAAACAAATAGCTTGTCACCAATTTGCCGTCGCGCATCACATCGATCCGATCCGACTGCTGGACGGTCTTGAATTGGGCGTCGGCAACCCCCTGGAGGGCAAGGCACAGGGCGAGCAGAAACATAGGGAAAAGCTTGTGTTGCATGGGACTTACAAACCGTTACAAGAGGAATGGAAAACCGACCGAACTTCAATATAAGCCCAAGCAAGACCGCTGGGTATCAAAGGCCCTTGGCAAGCAAGGCGGCTTTAGGATTTTTTCATCAAGTTTCCCTCGGGTCTTTCAAACAGCCCGATCGAAATCGGATACGATAAAAAGGCGATCTTGGATCCTTCTGATCTATCCCCCGAAACACGTCGACTGCCACCATGAGTTCTTACGCGAAATATCTGTCTAGCACCCTGTTTAGCACCCTGTTGAATACCCTGGGGAAAACCTGTCAATTGGCTGTCAACTCAGTGTTTTTTCCTGTTGAAACACGGTCGAATCCTGTCGGATTGTGGATAAGCCCCAAGCGAGCCTCGAACCTAGGTACATCGCTCATGGCCACATCGCTCATGGCAACAGCACTCTTTGCGAGCGGTGTTCTGGCGCAGGCGGATCCTCCGGTCGAACTTCCTTTTTCGGTCCCCGACGGCTTTCGCGTTTCGCAAGCTGCCGGCGACTCCCTGGCGCACGACTGCTTTTGCATGACCCTCGATGCGCAAGGTCGACCGGTGATCTCTGGACCGGGCTACCTTCGAACTTTGATCGATGATAACAGCGACGGAGTCTACGACCGTTCGATCGATTGGACCTCTTCGATCCGAGCTGGCGCTCAAGGACTATGGGTCGAAAAAAACACCCTCTACTATGTCGCTGACGGGGGACTATGGCGATCGGAGGATGGCGATTCGGATTGCGTCGCAGACCGAGCCCCTACGCGGATCCTGGAGCTGCCCACGGGTGGAGAACACGACTCGCACGCTATCCGCCGAGGGCCTGACGGATACTGGTACTTGATGGTCGGCAACTATGCAGGGTCGATTTCCAAGCTCACGTCCGATCCCCAAGCTCCGGTTTCGGTCGCTTCAGGACAACGACCACGAGCCGGAACGCTCTGGCGGATCAGCCCTGATTTTTCAAAGCGAGGCGTATGGGCCCACGGCCTTCGCAACTGCTACGACTTCGACTTTTTGCCCGACGGCCAAATCGTGACCTACGACTCCGACGACGAGCGAGAAGCGACCTTGCCTTGGTATCGCCCGACGCGTGTATTGGCCCTGGGACCAGGATCGGATGCAGGCTGGTGCGGCTCGGCTTGGAAGGACGATGACTACCGAATCACAATGCCTACGACACTGGCTCGTCTCGGGCGAGGTTCTCCCACAGGCGTTGCTGTCTATGAGCATGATGCATTCGCACCGAAGTACCAAGGGGCGGTCTTTGTCTTGGACTGGACCTTCGGACGAGTGCTTGCGGTCTACCCTTCGGGCAATCTTCCCACCGAGCAGCGAACTCCCAATAAACTCCCCTCAGAGATCTTCATGCAACCCTCGGGCAGTATCGGTTTTGCTCCGACGGACATTTGCGTAACTCCCGATGGAAGTCTGCTCGTGAGCGTCGGAGGCCGGGGAACCACCGGAGCGATCTACCGAATCGAAGCGGCGGCTGATACGAATCGGGCAGCGCCAAGGACATCGCTTTCAAGCATTCCGGGTGCGGAGTCTCTCTCAGGACTGCTCGAGGCTCCCTGTCCATGGGAGGCCTGGTCCGAAGCCCGATGGAAGCCACTTGCGACTCCAGCGGTCATCGAAACGCTCGGTAGATTGATCAGTGGCGAACTCTCACTGGAGTCTTCCACCGAACCGATTCCAGCCGCTCAAATCGCTCATATCAAGCAGCGAGCATCGCAGATTCTGACCCGTTTGGGTGCCAAATTACCGAGCGATAGGCTCTTGAAGGGAGCCAAGTCCGATTCGCCGGCTTCACGCAATGCCGCTTGGTGGTTCCTGGGCCGAGGTGCATTGAATCCAGCGGATGAACCTAAGCTGGTCCGCGAGTTGGCGAGTTTGCCAACTCCATCGGCGATCGAATCGGCAGGAGAAGCCACCCCCTGGGAGCCTATCTTCGGCAACACCGAACTTCGCCATAGGCTCGAAGCGATCGGATTGAGGCGTTGGCCGATGACCAACTGGTCCCGCTTCGATGTGCCAGATGACCTATCCGGAAACACGCTGCGCCGCAGTTGGCTCTGGGCGCTGAACCGAACCCAACAACCCCCGACCAACAAATCGGTCGAGAACAAATTGGATTTGATCGAAGCGAAGCTCTTCTTCGGAGCTCCCAAAAATGGCTTGGATACCCTCGCCCTCGAGACCCTCGGTGGATGGCTTTCGGCCAATCGAGCGAGCATGACCACCCGAGATCAAATGGAGTGTTTACATACCATGCAAGCCGCCTTGGGTGACCGACGCGGAAGTTTGCCCTTGCAGTCGGACGTCCCGGCCGATGCGCTCGATGGGGTGCGAGCCCTATACACATCCCGCATGAGCGAAGCGGTGCGCAATAGTTGGGCCGATTGGGCTCTGTATTTTGCTCAGCAAGCTGACAAGTCCGGCCAATTCGCTTTGCAAGCCGAAGCGATTCGCACGATCGGAATGCTCGAGCCCAGCGAACCGAAGATTCTCGATTATCTATTTCAGCAGATCGACGAAAACAGCCATCCGACGGCGGATCTTCATACCCTATGCACCTTAGCGCAATGCACCTCGAAGCGGAGCGAAGAGCAGACCCTCAAGACCGCATCGACCTTGATGCAATTGGTTCGAAAGGTCAAAGGGCGCGGACTCTATACCGACAACCAATGGCCAGCGAGGATCAAGCAATTGATCGGCGCTCTGTCGAAGAAAGACCAAGGCTTAGGTGCCGCCTACGCGGCCCTACCGGAAACACTGACCGGAGAGGATCTGGTCATCGTCAACGCCTTCTCCGGTGAAATTCAGGACTTGATCAAGCAGCGAGTCAGGAGGGATCTATCGAGCTTGCCGACCGATCGCTGGGAAGTAGCCATGATCAAGCTGGCCGTCACTGGAAAAATCGAACCACCGATGCGAGAGTCGTTCCGCAAGGCATGCGACCTCGAGACGCTTCGTCCGGTCTGCTTGGAACTGCTTGCCAAAGACCCCTCGGAGTCCGAGTACGATCTGTATGTCGGCGCGCTCGAGTCGTCGGATCGATCGAGTTGGTCGAGCGCTTGGCGAGCCTTGGAGAAACTCTCGCAGGTGCAAGCTGCTCGCGAGTATCCGCTGCTAGCGAAACTGGTCTCTGCGAGTTTGAATTCGAATGTCGCTTTGCCGAAGGCAGCGGTCATTGAGCGAGCCAAGCTCGTAGCCAAGGAGCTTCAGAAACCCGAACCGCCTAGTACTCAGCAGTGGAAGGATTGGGAACTGTATTACACCAACCAGATCGCCGAGTCGGATCGAGCCGGCTGGGTCTTGCCGGGTGTCCAGATCGATCTCGATGCCTTGGCAGGTCAGATCAAAGAACTCCGAGGCCAAAGCGAGCGGGGCAAGCTGTTGTATCAAGCCAAGTGCGGCCAGTGCCATGGTGGGCAGACGGCATTAGGCCCCGCGTTGACGGGGGTATCCAAGAGGTTTTCAACGGTGGATTTGCTCAGGACCATCTATGAGCCCAGCCGAGACATCTCCGATCGATACCGTTCGATGAACGTGCTGACGGTCGACGACGAGATTTTGACCGGCTTGGTAATCTATCAAGCGACGGATGGAGTGACATTGCAGGCTGCCGATGGCAACGTGTTAAGGATCAATGCCGACGCGATCAAGCAGAAAGGAATTTCGAGCGAGTCGCTCATGCCCAAGGGGCTTCTTGAGGACAAGACCCCTCAGGACGTAGCGGACCTGATGGCTTATTTGCAATCGCTCTAGAAAACCCAAGAGTCGGCTTTATGCCGGCGGGGCATCCGCTCTTGGCCTCCGTCGGCTTTACGCCAAATGGCGTTGAATTAGTGTAAGCGGAAGTGCGCAAGCACTCCGGTGAATGATGGAGTATCCTCGATATCGCAATGTTTTTCACCGGACGGCTTGCGCCGTTCCGCTTTTAATTCAACGCCATTCGGGACGAGCCCGACGGGAGGCTCATCCAACAGCACTCCGTCGAGAGCCAAAGAGCACATTCGAACGCCAAAGGAATAAATCGCATGGTCAGATTGTTTTTTGCGTTGGTCGCTTGTGGGCTTGTCGCTGGCCATGCTCTGGCCAAACCGAAGGATTATCTCAAGAAAAGCGACTCCTGGTTTGCCCAACCGGAAGCCAAAAGCATCGCAGAGAACATCCTCTCGTTCCAAAGCGAAACGGGTGGGTGGCCGAAGAACCAAGACACGACGAGCAAGCCTTACGCGGGCGATCGGACAAAACTCAAAGGGACCTATGACAATGGTGCGACGACCGATGAGTTAAGGTTCTTGGCCCGCATTTACAACACGACGAAAGAGCTAGCCTATCGCGATGCTTTCGATCGTGGGCTCGCTTACATCCTCGATGGGCAGTACCCAAACGGTGGATGGCCGCAATACTCGCCACCGGGCAAGGGTTATGCTCGCCACATCACGTTTAATGATGGCGCGATGATCCGACTACTCGATTTCCTTCGCGAGGTCGCCACATCGACCACGTATGAATTCGTCGATGGGGCGCGACGTCTAGCCGCAGGTAAATCCGTCGACCTTGGGATCGAATGCATCCTCAAGTGCCAGATCGTCATCGATGGCAAGCGAACTGTCTGGTGTGCGCAACACGACGAGATCGACTTTCGTCCGCAATCGGCACGAAGCTACGAACTAGCTACCTTCAGCGGTTCTGAATCGGTAGGCATTACTCGATTCCTTATGAGCCTTGAGAATCCATCAGAGGAAATTGTCGAGTCGGTCGATGCGGCGATTGAATGGTTTGATCAAGCGGCCATCAAGGGGATTCGCGTTGAGACGCAGAAGGACCCAGAAGGTCCCAAGGGGGTCAATCGCGTCGTGATTCAAGACGAGAGTGCACCTCCTCTGTGGGCACGCTTTTACGACCTGCGGACCCAAGCTCCAGTGTTTGTAGATCGCGACGGAGTTCCTCGCAGATCGCTATCAGAGATCGGATACGAACGGAGGAACGGATACGCTTGGTATGGAAATTGGCCACAGAAACTCTTGAGTGGCGAGTACAGCAAATGGAAGCTGAGTTTAAGTGAATCGCTTCCCGTTGGCTCATGCACAACGGCCCGGAATCGATAAGGCTCGACACCATGGGCGTTCGGGTAGTAGCCGACTTTCGCGTCCGCGCAGAAGAGGCACGATCGATGAGGGATTGAGGGATTATAGATCCGAGAGCGCCCGGTCGTAGAGTCGGTAGGTCTTCGACGGGACCAAACCGGCTCGCTCCAAAGATCCCCGCGATAAATTGTTGCTCTCAAGCACCCAGGAAAACTCCGCGTCGGTGATCCCGATGGCCACCACGTCGGGTAGCATCCGATTCAAAAGCACCAAACCCAACCCCCATCGCTGCCACTCCGGGACCACGTTGGTGCTGATGATCCGCATCTTGGTGATCTTCTTGCGGTCCAAGAGGAGTCTTGCCCATCCGAAGGGAAACAGACTCCCGTCGATCTTCTTGATGATCGGATTGTAGTCGGGTAATCCCAACCCCACCCCTACGGCCTCGCCATTGACCTCGATGACACTCGTAGCTGCCGGATTGATCAGCAACTTGAGCGACATCCCTAACGCTTTGATCTCCCCGTCGCTCAGCGGCACAAAGCCCCATGTCCCTTGCAACGATTCGTTGTAGATCTTTAAGAACAATAGCAACTCTTTGGCGAAGTTCTTGCGGCTGACCTGACGCACCGTGACGTTGAACCGCTCCTGGACCTGTTCGACAACCTGATTGATCTTCGGGTCGATCGTCTTGAGCATCTCGATGTTGCCATCGTAAGCATACATATCCTGGGTCTTTTCAAAACCAAATTGCTTGATGAGCCGATCGTGATAAGGCGGGTTGTAGGTCATCATGAATGTCGGCGGGGTGGTAAAGCCATCGACGAGCGTCCCGGTCTCGTAGTTCAGCGATGGGTTGCATGGTCCCCGAACCTCGATCATCCCTTGGGATTTGAGATATCGACCCGCAGTCTGAAACAACGCATCGGCCACTTGCTGGTCGTCGATGGACTCGAAGAAGCCAAAGAAGCCCCGTTTTTCTTCGTAGCGTTTATTGTGTGCGTGATTGATGATCCCTACGATGCGACCGACGACTTGGTTGTCCCTGCGGGCCAAAAAAGCTTGGCATCGGTTGGTTTCATAAAAGGGATGCTTGCGGAACCCGACGAGCTCCTCTTGGTTCATCCGAATCGGTGGTATCCAATTCGGGTCTCCTTGGTAAAGCCTCCAAATGAGCTCCATAAACGCCTTGCGGTCTTTGCGACCATCGACCGGGGTAACTTGCACGGAATTCATTCTGTCGCTTCTATTTCTTTTGTTTCTCTGGCTGTAGTTTCTCTGGCTGCTGTTTCCACCGTCGAGGCTTGCCATCGGCCCGCTGCATGTCCGAGAATGACGCTACCATAGTAAGCTGGAAAGGAGACCGGGGGTAGAACCGTTCCGATCGCGCCCCCGACGTAGGTTCCATAAGCCGGATACAAAACGTTGTACGCTTGACGCTCCAAATCCGGATCCTCGGTTTGCTGCGAATAAGCGATCACGTCCCGGGTAGCGACCGACTCATGGTACAAAGGTACGATCGGCAATCCATAGGCCGCAGCATAAGTCCCCGGGTAGCTACGCCTGGAAAAATCCTTCGCATGTGCCCCTTCGTGCAGAGCGATCGCTGGGACATCGCTGTACAAATGGATCGTCTGGGTATACGGGTTGAAGTGATCACCGCCAAAGATCCGGCCAGGAATCAATGCCTCACCGAGAACACTCAAGGTCCCGATCGAGTAACGCCACGGCCAAGCCATCGTACGATTCTTCGTCAACCGCTTGGCATCCTCCCAAGGCCGGTACTGATTGAGCCGAACTTTGACATGCTCAAGCTCGTTGGCAGCAAGGTACTCGGCAATCGCCGATTCGGTAGGCTCAGTAATCCGATGGTTATCGACCCGAGAATCCCACAGCAAGAGCTTCGAGGGTATCCCGACGACCCAACCCACCGAATCGAGTACCACTCGGGGCTTGCCCCGTTCGATCGCGATCTGGTTGGCTTGGACCAACTCCGGCGCAATGTTTTGTTTGGAGTTGTCGATCGATTCAGGGGCCAAAATCCGACAACCCGACCCCATCGTCAAACCTAATAAACTCAGCACTAACAGCGACCCATGCAGCAACTTATTCATTGTCCGTTGGAGGCCTAAAGCCACCCCCTGGGGTGACCTGCGTCGAGGGGAGACTCAACGGAGCACCATAAGGGAAAAACAGATCGTTCATGCGCTGACCAAACGATGGAGCCGGGGGTTGGGGAACCGGTGGACCCGGCACCGGATATCCACCTGGTACCGGATAGCCACCTGGGACCATTCCAACGGGAGCTGGTGCCAAGATCGGTGTCGAGGGCCCAATGACCGGCGGTGGGGGACTCACCGCGATCCCTTGGCCTGCCTGGAGCCGGAGCTGCTCGCCCGAGGCGATCAGGGCGTCCTCGGGTACATCGAACTCCGGTGTCATCTGCACATCGATGATTCGCTCGTCTCGCGATTCAAATGGCCACAACGTATCGGAGACAAAATCCAACGGCGGGATCTGATACCAGGGCGCATGGATCTTGCGAAGAAATTTTTCGGTGCGATAACCGTCCTTGACGATCTCTATGCTCCGGGTGCCATAGTAAGTGAATCCTGTCGAGACCGGAGTCAAGCCAACGGGCTGCTTGTCGACGTAGACCATCGCACCGGCCGGATTGGTACGGAACGTCATCCGTTTGCGCACGCATCCAGTCTGGAGGCATAAGCCGACTAGCAGGAGCCAAAAAGCACAATGAGCGAATCGATGTTGTGGGATCATGAAGAGGCTTTTAGCCATTTTCGATCCTGCTGATCAAGAGAGCTTGGAGAACAGCGTGAACCTGGGCAAGCTAGACAACCCAGGAGGTGGAAACCACGGAATACTGAGCGGATTTTCTACCACGGAATACTCGGACCACACGGAAAAAAAGAGAACAGGTCCTCCCTAGTCCCCATGCCCAGGTCTTCGTTCCGTGTGTTCGGTATGTTCTGTGGTTGACCACCGAGCAGATTTTTTACCACGGAATACTCGGACCACACGGAAAAAGAGAAAAGGTCATCCCTAGTCCTCCTACCCTGGTCTTCTTTCCGTGTGTTCGGTGTGTTCCGTGGTTGACCACCGAGCAGATTTTTTACCACGGAATACTCGGACCACACGGAAAAAGAGAACAGGTCCTCCCTAGTCCCCATGCCCTGGTCTTTATTCCGTGTGTTCGGTGTGTTCCGTGGTTGACCACCTAGCGGATTTTCTACCACGGAATACTCAGACCACACGGAAAAAGAGAATAGGTCCTCCCCAGTCCCCATGCCCTGGTCTTCATTTCCATGTGTTCGGTGTGTTCCGTGGTTATGTTCTTCAGTTCCGTGGGTGCTAGGATGTCTTCCTTGTATGCCCGATCATTTGACAACCCTCTCAATGATTGCTTTGGGATAATGGCCAAAGTTGACGAGAAAGCCAAGTGATATCCCTGTTGCCTTGAGGTAATTGTGCAACTGGGCGCGGTGCTCATTCGTAAGCTCTTTTGCAGCCTTCAGCTCGACGATGATCTTACCGTAGCAGATGAAATCCGCCTTGTAGATCTGCTGAAGCTTTTCTTGCTTGTAGAACAACATGAGTTCCACCTGCGAAACAAATTGGATGCCTTGTTTGCAGAACTCTCTCTGAAGGCACTCTTGATAGACGGCCTCTAGAAAACCACAGCCCATCTCGCGATAGACTTCAAAGACCGCTCCGCGAATCAGGTAACTCTCGTCGCTGTAAAGCAGTTCGTTCTTCTGGTTCATTGCACTAGCTGCCCTTCGATTTCGTTAACCGCAGAGGATCAGTAGATCGTCGAAGAAATTTTCTACCACGGAATACTCAAAAACCACGAAAAATGCGTGCGGATTTTCCGTAATTGCGATCCTAGATTGTTGGTGGCTGTCCACCGAGCCGATTTTCTACCACGGAATACTCGGACCACACGGAAAAAGAGAATAGGTCCTCCCCAGTCCCCATGCCCTGGTCTTCATTCTGTGTGTTCGGTGTGTTCCGTGGTTGACCACCGAGCCGATCTTCTACCACGGAATACTCGGACCACACGGAAAAAGAGAATAGGTCCTCCC
>Ga0315905_10002789_pt1 | contig 18259 bp, 12 predicted proteins | sample LakEriMetagenome_5_FD_203522 | JGI IMG/M metagenome (GOLD analysis project Ga0315905, IMG submission 203522) | Freshwater fungal communities from buoy surface, Lake Erie, Ohio, United States - Buoy 4 MA121 | ecosystem: Environmental > Aquatic > Freshwater > Lake | place: USA: Lake Erie, Ohio... | reverse complement strand
GGGCAAATACACATGATTATTCCTGCTGTTTATTCATTTTTCAGTAAAGTTTATGCAGCTTTCAGTATACCCAATCCATCCGAATATACTTTGAAATCTCATTTTTATTTCAACCCGGTTGCCACCAGTCAGGGTATGGCAGCTATGAAAAACTATGGTTGGAACGGTGTAGAAAAAGCTGTCATTCTCATGCATGAATACAACCTTAAATCGATTGGTGTAGGCAGCAGCAATACCGACAGCGCATCTCTACTTCGAGAAATGGTTGCCAAAATGATGTTGAATTAAATCGGCCGAATGTCATTTTGGTTTGAGTAATCATCAGCTATCATTGGTTTTAATATGTACATTTGTCTTTTAATAGAACTTGCGTTCATAGAGAAAAATAAGACCGTATAATGAAAATAAAGTCTTTTCTGGCCAAGCCTTTTGCGAATTATATATATAAGCAACTACAAAAGGGTATGCAAACTGCAGTGCAGGATCAGGAGCAGGTTTTTCAGCAATTGATAAAAACAGCTCGTATTACTGAGTTTGGAAAAGAGCATCAGTTCTCCGGCATCAAAAACCATAAAGATTTTATTGTTTCTGTTCCAATTAGAGATTACGAACAGTTTAGGCCCTACATTGAAAAAATCAAAAATGGTAAACACAATGTATTGTGGAAAGGGCAGCCTATATATTTTGCCAAAACCAGCGGAACTACCAGCGGAATAAAATACATTCCTATAACCAAAGACTCTATACCCAATCATATCAATACAGCCCGAAATGCATTGCTTTGCTATATGGCTGAAACCGGAAATGCTGCATTCGCAGATGGTAAACTTATATTTCTAAGCGGTTCGCCTGAATTGGAAAGGGTAGGCGGTATTCCAACAGGAAGACTTAGCGGAATTGTAAATCATCATGTGCCAAAATACCTGAGATCCAATCAAATGCCCAGTTATGAAACCAATTGCATTGAAGACTGGGAGCAAAAGCTGGAGAAAATAGTAGAGGAAACTATACAGGAAAGAATGACCCTCATTAGTGGAATACCACCATGGATGCAGATGTACTTCGATAAACTTATAGAAAAATCAGGGAAAAAAGTAGGTGAGCTTTTTCCCGATTTCAAAGTGATGGTTCAAGGGGGCGTTAATTACGAACCCTATCGCGCCAAACTAACGGAAAGCATTGGACGAAATATAGATACCATTGAGTTGTTTCCTGCAAGCGAAGGATTTTTTGCATTTCAGGATAGCCAGCAAGCAGAAGGAATGTTGCTCAATACGAACAGCGGTATATTTTTTGAATTCGTACCGGTAGAAGAAATCAATCAACAAAATCCAACACGCCTAACTTTAAGTCAGGTAACGATTGGAGTGAATTATGCACTTATCATTTCAACCAATGCAGGACTATGGGCTTATAATATCGGAGATACTGTAAAATTTGTTTCCTTGAAGCCCTACAGAATAATTGTAAGTGGCAGAATCAAGCATTTCATATCTGCCTTTGGCGAACATGTTATTGCGGAAGAAGTGGAATCTGCTCTTTTGAAGATTACTCAAGAAATAAATTCTGCAGTTACTGAGTTCACTGTAGCACCATTTGTAAGTCCGGATCAGGGCAAAAGTTATCACGAATGGTTTATTGAATTTGAGTCTAATCCATCTGACCATGAAGCATTTGCAATGAAGCTTGATAATGCCATGAGGCAAAAAAATGTCTATTACAACGATCTTATTGAAGGTAACATTCTCCAGCCGCTGAAAATAACTTGCGTAAAAAAGAATGGTTTTATAGATTACATGAAACAAATTGGCAAATTGGGTGGACAAAACAAAGTTCCTCGTTTGTCAAATGACAGAAAAATCGCAGAGGTATTGAGTTCTTTTTGCGGATAGCTTTTGCTTTAACTTAGGTCTGATAACTTGCTTTTTAGAAGCTTTTTTACATCATCACTGCACTTTGCAAGGCTTAATGTTTTAAATTGCGCTTCATTACAATTAACAGTTATCCATGAGTGCTGAAGTTTCCCCTAAAAAAATTGCTATTTTCGGATCTACCGGTTCAATCGGTACTCAGGCACTTGAGGTTATCAGGGCAAACAAATCCCTTTTTGAAGTTGAAATCTTAACCGCTCATACCAATGATGAGCTTCTGTTGAAGCAAGCTGCAGAATTCAAGCCTAACGCAGTTGTAATTGTTGATGAATCCAAATACGAGAAGGTCAAATCCGAACTCCAGCCATTAGGGATAAAGGTTTTTGCAGGTGAATCAGCCTTGGAGGAAGTAGCTGATTTCGATACCTATGACGTAATGCTTGCAGGAATTGTCGGTTTTGCAGGTCTTAAACCAACCTTAAAAGCCGTAGAAAAAGGAAAAATAGTTGGTCTTGCCAATAAGGAAACCCTGGTCGTTGCCGGTGATATCGTTATGCAAAAAGCTCTTGAAAACAGGGCTCCGATAATTCCTGTTGACAGTGAGCATTCTGCTATTTTTCAATGTTTGGTAGGCGAAGGTAGAAATCCTATTGAGCGCATTATTTTGACGGCCAGTGGGGGACCCTTCTTAGGTAAAAAACCAAACTTTCTGGTTAACGTCAAAAGAGACCACGCACTTCAGCATCCCAATTGGAGTATGGGTGCAAAAATTTCCATTGACTCAGCCACGCTCATGAACAAAGGTTTGGAGATGATTGAAGCTAAATGGCTCTTTAATTTAACTGTAGATCAAATAGAAGTAATCATTCATCCTCAGAGTGTTATACATAGTATGGTTCAGTTTGAAGACGGTAGTATAAAAGCCCAAATGGGATATCCGGATATGAAATTACCCATACAATATGCTTTGGGTTTTCCCAACCGTATTAAAAATGATTTTCCAAGATTCAACTTTAAAAAATATCCAAATCTAAGCTTCGAAGAGCCCGATTACAAAACTTTCAGAAACCTCGGATTGGCCATTGAAGCTATGAAAAAGGGTGGAAACCGGGCTTGTGTGCTCAATGCTGCCAATGAAATAGCAGTTTGGGCCTTTTTGAAAAACCGTATTGGCTTTCTGGATATCACTGCCGTGGTGGAGAAAACGCTTCAGGAAATAGCATTTATTCCTAACCCAACCCTTGACGAATATTTTGAAAGCGACGGCGAGGCGCGTAACTTCGCTGCATCATTAATAAAACTGTAGATTTTTACACACATAATCTAACCCATTCTCATTAAATAAATTTATGACATTACTTTCCATCGATTGGTCCAGTGTAGGATTGAAGGCAGCTCAATTAATACTTTCCTTGTCAATTCTTGTTGTTCTTCACGAATTCGGACATTATATAACTGCTAAATGGTTCAAATGCAGAGTAGAAAAGTTCTACCTGTTTTTTGATCCCTGGTTTTCCATTTTTAAAAAGAAGATAGGTGAAACAGAATACGGTGTTGGGTGGCTTCCGCTTGGTGGATATGTAAAAATATCTGGAATGGTGGATGAAAGCATGGACAAAGAACAGCTTAAACAACCTGCGCAGCCATGGGAGTTCAGAAGCAAGCCGGCCTGGCAAAGACTAATCATAATGATTGGCGGTGTTACCGTTAATATTATTTTGGCATTCATCATTTATGCCATGATTCTAATGGTATGGGGCGAGAAAAACATCAAAGCTGATTCCTTGAAGTATGGTATCTCCTTCAACGATCCTATTTTCAAAGAACTCGGTTTTAAAAATGGTGATAAGATTATTGCTGTAGACGGAAAGCCTGTTGTAGAATATACAGATATCATTAAAAAACTGTTGCTTGTAAACAAAGATGTGACCATTGAAAGAGATGGCAAACAGCTTTCACTCAATATGCCTGTTGACCTAATTGGAAAACTTGTAGAGAAGAAAAGAAAGTCTGAAAAGCCCATCATCAGTCCAAGAATACCGGTTATTGTGCTACAGGTTGATGATACTTCAATAGCTTTTAAAAACGGATTAAGGCAAGGCGATAGGGTTACCTCAATCAACAATGTCAACACGAATTTCAGAGATGAATTCGAAAGTCAAATGGACAATTTACACAAAGGAGATTCCGTTAACATTAGTGTGGCCAGAATGGATTCCGTTATTAATTTCAAGTCAGTTTTGCCCGAAGACGGAATGATAGGATTTAGCGCACCTATTCTTCCTGAACAATACGACAGTCTTGGTATTTATAAATATACTGTAAAAAAATACTCTTTTTTCAGTGCGATACCTGCAGGTATTCAAAGGGCCGGAAATGAATTGAGTTTTTACATAGATCAATTCAAAAAAATCCTTTCCCCCGAAACTGGTGCTTATAAAGGTGTTGGTGGATTCAAAGCTATGGGATCTGTCTTCTCTGGTAATGGTTGGGACTGGGAGCATTTTTGGACAATTACCGCCTTCTTTTCTATTGTGCTTGCATTTATGAATCTTCTCCCTATACCGGCTTTGGATGGTGGACATGTGCTGTTCACGCTCATTGAAATTATTACCGGTAAAAAACCAAGTGATAAATTCCTGGAATACGCACAAATTGTTGGAATGATTTTATTGCTTGGGCTCATGCTCTATGCCAATGGAAATGATTGGTTTGGATGGGGTAAGTAATTGAAATCAATAGAATAATTGCTATTCTTTTCTTTTCAAATCTTAATTTGAAATAAAATTGAAACATGCTTAAATCTGTCAGCATACTTGAAAATTCCATCAGATTAACACTGAAAGAATTGAAAGTGAACAAGCTCAGAACGGCTTTAAGCTTAACAGGAGTTGCTTTCGGTATCTTTTGCATCATTGGCGTTCTTACCACAGTCAGCAGTCTCGAAAAAAATATTCAAAACGAAGTAAAAAGCTTGGGTAGCAATACCATTTACATCGATAAATGGGATTACAGCGGTGGCCCTAATCGTCCATCCTGGAAATTCAGGTCAAGGCCTGTAATGAAAATACAGGAAGCCTCAATGATTAGAAACAGGTCAGAACTTTCAGAATCTGTAACCTACTTAATGCAAACCGTCGCCAGCATTAGCCATAAAGACGATGTTCTTGAAAATACAACAGTTTATTGCATCAATGAAGAGCAGATTAAAATACAGCCTATTCAATTTGAAACAGGAAGGTATTTTTCTTCTGCTGAATTCAACAGTGGAACCAATAATTGTATAATTGGCTACACCAATGCAGAAGATTTATTTGGATCAGCTGAAAGAGCTCTTGGTAAACAAATTGATGTAAAAGGAAAAAAAATTACCATTATTGGCGTAATCAAAAAAGAAGGCAAAAGTTTTATTGGTTGGGATTATGACAAATGCATCATGATCAACAACAAGTTCGCCGCAAGTCTCTTTGATCCGGAGTCTGCAAACCCAATACTAATAGTAAAAGGCAAACCTAACATCACCACTGATGCACTCTATCAGGAATTGAAAGGCATCATGCGTCAGATCAGAAGATTAAGTCCTACACAGGAAGATAATTTTTCTTTGAACACTGTTGAGGCCTTCAGTAAAGCGATTTCTGATTCTTTTATAACTATTGATATTGTGGGTTCCATTATTGGTGGCATAAGCCTCATCGTGGGTATGTTTGGAATTGCAAACATTATGTTTGTCACTGTAAAAGAACGTACTCCTGTAATTGGTTTGAAAAAAGCAGTTGGAGCCAAAAGCGCAGCGATAATGTTTGAATTTTTACTAGAAGCAACTTTGTTGTGTTTGCTTGGAGGCGCAATCGGTCTGATTTTTGTTTATGCGCTAACCCTGATTTTGTCAGGTCCATTGGATTTCCCTGTTTTTCTTTCTGGTTCGATGGTGCTTTCAACCGTTTTCATTTGTCTTGCTGTTGGTGTTTTAGCCGGAATTATTCCTGCATCAAGAGCAGCCAAAATGGATCCTGTGAAGGCAATTAGAAGCCATTGATCTTTTAAAACACATGCTTATCTGTCATTAATAAAAAATACAATTGCCAACTATATTAGCCATAGAATCTTCCTGTGATGAAACCTCTGCATCAATTTGCACTGACGGAATCATTCGCTCTAATGTTACCGCAACACAAAAAGTTCATGAACAATATGGGGGAGTAGTACCTGAATTAGCAAGCAGGGCGCATATGCAAAATATAGTGCCAGTTGTGGATGCAGCAATTAAAGATGCCAATTGCACATTTGATGAAATTGATGCTTTTGCTTTTACGCAATCTCCAGGGCTGATTGGTGCGCTTTTAGTGGGTGGACAATTTGCAAAGTCGTTGGCCTTGGCCTTGAACAAGCCACTTATAAGTGTTCATCATATGCAAGCACATGTAATTGCCAATCTAATTGATAATCCTAAACCTGCCTTTCCTTTTCTATGCCTTACCGTTAGTGGAGGGCACACGCAAATTGTTTTGTGCGAAAGTCCTTTGAAGATGCAGGTTGTTGGTCAAACTATTGATGACGCAGCTGGAGAGGCATTTGATAAGACTGCTAAAATAATGGGATTGCCTTATCCCGGAGGTCCTTTGATTGATAAGTATGCACAGGAAGGTAATCCTAATCGGTATTCTTTTCCAGAGCCACAGATAGCTGGCTTGGATTTCAGTTTCTCCGGGCTTAAAACATCCATCATGTATTTTTTAAACAATGGTGGACAATCCAATGCATTTAAAGAAGAATATCAGGTAAGTGTTGAAGAGAGAGAAAGTTTCATAAAAGATAATCTTCATGATATTTGTGCATCTGTTCAACACCGAATCGTAAGTATTTTGTTGAACAAGTTGAAAAAAGCATCAAAGCAATACGGCATCAAGGAAATTGCCATAGCAGGAGGGGTTAGTGCAAATAGCGGATTGAGAAAAGCTATTCAGGATTTGGGAAATGATTTGAACTGGAATGTTTACCTCCCTTCATTTACCTATTGTACAGACAACGCAGCAATGATAGCCATAACTGCACATTATAAATATCTGTCAGGAGATTTTGTAGACTTGAGTGTTTCCTCTTCTGCAAGGGCCCAATGGAGCTGATTTTTAAATTAACTTCTTAAGTATATCACAAATTGTCAAACTCGTTTTTCCAATTCAAACAATTTATTGTACACCAAGAAAAGTGTGCGATGAAAGTTTGTACAGATGCTTGTTTGTTTGGAGCATGGTTGGCTGATTACTTAAATGAAACGAAGTACAATATAAAAAATGCATTGGATATTGGATCAGGAACAGGCTTATTGAGTATGATGATAGCGCAGCAAAATAATTTTGCCATAGATGCTATTGAAATTAATGAAGAGGCATATTCTCAGTGTAAGACCAACATATTGAATACACCATGGTCGAATAGCATTCATGTTACAAATCTTGCGCTTCAGCAATTTTCTCCGAATAAAAAATACGATTTGATATTTTCGAATCCTCCCTTTTATGAAGCTGATTTGAAATCTGATAATTCTGCTAAAAACGAAGCATTACACGGAACAACACTTAAGCTTAGTGAGTTGATTGATTTTATCGCATTTCATTTGCAGGAATCAGGTATTGCAGCAATACTAATAACTTATAGCAGATGGAAAGCGCTGGAATCATTACTTAATAACAATGGATTTTTCGTGAACAAGCTCACGCTGGTAAGACAAACAAGCAATCACGATTATTTCAGGACAATGGTTATCTTTTCAAGAAATAATAGCGCTATACAAACGGAGGAGCTTTACATTACTGATGAAAACAGAAACTACTGCGATGGTTTTAAGCGCCTGATGAAAGCATATTACCTGAACCTGTAAATTGATAAATAGAAAATCACTTGCCAGCTTCAGCGTATTCCTTCATGTATGCGAATTGGTTAGTAAGTTTTCCTGATTTAATAATGGTAGCTCTATCAATGGTTTCGCTGCCTCCGTCAATTATATCCTTGATAACATATTTGATTAATTGTTGACCAAAATACCTGCTTGCATCCCTGGGCAATTCATTGGGTAGATTTCCAACAGCCATAATGTCTAAGGAATCGGATAGATAGGGTGCTGTTTTTTGCATGGTTTGTTTGTCCACTCCATAAACAGGATCATTAATTGTAGAATCGCCCAAATTACAGGGGACAGATCCGTGCATATCATCAGTGATATCAGCTATCGTTTTGATATTGAAATCAGGATTTTGTAAATCTTCTTTCTCAAATAATCTGGGAATATCATGATCCCAGTAAATACCATTCATTAGAATGTCGGTATGTGGTAAATAGGATTTGAAGGTGCAATAATAATCAGCAGGATTTTGATGAAACCCATCACGACTGTAAACGTGCGAATGCTTATGTCGGTATAAATCTCTTCCTTTCAAATGTACATAAACAGGGTAGGGGAATTTTCTTTCCAGGTAAACTTCAGGTTCAACTTCATGTATGCCCATAAGATTCATAATTTCCAAAACGCCATGAGCAACTCTACCGCTTCCTGTAACAGCAATTTTTACAGGAGGCAAATGCAATCCAAAATAAGTATGAATAAGGTCGTTGAAGGCTTTATTGGAGTTCACTCTGTCTAGATGGTATAAACCTGTTTTATTACCATAAGCCATCATGCCGTTATGAGCGCCTACAACACCTGCGAAAAAACCAAAGCCAATAATACGTTTACCATCCTCATGCTCAAGACATTCGTAATCTATAAGCGTAATGTTTTTATCAATAATCTTATGTAATAACTTTTGATTGTAGGGTTGAAGTTTTTTGGTGTGAGAGAAGAATAAATAGGATTTATCAGCAATAAGCATATCAGCGGGCACTTCCTTTATGCCCATTAAAACATCGCATTCGCTGATATCCTCTTTTACTTCAATTCCTGCACGTATATATTCAGTATCAGTGTAACATCTGTTGGGACTGCTTTGAACAATAACTTTTACGTTTTGCTGAGTTTTGTTGATGAATTTGCATTGAGCCGGAGTTAGCGCGACTCTGGTGTCGGGTGGCGTTTTCCCTTCACGAATCAAACCAATAGTAAGCATCGTTATAATTTTCGGCAATTTACATTTTTAAATTGTTTTAAGCATTACTACATTTGCATTATGAATTATTACGAATTGTTTGAATTGCCTATCGCTCCGGTAGTTGATAAAACTACATTATCAAAAAAGTACATTCAGTTACAGAGAGTAAATCATCCTGATTATCATTCCAATTCCAATGAATTGGAACAGATAGATAAAATGGAAAAATCAGCCATTATCAATAAAGCTTACAAAACATTTAATGATGAACAAGCGACCATAGCTTATTTTTTGGCCTTAAAGGGTTTTATGGAAGCAAATGAAAAATACGAATTACCTCCTGACTTTTTAATGGAAATGATGGAGATGAATGAGGAAATGCTCATTATTAGAAAAGAAGAAGGCTTACAGCATGTAAAAAATTACGAAACAGGTCTTTTCCAGTCAGTAAAAGAAATATTGACTAATAAGGCAATAGATTTCACTACGGATCAAATAGAATTGCTGAAAGCCTATTATTTTAAGAAAAAATATTTAATGCGGATTTTGGATAGATTAGCCGATTAATGTAATATTGCACTCCAATTTATTTCTGCCCAGGTGGCGAAATTGGTAGACGCAGCAGACTCAAAATCTGCCATTCGCAAGGATGTGAAGGTTCGATTCCTTTCCTGGGCACTAAAAGTCAGAGCGAGAATGAAGCTCTGACTTTTTTCTTCGCTCTCATTCTGTTTCTTCATCTGATTAAATCCAATTTTTTTTGTTAGTCAAGAATTCCAAGAAATTCATCACCACCTTGTAAGATAATTGCTCTTTAAAGGGTACTAAATCGAATAGCGAGAATGATAGCTGGAGCAATCATGAAGTTCTGACTTTTTTTATTCGCTCTCTTTTTGTTTCACACTCTGATTAAATCAAATTTTTTTTCGCTCAAGAATTGCAACAGATTCATAGCGACTCGCGTCGATAATTTTCTTCAATGATTACAAACAAAAAACCCTTTCGGGAGTTGTTTCGTATATGATGGTCATTAAGTGGAAGGTGTACTTATAAAAACTCGAGTTGATTTGATACTTCATAATATTTACTAAAAACAAGCTCATCGAATTTACAGTAATAATAAAGGCAACCATCAGGTTGCCTTTGAATTTCAATTAATCTTAGTAATATTATCTTGCAATTATGAATTTTCTAGTTTCAACTAAACCGTCTGCTGTTTCCATTTCAATAAAATAGGTTCCCACTGGTAATTCAGCGGTATTTACTTTTACAAATTTTTCTCTTTGGGATTGATTAACGATCAATTTTGAATTGATATCAAAAATGCGAATGTTCTGAATAGATTGCAGAGCCGACTTAATATTCAGAACACCTTTTGCAGGATTAGGAAAAACTTCGATTACGTTTCCCAAAGATGCATAAGTTAACCTAGGTGCCAAAGTGGTTACTTTTACTGTTTTGCCAGTTGCCAGCACCTCAAAATCCGGATCAAATGTTACTGTATTTGGAGCAAACGTCAAGGGAAGCGTAATTTTATTACCAGCATATCCCACACCAATTCCGTTTCCGCAAACAAAAATACTGTCACCTCTGTCGTATACTGTTAGTTTAGTGCTGGAAGTACCGGCGCTGTTTTGAACTCTTATTACTACAGGCATAGGAAAATAAGTTGCGTTTGACCCTGTGCTTCTTGTTTGAACCAATTGCATTACGATATTATTTCCGGTTGAATTCCAATTAACAGTATAGGCCGGTGTACCAAACTTGTATACCCAATTGTTGAAAAAGTCTGAAAGTCTTGCTCCAAATTGAGCTTCAAAATGTCGCTGAACATCTGATGTTACTGCTGCCTTATAGGAAAGTAAAGGGTCATTTAAATAATTGTTGCAAGCCTGATAAAATTTTGTATCTCCCAATAATTTTCTCAACATAGAAACAACCATACAACCTCTTTCATAAACAGCTCTGTTGTTGTTGGTTGTCCAAATGGTATTGGATGTAGTGAAGTTTGATATAAACAATGGTGTGGTGGTTGTACTTGCTGCAGTATTTTTGATGGAATTTCTCAGCGTAACAGGATTTCCAACTCCTGAAACCAATTCTGCTGCTAGAATCTCATTATAACGCGCAAAACCTTCATTTAACCATAGATCGCCCCAACTTCCACAAGTCACTTTATTTCCAAACCATTGATGTGCCAATTCGTGCGCAATGGTTGACCAACTTGTTAGTGCTGAACTTCCCATACCAGAAAAAGTTTGATGCTCCATACCTCCACCAAATCCGAACTCGTAAAAACCATGCTTTTCATTTTTAAATGGATATTCTCCGTATTTAAGACTGAAAGCTGTTAACTCAAGTCTGCTTTTATCTAGCGCGGTAAGAATACTATTATAAGAAGATGTTGTTTTACCGGGAAACAAATTATAAACAACCGGTACATTTACTCCATTTACATTAACAGGGGTACGATAATACCTTACATACTTGGCTACAGCAATAGAAACCAAATAAGAAGCAATTGGATAACGGTGTTTGAACTTAAAAATTCTATTTGTACCAACAATTGCAGAATCTGTCATTTTTCCATTTGCAGCAACCCAGAATGCACTTGGAACACTTATAGTAATATCCATGGAATCTATCTTGTCATTCAAATCCTGCTTACAAGGCCACCAGTCTTTATCCTCATAAGATTCAGATAGCGTGTACACATAATTGTTACCTGAACTTACTCCTCTTTGGTAACCCAAAGCCTGACCACTTGCTGCAGGAGGTGTTCCCTTGTAAAAAATAGAAATAGAGTCAAGTGTACCTTCTAATGAAATGGGTGAGGGAAGGGTCAGCTGAATAACTTTAGTATTAGGCCAAGTGATATTCGCTGTAGGTAGTTTAGTGTTGCGGTATATTACAGAATCAATAGTAAATACATTGTTGAAATCGAATGTTATACTTCCAACATTGGCTTGTTTGGTAACAAACCGAGTGGTTACACTGCCTTTCAAAAATTTTGCAGGAGAAGCCACACTGGGAGAATCCGGATGAATCCTCCAATTGAAATTATGATATACTACATCAATGTTGGTTGCCTGACCGGATGCCACAGCATTGGAAAGGTTTGGCTGGCTATGATAGTAAAAATTATTTTTTTGACCATTTACTGACAGATAAACAGTAAAGACAATAGTCAATAAAAAAGCTTGTTTTTTAAAAATTAGCATTTTGTTTCATTTAAATTAAGCTCGAAAGTAATCAAATTCATAGAAGACAACAATAATTTTACACCTTAAAAAAAATCCCGGAAAAAACCGGGATTCGTATTACAGTTCTTGATAGTACTACTATTTGTTCAAATCAAATCTATCCAGATTCATCACCTTGTTCCAGGCTGCTATAAAATCATGGACAAACTTTTCTTTAGCGTCATCGCAAGCATAAACCTCTGCTATTGCTCTCAATTCTGAGTTTGAGCCAAAGATTAAATCCACTCTTGATCCCATCCATTTTACGGAATTTGTTTTTCGGTCAACTCCTTCAAACTGTTCCTGACTTTCTCCAAGCGACCTCCATTTGGTGCTAAAATCGATTAAATGCGTAAAGAAGTCATTGGAAAGGGTTTCCTTCTTGTAGGTAAACAACCCTAATTCAGAGTGATTGTAGCTTGTTCCAAGCATTCTCATTCCACCAATTAATACTGCCATTTCAGAAGCAGTTAGTGAAAGCAATTGAGCTTTGTCAATCAGCATTTCTTCAGCAGACGCGTGAGATGTTGATTTGTGATAATTACGGAAACCATCCGATTGTGGCTCCAAAACAGCAAAGGAATGTACATCTGTTTGTTCCTGAGATGCATCTGTTCTTCCTGCTGTAAATGGAACTTTTATATCATGACCGGCATTTTTAGCTGCTTTTTCTATCGCAGCACATCCACCCAATACTATAAGATCCGCCATTGATACTTTCTTCCCGTCCTTATTACTGCTGTTGAATGCAGTTTGAATTTTTTCCAATGCATCTAGCACCTTGGAAAGTTGAGCAGGATTGTTTACCTCCCAATATTTTTGTGGTGCCAAACGAATTCTTGCCCCATTGGCTCCACCTCTTTTATCTGACCCTCTGAATGTTGATGCAGAAGCCCATGCAGTAGATACTAATGAGGAAATGGATGATTCAGAATTTAAAATTTCAGATTTAAGCGCATCAATATCTCCGCTTTCGATCATTTTATAATCCGCAACCGGAATAGGATCTTGCCAAACCAATTCTTCAGCTGGAGTTTCAGGTCCAATGTAACGCAATTTTGGTCCCATGTCACGATGTGTTAATTTAAACCAAGCTCTTGCAAAAGCATCAGCAAACTGATCTGGGTTTTCAAAGAATCTTTTAGAAATAGGTCCATAAACAGGGTCAAACCTTAAAGCTAAATCTGTGGTTAGCATTATTGGAGCATGACGCTTTGAAGCATCATGTGCATCAGGAACGGAATCTGCCCCGGCATTGGCTTTGGGTTTCCATTGTTGAGCACCTGCAGGACTTTTTGTCAATTCCCATTCATAACCAAATAGATTTTCAAAATAATTATTGCTCCATTGAGTTGGGGTAGTAGTCCATGCCCCTTCCAATCCGCTGGTAATGGTATGTTCAGCATTACCTTTTCCAAAAGTATTATTCCAACCCATGCTTTGTTCTTCAATAGATGCACCTGCTGGCTCTTTACCAATATATTTACTTGGGTCTGCTGCACCATGGGTTTTACCAAAAGTATGTCCACCTGCAATTAAAGCAACTGTTTCTTCATCATTCATTGCCATTCTCGCAAAAGTTTCTCTGATATCACGGGCTGATGCTATTGGGTCAGGATTTCCATTAGGGCCTTCAGGATTAACATATATCAATCCCATCTGAACAGCAGCCAATGGATTTTCTAAATTGCGATCTCCGGAATATCTTTTATCGTCTAACCATTGACGTTCTGAACCCCAATAAATATCTTCTTCAGGTTCCCAAACATCTTCACGACCGCCTGCAAAACCAAAGGTTTTGAATCCCATTGATTCCAATGCACAATTTCCTGCAAGAATCATCAAATCGGCCCAGGATAATTTTCTGCCGTATTTCTTTTTGATAGGCCAAAGTAAAAGTCTCGCTTTATCCAAATTGGTATTGTCAGGCCAGCTGTTCAAAGGAGCAAAACGTTGTGTGCCATTTCCTCCACCGCCTCTTCCATCTGTAATTCTATAAGTTCCGGCACTATGCCACGCCATTCTAATGAAAAAAGGGCCATAATGTCCATAATCAGCAGGCCACCAATCCTGTGACGTAGTCATTATCTCGTAGATGTCTTTTTTTAAGGCTTCGTAATCGATAGTTTTAAATTCCGTTACATAATCAAAAGATTGATCCATCGGATTGGATAAATTCGAATGCTGACGAAGTATGTTCAGCCTAAGTTGATTCGGCCACCAATCTTTGTTTGTGGTCATTTTACCTGAGGTAAGTTTTGAGCTAGCGGATAATCCTGTAAATGGACATTTACCTTCAGGTGTTGTTTGTTGATGATCGGTTCCCATAACTATTTTAGATTAAGTTTTTAGAATTAATATTTTGGATTTATTATTTAATAAACAAGATGCAAAATTAGAACAATTTGATCGTTAAAATGCTGATTTCCCTATCCATTTTTCAAATTTGATAAGAATGTAAATACATGTTTTGTTTAGCAATTAAATATATGACCAACTTCATAATTTGTTTATCAATTATTCCCGAAAATTCAATCCAAAATCAAACAAAAAAGCCACCATTAAGGTGGCTTTAAGAATAGGGAGGGTTATCAAAAATTAATAAACTATTTTCTCGCTGAAATTACCATTATTCGTGTTGACATTAACTATATAAGTACCCTTGGCAATTTTTCCAAGATTTATTGGCTGAATGTATTGTTGACTACTGTATATTTTCTGTCCATTGGATGCATATACCGTAATTCCGGTAATATCTTCATTATTGATGCCATTATTCAATTGAAGCGTAATCAAATTGCTGTTGATTGGCTTAATAATAATGATATCTTTAACCGACTTTGAAATATTTACTTTCTTGATTTCGGAATAAACAAATCTTCTGTCTGCATCAACAAGTTTTAAACGATAGTAACTAACTCCGTTCAATGGGGAATTGTCAAATGATTCGTAATTGCTTTGAGTTGAAGTGTTGTTAGCATTAACAGACCCAACAAACTGCCAGTTGGTTGCGTTTATTGACCTTTCAATCTCAAATGTTGACAAGTTAGTAGCGTTAGCTACTGACCAATTTAATTTTACTTTATTTTTATCGGTCACCATGGCATCAAAAGATGCGAGTGTAACAGGAACAGTACTTGTTATGATAAAGTTAGTGTTTGAAATGTCATAGAAAATATTTCCAACAGCTTCTACTTTGATTCTTGCGGTTGTGGTGGCGATGTTTGGCAATGCTACCGTTTCTGTTCCATCATTAGCTGTGCTTGCTGCTAAGACAGTAGGGAAGGTTTGTCCACCGTCAGTAGAAAGCGATATTTTCACATTGGCGCAACTTACAGGAGCAGCAGTGGTGTTGTTTACAGACCATGTAATAGTTTGTGAAGACCCACCGGCCCATGTAACTGATGTGTTTGGAGCAGAGACAGAGAAAGGCCCCGAAGTAGCAACTGTAACTACCATATTGTCGGACTTGTTTCCTCCTCCTCCAATATGATTATCCCTAACCAGTATTCTAAAGTTCATTGTTCTGGCAACGGAGGGCAATCTTTCCCATGTTGTACCATTTGCTCCTGTGAGTACATATTGAAGCTGAGGATAGAATTGCTTCGGATTAGTTGTTGGTGAATAGGACCTAAACATAGGTCCAGTAGTGAAACTTGAATTAGGTATAGAACTGTTTGATGAACTAGTTTTTAAATCAATTTGCTCCCAGCAATAGGTTAAGGAATCTGTTACATCTGCATCAGAACCTGAACCATTAAGAATGAAAGGAGTTGATTTTGGGATAGTATAGTCAGAGCCTGCAGTAGCCGTAGGAATTTGATTATTGTTGTTAATCGCAACAGCACATCCGTTTCCACTACCACTATACATGTAAGTCGTTACCTGTTCTACACTCTTGGAATGAAAATTGTCAATACTATGAGCAGCAACATCGGTAGATCCAGTAATTCCTGCATAACCCATAACGGTAATTCCGCTACCCGGTTCCACTTGTACTGTTGATCCTTCCAGGTTAAATGTAAATGTATGGTTAGCACCCATTTGATGACCCATTTCGTGAGCCATATAGTCAACTACATAGTAGTTCAAAAGGGAAGGATTGTTGTAAACTGTCCAACCCAATCCTTTTCCAGTAACACAAACACAACCAATACATCCTGCATTACCGTTGTCAGATCCTTTACTTTGAGTGTGACCTATGTTATAATTAGCATTACCTACTCTGGTATTCATTGCAGTTTGACAAGTAGAGCCGCTAGGACTTGAAGCGTTGCTGATTGGATCAGAAGAAGCCGTTAAGTAAATAAGTGTATCGTTGGTTGGTATCAAAACAAGTCTGATAGCAAAATCTCTTTCAAAAATGGCATTAGTCCTCGTCATGATTGTATTTTGTGCAGCTAAAACCCTTGCTTTTTTCTGCTGAGTAGTAACATCTGATGCCTGAACAAAATGTAATGAGAATTCAGCACCGGAGAGTAATGCAAGTTTGTAGGTTCTTAGTTTTGGCTGTGTGGCATCTTCCGGACGATTCGTAGAAGCGGAGGATCCTGTTTCAGAAGGAGTAAACGCAGGTGTGTTACAATTGAATGCTTTATGTGCATTGAAAAAATCTCTTGATGTAACCCTGTAATAATTACCGGAAATATGATCAACGTAAATGGAACTGCTCCTTCCTGACATGATTATGGCATTGGTACCATCAGGAGAAATATCAAATCTAACTGTTGATGTTGGGTCTTCTATTCCACGACCAATGTAAGAGTTTATACCGGGATATTTAGCTGCAAGGTCTGGATGCATTACGGGTGCTTGCAAAACCCTGAAGTATTTTATGGAGCCGTCGGCTGAAGGAAAGGATATTACACAATCAGATTGATCGGTTGATGTTGTACTTTCGGAAGGGGCTTGAGTTAAAGCTGTTTTGAAAGCGTTAAAATCAAGTTCGAAAATCTTATATACCAATGGCATATTTGGACCTTCAATTAATGATTGATCGAATCTGTTCTCTTTTGCTTCATTCCAGATAGAATGTTGAGCATTAGTGGGTGTCAAAAAGGAAGTGAAGACAATGGTTAATAGGATTTGTAATAGATTTTTTTTCATTTTAGATCTTTAAAATCATCTTTTAAAGATGATATAGGTGGTTTTGTATAATGATTAAGGATCCCAAAACTACCATTTTTAGGGTACGAAAACAAAAAAATACTTCCATTTGAGGCATATTTCAGCATAAAAAAAACATAATTTTTTTGTTACTAAAAAGCTAAGACTTACTTTTGCCGCGGAGAGATGGCAGAGTGGTCGATTGCGGCGGTCTTGAAAACCGTTGACTGTCAAAGGTCCGGGGGTTCGAATCCCTCTCTCTCCGCAAACAAGTAAAGCCCGCGAGAAATCGCGGGCTTTACTTGTTTTAGCCAGCCCACTAGGATCACCGCAGGTAATCCCTCGCAACATTTAAAATGAAATGAGTGGTTTTGCTTTCAAAATCTTATCTAACCCCTAGTTTTAATGGCTAAATATTTATTATAAATAAATTACATTAATTTCATTTAATCATGGCTCTTACAAAGGATTTTTGAATATTTTACATCCAACTGAGCGTAAACTTTTCTCCTTGACCGATTCCAATGAATTCATAGCATTGTTGAAACTGCGGAACCATGCTGCATTCAACCAATTAGTAGAAGAATTCCAGCATATTGTTTACAATAACATCCTAACCATTGTTCAACATGAACAGGATGCTGAAGATCTTACTCAGGAAGTTTTTGTTAGAATCCATAAATCAATTGATCGTTTTCGGGGTGATGCGAAATTGTCAACCTGGATATACAGAATATCTTATACAACCGCATTGGAGTGGGAGCGAAAAAAGAAAGCTGGGAAAGCCATCAATTACTTTAAAAATCTTATTGGCATAAATGATCAAAATCAAACCATTACCTCTTTCGATCATCCGGGCGTTTCCCTCGAAAACAAAGAAAAGGCAAGTGTTTTGTTCAAAGCACTAAAAAAATTGCCTGAAAATCAGAGAATAGCTTTTTTATTAATTAAATCC
>Ga0315905_10002788_pt1 | contig 18260 bp, 9 predicted proteins | sample LakEriMetagenome_5_FD_203522 | JGI IMG/M metagenome (GOLD analysis project Ga0315905, IMG submission 203522) | Freshwater fungal communities from buoy surface, Lake Erie, Ohio, United States - Buoy 4 MA121 | ecosystem: Environmental > Aquatic > Freshwater > Lake | place: USA: Lake Erie, Ohio... | reverse complement strand
GGGCACCTGCCCGGGTAGCTGATGTCTGTGCGCCAGTTGTGCAGGGCGGTGGCAGATTGTGCTGCGCGCGGCAGCGGAGCCAAGTGCACAATTCCGTGCTCGACGGCGAGCACGGAACACTTCATCTCTGCATATTTCCTTTGCTTTCTGCCGAAGGCGGATTCGTCCGACGCTGCCGTGTCATCGCCTGGAGCCTTGACAGTCACGATCATGCCGACGCGCACAGTGACAGTTTGAGGCTGTCCGCAGAGTTTCAAGAGGTCGATGGCTGCCCACAGGCGTTCTTCGGCTCTCGGTGACTGACCGAGTGCTTGCCATGCTTTGCAGTGGTGATCTTCGCTTGTCTGAATTTGAAGCAACATCTGGTTGTACTGAGCGGGCATAGAGGACGGGTTTTGGTCTGCAGTTGTCGTTTGTTGCGCCCAGGCTTTCAACGCAGGGATCGTCACGTTTGAGATTACTCCGGAGGCAGGGCAATTCCGGACGCAATTGGCAATTGTCGAGTGCGCCATGAGCAGGGTTTCGAGGGCTGCGGTGGGCACCAAGTCCAGGCGTGCATCTGGCAGACGTGACATGTTGTTCCCTCCCCGACTCGTCGCACCGGCCGTGGTGGTGGCGCAGTGGCGAAAGGTTTGAGCGCCGACGAAACCGGGCGGCGAGCCGCCAAAAGAGCCACAGACTCGTCGCACCGGGCTTCCCCGCCGTGGTCGTTTTCCCGCCCGTATTCACGCTTAGGCAATCTCACACAGAATCCTTTCTGCAGAAAGGGTTCAATAATGTTGGTGGACCAGTTGCATTTCACTTTATATGTCATGTTTCACAAAAAACTGCTGCAAGGCAATGGCTCAGAATTTGTCTGCACAAAGGGATCAAGTCCGCCTGTGTTTCAATTGTATGATGATTTTCAATCGTCGCGGTGTGCCCTTGCCAGTCTCTGTCTGGCAAACATGGAACGTTTTGTTTTAATATTTTCAGCACCTTGGAACAGTCCAGAATCGAGACACTTGTTGGTTGTGCTTTTTGCGACACACACAACTGATTTCTTGTTGGTTCATTTGTTTTTTTCAAGACATAGTGTTATTTCTTTCTGCGCCTGCAGGCGCTGGCCAGCGCCACAGGATATCGCAAGAGGATATCGCACGCGACCCCTGCTACGGCGCCCGGCTTTGTTATTGCCTCGACCGACGACCGCTCTGATGCACGCTCTTCGTCTGGAGGCGCCGCGTTCGCCGAGTCGAAGCGCGCGGAGGCGCCCACGAGCAAGCTCGTCATGGGCCCGGCTGCGTTTGAAGCAGCCCTCGGCAAGGAGTTCGTCGCCGCTCAGACGGCCACTCCGCTGGCCTCCCTCGCTCCTGGTGCAGTCGTTGCGCAGTCGAGCAAGCTGGACATGATGGACGAGGGCGACAAGGACCTTCAAGTGGCTACCAGCATCAAGAGCGCGGTGGGCGACAAGACGGCGGAGGGCAGCAACCTCACCTCAGGAGAACCCGCCTCCTCAGACGAGCCCTTCGCCACGCCGGACGAAATGAAGGCAATCGAGCAGGTGCAGGCAGCCGTAAAGGCCGCTGCGGACGCTGAGATCGACGAGGCAGTGGCATCCTCGAAGCACGCTGCCATGACGGACTACGTCGGGGCGCGCGACAAATTCCTGGAGAAGGAGGCAGCGAACAACGTGACAGGCGTTCTGACCTACAGCGCCTCGGATGAAATCTACCATGACTCGAACAAGTTTGTCAAGGAGCTCAAGAGCCTCCACACCTCCGGCCAGTACCTCTCGGAGCGTCCTGTGCACGTCTACTCCGTCGTGGTGCCTCAACATGTCTTGCCGGGTAGCAAGTTCATCACCAAGCTGCCCAGCGGTCGCAGGATGCTTGTGACGGTGCCCGCGCATGTAGCACCTGGGCAGAGGGTTGCAATTCGAGTGCCGGTGGACGTGGGACCTCCTCACTCACTGGCGCATGAGCGGCAGCAGCTCCGCTCGGAAGTATCTGCGGCGCAGCAGCGGCGCAAGCGCGTGGCGTCACCCCAAACGCCTGCGGGCTCCGGTGGCAAGGACGCCGAGCTGATAAAGAAGGAGCGTGATTTGGCGGCTGCGCTCAAGCCCGCAGGCGAGGACGCCGCGCTGATGAAGAAAAAGCGGGATACGTTAGCGGCGGAGCTCGAGCGCAACTTCCTTGCCCACAAGCAGGGCATTGAGGAGACAGATGACGCGTCGGCGCTGGCCGCTCATCTTGCAGCCAAGGAAGCTGAGGACCGGTATGGGCCTGCACCTAATGCGCCAATGAAAGCCGCCTTGCCAACATCTCTCTCTCAATCGGACGTGCAGAAGAGCACGAATGCGCTGGCAGGGCAACTGGCCGCCAAGATTGAGGCAAAGTTCATTGCGGACAAGCGCGAGATACAGGCGAAGGAGGAGGAGGCGCGGCAGCTCGGGGTGAAGCCCCCAGAGGTCAAGAAATTGGAGGACGAGGAGGCACAGAAACAGGGCAAGTATGTGCAGGAAATGAAAAAGGAGACTGAGCACATCTACAAAACGTTTTTGCAGGACAAAGCTCTCTTTGATGAGCTGCCTAAACCGCTGCCTAAACCGCACGAGCGCCCTGGCGACGCCCGCCCCGCTGCTGCACCTGCGCCGGGTGCACACATGCAGCAAAGCCACCAGGCAGACAGTGTCCCCCAGACCCACACTCCCACAACTCCGTCGGCGCAGGAGGAACAGCAGCAGCGCTGGTCTGGGGCTTTCATACGGCGGCAAAGTGTTGGCAGCACAGAGTCGCGTACCCCCTCGCGGCGCAGCGTTGTTAGCGACCCCGCAGCCCCGGACACGGCCAGCCAGAGCGCAGACAGGGCGGCGCGCATGCCAGCGGCTCGCAAGATGGAGGACGGCGACCAGAGGCTTCGCGGCATGGCGGGTGGCGCGTCGTTCCCCTTGACGGGGGGCTACTGGGGAGCCGCGGCTGTGGATGGCACCTATTATGGCGTTACCGTGCCCAGCGGGCTCAGGGCTGGGGAGCAATTCCTCGCACAGATCCCGGGCGGTCCGAAGATGGAAGTTACGGTGCCCCAGGGTTCGGGCGCGGGCGCGCACATCGCGTTTCACCGTCCGCCCACGGGCCTGGAGTCTTTAGCCTTTGCGCACGGGGCAACCGTGCTGTATGAGAAGGGAGCGTCCTCCTCTTCTCTCCAGGGTGGGAAGGGGGCTCCGTCGGTGATAGAGGAGGTGATGGCGGAGAAAGAGGCGGCGCGGGCCAGGCTGAGCGCTATGGAGGCCAGGAAGAGCAAAGTACTGAGAAGGGCCTCGAATACGGCCACCGGGCAAGATCTCAGTGAGAGTGCAGCCAAGGCCGCGGGTGGAGTTAGGGGCGTTGACGCGGCGAAGCTGTCTCAACACATCACGTCTGGCTCAATGCTCAAGGCGGCGGCTGAGAAGGCAACGAGTGCTAAGATCAAGGGCAAGCCTGCCCTCACGAAAACCTTGCTGGACAAGGAGGCCGACATCTTTTCGGACTCCGAGAACGAGGTGGACAAACTGGAGCAGGCAATGTTAAAGAAGGTCGCGCGTGAAAATCAGCAGCGTCTGAAAGAGGAGGCGGCCGCAAAGAGGCAGCGCCTATTTTACCGCCCGCCGCAGCCTGCCGCGCCCCAAAAGGAGATAACCCACAAGCAGACGTCTCTAAGAATGCAACAGCAGGGTGGGCACCAGCCGAGCATATCAGTGCGCGAAAAGTGGGCCCGGAAGCAGTGGATTCTCGGGCGAGTTATGCCCCACGTCACTTCCACCCCGACGGCATTTGGCGCTGAGGAGGTCTTGTCCACTCTCTCGCACGCGCCCTCGCTCTGCCCCCGTTTGTGCACTCTGTAGCCCTGTGCATCTACGTGTATGCTGCGCATCGCATCGCGGCTGCGCGGGGGCGCGTGATTTTCCCTTGACGCCGTTGCTGGTGGCACGGGCATCTGCAGCAAGTACGGCAAAGTGCCAAGCTGGCCGACGAAATCGCAAAAACTACGCAGCACACGATCACGACGTATGATGGCAACCTCGAAGGGCACAGCGCCTTCTACCCAGCCCTAGACTCATAGACGTTGCGCTGGGTGACGAGCAAGTGGTGGAGGGGAGGATCTTGATTTTGTGACAGATTAATGTGCGCCTTAGCTATGGACGATTGAGGTTGTCGAGCAGGAGGTGGATTGCGGAGAAAGGACCGCTAAAGGGGGTGGGAGACTATTCGATGGAGGAATCGCCGTCAGGAAATATGGAATGTCTGGGTCCAAGCGTAAACGAGGGTAGGATTTAGGGACGCACGCGTGCGCGCGCACGAATTCGTTTTTCGGAGCAAGTAAAGGCTGTGCAGAATGCAGAATAATGTGAAAAGTAGTTTCCCAGGCGTACATGTGTGAGTCGTGTGTGCAGCACTTCATTATTGAATTATTGACAACCCAGTCTTGTGGTTCTTACTTATTGTATACATCACCTCGTTTGTTGCATCTGCTATGAACAATCAGCGTTTCTGCTAATCCTCCTCCTCCCTCCTCTCCTCCTCTTCCTTCTCTTCCTGCCCCTGTGACAACCCAGATCCAGCTGTCCCCCCGCCCCACGGCTTGACTCTCGCTTCGCGCTCCACCAACGGTCTGACTGTCAAAAGGGCAACAGCTCAACCTCGTCATCGAGGGCAGTAAACTGTACGGCGCAACTCACAACACCGTGTACGCCAGAAAGAACGCCGATGTGATCTGGTGATCCTTCCTTGAAGAATCGAAGCACACCCTGCTCAGCAAGATGGATTAGAGGCACGTGACAATTTTTTGGCATGATCACAAAACCACATTTGATCGAGAACACAGTCCAGCCACTTCTGGACCGTGTACAACTCCTGGTTGCCACGAGTCGCCACATGCCATTGACAAGAAGCAGTTACATTCTTTTTCAGCGTATTTTGAAAGATTTTCAAGATGCCCACACAAAAGGGAGCAAATGTCGTGGACAGAACAAAATCAATTTAGTCAACAGTACAAATCACTGTAGAGAAGCGTCCGGAAAAGTCGCAAAGATGTGCGCACCTGATTTTGGTCTAGGTCTGCAACGACGATATCATTTTCGTTCAATTTTGTCGTGGCTTGACAGACCTCTTGCCCAAATTGATAGAGGCCACCTGAGCTGTCCAGATGCCATGTTGGAAATCCCGGCCAACTCCAGTCGGCATCAAGTGAAACTCCATGTGGAATCCGAAATACGTCGACAAAACCCATTCTGACCTCACCAGACAGTCTTGCCATTCTGACCTTGAAAATAACATGACCATTGACATCGATGTTTGGAAGGAGAAAATCAAAAAGATCAGACTGCTGAATTCTACTCTTGGATCCCATGTCTTCTTCACTGTGTCCTGTGCCAGCAAGTAAACCTCGCGAGAAGACCAGCTCCTTGACAATCGATGCATCACGCGCGGACTGCACAGGCAACCCCAAGATTTCACTCTGATACAGCTCTTTGAAGATAGCTTCCTCGAAAGAATCCATATCAACCAACCCGATGCGTGCCTCGTCCAGAGAAACAAAAAACTTTTCTATTTGAGTCGCAGATGGGAGACGTCTTGCGTGCAGGCGAGGAATTCCAAGAGGAACTTGGTACAGATAGGCGGTGGACTGTGACGTCTGTGAGTCCTGCTTCCATTGCAAAGGCAGAGCTTGAGACTTGATGGTATTGTTCATTATTTGTTTTGCGTAGAAGCGAGAACCCCAACGAACGGTTTTGAGCCCAGACAAGCGTGTGAGTTCTCGTTCTGTTGCAAAAGATGATTCTGCTGGGTGCTCGTGCAGTCGATCTACAAATTCTCCACGCTCGTCGAACCGAACGTATTCAAAATACCTGCCCGGGATTTGAGGGAATGCATAACAGCTTCCAGGAAGCAAATCTCCCCGTGTTGACTTGACCGCCGAATCATACAAATAGCCTCCTTTCTTGAGGTTCACAAGATCAGTGCTCGGAGGCGCTCCTCCTACAAGCCAGTCCACATCTCGCGGGTCCTTGGTTGAGATGGAGTTGATGTCCATGCCTTTGCGTGAAGTGTCCTCATACAGTTTGTCTCGGGCACATGCAGCCGCTATTTCAAGTCTGTTGCTCTGAATCAGTGCCATGATGCCGATCAATGTCTGCTTCACTCCAAGCTCTCCTGCTTCATGCAAATCAAGCGAGTACACTGCATCTAATATCTCCTGCACATCTGTTTCCAGTTCCCTCAGAGACTTTGTTTTTTTTACACCACCAGCAGCAGCCGCCCATCGCGCGTGCGCACGGGCAATGATGACCTCATGCGCTGGCGCAATCCGCTGGAATGCAAAGGGAATGGGCCTAGGGAATTCCGTGCCCTCTCGTCGTGCCTTCAACAAGAGAGTGATCAATTGTGACCTTTCAAAGACGTTGGCGGAAGACACTTTGGCTTGCGTCAGCTCTGCTCGAATTTCTGCGATCGTCATCGTTTCTGGGGTGGTCATGGCAGTGCACAGGCGAGCCGCAAGTTCATCTCGCTCGGAAAGGCCCACGATTGAAATTCCTCGGCGTTCCAAGTCCGTGCAAATGTCAGCAGTTTTATAGTCCTTCACCATTCGAATCACTGGATCGATCTTTTCGGGCGGAATGCCGCTCTTGGCAACATCCCATTCATAAAGAAAGTTGACAAGTGTTTTTTCAATGCGCTTGCCGTCCCCCAGACGCAAAAAATTGAGGGCCTGGATACCTCTGTTCTCGAGACATCTTTTGACACCCTGATGGATTCGTCGGCCTTCGTTCCTATCTTCAGGCCGCAGTAGGCGCCACACGCAAATCGTTCGGTCCGTTTCACCTACCGAGAGCAGCTGGTGTCCATTGCCATCAAAGACTGCCGCAAGTATCGGCGCAGTGTGTCCGACACAAGATGAAATGGCAGGACCTCTCAGCGCTTTGCAATGTTTCAGCAGTTTGTAAGATCGCATTTTCCCGGCTTCCAAACAGCATAACGTCTCCATGGAAAGTTGGAACGCGGGCCTCTTATCGTCTGAGCCAATCGGAGGCCCGATTCGTACGATAAAAGTTGTAGGTCCCGTACTTTTTACAATGCTAATCCTCTGTTCCGAGGCGTTTAACAAGTCTGCAAGCTCGGAGATCAATTCTATCTCGATTTCAATTGTAATGCGCTTGAATCCAATTTCAGAAGCGAACGCATCCCCAAAATGCAGATCCATGTCCACGTTAACGTGTGGGAAAGGGTATGTCGTGAGGAGTACGCGTCCATTTCGATCGCCAATACTCAGCAAATGACTGCTCTCGCTCCGAATCGGCCCACGATCTAGTTTCGTGTAGTGCTGCTTGTCCATGCACTCAAAGTGAATGAGACCTTTGACGGACCAGCCGAGGGGTGTATTCTGCGTGGCCCAGTCTTGGCCTGCGCAGTTCTCTGGCCAGAGTTGTTGAATTCCACTAGTCTTCCAAAATTTGAGCTCTCCAGCTGCCAGGGAGACACTTTTCACAACCATCCCATCTATTGACCAGTCAATGTGCGAGATAGGCTTAGAGTGCCCTGTCCCTGCTCCCAGAAAGCAGAACACTTCCTCTTTCGCTCGATCCATTTTGTACACGAGTAATTCGAACTTTTTCCCCGCTCTTTCCGTTAATGCTTTTATTTCGTTCAAACGTTCCTCGACCATTTTCAATGAGCGTGATTGCATTTGAAGATCAAGTTCTAAGCTTTGCATCAGCATAATGCTCTTACTTTGCTCAGCAAATTTTATGCGTCTAGTTGTCTCTTCGACCAGCATTCGTGCCTTGGCTGCCTCTCTCTCATCCGCTTGCATTTTAGTAGAGAAATTTGATAATTCCGCCTTTAGCTCCCGGTGCTTTTGCACATTCTCCAGTTGGTCTTGCAACATCTGAATATCCATAGCCCTCAAAAAGCGAAAGAACGCAAAAAGGCTTGACCTCTCCACAGGTTTATCCTTTCCAACCAAGTCGCGAGCAAAGAACCTGTCCTTGTTAGCCCGCACAATGCATATCCTTCGTATGATCATTTTTTTGCTTTCCTGCTTGATCTCCCTCGAGATAAAGGGCTTGTAATTGGGATCGTCAAGCTGCTCAGCTTGTACTTCGTAACTGGCAAGAGCTTCAGATGAGGCCTGGTGACAAAGATACAGACCTTCTTCCATTAAACTGATCTTCTGTGCATAGCTTTTAGGACGACCCTTCCACGCGTTCAGAGACGGAGGACGATCGACAGCATCTGCATATGCCCCCAATTGCGTTATAGAGCGGCCGTCAGCGAACTTCACAAGCACAATCTCAATGAGTTTGCACAATAACACCCCGTCTGAGAAGTCCACCTCGAGACCACCTGCATCCAAGCTCATATTAAGCCTTTCGCTCACCCAAGCGCTTAGATGAGTTCGACCATGTACGTCAAAAATATCAATCCGTCCTTCGCTGGTGCCTATCGCCAAGTACTGACCATTGAAAGAAAACTTAAGGGCATGGATATCAGTAACCCGGTGAGGCCGATAATGGATCCAGTGATTCTCTTCTAGATTTGATGTGTTTAAAACCAAACAGCCTTTGCTCGTTGCAATCACCAAATCTTGACCGTCAGGCGAGATGTCCATGGCCCGGACCGAAATGTCAAATTTCTTCAATTGAGTGCATTTCTTGCTGTTCTGGTCCCATATTTGCAATATACCATCCGCTGTAGCTGTATAAAACACTGGTGAAGAAGGGTGAGCGCACAAAGACTTGACATTTGAGTCGCACAAAGCATCTGTGACTTGTTCTGGAGATCTGCGACCTTTGAGGCTGTCAATTGCGTAAAGCACGTTCTCCGTTGTCCCAAAGATGATCGAGCCATGCACCCAATCAATGCTGCGGATCTCAGAGTGATGCCTTTCAAACCCCTTCATGCGTACTTCACAGTGGTCAATGATGCTGTCCGGTTTAGTGACCAGCAGATCAATATCTGTGACACTCTCGGAATCGATCATCATATCAATTCTATCCTGTCCAAGTACAACGCAGACTTCCGAGAACAAGTCTTTGGCGAGAGTGAATTCCTCATTTTTTTCGCGGACAAGATTCTTGCCACGATCAGTGACAAACAAAAACGGTTGGTTACTCTCGATCATCTGCCTGATCCGCTTGTCAATGTACACAGCGCAGGATCTTGAAGTCTGGACCAGCTTCCTCACGTCCCTGAGACTTTCATCTGGCTTCAGCATCACATAACCCAATGCATCTCTGGAATCATCCATCATCGACAAATGCACAACGACGGCTGAGATTGCAAAGGATTCGCAAACCTCACCAAAATCTCCACCTGGAACGGTCGCCCATATTTTGATCATACCATCGGAGCTGCATGTGATAAAACTCTTCTGCTGCACATTGATCTTGATATCAAAAATCGATCCCGAATGAGCTTTAATTCTCAAGACAAGCTTCTCCAGTTCCCACATATAAAGAAATCCCTCATATGACCCTGAACATAGGGTACGAGATCCCAGAAAAACGCCACAGCCCATCGATGAACGCGGTTTTCCCCCGAAATCTGCCATCCGATTAGAAAGCTTCCAAGTATCGCTCGCCTTTAGGTATCGCAGATCCCAGAAAAAAATCTTTCCTTCACCAAGAGTTGCAATATTTGGCTCGAACCCTCCATCATTCAGGGCATAATTGTTATACACCACTGCTGTGACAGCATCTCCCTGCCCAAGAGCCCCACGTCAAAAGTGCGGTATTTCCTTATTAGCACTAGCAACAGATGCAAAGGGAAAAAGGAGATCGAGTGGAGAAACCTGCGTATATTTTGAAATGAGTTCCATTTCAGTGTTCCATTCCAGTGCTGTCATAGTGTGAAGATCATCGTCTCCGATTACTAACAAGTTTTCTCCTCTGGGGCCTCCAAACGAAACGGTAGTAAAGCCCGTCGTGAACAAATGGCAAAGATTATGACTGACCTCCATTGTTATGCTGTCCCAAATCAAGATAGATGGCTGCTCGCCATTGCTCAGAGAGCAGATGGTAGAATTATCGGGGTGCACAGTGAAGGAGACAATGGCACTAGGATGTTTCATAAAGTGGCGCTGCTTCCTCGTGGAGTTGTTGCTGACTATCGCGATACAGCCTGCAGTGTAGATTACCTCACCTGTTCTCAATATCCTGGCATTGCATTTGCGGTCGGAACCCTGGTACCCAAAGATATGATCAAGCTCAATCATTTCTAAGGGCATGGGTGCCTTATCTTCGCCTGACCACCCAATCGCTTTAAACATCGTTGATTCCAAAGGTAGCTGAAAATGCCAAAAAAGGTCAGATCTGCTGCTCTAGACCGTGCACACGAGATGAGAATAAACGGGACATCGGCATACCTGAGGAGTTCCTTCACTTTCTTCCGCTTCGTCTCTTTCCCCGCGGTAGCTACCTCCGGCAGCCACGCTTTTCCTCAATGCCTTGGATTTCTCCGCGATGTCATGAGTAGAATCCGTGCATTTGATTTTGCGGCACAAAGCGCACATTTCTGCGGACTTTGCAGAAACATCGCCATGCAAAACTACCGCTGGCACTTTTTTTTCCTTTCTTATCTCAAGGACTTGTGCCTCTTGTACAATCTTCCATTGAACTATACAGCAATCCCCGGCACCACACGAGACCGCCCGGTTGCCACAATCGATGAACTGCAGCGCCTTAACAGGAGAACAATGTCCTCCATACCTCTTGCGGAGTCTTTCTACAGAAGGGCACGGAAATCTTGCAAGCGTTATCCCGCCTGGATACCAACATACACCCAAACGTGCAAGCACGTAAACGCCACACCACAAAACGCACGCATGCACGCACCAACCCACCCACCCACCCACCCACATGCAATGAATGACTCAATCGCGCCTTCGCGCGCAGGCACATACATACAATCATGAGCACAGACGCAGAAACACAGACACCGACACATAGACACACTAACACACTGACACACTGACACACTGACACAGACACGGACACAGACACAAACACAGACATGCGGTAACAAAACACACGAATACCTGAATACCTGCACACATGTGAAATCGTGGGTTACTAATGATCAATACTAGTGATGTTCGTGTCCGAATGCATGGAATAAAATATCTACAGACGCACTCTCACGTTCATGCACAGCATTGACCTTTGTAGACGCATTTTCGGTCATTATGTGATTGCACCTGCAGGATCCCCAAAAAGGATGAAGGAGCCTGTGTGGGTAAAGGTCGAGTGGACTGGAATGTTGTTTCTGGGCGGCATGCGCTCTGTCGTCAAGATACCAAGCACATGCCAACCCATTGAACAAGTCCATGTAGACCATGAAGAATCCTCAGGGAGCGCCTTTGCTCGAATTTCTTCAGCATACATGGGAGTTCGCTCTGGTTTATGTAGCTTCCAAAAGTGCAGCTCGTGCGAGTCAGTGTTCGTTTGAAAGTGTATTGAGTCACTCATCCAGTCGATGCTCCTCACTGGAGCCGTATGTCCTGATACTTTGGTGGCAACTTGGCCAAAACTGGACACCTGCAAAACACATACCAAACTATTCGTCATTTGTCGTCCTTTTTCTCACACATGTGTCGATTGGGCGACATCACATTTTTTTTTAATTAATTAAAGCAATAATGCCGTGAAGTGTTATAAAAATGGTAAATGCTGTGAAGTGTTGATGAAATTGATCGAATTCCAATTGTTGAAGGACCTGATGCACATAAACTAAGTTGTCGAGGCCAGCCACTGCAAGGTACTTGTTGTCAGGAGAAAATTTGACGACAAACGTACTTCTTTTCAAATGCCGCACAATATCTTGGATGTTCTGGATCGTCGCCCTATTCTGCGGTTGCCGTGACAAGGCTGAAGAAAACTTGATTGTCACGGTTCCATTCAGAATCTGATAATCGATATCTGAAATCAGCAAATGTTCCTGCTGCCTCTCCTTGATCGTTTCTTGGATTAGCACTTCTTGTTGCCCCTTAGTAAGATTAATTCCAGACAGCATCGTCAAATTGAGGTCTTGTAACAAAGTTCTTCTCCTCGTCAACACTGTCACGTCATCAAACACTAAGAAGCTCCCCTTAAAAAGCTTTTGCTGTTTCAAGAATAGCCTCTGCTCGATTACCTTGATTTCAGCAACCCACGATCCAAACTCGGGCAGCACATCAGCAGGAATATTTTGTTCTCCTTTCGATTTCTTCACTATGTAATCTCGTCTTTCTCGCAGACGTTCCAATTTTTTTTTCATGACTTTTTCTGAATCATTTATTGGACCACTGGTAGTTGTGCACGTGAATTGATTGCCACTTTTGATAATTAGGACTTCAAACTCTCTGACCACTTGGGACTTTGGAAGTAGCGTGACCGAATCAAATATCATGAACCCGCCCTTTCTGAAACCTACAGCAATTATATGGCCAAACCCAGAAAAATCAGCACAGGTGATAGCATCCTTCGCAAAATACCATTTTTTTAGTTCTCTTCTCGGCACATCCCACATTCGAGCAACGCCATCTTCTCCCCCTGAGAAGATGAGATTGGATTGCTTGGGGTGTGCACAAACGCAATTGACACCGCGTCCTGCGTGCGCTTGCACAACAGGAAAGCATGCAGGATCTGGTCCCGAGGATGTCGCTTGAGATTCACGGTCCTCGAAACATACGTGAAAGAGACAATTGTCGGCAGTGCCAATCAGGAAAGATTGTTTTGAAGTTGCAATTGATTCCGCAGAAAATTCAACGCCCTTGCTCATGGTGAACCTCGCATATCCGGCTGGCTTGTCGACCCAATCCACGCAAGGTAGGCCACTGAATTTGTCAATGCCAATGATATTAGATATGCTGACAGCTGGCGAGGGTTGCCTCGTCGAGATGCTCAAGGGTAAAACCACTGTTTGCAGCTGTTGTAGAACAATCCCAGAATAGAACTGATTCCGAAGGCCTTGCTCAAATCGCTGACATCTAGACAAGCGCACTGTTCCGTCATATCCGGCTGTAACAACATGGAATGAACCTTTCGACTCAAATCCGTTTAAATCAACTGCCATGTCGATGATTGCATCCTCATGCACAGGCACTGCGCCAACTAATTCCGAACCGTCCCAGAAGTAAAGACTACCATCCTCTGTGCCAGTAATGAATGTGTAGAGGCCCGTGAAACCAAGACAAAAAACGGCCTGCAACCTCGGAGTGTGCATCACTGGAGAGTCTTGATTGATTTTCCAGTATCCTGCTCCGAGTCTGGTTTGAACATGACAAGACTCCACACATAATTGTCGACGTACGTCAATGTTTACTAGCTCATTCAACTCTGCTTCTGCGCGGCGGAGAGATTCTTGGAGATGAGGCCTCGAGCCATCAAGAAGGTGAGCAAAGGTTCTGCGCATGTAGGCAAACTTCTCCTGCAAGAGGCTGTCCATGTCGTACGTGCGCGAATACGTGGCCTGGTGATCGTTCATGGCATCCATAGCTTCCAGTAACAACGCTTTGAGATGATTCTGCAGCCTTGCAAGGGCCTGCCTCGGTTCGATGGAATCTACGACAGCCGCACCGAAATCACGAACAAGGCCTTTGTCGACTGTGTCCATTAACTTCTCAGTTGCCCTCAGCCCGCACTTGCATTCAGCGATGGCAGAAACAGGGCATTTGGAGTCAATTGCGTCCCTTGCAAGCGTCGCGTGCTCTGTTATCAAGCTCCTCAGACGATTGAACCCGGATTCTGACAGTGTGTGAACATCACGCCCTGCTTCGTCCTGCTCAGGTATAGTGCCAAAAATATCCCTTTTGTCGCCCTTGCGAGCTTTCCCCGATGCCATATCGTGCTGAAAAAGAATTTGACCTCGGTCCTTGCCTGCTGAGGCGTCATTTGCTGCAGCTTGTGCGCCCTGGTACAGCACATCTTCGTAAGTTAAATCCCATCGCAGATGCCCTGCAACTTGACGATACGCTTCCTTCCTGCTCCGTGCACTGTGCATCAGATTGATAAAACGGTCTCCCGTGACGACAATTGTGTCTGTATAGGGATTCACCCCAACGGACAATACTTTCTCGCGGCCCAAGTCTTGCTTCACGATCGCGCCACAGTCGTCGGTGTCCCACTCATATACGACTAAAGACTGATTTGGCCATCGACCACCTATCGCTACAAGGTAGCGCCCACCTTTGGAGAAAGCCAAGCACGAAATTACATCCTCAAGAAGCCCCACTTTTTTATTCAAAGGGTCATTGCAAGTTCCAACGAGATTGCAGTCTCCATTCACCAAGCGCCACAGAAATATCAGGGGCACTTCATCAATTTTGCTTGCGCATTCAGCCGTGGCCACGGTAGTGCCGTCAGGGTGCAGGGTAGCACACGTTATCTGACCCTTGTGCCGATCTTTAAACCAGATTTGTCGATGCATCGTATTCGGGCCGTATACGATGTTATGCACAATCCCGAAAGAACCTGCGTGATACACAGCTTCTCCGGTGCGCATATGGAAGACGTTGGATCTGCAGTCAGTACCACGGTATCCATACACATGTTCAAGCTCCAAACCCTCGCAAAACGTTTCTCCATTCCCGTTCTCCTGGCCTTGGAAGGATGCAGGAGCGGCACTGCACAGATTCTCAAGCATCAGTGAATGGCTTCGTCCCTTTCAGAGCATTTGAAGCCAAATCCATCAAACAGACTTTTGAGGCTCCATACCACGCTCCAAACCACGGTTGAATCTCAATTATTTCGTCGCCTCCGACGCCACCTACCTCGAGAACCTGCTGCGCAATTGAAGCTAAATTTCGCTTGCACTGTGGCCTCTCTCGCTGCACCATCATGTACTCGGGAAACTCCTGACTCTCTATCAATTTCTTGACGTGTTTGTGTGTTGTCGACCTTTCGTGTGACTCCGGACGTGCCGCACACGTGTATGCTCTCCACACAACCACAACCACCCGCAGCTGCTGCCGCATTACACGTGTTAAGCTTACTTCCGCCTCATCCCGTTGCTGCCTCAGCACCTGCAGCTCTTCTTCATTCACTTGAATCTGGCTATCCAGGTTATGCGCCGTCTTGACGCCTTGCAAAATGTTCTCCTTGAAGATGCGCGATTGATCCAGCTCTCGCTCGAAAATCGTTTGCTGCGCTGCATGCTCAGCGTCTGCTGCCTCCATAACCTGTTGCAGATGCTCATCCTCCTTCCACTTGAGTAGTGCAGCAGCGTAGCGCTGATCACGCAAAGGTTGCAGAGCAGCCTTCGTCATCAGGGTGAAGCCTACCACTCCAGGATGTCCCATTCTGTCGATCGAAGCATAATCGTAATCAAAAGCTGGTCCAGCAATGTCGTCACACCAACCCTTTGCCTCAATAGCTTTGTTGCTTTGCGCCTGCTTTGCATCACTCTTGTCAACGTCTTGCTTCCGTGCTTGCATGAAGATGGGCTCTGGTGGCTCCATCTCTTGCATCATGATTGAATTCAGCGCAATCTTGAGAATAACCAGAAGCCGCAGGCGACATTCCAGAGCAACCTTCATCTTATATGCCCATGTTTGCCGACGCAACTCGGTGAGAAGCAGCGAATGCGATGGCGCATGGAGCAATCTGTATCCTTTTGAATATTCATTCTCTTCATCGAGATTTCCAACTTCATCTTTCGCAGCTGCAATCGCAGACGTGATGGGTACGGGGCATTTCGGTTCCATTGCTTCTGACTTTGCTGCTGTCAACAGGCGAATGTGTCGCTTAAGCTGCTGCAACTGCCTCTGCAGCACTGCTTTTTCTTGCGCCTTCGCGTGTGCTTTGTAGGCTGCCTGCGAGGCCCATCCTTCTGTTGAAGGTATCACAGGTCCTTCACCGTTCACGTTAGGAGCTTGCTTGGCTGGCAATGCGTCGCGCTCATGCGAGAGAATCTGCAAGCGGCGCAGCTTGTCGGCATACGCATCAGAGTCTAGTGCCGGTGATTGCGGCACAGATTCTGTCGATTCAGTCTTTCCATACGCATCATGTTTGCCAGCGTCGCGTTGGGCTGCCTGGGCCGCCTCCTGCTGCGCTTCGCTGGGGAGGGAAGCAAATATGAATTCGTCTTCCTGCTCCTGCTGATCGAATACGTGCTCCTCGCCTGGTTTGGTGCCATCCTGCCTCGTGTAGCCGAGCTCCAGACGGGCCTCCCACAGCTCATGCTTCCGCGTCTCCACGTGCAGTTCAGCCTGTTGCTTCTTCAGCCGCTCGATATCTTGGCTGCCGCAGGAGCACATGCGAAGGACGGGCAGGCAAGAGTCAGCAGTCAGCTGGAGAGATTCGAAACGTGCCGGCGAGGCAGCGGGAGCGCGCGGGGCGCCTTTTGACACCAGCTTTTCTCATCGCTGCGTGGATGCCGAAAGGCGTGCAAGCGCAGTTCTGCATACCTCTGTGCACGCAGGTCCAGGAGCAGCTGGCGGAGCTTGGCCTTGCGGTTGCCAATCTGCGCGACTGCGCGGTGCTGCCAAGTCAGTGTCTACGGGCTCCAGGGGACCTCTATTGAGACAGGCGCGCGCGCACGCGCGCCGCGTCGCCCCTCACCGAGCTCGTCCCTTTCGGTCTCTGTAACCGCCTTCTTCTGCGTCTCAAGGTCCGCTTCAAGCTGCTGCTCGAGGCGCTCAAGTCGCTCAAACGCCTCGTTTTCCTCTTTGTCCAGCCTCTCCTCCTCCTCTGCCCACAGTCGCCGCACCGCGCGCACCTGCCCGATAATTTTGGGCAGCGGTCTGCCCTGGACATTGAGGCTGGGCGGCTGCGGGCGGTCGTAGCTCACCCGTAACCCCTCCCGGTGTGCCATACTGCGGCACCCGCCCACGCGCGTTAGCTCAACGCGGCATGACTCCCGGTTCGTGGCTCAGCAAACGCGCTTCGGCAAGGGGCGGCGAGCCAAGCAGGCCGGAGAAAAGCCTGGCGGTTGATACAAAGGGGCGCAGAAATGGCCGAGCAGCCGGGCTTGGGCGCGGGCGCAGGGGGGCCTCCGCGCAAGGAAAAGAAGAAGAAGGGTCAGCGGAAGGAGGACGAGGAAGGCTTCCCGCTGAGCTCGACCCAGATGCTTGTTGCAGCGGGCGTATTTGTGCTCCTGATCGGCATGCGGGCAGGGTACGACGACGGCTCCGCCAAGGCCAAAGACGACGACCTGCTCGACGGGCAGGACCTGTACGACGTCATGGAGGTGGCCAAGAGCGCCTCGGACCGGGAGGTCAAGAAAGCATACCACAAACTCGCGATGAAATGGCATCCGGACAAGAACGCGGGCTGCGAGGACTGCCAAGTCAAGTTCCAGCGCGTGGCGCGCGCCTACGAGGTGCTGTCGGACCCCATGAAGCGCAAGATCTACGACAAAGAACAGAAGATGATGGAGAAGTCCATCAGGTCCGAGTGCACCATACTTACTCACACCCTTACCATGCATACCCATGCCTGCACCATACTACACATACCTACACCATACCTCCACTCCATCAGGTCCGAGTCGGTGCTCGTGACAAGCGCCAACTACAAGGAGCTGGTGGTGCCGGGCTCTCTTTGGTTCATCCAGGTCCACTTGGCCTGAACGCTAAACCCTAAACACAAAGCACAAAACACAAAACACAAAACCGGGCTCTCTTTGATTCATCCAGGTCTACGTGGACTGGAGCGACCGCTGCCAGTACTTTGCTCCGATGTGGGAGGAGGTGCACAATCGCCTGCAGGGTACCATCAACATGGGCCGCGTCAACCTTGGCCGCGACAAGGGTGCGTCTTGCACGTGCGTGCGCGTGTGTGGGTCTTGGGCGAGGCACTTCTCGTGCTCGTGTGCGAGGACTAGATTAGATTAGATGATGATGATCATGATGATTGTATTTCGGCTGCGCGCATGCTCGCATGGACGCGCCACAACAACTGACAACTGTCCAACGTACGTGTACAGGCACGTCGTCATTCCCATCAATATTCACACCACACACACACACACACACACACACACACACACACGCACACACACACACACACAGGACTTGGATCCCGCCTGCAGGGTTCAAAGGACGGCCTTCCGTCGGTTGCCGTCTGGGATGGTGAAAGGGAGGTCTGTACTGAGGGAGAGGGAGAGAAGAAGAGTTAAGGAAGCATTAGCAACACATCAGCAACACATCAGCAACACATCAGCAACACATCAGCAACACATCAGCAACACATCAGCAACACATCAGCAACACATCAGCAACACATGCCGTCTGGGATGGTGTACGGGAGATCTTTACAGAGAGAGGGG
>Ga0315905_10002787_pt1 | contig 18262 bp, 9 predicted proteins | sample LakEriMetagenome_5_FD_203522 | JGI IMG/M metagenome (GOLD analysis project Ga0315905, IMG submission 203522) | Freshwater fungal communities from buoy surface, Lake Erie, Ohio, United States - Buoy 4 MA121 | ecosystem: Environmental > Aquatic > Freshwater > Lake | place: USA: Lake Erie, Ohio... | reverse complement strand
CTTCGCCGCCTCCCTCGCACGGGTTCGTCCGGGCGGCTTGGTCGTCTTCGTCACTTCACGCGGCACGCTCGACAAACAAGACGGCCAGTTGCGCGAGTTTGTTGCGGATCAGGCGGACCTGCTCGGGGCCATCCGGCTCCCGAACGACGCCTTCAAACGCAACGCGAACACCGAAGTCACCACCGACATCGTGTTCCTGCGGAAGCGATTCGCAGGTGAGCCCCGCTCGGGTCCGAATTGGATCAGGCTGAGTGAAACGCCGAACTCCGTCGGCGAAACCATCCCGCTCAACGAATACTTTGCGGCCCGCCCCGAGATGATGCTCGGCGAAATGCGCCTGGCCGGGCGGATGTATCGCCAGAGCGAACCTACGCTGGTCGGCAACGGACGTGACCTCGGAGGACAGCTTCAAGCGGCCCTCGAACGTCTGCCCGCTGGCATCTACCAGCCTGCCGCCATTTCGCGCTCGGTCCCGGGCGCCAGCCTTCCGGTGCCTGCTCCCGATGAGGTGAAGCCCGATGCCTTCACCCTCTGCCATGGCCAATTGGCCCGACGGCAAGGCGACACGCTCGTCCTGCTGTCCGACCTCAGCGAAACCGCCGCCCACCGCTTGCGCGGGCTGATCCGGGTCCGCGATGCCCTTCGCCACTGTCTCCAGACCCAATGGCAGGATCATGCCGAGGAAGATCAACATCGCGCCCGCACCGCCCTGAACCAAGTTTATGACAACTTCGTCCGAAAGTTCGGTCCGCTTTCCGAACGGCGAAACGTCTCGGCCTTTCGAGGAGACCCCGATCTGCCGCTGCTGCTGTCGGTCGAAAACTTCGACCGCGAAGCCGGCACGGCGACCAAGGCGGCCATCTTCCGGGAACGGACCATCGCCGCCCGGTCTGCCCCTCAACAAGTGGAGGATGCCCGGTCCGCGCTGCTGGTGACGCTGGCCGAGCGCGGGCGAGTGGACTTGGAACTCGTGCGAAGCCTGCTCCGTTTGTCCGAGGCGGAGGTGCTGGCACAACTGAAGGGGCTAATTTTCCTCAACCCACAGGCCCAACGCTGGGAAACCGACGACGATTACCTCTCCGGCAACGTGCGCGAGAAGCTGCGGGCCGCCGAGGTCGCCGTCCGGACCGACCACCGCTTCCAAGCCAATGTCGAGGCGCTCCGGCAGGTGCAGCCCGAAGACCTGACGCCCGCCGACATCGACGCCCGGCTCGGCAGTTCGTGGCTGCCCTGCGAGGACCTCCAGGCGTTCGCGGAGCACTTGCTCGGCGAGCGCGGCGTGGAGGTGAAGCATGCCGACCTCATCGGTTCCTGGTCCGTGAAGGGCGCGTGGAATGTCCGGATCGCGGTCGCCAACACCACCGAGTGGGGCACCGACCGGCGCTCCGCCCTGGATCTGCTCGAAGACGCCCTCAACCTGCGCACGCCGACGGTGTATGACCCGGACCCCGTGGCCGATAAGGCCGTGGTCAATGGTCCCGCCACCGAGGCGGCCCGGGACAAGCAGCAGAAGCTCAAGGACCGCTTCCAATCCTGGCTCTGGGAGGATGACTCCCGGCGCGAACGCCTGTGCCGGCTCTACAACGACCGGTTCAACGGGCTGCGGCTGCGCACGTTCAACGGGGACCACTTGCAACTGCCCGGCGCAAGTCACGCCATCGTCCTACGCGCGCACCAAAAGTCCGCCATCTGGCGCATCCTCCAGACTTCCAACACGCTGCTCGCGCACGTTGTGGGGGCCGGCAAGACCTACACGATGGTCGCCGCCGCGATGGAACTGAACCGACTCGGCATGGCCCGCAAACCGCTGTTCGTCGTCCCCAACCACATGCTCGAACAGTTCGCCTCCGAACTGCTCACGCTGTATCCGGCGGCAAACATCCTCGTCGCCACCAAGGAGGACTTTGAGAAGCTGCGCCGCCAGACGCTCATGAGCCGCATCGCCACGGGCAATTGGGACGCCGTCATCGTCACGCACTCGGGGTTCGAGAAGATCCCGCTTTCCACGGCCACTCAGGAAGCCTTCTTAACGGAACAGATTTCGGCGTTGGAAAACGCCATCACCGAACAGCAACGCGAGGACCGCGGTTCCCGGCTGGTGAAGGAACTGGAGAAATCGAAGAAGCGGCTCGAAACCAAGCTCAAGGAATTGCTGGCCGAAGGCCGCAAGGACGAGGGTCTCACCTTTGAGGAACTCGGCGTGGACCGCCTGTTCGTGGACGAAGCCCACCATTTCAAGAACCTGTTCTACGTCTCCAAGATGACCCGCATTGCCGGATTGCCCCAGACAGCCTCGCAGCGGGCCTTGGACATGTTCCTCAAGGTGCGGCACGTCCAACGCACCCCGGGCGGCGGTGTGGTCTTCGCCACCGGCACGCCCATCGCCAACAGCGTGGCCGAGATGTTCACCATGCAGCGGTATCTCCAGCTCACCGCCTTGCAGGAACTGAAGGTCGATCACTTCGACGCGTGGGCCGGCACCTTCGGCGAACCCGTCACCGCGATGGAACTGTCACCCGACGGCGCGGGATACCGGCTCAACACCCGCTTCGCCCGCTTCATCAACGTGCCGGAGCTGATGGCCCAGTTCCGGCAGGTGGCGGACATCCAGACCGCCTCGATGCTGAAGCTGCCGGTGCCGGAACTCCGTGGCGGCAAGCCCACCATCATCAGCGCGGCGTGTTCGCCCGAACTGAAGGAAATCGTGCAAGGCCTCGTGGCCCGGGCGGATCGGCTTCGTTCCGGCCAGGTGGACCCGCGCAGCGACAACATGCTGCTGGTCACCACCGACGGGCGGAAAGCCGCCCTCGACCTGCGGCTTTACGACCCCAGTTTGCCGGACCTGCCCGGCAGCAAAACCAACCGGGCGGTCGCCGAAGTGCAACGGATTTGGCGCGAGACCGCCGCCCAGCGGTGCACCCAACTGGTTTTCTGTGACCTCTCCACGCCGGGCCGCGGGTTCAGCGTTTACACGGACATGCGGGACAAGCTGGCGGCCCGGGGTATTCCCGAGGCGGAGATGGCCTTCATCCAAGATTACGACAGCGATGCCGCCAAAGCCGCCCTGTTTCAGGACGTGCGGCAAGGCCGCGTGCGCGTCCTCTTCGGCAGCACGGCCAATATGGGTTCGGGCACCAACGTGCAAGCCAAGTTGATTGCCTTGCACCATCTGGACGCCCCGTGGCGTCCCGCAGATGTCGAACAACGCGAGGGCCGCATCCGCCGACAGGGCAACACCAACCCTGAGGTCCAAATCTACCGCTACGTCACGGCCGAGAGTTTCGACGCCTACATGTGGCAATGTCTGGAGACCAAGGCGAAGTTCATCGCCCAGGTCATGACCGGCGACAGTTCGTTGCGCCGCTTGGAGGACGTGGATGGTGCGGCTCTCACCTATGCCGAGGTGAAAGCCATCGCTTCGGGAAATCCCATGGTCATCGAGAAGTCGAACGTGGATGCCGAACTCGCCCGGCTCACGCGGCTCCGCTCCCAACACGTCGAGGCGAACTACCGGCTCCGTTCGCAGGTCCGTCATCTCACCGACGAAATCCCCCGCCTCGAACGGCGCCTCGAAGCGCTCCGTCAGGATCTGGTCCAACGCGAGGACACGCGCGCAGAGAAGTTCAACCTCCAGCTCGGCAACCAGACGCTGGCCGACCGCGGCATCGCCGGGGAAATGCTCAACCGGCTCGGGGAACGCTCCCACGGTCTGGTTTCCGACCGTGTGGTGGGCCGCTTCGCCGGGTTTGAGCTCCTGCTCTCACCGATGCTCGGCAACGAGGTCCAACTCCTCCTGCGCGGCCACGCCCAACACTCGGCCCGTTTGCAGGCGACGGCACAGGGCACGACCCGCGCCCTCGAACACGTCGTCAACCATCTGGATGAGGCTGTGGGGCAAGCGGAGGAGTTTCTTGGGCAATGCCGCAAGTGGCTCACCGACCTTCACGGGCAGGTTGATCAGCCGTTCGAGTATGCGGAGCGCCTTGCTCAATGGTCGCAGCGGCAGCAGGAGCTGGTCGAGGCGCTGGACCTCTCCAAAAATCAGACAGGAGCAATTATCGACGCCTCGGCGAATGCACAGGTGGCCGACGCCGGCCCGGTGGGCCTCGGTGCTGGTGCCACGGCACCAAAGACTGGTGCTTGGGATTCGGTATAGATCGGCAATGCCTCGAATCAGGAGCAGCGCATGACAAGCTGAGGGAACTACTCGATAAAGTTTGAACAATCTGGCGGCGTCCCCTACCTATAGGGCAGTTGAAGTCGTGGCGACAACTCTTCGGGCTGCTGCTCGCGCTGGCATGGATGCCGATGGTGCATTCGTGCGAAATCGCGCACGCGCTCGGCATTGAGTTGCCGCAACAGGGTGAGCAAAGCCAGTCCCAGCAGTCACCCGCGGACAACTGCGACCACTGCACTTTCTGCGAGACGATGCACGCCGGTGGGCTCGCCCCTTCAGTGGTGAAGGTATCGGTGCCCGGCTTCGTGGCGCTCCTCCCCCTTTGGCAACCCGTCCTGACGACGTTGGCTGTCGAGCAGTCCCCCAAGGTCGCTGCGGTCACCCGCACCGACCAAGACTCGCCACCGCAACGGTGGCAGTTCGCTGAACGCACGGCCTTGCCGCCGCGCGCTCCCTCCCTCCTCGCCTAAGCCTGCCTCGCGCAGGTTCCCCGTCTGTCCGGGCACTTTGTCGTGCCCGGATTTCTCCCGTCACGCCGTCTTCTGTCCTGACCATGCACTTTTTCAAACCAAGTCCGCTGCCTGCCCGGTTCTTTGCCGCTTTCGTTTCCTACGTCACTGCCACCCTGCCGTTGTGCGCCGCCGAACCCGAATCCGCACCTCCGCTCACCGTAACCGCGCTCGTTGAAGAGGCGTTGGCGAAACATCCCGAGCTTCGGTTCTACGAGGCCGAAATCGTAGCGGCGAAGGCCGGACGCCGCGTCGCCGGGAAACTCGCGAACCCTGAACTAACCGGCACCGTCGGCCAGAACCGCGTGCGGGATGCCGCCGGGAACCTGTCGGGCGAAGGCGTCGCGTGGTCGGTCGGGCTGATGCAGCAGTTCGAGTGGCCGGGGCGCATCGGACTGCGCAAAGCCATCGCCAATCAGAACATCACACTGGCCGAACTGGGTTTGGCGCGGTTCAAGACCGCGCTCGCGGGACGGGTGCGGACGCTCGCTTACTCGCTTGGCGCTGCCCAAGAACAGGCCGAGGCCAGTCGCGAAGTTGCCGAACGCCTTCGTGGCCTTCGCGAGATTCTCGTGCAACGCGACCCGGCCGGACTCACGCCGCTGCTGGAGACCCGCGTCATCGAAGCCACCGAACTCATCGCCCAACGCAACGCTTCCGAAGCGGAACTGGCGGTCACCAACGCGCTCATCGAATTAAACCAGCTTCGCGGCCTTGACCCGGATGCACCGCTTTCCGTCGCGACCTCGACCCCGACCTTCCATCCCATCCTGGCATTGGACTCATTGCTCGCCGCCGCACGCACCAACAACTTCGACCTCCGGCTCCGCACTTCCGAACTGGAACAGCAGGGCTTCCGCGTCGAGTTGGCCCGCAACGAGCGGTATCCGTCGTTCACCGTCGGCCCGACGTTCAGCGAGGAGAACGGCAGCGACCGTCAACGCATCGTCGGTCTCGCCGTCAGCGTGCCGCTGCCATTGTGGAACAACAAACGCGCGGACGTGGACATCGCCAAAGCGCGGCAGGCGCAGGCCGGGGCGTCGCTCACGGCCGCCCAGCGCGAACTTGACCGGCAGGTAGCCACCGCCGCGCGCACCTACGAAAGCAAGCTCGCCGCGCTCGCCAGGTGGCGTGGCGATGCCATCACGCACTTCCGTGAGGCGGCCGAAACCGCCGACCGCAACTACCGCCTGAGCGCCGTGCCCGTGTCCACCTACGTCGAGTTGCAGCGGCAATACGTGGACGCCGTGAACGCGCTGCTCGCGACCCGGCGCGAAGCCCTCGAAGCCGCCGCCCAACTCGAAACCCTCACCGGCCTGCCCGAACCGCTCATCGGCTGGGAAGCGAACCCCAAGCAGCCATGAAACCTCATCGCCTCGGCATCGGATGTCTGGCGTTGCTGGCCGCGCTTGCGGTCGCAGGTTGCAATGCCAAAAAGGAAGAGAGCGCCGCCGCCGCGCACGGTGAGCATGGGGAGGAAGCGCCCAGCGGCGCGTCCTACAAGAACGGCAAAGGCGTCCTCGTGAAGGACGAGACGAAGAAGTTGCTGGGTCTGGAGACGGCGGAAGTCACGGAGAAGCCGCTCGCCAGGAAGGTTGAGTTCACGGTGCAGGCGTTTCGCGCCGAGAGCGCCGTGTCCTCGCGTTGGTTGGCGACCGGGACATTGCCCACCAACCGATTGAGCGGGCTTCAGGTCGGACAGGAAGTCGCCTTGCGCGCCGACGAAGGCGCGGCGTTCACCGGACGGTTGCAAAAGCTGGACGAATCTTCGGGACGCATCCACGGCGAAGTGGAGGTGGTGGTCGAGTTTAGCGGTGTGACGGCCGCGCAGCCCGTCACGTTCCTTCACGCCACGCTCACGCTGGCCGGAACCAAGGCCGGCTTGGTTGTGCCCCGCAGCGCCGTGCTGAGGACGGCCGAGGGCGTGTTCGTTTATGCCGTGAACGGTGAAGCCTACCAGCGCACCGCCGTGAAGACCGGGGCGGAGGCGGACGGTCTCGTGGAAATCACCGACGGATTGCTGGAGGGCGATTCCGTCGTCACAAAGCCCGTGGAATCTCTCTACCTCGTCGAACTCCGCGCTGTGAAGGGCGGAGGCCATAGCCACTGACCGATATGCCTCCTGCCCATGCCACCGCCGCCCTGCTCCTGTCGCTGACTCTGCTCACCGGTTGCGCGAGCCTGCCCGTGGCCAGCGACATCAAGAGTGAGGCGCGCTCCGGGCAAGGCTTGCTCACCACGAGAGCGCGGGTGTCGCGCACCGACAACGGTCTGCTTGTGTTCGGCTCCGTGACGCGCGGGGCGTCCTATTCCGGTTCGGCGCGGATGCACATCGACATCGAGGTCTTGTCACCTGACGGCAGGCGACTGGCCTTTGTGCCAGCACGGTTCTTTCCGAACCCCATTCCTCACCGTTCTCGTTTCCCAAGCGGGGCGTCTTATATCGAACGGCTGGCCGGTGACTTTCCGTCTGGCAGCCGCGTTCGAGTCACCCTGCATCCTGTGCGCCTGAAAGAATGTCGGGCCGGGTTGGCGCCTCAGTCATGAACCACGACCACGACCATCCCGAAACGTCCGCCAAGTCAGGCTGCGCGTGCGAAGCTCCTGCGGTCGTGCCGCCTCCCCGCACGCTCGCGGGCGCGACCGTGTTCCGCGTCGCCGGCATGGATTGCGCGGATGAAGTGGAGGCGGTGAACCGCACGTTGAAACCGCTCCCCGGCGTGACCGACGTGCAGGTCAACCTCATGGCCGGCACCGTGGCGGTCGCACATGCAGATGCCGTGACTACGGACACTTTGATTGCCGCGCTGGGCAAGGCCGGCTTGCGCGCCACCTTGGCGACCACCGGTTCCGGCACTGAATCACCGGCATCAGGTCAGCGGACACGGCTGGTTTCCGTCATCGTATCCGGCGTGTTCACCGGGTTGGGGTTGCTTTTGCAATGGCTTAAGGTCGAACCGGAATGGAGTCGTCTCGGCAGCTTCGGCCTCGCCATCGTGGCGGGCGGATGGTTCATCGCGCCCAAAGCGTTCGGGGCGCTCCGCCGCGTGTCGCTCGACATGAACGTGCTGATGACCGTGGCCGTGGCAGGCGCGGTGGCCATCGGCCAATGGAGCGAGGGCGCGGCGGTCGTGTTCCTGTTCGCGTTGTCCGAACTGCTGGAGGCGTTCAGTCTCGCGCGGGCGCGTCGGGCCGTGCAGTCGTTGATGCAGCTTTCGCCCGAGACCGCCTTGCTCAAGGAGGGCGAAACGTTCCGCGAAGTTTCCGTGGCCGAAGTTTCCGTGGGCAGTGTCATCGCGGTGAAGTCCGGGGCCCGCGTGCCGCTCGACGGCGAGGTCACCGGCGGCGCGTCCGCCGTGAACCAGGCCCCCATCACCGGCGAATCCATGCCGGTGGAGAAGAAGCCGGGCGATGGCGTGTTCGCGGGCAGCATCAATGGAGAGGGTTCGCTTGACGTGCGCGTCACCAAGGCGGCCAACGATTCGACACTGGCCCGCATCATCCATCTCGTCAGCGAGGCGCAGTCGCAGAAGGCCCCGACCCAGCGGTTCGTGGACACCTTCGCCCGCTACTACACGCCCGCCGTGTTCGTCTTGGCGCTGCTCGTCTGGTTGCTGCCGCCGCTGCTGTTCGGTGGCGTGTGGGGCGTGTGGACCTATCGCGCGCTGGTGTTGCTAGTCATCGCCTGTCCGTGCGCGCTCGTCATCGCGACGCCGGTTTCCATCGTGTCCGGCCTCACGGCATTGGCGCGACAGGGCGTGCTCATCAAGGGCGGCGCGCATCTGGAGTCGCTCGGCAAGTTGCGGGCGCTCGCCCTGGACAAGACCGGCACCATCACCGAAGGCCGTCCGCGTGTGACGCAAGTGTTGCCGCTCGGGGGCAAGTCCGAGGCGGACGTGTTGTGGATGGCGGCGGCGATTGACGCCCACTCCGAACACCCGCTTGCCAAGGCCGTCGTCGAGGCCGCGCAGCAACGAGGCATCGAGTTTTCCCGTGCGACCAACTACCAGGCCCGCACCGGCAAAGGTGCGGAAGGCGAGGTGGACGGCCACGCGTTCTTCGTCGGCAACCACCGGTTCGCCCATGAACTCGGCGTCTGTTCCGAAGCCATAGAACGAATGCTGGGCGACATCGAGGCGCAGGCGCAGTCCGTCGTCGTGGTCGGGCATCGGCCCCACGGAGATTGCGCGGGCGAAGTGCTTGGAATCCTCGCCGTGGGCGACACCGTGCGTCCCGGCGCAGCGGACGCCATCCGCGCGCTTCATGCCGCCGGAGTGCGAAAGGTCGTCATGCTCAGCGGCGACAACCAGCGCACCGCCGATGCCATCGCGAAACAGGTCGGGATTGATGAAGCGCACGGCGACCTGATGCCGGAGGACAAGGTTGGGCGCGTGCGCTCCTTGCTGGCCGAGCATGGTCAGGTCGGGATGATTGGCGATGGCGTGAACGACGCCCCGGCGATGGCCGCCGCCACCGTGGGCATCGCGATGGGGGCCGCCGGCACCGATGCCGCGATTGAGACGGCGGACGTGGCCTTGATGCAAGACGACCTCAGTAAAGTCGCCGAAGCCATCCGGCTGGGGCGTCGCGCCCTCCGCGTCATCCAGGCGAACATCATCTTCGCGCTCGCGGTGAAGGCCGTGTTCCTCGCGCTCGCCTTTACGGGCCACACCAGCCTGTGGCTCGCCATCCTCGCCGACACGGGCGCGACCCTCGTGGTCATCGTCAACGCGCTGCGTCTCCTCCGTTCGCCTTCCCCCTGATTTTCTATGCTGAACCGCCTCCTTGATTTCTCCGTCCGCCAGCGCGTGTTCGTGCTGCTGGCCACGTTCACGCTCATCGCCGTGGGTGTATGGTCGGCGCTACGGCTGCCGATTGACGCCGTGCCGGACATCACGAACGTGCAGGTGCAGGTCAACACCGCCGTCCCAGCGTTCTCGCCCGAGGAAGTTGAGAAGTTGGTGACGTTCCCCATCGAGATGGAGATGTCCGGCATCTCCGGCATGACCGACCTGCGCTCGCTCTCCAAGTTCGGGCTGTCACAGGTGACGCTCGTCTTCGAGGACGGCACGGACATCTATCGCGCCCGCCAGCTTGTCAGCGAGCGGCTGCAGAACGCCGTCGAGAACCTTCCGCCCGGCCTCGCGCCGAAGCTCGCCCCCATCAGCACCGGCTTGGGCGAAATCTATTACTACGTCGTGGACTACGCGCCGGGCGCGACCAACAAGCCCGCCGCCCGCGCCGCCCAACTCATGGAGCTGAAGCAAATCCATGACTACCTCGTGAAACCGCGTCTCCGCACGACCCCCGGCGTGGCCGAGGTCAACGCCAGCGGCGGCTACGAGAAGCAAATCGTCATCAGCCCCGACCCGCGCAAGCTCACGAGCATCGGCCTGAGCTTCAGCGAGGTGGCAGATGCCATCGGCGAGAACGTCGAGAACGCGGGCGGCGGCATCGTCCAAATCGGCGGCGAGCAAATCAACCTGCGGGCGACCGGCCGCGTGCAGACGACCGAGGACATCGCGAACCTGCCGCTCAAGTTCGCGGCGGGCGCGGGGGCGATTCGCGTGCGCGATGTGGCGGAGGTCGGCATCGGCTCCGCCACGCGCACCGGCGCATCCACCTACAACGGCGACGAGTGCGTGCTGGGGGCCGCGCTCATGCTCGCGGGTGAGAACAGCCGCATCGTGGCGCAACGCGTGACGGAGAAGCTGGCGGAGATCCAGGAGAAGCTGCCGCCCGGCGTCAAAATCACCACCGTTTATGACCGCACCGTGCTGGTGGACCGGACCATCGGCACCGTCGAGAAGAGTCTGTTCGAGGGCGCGATTCTCGTGGTGGTCATCCTGTTGTTCCTGCTCGGCAACTGGCGCGCGGCCCTCATCGTTTCACTGGCCATCCCGCTGTCGCTGCTCTTCGCCATGACCGGCATGGTGCAGGGACACGTCTCCGGCAACCTCATGAGCCTTGGGGCGATTGACTTCGGCCTCATCGTGGATGGGGCGGTGGTGATGGTGGAGAACATCATCCGGCATCTCGCAGAGAAGCAGCACAAGCTGGGACGTCGGCTCACCGCCGAGGAACGCGCCCGCGAAGTGCTTGTCTCCGCCAAGGAAGTCGCCAGCCCCATGTTCTTCGGCGTCATCATCATCACGGTGGTCTATGTGCCCATCCTCGCGCTGACCGGCATCGAAGGGAAAATGTTCCGCCCGATGGCCGTCACGGTGATGTTCGCGCTCGTGGGTGCGCTCGCGCTCGCGCTCACCCTCATGCCGGCGCTGTGTTCGTGGCTCTTGGGCGGCGACATCCAAGAGCAAGACCCGCTCCCGATTCGATTGGCCAAGCGGCTCTACACGCCAGTGCTGCGGTTCTCGTTTAACTTCCGCTGGTTGGTCGTCGGTTGTGCCGTCGGCCTCTTTGCGTTGGCGGCCTTCGTCTTCAGCCGCTTGGGCGCAGAGTTCGTGCCGCAGCTCGACGAAGGGTCGCTGACCGTCCAACTCATCCGCACCACCAGCATCAGCTTGGATGCGTCCGTGGCGATGCAGGAGCGCAGCGAGAAGGTGCTCTTGGAGAAGTTCCCGGAGGTGGCCTACACGTTCTCCCGCATCGGCACCGCCGAGGTCGCGACCGACCCGATGGGGCCGAACGTCGCGGACACCTATGTCATGCTCAAACCGCCCGCGCAATGGCGGCAAGTGGACGGCCGTCCCATCGCCAAGAGCGCGCTGGCGGAACTGATGGCGGAGGAAATCGGCCTGCACGTCCCCGGCCAGGGCGCGCTCATGTCGCAGCCCATCCAGATGCGCTTCAATGAAATACTCGAAGGCGTGCGCGCCGACATCTCGGTCAAAATCTTTGGTGACGATTTCGCCACGCTCGAAAGGTTGGGCGGCGAGGTGCGCGAGGTGCTGGAGGGCGTCCAGGGCGGCGAGGTCGAGTTCGACGCGTTGGGCAAGTCGCCGAGCCTTGAAGCCGTGCCCAACCGCTCGGCGTTGGGCCGCTACAACCTCCACGCCGCCGAAATCAACCATGTGATGACGACCGCGTTGGGCGGCCGGGAAGTGGGTAAGTTGTTGGAAGGAAACCGTCGCTTCGACATCGTGGTGCGCCTCGCCGAAAGCGAACGGCAGAAACTCGACGAGTTGGGCCGCCTGCCGGTGCGCGTCGAGGGCGGGCTTTTGCCGCTGGGCAAGGTCGCCGACTTCAAGAACAGCGAGCAGGTGGCCGCCATCACGCGCGAGTTCGGCCAACGCCGCGCGGCCATCATGGTCAACCTCAGCGGACGGGACGTGCAAAGCTACGTGGACGAGGCGATGGCGAAGGTGAAGGAGAAGGTCGTCGTGCCGCCCGGCTACACCCTTGAGTTCGGCGGCCAGTTCAAGAACCTGCAACAGGCCCGCGCCCGTCTTGCCATCGTCGTCCCGCTCGGTCTGCTCCTGATTTTCGTGCTCGTGTTCTTCGCGCTCGGCAGCGTGCGGCAGGCCGTCCTCGTCTATACCGGCATCCCGCTTGCCATCACCGGCGGCGTTTTCGCGCTCTGGCTGCGCGGCCTCCCGTTCAGCATCAGCGCGGGTGTGGGCTTCATCGCCCTGAGCGGCGTGGCCGTGCTCAACGGCCTCGTGATGATGAGCGTCTTCAACCTGCTGCGTGAACAGGGCCGCAGCGTGACCGACGCCGTGAATTTGGGCGCACTCACTCGCCTTCGTCCCGTGCTCATGACCGCGCTGGTGGCTTCGCTCGGCTTTGTGCCGATGGCGCTCGCGCACGGCGCGGGCGCGGAAGTCCAGCGTCCGCTCGCGACCGTCGTCATCGGCGGCATCCTTTCCTCCACGTTCCTTACCCTCGTGGTGCTTCCGTCGCTCTACGAATGGGTCGAACGCCGCTTCAAACCGGCCACCAATGACAACCCCGGCGCGTCTTCGGGTGAAGGCACGCCGTCGTCATCAGGTTCGCCGGATGACCACACACACTGATAGTCCATGAACAAACAACTCCGCATCCTCACCGTGGCCTCCGCGCTCTGCGCCGGGCTGACCTTCTCCACTGCCACCGCCGCCGAAAAGACGGAGAAGGAGGGTGACAAACATGAGCACGCCCACAAACAGCAGGGCGGCCCGAACGGCGGACGCCTGCTGGAGACCGAGCCGCACGCCGAGTTCTTCGTCGAGAAGGACCGGAACGTGACCATCCGCTTCTTCTCCGATGCTTTGAAGCCCGTCGCCGCCACGGAGCAGACCGTGACCGTCCTCGCGGAGGCAAAAGATGGGAAGACCAAGGTGGAATTCGAGAAGGTCGGCGAGGCGTTGAAGAGCAAGACCAAGCTGCCCGACGGCGACGGCTACAATCTCGTCGTGCAAGTCCGCGCCAGAGCCGACGCCAAGCCGCAGAATTTCCGCTTCAAGCTCGACCTCGCCACCTGCGGCGAGTGCAAGCGCGCGGAGTATGCGTGCATCTGTGAGCACTGATTCGAGCAGGGCAAGCCGTCGGGTCGGCGTCGGGTGCGCGTTGGGGGCCGCCGCGCTGTTCGGCGGGAGCACGCCGCTCGCGAAGCGGCTGCTGCCAACGGTTGAACCGATGTTGCTGGCGGGGCTGCTTTACCTCGGTTCCGGCCTTGGCCTTGCCGTTTGGCGACAGCTAGGTCGGCGTAAGGCGGGAAGCCCAAGCGAGGCTCGCCTCAACCGCAGCGACACACCTTGGCTCGCCGGAGCCATTCTTTGTGGCGGCGTGGTCGGGCCGGTTTTGCTCATGGTCGGTCTCGCGCGCACTCCGGCGTCCGCTGCATCCCTCCTCCTCAACTTGGAAGGCGTGTTCACCGCGTTGCTCGCGTGGTTCGTGTTCAAGGAGAACTTTGACCACCGCATCGCCTTGGGGATGGCCTTCATCACCGCCGGGGCCGCCGCTCTCTCGTGGCTGGGGCGACCGGAAGTAGGAGTGCCGTGGGGTGCGCTCGCTATCGCGGGCGCGTGCTTCGCGTGGGCGGCCGACAACAACCTGACGCGCAACGTGTCGGCCGCCGACCCGGTGCAGATAGCGATGCTGAAAGGACTTTGTGCTGGCACGGTAAACACCGGCCTCGCACTGACCTTCGGCGCGAAGTTTCCGCCGGTCGGCGCGCTGGCCGCTATCGGCTTGGTTGGATTCTTCGGTTACGGCGTGAGTCTCGCCCTCTTCGTGCTCGCGTTGCGTCATCTGGGCTCCGCGCGAACGGGTGCTTACTTCGCGCTCGCCCCATTCGTGGGCAGCGTGATTTCCGTGCTCTTCCTCCGCGAACCGCTGACGGCCGGCTTTCTCATCGCCGGACTGCTGATGGCCGCCGGTGTCTGGTTACATCTCACCGAACACCACGAGCACGAGCACCATCACGAGCCGATGGAGCATGAGCATACACACACACACGACGAGCATCACCAACACTTGCATGGCGTGAACGACAAGCCTGGCGAGCCGCATTCACACCCGCACCGCCACGAAGTACTTGGGCACAGCCATCCGCACTTCCCCGACATCCATCACCGGCACGGCCATTGAACGCTCCGGCTTGAGTTCATCACTCATCACGCCATCCTCACGCACGATGAGACCACTCAGGGGTTAAAATCGGACTCGGCAGAATCAGGAGCGGACGGAACTTCCTAAATCTCTAACTAAAAGGGAACGATGGGCAGGTCCGCTTCCAAGCACAATGCCGTCATTGAAGCATGCCGTCCTTGAAGCGCCGGATCACTTTAACGCCGCACTTAGGGCCTTGCACCACTGCTCCTCAAACTCTCCCATGGCCATCCGGTCATGGGTCGATGGTAGCCGGAATGTCTGGGCCTGCACGACCGCGCAAAGTTCCGCCTCGGCTTCCATCACGACGGACAGCGCTGCCCGGACGATCAAGCCGAGGGGCACTTTGGCCCGGGCGGCTTGCTGCAACCGGAGCAGGAACGCATTCAGTTCCGCGTCCTCGCTCCGAGTGAGCACGAAGCGTTTGGTGATGGTGGCCTCTGGTGGTGGCTCTGCCCGGGGCCGTGTCGCAACCAGTGCGATACCTGTAGCTACGGGAGCCGGCCGCCGCGCTCCGGCAGTCGCGTCCCGCACGAGGTCGGCGGAAATGGGGTCGTAGGGGCGTTCCTCGAATCGTTTCTTAGGCATGGATCACCTCCTCGGTCAGCAGGATGGGTGGAGTCTGTCGCAAGACCGTCAGCCGGTCCTCGAATTCCTTGGCCAGCGTCCGGTATTCGTCGGCTACCGGATGGTCTCCCTGATACTGGAGAATGGTCTGCCCCATCTTCTGGGCCTCCTGCACAACGACACTGCGGCTGATTTCGGTGCTGAACTTGAGCGTGCGCCCGGCAGCATCGACACAAGTTCGTTCGACGTAGGCGACCAATTCCCGCGCCAGCCGGGTCTTCGGGCGCGGCACGGCGCAGACGATGACACCAAGCAACGCGAGCCGTTCATGGGGGTACATCTCTAATGGTTAAAAATTGTACGCTAAGCCATTTTTGGCTGCGGGTTTCTGGGGAAAACGCGTGATTCTCCTCAGGACGGGCTTTGTTTGGCCCGGGAGGCGTCGACGGGCAGTTTTGTTCTCATTCCGCTCAGTCCACCGCCCTGTTTTTGCTGGCAGGTACTGAAGCGGAATATCCAAGGCATCTCTCTGACCGTTCGGCAAAGCTGAGGAATGCCATGGCGAGATCTTCTGTCTTTAGCTCAGCGCACGCAGCTGCTGGCGCTTCCAACAACCCTTCGTGAGTTCGAGGAGTTCTACACGTTGACCCCGACCGACCGGGAATTCGTGGCCGCTCGGCGGACCGCGACCAATCGGCTGGGTATCGCAGTTCAGCTTTGCTTTCTACGCCATCCGGGGCGGGCATGGATTCCGAAGGAAGCCGTCCCCCTGGGGATGCTCCGTTACATCGCGTCGCAAATCGAGGTCACCACCAATAACTTTGAGGCCTACGCCGACCGTGATGAAACCCGACGCGAGCACCTGGCTGACCTACTCGTGGAGCTTGGTCTGAGGACACTGGGCGGCGGCGACTACCGAACACTTTCGACTTGGTTGACTGAACATGCTCGCGGCACCGACAACGGTATGGCACTCGTCTCAATCCTGATTGCCGAGATTCGCCAACGTAAACTGGTGGTCCCTGCCCTCTCCGTAGTTGAGCGTTTGGTTCTTGGTGCCAGGGCGCGAGCCAGAAGCAGGGCCTTTGCGGCTCTCAACAAGGGCCTCACGCAGGACCAGCAAAAGCGCCTTGATGGGATTCTGGACACGAAGGACGACTCCCACCAAACCCACCTGGGCTGGATACGGCAGAGCACAGGGGCCGCCAATCCAGCAAACATTCTGGATTGCCTCGAACGTTTGAAATTTCTTCGAGGATTAGGCATTCCGGGTGAATGGGCGAATCGTATCCACCAAAACCGACTCGTTCAGATTGCTCGCGAAGGAGCCAACACAGATGTCACCCATTTACGCACTTTTTCCGACGAACGTCGGTACGCGACTCTTGTCGCCTGTGTGCTCGATGGGATGACGACGCTAACTGACGAAGCCTTGGAAATGCACGAGCGGTTTCTTGGCAAGCAATTCAAGAAGGCTGAGCGAAAACATCTTGCCATGTTTCAGGAGAATGGTCGGGCCATCAACCAGACGCTCCAACGATACTCGTCGCTTGGTCGCGCGATTATCGGTGCAAAAGCCGAAAAGGCCGACGCGTTCAGCGCGATGGAATCAGTCATGTCGTGGGACGACTTTGTAAAGAGCGTCGACGAGGCTGAAAAGCTTGCCCGGCCTGGGGAGTTTGATTCTCTGGCGCTCGTCTTCGACCGGTATCCTCAGATTCGCCGATACGCCCCGCAGTTTCTTGATACGTTCGAATTCCGGGCGTCACCGGCCAGTGAAGATTTACTCAAGGCCATCAGATTGATTCGTGAGTTGAACACGTCGCGGACGCGCAAGGTGCCCGAGGATGCGCCGCGAACCTTCGTGCGAAAACGCTGGGAACGGCATGTATTTGGGGCCGAAGGAATCGACCGCCGATTTTACGAAACGTGCGTGTTGGCGGAACTGGGGAAGAGTCTTCGATCCGGTGACCTCTGGGTCGCTGGTAGTCGGCGGTACCGCGACTTTGAGGAATACGTGCTGACACCCGAAGCGTTCGCTGCTGTTCGCTCTTCTGGGCTGCCTCTCGCCATCGAACTGGACGGTCCAAAATACCTGGCGAAGCGAACCGAGCTGCTTCATGCGGAACTGCAGCGTGTCGATAGTTTGGCCATGGCCAACCAATTGCCAGAGGCCTCTATCACGGACGGCGTATTGAAGATTTCTCCATTGGACAATCAGGAGTCCGATGCAGCCGAGACCCTGACCCGACAAGCCTACGGTTTATTGCCGCGCGTCAAGATTACGGACCTCCTCAGTGAAGTTGATGACTGGTGCAATTTTGGCAGGCACTTCACCCACCTCCGGTCAGGAGAAAGTGCCCCGGACCGTGCCCTTCTGTTGACCGGAATTCTTGCCGACGGAGTGAATCTTGGCCTGTCCCGGATGGTTGACGCATGCCCTGGAGTTTCACTCGCGAAACTCTCGCGAGTCGTCAATTGGCACATCCGGGAAGAAACCTATGGAAAGGCGCTCGCCGAAGTTGTGAATCATCATCACGGACTGGAATTCGTCGGGAATTGGGGAGACGGAACCACCAGTTCCTCAGACGGGCAGCGATTTCGAACCGGCGGCACCGGAGATGCATTGGGTGATGTAAATGCGCGTTACGGTAACGACCCCGGCGTGACGTTTTACACCCACATCTCGGACCAATACGGGCCGTTCCATACCAAGCTCATCAGCGCAACTGTACGTGATGCGACACACGTTCTTGACGGTTTGCTCTACCATGAATCGGAACTGCAGATCGAAGAGCACTACACCGATACCGCCGGATTCACTGACCACGTTTTCGCGCTCTGCCATCTCCTGGGATTTCGATTTGCGCCTCGAATTCGCAACGTCGGCGACACTCGCCTGTTCACAGTCGAGAAACCCGGCATCTATCCAACCCTTGCCCCTCTCGTTGGTGGGTCGGTGAACTCCAAACAAATTCTCACCCACTGGGAAGAGATTCTCCGCCTCGCCACCTCCATCGAACACGGAACCGTCACGGCCTCGCTGATGCTCCGAAAGCTCGGCGCGTATCCAAGACAGAACGGGCTTGCGATTGCCTTGCGAGAATTCGGTCGATTAGAACGGTCCATCTTTCTGCTCCAGTACATGAGCAACCTTCAAATGCGCCGCCGGATTCATGTCGGGCTCAACAAGGGCGAGGCTCGCAATGCCCTGGCCAGAGCCGTGTTCTTCCATCGCTTGGGGGAACTGCGTGACCGAACGCATGAGAATCAACGGCATCGAGCCTGCGGATTGAACCTCGTGGTGTCGTCCATCGTACTCTGGAACACCGTGTACTTGGAACGTGCCGTGTCGGCCTTACGAGAGAACGGCCAACCCGTCACCGAAGAGGCCTTGGCCCACCTATCACCATTGAAATGGGACCACATCAACCTCACCGGCGACTACCATTGGCCAAAG
>Ga0315905_10002786_pt1 | contig 18270 bp, 17 predicted proteins | sample LakEriMetagenome_5_FD_203522 | JGI IMG/M metagenome (GOLD analysis project Ga0315905, IMG submission 203522) | Freshwater fungal communities from buoy surface, Lake Erie, Ohio, United States - Buoy 4 MA121 | ecosystem: Environmental > Aquatic > Freshwater > Lake | place: USA: Lake Erie, Ohio... | reverse complement strand
TTTTTGGTGAAAAAAATATCCCATGGAATGAAAACAGCCATCATGACTAGCATTCCGAGCAGAATAGATTTCCATCTTTTATAAAGGTGCAATCGCGGATGAAAGCTAAGCAAGAGCGGTCCAAGCAGACAGCTGAGATCAACAATGAGATAGAGGTAATGATTCAAGATGATTTCTTTTGTTGGTATGAAATTTCTTTTTTGAAATATTTCATAGGAACCATCAACATTCCAAAACACTCACCTTCCTCTTTGTAAATGTTTTTATGGTGGATTTTATGCGCTTTTCGAATGGCTCGAAAGTAAAAATTATCTGTATTGTCGAACCATTTAAACCTGCGATGTATAAGTACGTCATGAACAAGAAAATAACCAATACCGTAGAGCAGAATTCCAAATCCAATGTAAGTTTTGAAGTCCCATTGATTTATCATGCCAAACATAATGAGTAACCAGGAAGGAATGGCATAGATCAAAAAGAACACGTCGTTTTTCTCAAAGAAACCAGGAGCAGGTTGATGGTGGTCTTCATGGAAATACCACATAAATCCATGCATGACAAATTTGTGAGTCAACCACGCCATACCCTCCATGACTAAGAATGTAAGTAACGTAATGAATATACCAATTATGAGGTTCATGTTAGTGTGTTAACGTAAGTTTTTCCATGGCAATTTTGAACCATGGCGTGTATAAATGTGAATTGATTTCAAGGTCTTTTTGAATGTCTTCTATTCCCATGTATTTGAAGGAGTCAACTTCTTCCTTGTTAATGTCTGGAGACGCGTCTGTGTGACCTATGAGTACATGATCAAATTCATGTTCAGTTAATCCATTATCGAATGCAGCTTTGTATACGAATGAGAACGTTGATTCAAGCTCACACGTCATGCCCATTTCTTCTTGTAACCTTCTATTGGCGGCTTCCATTGTAGATTCATTCGGTCTTTGATGTGAACAACAAGTGTTGGTCCATAATCCTCCGCAATGGTATTTTTGACTTGCTCTTTTTTGAAGTAGGAGTTCTTTTTTCGAATTGAAAATGAAAATTGAGAAGGCACGATGCAGAAGACCTTGCTTGTGAGCTTCTAATTTTTCCATGGTACCTTTCGGTTGATCAAGTTCGTCTACAAGCACAACGAATTCCATCTTATAATTTTTTGAATTTTGATTTTGTATTTTCAGAAACCCCACTTGCAACTATAAATTTAATGACTGTAGACCAGAAGTTATCGTTTTTATTCGCGTAACCGTTTGTGAGTGCATAGTAAATTAAATCAGCATCTTCTTCCAAGTTACTGGAGTAACCTAGCATTCTTGGTGCTTTTTCTTGAACACTGAAACGCAGGAACCGCAATTCAGGGTTATAACTATCACGAGCAATGCTTTTTTCAATGATGGACTTTCCTGAATTGAAAAATTGAAGTTTATCAGAAACGTTTGATACCACTTCAGCGTACATAGCCGCTGCAACTCCCGAATAGGCTATTTGTGTGTTGGTTTTATTCTGAAGATTTACGCAGTAGTTGTAAAAATCTTTTTTAGCTGATTCTGTTTGTGCAGCAAAAAACATTTTACGCAACACTTCATCTTGAGAAAAGATGGGGCTAGCGATGGAGGTTAGAACGAGAAATAATACAAATGACCTCATAAGAGATTTAAATTGTGTTGGACAAAGCTCTTAGCTAATAGTATCAGCTTTTTTTGGTTTGGAACTCGAACACGCTCTTTCATTATTCTCGAGCTGGGCAGCGATTGAATTTTATAGAAAAGATTGATGTAATATTTATAGGCAATTAATACCCCAAATCTCGCTTCTTTCGGAAGTTGTAAAATGCCTTGATAGGCCATTGCAAAGTCTTCGCCTATTTCACCTTCAATGGTTTTCTTATCGGTCTCTGAGAAATCTGTGAGGTTGATATTCGGGAAATAGGTTCTTCCTAATCCATTGAAATCTGCTTGTAGATCGCGTAAAAAATTTATTTTTTGGAAAGCGGCACCTAACCTCATTGCATATGGTTTAAGGCGGTTGTATTCACTTTCGTTTCCTTTCACGAAGACATGCAAGCACATGAGTCCTACAACTTCTGCAGAACCAAGTATGTATGTTTCAAATTTCTCTCTGTCATAGATTTCTTCAGGATTTAAATCCATTTCCATGCTTTTCAAGAATGTGTCTACCAATTCCCATTCAATACCATATTTATGATACGTCTGTTGAAAGGAATTGAGAATGGGATTCAATGAAATTTTTTCTTCAATGGCATTGATCGTGTCTTTTCGGAAACGAGCCATAAGTGCTTCTTTATCAAAGTCATGAAATGTGTCAACAATTTCGTCAGCAAAACGGACAAACCCATAGATGGCATAGATGGGATCTCTCAGTTCTTTGTGTAGCGTTTTTATACCCAAGCTAAAACTGGTGCTGTAAGCATGAGTTGTAGCTCGGCTGCACGTGTATGATACTTCGTCGAACAATGGTTTTCCTGTCATGATCTTTTACTGAAATAAGTTTGATGTATTGTATTTGCTGCAAGTTTTCCACTGATAATACTTGGTGGAACACCTGGTCCTGGAACAGTGAGTTGGCCAGCAAAAAATAAATTTGCTAATTTTTTTGAACGAAGTTTTGGCTTCAGGAAGGCTGTTTGCATGAGGGTGTTCGCTAATCCGTATGCATTTCCTTTGAACGAATTGTACTCAGAAATAAATTCTTCATGAGCAAAACTTCTTTTGTAAATGATGTGGTCTTGAATAGCAACACCAGTTCGTTTTTCTAATCGTTCAATGAGCATTTTCAAATATTCCTCACGAAGGTTTTCATCACTGGTCATATCGGGAGCCACCGGAACAAGTAAGAAAATATTCTCTTTCCCTTCAGGAGCAACACGTTTGTCTGTTTTGGATGGGACACAGGCATAGAAGAGCGGCTTACTTGGCCACTGAGGATTGTCGTAAATTTCCTCAGCATGCTTATCAAATGAGTGATCGAAAAAAAGATTGTGGTGGAGTAATCCAGGAATCTCTTTGTCAATTGCCAAATAGAAAAGCAGAGATGAGGGTGACATGGTTCTCGATTCCCAATAACTTTGGCTGTATGATTGGTCCTCAAGATTGAGCAATTTCGATTCAATGTGGTGATAATCTCCCGCGGCAATTACAGCGTCGAAGTTTATGTTTTCATTACCCACCTGAATTCCTGTAACCTTTCCCTCTTGGGTAATAATTTTTTTTACATCTGAGTTGTAATGAAATTGTGCACCTTGTTTGACAGCAACTTTCTCCATGGCCAACGGTATTTCAACCATTCCGCCTTTGGGATACCACGTTCCTAGTTCTATATCTGCGTAATTCATGAGGCTATACAACGCAGGTGTTTTGTTTGGTTTTGCTCCGAGAAAAAGTACGGGAAATTCAAGTAATTGAATGATCTCGGGATGCTTGAAGAATTTACGAATGTGTTTTGAAATTGGCGTAAAAAGATGCAGTTGAAAAAGTGCTTTGACTATTTTGAATTGAAAAAATTCGAAGATGGAATGCGAAGGTTTGTGCACAAATTCGCCCATACCTGTTTCATATTTTATTTCAGCTTCTCTCAAGAATTGCTTCAAGTTGTTTGCTGCTCCAGGTTCTATCTCTTCTAATTTCTGTCCCAGCAAATTTGTGTTGGCTGGAACATCAAACTCATGTGAGTTAAAGAAAACACGATAAGAAGGGTCTAGTCTTTCAAGTTCATAGTAATCGGCACGTTTCTCGCCATACTCAGCGAAAAATTCCTCAAAAACTTCAGGCATCCAATACCAACTAGGCCCCATATCGAAGAGAAACCCGTTGTGATTGAATGCACGACATCTTCCACCCGGAGTGCTGTGCTTTTCAAAGACATGCGTTTCATATCCGAGCTGCGCGCATTTTGCAGCGGCAGATAGGCCCGCAAAACCGGCTCCAATGATGGCTATTCGCTTGGTCATAAAGTTTAAAACAAACGTAAGGCTTGAAAGTTCAATGATCTAAATTTGGGTTACTTCACCCGCAGCTTCTGACCTACTTTGAGAACTGAACTTGACTTTAATCCATTCAGTTTGCATAGCTTATCTACCGTTGTTCCGTTTTTCCTTGCGATTGAACCAAGTGTATCTCCCTTTTTAACGGTATATGTCTTCTTTGTGGTTGTTTTATTTGAATCAGTTTTGGGTTCTTCACTTGGTTTTGGGGCTACCCGAGCCACAAGTGGTTGGTCTAATTTTTTCTGATTCAGAGTAAATAAAGGTGATTTCAGGGCACGTTTAGTGGGAATAACTAAATAGTTCGGGTCAAAGGCTTGTCCGAGGTACCTTACTTCCCAATGCAAATGGGAGCCGTATGACCTGCCCGTATTGCCTCCTAGGCCAAGTAATTCACCAGCTTGAACATATTGCCCGGATAAAACTTTTCTCTCATTGAGGTGTCCGTACAAAGTTTCAAGTCCATTCGGATGCCGAACAACTACTACATTTCCATAAGAGTCGCTCCATTGACTTATTCGAACCAAACCTTCAAAAGCACTCACTACAGGATCGCCAGTTTCTAGATCCAAATCCAAACCCGAATGCATTCTTCCCCATCGTGGTCCAAACGGAGATGTTTGTCTCCCCATTTCAGTCGGAAAAACAAAGTCGCAATCCTCATTCACCAAATGAAAAAGAATGCTGTCATTTGGAAATGTAATGGTTCTTTTCTTGTGCCAAATGTTTTGATTGTCCCATGATAAATACTGGGCATGGGCAGGAAGTTTTTTGAGCGAATCTGATCGAGTTAATAATTTGAGGTCTAGGAAATAAGGATGGAGGTTAATGGTTATTGCAGGCTCTGTCTGAGTGTCATTCTTTTTTCTTTTGAACGGACCATCGTAGTTTTTCCAACTCGCTGTGTCACACATTAATTCATACCAAGAGTCAACTTGCCCGAAGGCTGGAATCGAAAACAATAAGATTCCAAGAGCAATAAGAAGTCTCTGACACATCAACATTTTGCAAAAGTAAGCATTAAAATTATTTTATTTTTACAAAGAACAAAGCACCTTTGTAAGATGAATCAATTAGACGTTTTAATCATTTGCGCCCACCCTGATGACGCTGAAATTAGTGTAGGAGGCTGTATTTTGAAATGGGTCAAAGCTGGCAAAAGGGTAGGGATTGTTGATTTAACAATGGGTGAGCGTGGAAGCCGTGGCAGCGGGGAATTGCGCCTTGTTGAAGCAGACGAAGCTTCAAAACGAATGGGTATCGCCATTCGAGAAAATTTAAGAATGCCCGATTGTTTTTTTGAAGCCAATGAAGAAAATAAATTGAAAGTGATTGAGGTAATTCGAAAGCATCAGCCAAAAGTTGTATTAACCAACGCACTTTCAGATAGGCATCCCGATCATGCCAGAGCAGCTTCACTGGTTGCCGACGCATGTTTTTATGCGGGGCTTCCAAAAATTGAAACAAATTATCCGGCTTGGAGACCGCAAGCGTTTTACCACTTCAATCAAGATTATTACAATCAGCCCGATTTTGTTATTGATATTGCCGAATTCATGGATGAGAAAATTGAAATTCTTCACGCTTATAAAAGTCAATTTTATGATCCATCAAGCACAGAGCCCGAAACGCCAATTTCTGGAAACGATTTCTTTGAGTTTATTCGTGCAAGAGCCAGGGATTTCGGAAGACCAGCAGGTTATCAGTTTGCCGAAGGCTTTATTTTGGCGAGACCTGCAGGGGTTCAAAATCTTTTCGGTTTAGATTAGATTTCCACTTCAGAAAATAATAAACGTGTAGAGCGCATTGGGTTGTAAATCCGAAAGATATGGCTATGAAAGCGCCATTCAATTCGAAGTGCTGAATAAGATACAATGCAGATAGTAAACCGGAAGTAAAGCCCGCCAAAGCACAATGAAAATTATATTTTAACAAACCTATTCCAGAGAAAAAGTGTGAAATAGGGGTAGTTATGGAATGAACCAAAATGGCAGGAGACATGAGCAATAAACTCAATTGAATTTCCGAGGTTGTTTGTTTAAAATAAGGCTCTAAAAACTGCTTTGGGAATAGGTATGCAATTACAATGAGCACGAGCGTTCCTATGAAACTTAGTTTTATGTATTTTTTGAAAATGTTAAGTTGAACGACCTTGTCATTGCTCTGTGCTACCAACGAGGTGAGAACAGAGGACAAACTTTTTCCAACTGTCCAAATGGCTTCTGCCAAGTATAGAAAAATAGCGAAAATGCCTGAAAACAAATAGCCTTGGTGAAGCAAAGATTCAAGGAGATAGATGTAGATGCGTTGATTTCCTAAATGTGATAGGTTTGCTAATTGATTGTATCCGCCAAATTTCAAAAGATCTTCAATAAGTGTATTGAAACTTTTGTTAGAATTTAATTCTTGTTTTTTCTTTCTATTCAGATGCTGAATGCACGCAAACAATAAAGTGAATGTGAGAGAAAATGTAAGTCCTAAGCAAAATGAGAGTATGGAAGCATGGAGAAAGGAATAGAAAAAAAGAACACCAACAGGTGTTAAGAAAGATTGAGTGAACAACATCCACTGATATGCCATGATTCGCGCCTTGGCGAGGTGTATCATCTGAAAATACACAACCAAACTCTGAAGAAAACCAAGGAGAGCGATAAATGGTATTTCGGGAATTTTAAGAACATATCCGCAGAGAAGAATGAGGGCTGAAGAAAGCATTGCCCAAACAAATGCAGGTTTATGAAATTGCTGTGTTGAATATTTTTTCGAAAGGTAAATCAATGCCCCACCTCCAACAAATTGACTAGTGGTTGAAATGACTAATATTCCAAAATTGACAATAGCTATTGCGCCCTGTCCCTCAACAGCCACAAAATGGATGTTAATAATAACGAGAGCCAATCCAGAAAAAAGTGCTAGAACTCGGTTGAATATGGAGAATACATCTGTTTTATTTAGCATCTATTTTTAAAATTGAATGATAAATAGTATTGAACTGATGCCCAATCGCCTCATTGGAAAATGTTTTCGAGGCATATTCAGAAATGGTTTTTTTCTTTTCAAGTTGATCGTACTTCTGCCCAATGGCTTGAACAAAAGCGTTCAAAAGCGCGTCTTCGTCTTTTTTCTTGATTAAAAAATGACCGTGATCTAAAGGTAGAAATTCTCTGCACCCACCTACATCAGTTGTTATTACAGTAAGACCACAGCACATGGCTTCTATCATGACCAAAGGTAAGTTTTCAAAATTGCTAAACAATACAAAACAGTTGCTCTGCATCATTTGATGAGCTACTTGTTCTTTGCTCAAAGTGCCGAAAAAGGAGATGCTTGAGGGTGGAATTTCTAAACTGCGAGCAACAGATTTCCAATGATCAATGGGACCATCGCCTCCAATATTTAGATGAATATTGTTGAATTGACTTGTTACTTTTTTCCATGTTCGAAGTATACCAGAAATATTTTTGTGATCATCTCCGAGGTGGGATATGTGAAGGAATTGATACTCGTTTGGTGATTCTGAAATCGGTTTGAAAATAGATGTGTTTACCACGTTGGGTACGACGGTTATTTTCGCTTTGAAGCCAATGCGTAGCATGGCCTGTCCCATGTGATGGGTTACAGGAAGCAGCCTAGCAGTTCGGTTTGCGATAAAGCGCATGTATAATTTTTGAAAGAAATTCAATGGTTCTCTTTCATCTGCATGATAACCTGTCCAATGATCTGTGATGCAAAATGGAATTTTTAATTTTTTACTCGCATAGAGGGCCTCCCACCCGTCGGGCCAAATGACGTTGAAATGAATGATGTTTGGATTGAAGTGTATGTTTTTGAGGTGGGCTAATCCTTTTTTTAATGCTTTGAATCGATTGGAAAAAAGAATCCCGTTTTTATTGTAATATACCCTTACAACTCGCACATTGTTCACTATCTCTTCTTCTAAGAAAAGATTTTTTTCATGAGGGAGTTTTGCTATATAAATGACCGTTACCTCGCAGAATCTAGATACAGCTTCAGCATGATACTGCACGAAATTACCTAGTGTAGGATGTGCCTTACTTGGAAACCAACTGCTCATGAAAAGGACGCGAAGTTTCATTTCATGGGCAAGTTAATTCAAAAAAATCACGAAGTCTTGTTTGATTGCTTTTTCTGTTCTTATCTTTGCGCCCTCATAGACGGTGGCTTTAGCTCAGTTGGTTAGAGCATCAGATTGTGGTTCTGAGGGCCGTGGGTTCGAATCCCATAAGCCACCCATAAAAAAAGAGGGTCGAATTTCGACCCTCTTTTTATTTAATCATTTAGTGAATTCCTCTAGAGGCCAAGTAGCGCTCTGCATCCAGTGCAGCCATGCAACCCGTGCCAGCAGCAGTTATGGCTTGTCTGTATGTTTTATCGGCAGCATCGCCCGCAACAAATACACCCTCAACATTTGTTTTAGATGATCCGGGTACATTCAAAATATATCCGGTTTCGTCTAGTTCAATGAACGGTTTGAAGACATCTGTATTCGGTTTGTGACCGATGGCCACGAAAAACCCGGTGATAGGAACAGTTCGGTCTTCACCAGTAACGCTGTTACGAAAAATTGCGCCCTCTACGCCATTTTGTCCAAGAATGTCAACGGTAGTGGAGTTCCAAAGCACTTCAATGTTTTCAGTTGAAGTTACCCGATGCTGCATTGCTTTAGACGCTCTCATTTTATCGCTTCGAACAATCATGTACACTTTCTTACAAAGTTTGGCTAAATATGTTGCTTCTTCCGCAGCAGTATCACCTGCGCCTACAATTGCAACTTCTTGATTGCGGTAAAAGAATCCATCACAAACAGCACAAGCACTCACTCCTCCGCCCATATTGCGGAGTCTAATTTCATTCTCTAGACCGAGCCATTTGGCAGATGCTCCTGTAGCTATGATAACACTATCAGCGCTAATGGTGTGCTTGCCGTTATCAATTTCAATGTAGTGTTTCGAACCTGAAAAATCAACTTTAGTTACCCATCCGTTTCGAATATCTGTTCCAAATCTTTTGGCTTGATTTTCCAAATCGGCCATCATTTCTGGTCCTTTGATACCTTGCGGATAACCAGGGAAATTATCCACTTCTGTTGTATCCATAAGTTGACCCCCAGGTTGCTGACCTTGATAAATAACGGGCTTAAGGTCGGCTCTAGCTGCATAAATTGCTGCAGTGTATCCGGCAGGACCACTGCCAATGATAAGGCATTTGATGTTTTCGTTCGCTTCCATAATTCATTGTAATTAGTGGGCAAATATAAGTTTATTCGATTGAACGAATTGGAATCTATGTCACAAGTTAAATTGAGAGGAAAGAAAAGCTGTCCAAAGTGAATCTTCGGGAACTGGCGCAACGAACCGTACAATCTTATTTTTTGTCGGATGCGGAAATTCTATCTCTCTTGCGTGCAAATGGATTCCACCATTCGGATTCGTTCTTTTGGAACCATATTTCACATCGCCTTTAATAGGACAACCAATAGAAGATAGAGTGACTCGAATTTGGTGATGTCTTCCTGTTTTCGGTTTGACTTCAAGAAATGAATAGTGTTCACCCTTTCCAATGAGTTGATATGATAATTCACTTTCTTTAGCGTTGCCCCTCGGTTGATTGCTTGCGAAGCTTTTATTCAATGCTTCGTCTTTCCATAGAAAATTGCGCACAACATCTGCATTCTTCGGTGGAGCACCGGAAACTACGGCCCAGTATGTTTTTTGAACATCGCGAGATTTGAAAAGAGCGGTGAGTCTTGAAAGCGCTTTGCTTGTTTTTGCGAATACAACAATTCCTGATACCGGACGGTCAATTCGATGCACGGTTCCACAAAAAACTTCACCCGGTTTATTGTATTTTTTTTTCAAATAAGACTTGATAATATCACTTAAAACGGGGTCACCTGTGCGATCGGCCTGCACAATATCTGAACTTCGTTTGTGTACCACAATCAGATGGTTGTCCTCGAACAAAACCCTCAAATTTTCTACAGTTGTTTGCTCTGTAGGTTTGGCCGCACTGAAATTATTTTTTTGCTTAATACTGTTCTTTCTCATTTGGGAAATCAACATTTCTTACATCCGAGACATATTGGTGCAAAGCAGTAGTCATTTGTTCACCCAAATTTGCGTATTTTCTTAGAAATCGGGGTGTGAAACCTTCTGTAATGCCTAACATATCATGAAGAACAAGCACTTGTCCATCAACTTGGTTTCCGGCGCCAATTCCAATCACAGGAACCTGAACAGACTCAGCTACACGTTTTGCAAGTTTCGCAGGAATTTTCTCAAGCACAATGGCGAAACAACCCGTTTCCGCAAGCAATTTAGCGTCATGAATTAAGCGTTCTGCTTCTTCTTCCTCTTTCGCTCGAACTTGGTAAGTTCCGAATTTATAAATGCTTTGCGGAGTTAATCCCAAATGCCCCATTACAGGAATACCTGCTGTTAAGATGCGCTTAATACTCTCTATGATTTCTGCGCCACCTTCCAATTTTACAGCATGACCGCCGGTCTCTTTCATAATGCGTATTGCAGAGTTCAAGGCCTCTTTGGAATTTCCTTGATAAGAACCAAAAGGCATGTCAACTACCACAAGAGATCTATTGCATGCACGCACAACACTGCTGGCATGATAAATCATTTGATCTAGTGTAATGGGTAAAGTTGTTTCATGACCTGCCATCACATTTGAAGCAGAGTCTCCAACTAAAATAACATCGACTCCTGCCTTGTCTACAATACCTGCCATGGTAAAATCATAGGCAGTTAACATGGCAATTTTCTCTCCTTTGTTTTTCATTTCTTGGAGAGTGTGGGTTGTTACTCTTCGAACGTCTTTATTGACAGACATGTGGACTAGTTAGATTTAATAAATTTTTGTGAATGAAGGCGTGCACCGTTTTCCAGAATTTCAACCAGATAAACACCTTCGGCTAAATCCTCGACTGAAACAGAAACTAGAGATGATGAAATCGAATTCAACTTATGTATCACGCGGCCTTGTGAATCTGAAATTTTGATTTGAAGTTGTTTGGATTGAATCAAAGGATGCGAAATGTAAATGATATCATTTGTTGGATTCGGATACAGACTAAACTCAGTATCATTTTCTTCAATACCAACCGTGCTCACGAAAAATGCTTTGAATAAAGCGTTGTCATTCGTTATTAAATCTTCCCAAATTGAATCATTCACATCTGTAATCAATGCTGAATTTTCCCAATGAGAAAAAGCGTATCCGGAATTGGCAATGGCTTCAATTTTTACGGGTACACCATCGAAATAGACTCCTTGCCATGGATACTCATCAGGAGTAATGGTGCTGATTTTTATTTTTCCAGCGCCAATAGGGAAAACGTCTAATTCTACAGTGACCTGCTGAGGAAGTGAAAATCCATTCTGTATGTGGTTTCTGACTTGTCCTGTTCTACATAAAAGTTGCTCTTGGAATGTCAAGTGGTTGTTATAGAAATTATCCATTTGTCCGGGAATATTCCAAGGATCTCCCCATCGCTGATATTCATTTTGCATTTCAACCAGAGTTTGATTGAAGAAATGATTTTCAACGGCTATGATCCGCTCGTCGCGATAATTCGTATTCATCAAATCAGCGAAGCGGTTAATGAAGTAGTTCTTGTATTTGGTGTTTTGAATACTCTTTTTCCACACGTTGATGTACGGAGTGTCTGAACCAAACATGTGACCAATGTGGTCAGAATTGCAATCTGTCCAACCGTTGGGTTGAAGGGCCAATTCTAGATCAATGGTTGCGAATCTCCAACGACCATTGGTGGCGTCACTCCGGTAGATTTTGATGTTATTCCATGGCCAGTCAACATTGCCCATCCATGACTCTGAAATAATGTAATCGGTGTAATAGGTCAAATCGAAAAACTGGTCTGCTTGATCCCAAAAGTTAATGTTGCTTTGATCTAAGGCGTTAAAGGCATTGTAGGAATTCCAAAAATTATCTACATCTCCGTCAATGGCTCGTAAAACACCTCCGTTCCAATAACTCAGAGATAGAATTTCTGTAGTTGAATTGGTTGCATCATCGAGAGTCTTGAACATTTCTTTGTTGTATTTCTCTCGCAATTCGTATAGTCCAAAATACTGGCCGTTGATGTAGACAGTAACGGGTCGCCACGCTGAGAAATACGTATTGCTTCCATTACACATCAGATGCACCTGACAGGCATCTTTATATGGAAGTACAAGATACTGGTTGCTTCCGTTACGTAAATAGAAATCACTGTATTTATTCCTCGTAGGTCTATTGGGAATGATCGGATAAATAATGGGTTGTTCCCCTAAAACACTATTCGCCATTTCAAGTCTGAATGAGTGTTGCGGATGTGATCGACTTCCACCTGCACCGCCATCTACCATCATACCTGAGTTGGTTGAAAAAAGTAAAGGGTGTCCCGGAATTGAATCGAAGTAATCCACATGTGCGTCTCGCAACCAATCTTGATCCCAATGATCAAAGATTCCAGTTTCACCATATAGATTATTGTTCGCTGTGGAAACTGAAATAATTGGAGTTTGATGACTTACGTTAAATAAGTAAGATGCTGTTGTTGGGCCGCTTGGAATCATGTTCGGTAGATACACTCGAGCCCTTAAAATTCTTGATTGGTAGATGGGAATGGGTTGACCGGTGTATATGGGCGAAGTTTGATTTGGAGTGCTTCCGTCTAGTGTGTAGCGGATTGTTCCCGTTGGGTTATTAGGGTCGTAAATAGATACATTTTGCATACTATTGTACACACCACTTGGAAGGTCAAACAAAGGAGCTGCAGCATAACCATTCGCCACATTTGCATTGGTATTGGAAGGTGTTGGAATAGAGAAAAGAGAGATGACTTCCGAAGCATCTGGATACGATCCTAAACTGATATCTAATGCTTGGCAATCGACATGGAGACTGTCGCTAACTGCACCTGTATTGTCAATTAAATATACGGTTTCACCGTTTCCACCAATTTTGAAATTGGTGTGAAATTGGCTTCCATCTGAATCAAGAAAAACATCGGTCATTTGCGTTTCACTGGTATGATTCATTTTTATTTCAACATAAGTGTAGAGCACAGGGTCTGTAGCGGCCACACTGAAAGACAAAGAGTTGATTGGTCCAGCGGTTAAGCCCGCAGCAATAAGCTCTTCCGATCTGATTAGCATTTGGTTTCTGGCGCTCCAGTACCAATTCCCATAGGGTGCTGGGTAATCTGTAGGTGAATTTTGTAAAGTGCCGGTTCCAATTGTGGTATTATTCAATCGAATATTTGGTCTCCAAGTCGATGTTCCTCCATTGTTCGCACTGCACGCCGCTTCGCTGTAATCGACATACGAAAATGTTGTTGCAGTATAGGGTTGGTTGGTTTGATTGAACTGGGAATTAACAATATATCCGGTATTACTGTATGAGCATGTATTAACTACAATATTTGAAACACCGTCCCATATAAATGGAGTGGTAAAGTTGTGTTGATTCCATCCTGTTGTGGGCGTAAAGTTGTTGTTGGTGACAACAGTGGTAAATGGAGCAGTTTGAAACCTATTTTTTTCACTACAAAAAACAACTAGGTACTCTCCTGGATTGAGAGTGTAATGTGGGAAAGTCCACATGGACGGTTGGTTCAGGTCATCTGTTAGGTTGAAATTGTAAAGATCTACGGCAGTACTTCCTGAATTGAACAATTCAATCCAATCTTCAAATTCACCATCCTCATCTGCAATGGTTGTATAATTCTTGTTGCTACCTTCGTTGATTACAATTTGTGAAGTTGCGCTCAGAGTAAGCATTAAAGAAAGGAAAAGGAAAATTCTATTCATGGTGGTTTAATTTGCTTCTTGGTTGCAATTTACATCAATTGTCATATTCAGAGACACGAATCCCTTCAAGTTCTTAGAATTCAGTAATTCAGTTTCAATCGTTGATAATTTGATTTTCATTTTGAAATGTGAATCGAGTTTCAGTTTTTCTTCGATAAAAAAATTAAGGTATGTCAGCATTTGAGATTGTTGGTGGTAATCAATTGAAGGGAACGGTAGTTCCTCAAGGTGCCAAAAATGAAGCTTTGCAAATTATTTCAGCGGTTCTTTTGACCAAAGAGAAAATGATTATTCGGAATATTCCTGAGATCATTGATGTTTTGAAACTCATTGATTTATTATCAGACATTGGGGTGAAGGTGGAAAAATTGGGTAAGGGAGAATTTAGTTTTGAAGCGAATGATATCAATCTGGATTATCTCACAACTGAAGATTACAAGAAAAAGGCCGCCGCATTGAGGGGGAGCATTATGTTAGTTGGACCCATGTTGGCACGTTTTGGAGTGGGGTATATTCCGAAACCAGGTGGTGACAAAATTGGACGAAGAAGGCTTGATACCCATTTCATCGGCTTTCAAAATTTAGGCGCAACATTTAATTATGATGCCAACGCTCATTTTTACAGCGTTTCAGCAAAGAGATTGAAAGGTGCATACATGCTGTTAGATGAGGCTTCGGTTACCGGTACAGCGAATATTGTTATGGCCGCAGCATTGGCTGAGGGAACCACTACTATTTATAATGCTGCTTGCGAGCCATATTTACAGCAATTGTGCAAGATGATAAACCGAATGGGAGGGAAGATCAGTGGTATTGGATCTAATTTATTGATTATTGAAGGAGTTGAACAACTCAATGGTACGGAGCACCGGTGTTTACCCGATATGATTGAAATTGGATCTTTCATTGGCATGGCAGCTATGACTCAAGGAGACATTACCATTAAAAATGTGAGTTATCCCGATTTGGGGGTAATTCCAGAAGTCTTCCGTAGAATGGGTATTCAGGTTAATCTGGTGAATGGTGATGACTTGCATATACCTGCACAAGATCATTATGAGATTGACACCTTTATAGACGGGTCCATACTTACAATAGCAGATGCTCCTTGGCCGGGATTTACACCTGATTTAATCTCCATTGCACTAGTTACGGCTACCCAAGCTCGAGGGTCGGTTCTGATTCATCAAAAAATGTTTGAGAGTCGTTTGTTTTTTGTAGATAAACTCATAGATATGGGTGCTCAAATAATTCTTTGTGATCCGCATCGTGCAACGGTTATTGGGTTAGATCGAAAATCGACCTTGAAGGGTGTAACCATGTCCTCTCCCGATATTCGAGCCGGAGTTTCACTTTTAATCGCAGCTCTCAGTGCAAAAGGGAAGTCAGTTATTCAGAACATTGATCAGATTGATCGCGGATATCAAGATATTGAATCAAGACTTCAAGCCCTTGGGGCAGATATTCGTAGGGTGTAGATTTGGCAAGGTGTTTGGCTTGTTCGAAAAAAAAGTAATACATTCGGAATATGAAGAAAGCAATCCTCCTCTTTAGTGCGTTACTCGTACTTATTTTTTCTCAATCCTTTAATTGGAAAAATTCCAACGAAAACAAACCAAGTCAAGTTCGCATAGGCTTGAATGTGGGTGATCAAGCGCCAGAAATTGCAATGGCGGGTGTTGACGGAAAAACAATGAAATTGTCATCCTTGCGTGGAAAAATGGTATTAATTGATTTTTGGGCTTCATGGTGCGGACCATGCAGAAGAGAGAATCCAGTGGTTGTAGCTGCCTATGAGAAGTATTCAAAAGCTGAATTTAAATCTGGAAAAGGCTTTGAGATTTTCAGCGTAAGTTTTGATCAAGATAAAAAAGCTTGGTTGAAAGCAATAGCCGATGATAAGCTCACTTGGAAATACCACGTTTCTGATTTGAAGGGATGGAAATGTGCGGCTGGAGTGCTGTACAACATTGAAAGTATTCCCCAAAACGTGTTAATAGATGAAAAGGGAATTATTGTAGCCAAGAATTTGAGAGGAAGTGCCTTGTCTATGGAGTTAGATAAATATGTAGCTCGATTCAAATAATGCTCAAATGCATGATATCTTTACGCCCCGAAAGGGGCTTTTTTTTGTGGCTGACATCCTGTCAAGAAATTGAAAAAGGTCTATTCCTTGCGAGAGTGAAAAAAAAAGGTACATATGAATGAAGAAAATAAAGATTTAAATGAGGAAATGGTGAATGAGTCTATTCATCCAGAATCTCAGTCAGATCAGAGTGAAGACGCTGCTGCAACCGCGCAGAGTGAGTCAGAGGAAGTCGTGTTGTTAACAGAAAAGTACAAGCGATTGTATGCTGATTTTGAGAACTTTCGCCGTCAAAGTGCCAAGGCAAAGACAGAACTTTTGTCAGTAGCAAGCAAGGATGTGCTCGTAAAATTGTTACCTGTACTTGATGATTTTGAACGTGCTATGAAAGCCAATGAGAATGTTGAGGATCCAACTACTTTGAAACAGGGATTCGAATTGATTTATTCCATATTGAAAAGAAACTTGGAGTCAGAGGGATTGAAAGCTTTTGAAAGTACCGGTGAACCATTTGACACGGAATTCCATGATGCCGTTACAAAGTTTCCTGCTCCGGATGAATCGTTAAAAAACAAAGTGATTGACACGTTGGAAAAGGGGTATACCCTGAATGACAGGGTAATTCGCTTTGCCAAAGTAGTTGTAGGAGAATAAAAGATATGGCGAAAAGAGATTATTACGAAATATTGGGATTGGACAGAAATGCTTCAGAGTCTGATATCAAAAAGGCTTATCGAAAACTGGCTATTCAGTTCCATCCAGATAAGAATCCAGGTGACAACGCTGCAGAGGAAAAATTTAAGGAAGCGGCTGAGGCTTATGAAGTGTTGAGTGATGCTCAGAAAAGATCTCGGTATGATCAATTCGGCCATGCTGGTATGGGAGGAAACGGCGGCGGCGGCGGATTCGGTGGAATGAACATGGATGATATATTCTCGCAGTTTGGGGATATTTTCGGTGGTGGATTTAGTGGTTTTGGAGGTGGGGGATCAAGAGGACAAAGAAGAACGAAGGGTACGAATCTGCGCATTCGTGTAAAGCTCAATTTAGAGGAAATAGTAAACGGAGTTACCAAGAAAATCAAGGTGTTTAAGATGGTGAACGCGGAAGGTGTTCAATTCGATTCTTGTACAACTTGTGGTGGAACAGGTCAAATTCGAAAAGTTCAGAATACCATACTTGGTGCTATGCAAACGGCCACTACTTGCCATACTTGCGGTGGTGCAGGAAAGAAAGTGAAGGAAAAGCCCAAAGATGCAGATGAATTTGGACAAGTAAGAAAAGAGGAGCTGGTTGAAATTAAGATCCCAGCGGGGGTTGGTGAAGGAATGACATTGAACGTTTCTGGAAAAGGAAATGCGGGTCCTTTCGGAGGAGTTCCAGGAGATTTGTTGGTTCAAATTGAAGAGGAAGAGCATCCTGTCCTCAAGCGCGATGGTGTTAATCTGTATTATGATTTATACCTCAACTTCATTGATGCTACATTGGGCGCATCTGTTGATGTGCCTCTTGTTACAGGAAAAGCCCAAATCAAAATAGACCCAGGTACACAATCTGGAAAAATTTTACGATTAAGAGGGAAAGGTGTTCCTGATGTGAACGGCTACGGTACAGGAGATTTACTTGTTAACCTCAATGTTTGGACACCACAAAGAGTATCTAAGGAGGAGCGAGAGGTATTGGAAAAGCTAAGGGATTCAGAGAATTTCATCCCGAAGCCATCTGGAAAAGACAAGTCGTTTTTTCAACGAGTAAAAGAGATGTTTCAATAATGACTGAGGAAGAAAGAATAGAATTTCCTAGATACTTTCTTCGAATAGCATACGATGGGACCAATTATCATGGTTGGCAGAGGCAACCGAATGCTCATTCTGTTCAGGCGGAAATTGAATCGGCCTTGTGCAAAGTTTTGCGATTAGCCAAAGTGGTCACAATTGGTTGTGGGAGAACAGACACAGGCGTGCATGCTTCCGATTTTTATTTGCATTTTGTTCCTGAAAGGAATGATATCCAAACTTCAGAAACCTTATTTCGTTTACAACAAGTAGTAGCAAAAGATATTTCAATCAAAGAATTAATTCAGGTAAATCACAGAGCTCATGCACGTTTTGATGCTTTTGAGAGAAGTTACGAGTATCGGTTAATTCAAAGGCGGGATCCATTTTTACGTCATCATACACTTTTCTTCCCCCATGCTTTGAACTTTGAGGTAATGAACACTGCAGCATCTCAATTGATAGGGCGACATGATTTTGCAAGTTTTTGTAAGTCTGGGGGAGGTCAAACTACCACCATATGTGAGGTGCGTAGGGCGGAATGGGTGAACGAAAATG
>Ga0315905_10002784_pt1 | contig 18273 bp, 17 predicted proteins | sample LakEriMetagenome_5_FD_203522 | JGI IMG/M metagenome (GOLD analysis project Ga0315905, IMG submission 203522) | Freshwater fungal communities from buoy surface, Lake Erie, Ohio, United States - Buoy 4 MA121 | ecosystem: Environmental > Aquatic > Freshwater > Lake | place: USA: Lake Erie, Ohio... | reverse complement strand
ATAACCAAGAGGATCACCGCTGTCCTTGGTGAGTACGTGGCCATCGGTCCCTGTGTTTGGGATGTCGTCGCCACCGCCGCCACCGCCACCGCTCATTTGGTCGCTCGTTTATGCCTGCGCAGTAGCGCGCAAACATCACAGCCACAGGAGGCATTCTCAACGCCCTGCGCGAGCTTCACGAGCTCTAGCGCGCCTGCGAATTTTTCCTCGTCGTCGCTGTCGTCTTTTGCAGGACCCAACAGGCCTGCGATCTTCTGGTAGCGCTGCGACTCAATGGTCAATCGCCGCGCTTTTTTCATGCGCGTCAGCTTCGACTTAAAGCACTCAAACACTATTCACCTCCGTACCATCGCGAACTAACACACTCGGGAAGATTGGTTGTGTTCACGGCTTGCGCCAGGGTTGCGCAGTCGACAGTGTCAAGCGGCGGTAGATCGTCAGCAAACTGCATCAGCGCCGGGTTGACGTGCTCAAGACACGCGACGCACGCAGGCTCGTCTGACAGCACTCCGCAGGATACGGCCAGACCGCATGCCGTGACGGTGTTTGGCTGCTCGATCGTTGCTGACCCGCAAGCGGAGAGCATTAGCAGCATGACGCGAATCACTGCGCGCCTACGTTGACCCATGTGGGAGTTGTCGCCGTGCACACACGGAGCACGCCGCCAGTGAACATGAATAGATCGCCAACAGCGCAGCTCGTCGGGTTGGTGTCGAGAACATTAAGACGCAGATGACCAGCAGTAGGGCTGGTTGCGTCACCGGTAAGAATAAGAGATATTCCAGTTCCTGTTGTCGATATAGAAGCGCCGGCTCCGTTAGTTGTCGTCACCTCGATTCCGCGTGTGCTTGCCGTTGTACCGGTGAATGAACCAACAACGCCGCTTCCTGCCTGAGTTGCCGTAATCGCGTTTGCATTGCTGGACCCACCAGCGACGACCAGACCAGCACCTGCGCCCTGTCCGTTTGCGGTTAGCGCTATCCCGCTCGTGCTCGTGAGCGTGAGCCTGTCACCAGTGACCAAGCCAGACAGCACAGTCGCGGCGCCGCTTCCGCCACCAGACGCAAGCACTAGGCCGCCGCCGGTCAGAGTGATTGCGATCAGAGCAGCATAAAGGGCGCGCAGCGTTTCTCTGATGAACATCATCGCTCGGCCGTGTATTCTACGACAAACGTTCCGCTTGCTGGGGTGCCGTCGACGTAGGCTTTCCAGACGCACGGCGGGATTCGCGTCTTGTTGCTGCCGTAGTCGTATGCCTTGAATCCACCGGCCGGGATCGATGTGAAATACACCGCTGTTCCTGCCGTGGTGGTGCCTTGTCCGTTGATGGTGATCGGCAGACGAACCACATTGATCACCGTGTTTGACGTGTTCGTGAACCAAAGCTGGACTGCTGGCTTGCTCTGGAAGCCGACAGTCACGCAGGTGGCCAGGGTGGTTGTATTCACCGCGGTGCCAGCTACGGTTAGGCACAACGGCGCAACCGATTGAAGATCGCTCATACTTCAGCGTTCGCTGAGGGCGTCAACCTTCGTCGAATTGCGCGTGCCGACCTTCATCTTACCGGCTCCTCCAGCGCGATAACCGGATCGCGTGCTCGGCTCTTCTGCTTCTGCCTTTCCCGTGCTCATCGAGAGAATGAACGCGCCAGTCATCGACGGAACGGCCCCAGGGAACAGCACGCCTAGGCGCAGCTCTTTCTCGTACGGAAGCGACGCGTTTGGCTTCGTTAGCTGCTCGCGCACCTGCTCCAGCATCTTCTCGTACAGCGACGGGTAGAGAGCCTGGATCGCCTTCGTCTGAGCGCGAGTAGCGGTGCCGTGCTGCAGGTCCTGCAGGATGCTGAGCGGCTTGCGAGCCACCCGCACGACGTCGCGGAACTCGTTGATCTGGTACTCGTTCGGCCGCCACGTGGGCGCAAGGATCGACGTAGGCCGCCCAGGGTTCTTCGGCATCACTTCGCCTAGGTAGCTGTAGATCTGAAGCTGCTTCGAGATGATCGCATCAGACGTCTGCGGCGCGTGGTCGACGATTGCACCGAGGCGCGCGCCTTGCTCTTCGGCGAACGACTCCGGGTCAGCCATCACGCGAGCAATCTGGCCAGACGTGTCGGCGAACCATTGCGCGTCATTGCCCTGGCGCACGTCTGGCGTGAGTGCATCCGATGCCGCGAGCGCACCGGCAAGTTGCGGACGACTGGAAACAGCGCCGCCAATTGCCGCAGCGTCGACGCCCTTGAGAAAGCCAGAGACGCTCCTGGCGATATTCTTTTCGGCCGCTTCTGTCGACTTCTGCAGCCAGCCAATCGATGCCATGCGCTCGCCCAGTTCAGCTCGCATTAAAAGACCAGCGTCCGTTTGCAGTGCTCTGTTTGCGAGTCCCAGCCCGCCGCCGACGACGGCGCCGACCGGCCCAAACGCAGCCCCGCCCATGCTCGAGCCGGTGGCAGTAGCGAGAAGATCTCGCCAGCGCAGGCCGCCGACATTCACGTTAGATTCTGCCCTCGCGACCTGCCAGTCTAACTGCGGCATTACGTCGGCAATCGCGCCGAATGTCCTGTTGACGCGACGCCACTTCTCGGCCGCCTCCTTGCCAACGACTCCCTGCCCTGCGAGCTCGACCATGCCGGCATCAATCTTTTTGGAGACGATGCCCCTAATCGTTTTCACGAGCTCGACGTCCTGATCTGAAAATCGCTTGAAATTCTCGCCGCCGACCCTCTTATCTAGGCCCATGCGTAGATCATGAAGCGCAGTCAGTGATCCGTTAGAAGCATCGACAGCCGCGGATATGTCGTTAGCCACTTCGTTGAATAACTCAGACTGGTGCTCTGTGATCTCTCGATTGGTGCGCCACTTGGCGATCTGCTTGCTGATGATCTCTGAGTCTTCCTTTGCCCACCCGGTCGCCGACGCCGCCTTTTCGACGTTCGCACCGAAAAGAAAATCGTCACCAGCAGAAGCCATGAGTTGTTCTGATATGTCATCAGGCAGACGAAGACGCTCGAGACCAGGTATTTGGCGCAGGTCGTCTAGGATGCTCTCGACCTTCGACCACTCACGCGATCCATCCATGAGTTTTTCAAAAGCCTCGCGCGCCCCGCTAACGCGCTTCGACCCCGTGAGGTTAAATCGTTCGTTGATATGATCGAGCAATCCGCCTTCGAATGCTTCTGGTTTTTTGCCATTACGAAAACCGCCAAGCCATTCCTCGTACTTGAGATCAGCCCTCCCGGTTTCCCACCCATCTACCCCGGAATCGTTGACTAGTTTCTTCCACGCGTCGCGCAGCGATGTCATCTTTGGCGCTTTGGGTATCGCCGACTTCTCGATCGCCTCGTTTGCTAATCGCTCGCCAGGAGCCATGCCGCGAGCCACTCGCACAGCGTCGTCTGCCTCGCTTGTTGCCTTGCCAATCGCCTCGCCAAAACTTTTTCGCATAGCAATAAGCCGCTGATACATGGCTTCTTGGCTTGGAACGCCGCCGCCGGCCGACTGGATGATCTTCCCCGTCGCTTCGTCGAAATCAACCGAGCCGCGCTTGTAAAACCCCTCGTCCCATAGGTGCTTTACGTTCTCGCGAAAGCCTTTGCCTTCGATGGTATCGCGAAACAGACTCGGCTTACTCATTGCGCCAGAATAGAGTTGCGCCGCGCGTTGCGGATCCAGAAACTTAGCCAGCGCCTTCCCGCTCTTGGTGGCCATCCACTGAGCAGGAGCGGAGTCGAGAGCTGCGGTTGCCGCACGCTGAGCGCCTCGAAGTGCGAGCGGGATGCCGATACCGAGCCCGCCGCCAAGGATCGCCGCCTCGCCTGTGTTCGCTAGCACGGCTTCCGCCGTTAGCTCCTTGTTCGCGAGCACGTTCTCGCTGATATTTTGCCCGGCCTGGAAGATCGCCGCTTCGGCCGCCGTCCGCACAGCTGGCGCGACGTATCGCCCGAGTTGCTCGCCGGTGATCTTCGCTGCGGCCTTGCCGAGCGCGTTGCCGACGCCACCCACCGCAGCCTGCGCAGCGCCCATACCGCGCGCCACCTTGCCCGCCGTGCCGAGCGCCTTGATGGCTCCGAGCCCCGGCGTGATGAACGAGGTCAGTTCACCGGCCAATGATGCGTTGGGGTTGATTTCCTTGAGCTTGCGGATGTCCTCGGTCGTGCCTTCGGGCAGTATGCCGGCATTCTCCGCACCGCGCGCCGCGAGGTCAGATAGACCGAGCGTCGAGCCGCGAGCAAAGCCGAGGCCAGCCGCAGCCATCTCGCCAATCGTGCCACCTAGACGCGCCTTGTCGTCGAGTTGCTGGCGAATCTCTGGCGTTACTCGCTGGTAACCGAGTGCCGACATCGTGCCAGCGTGACGACCCTGGACGAGCTTCACCTCTCCGTCCGGTCCGAGCATCTCCACTGGCTCGCTCGTCGCGATCGTGGGTGTGCCAACAACTTGCTGTGCGAAGATGTCGGCCGTTGCTGCCATTACTGCGCCCCCTCGAATCCCTGCACCGAGTATGCGTTGTTGAGCCTGTCCGCCATGTCAGACTCGACGCGCCCCATGAGCTCTAGTGTCTGCCCGGTGGTCTGTGTCCAGGACCGCGGATCGCCGATGACGCTCGACAGCTCGAGATCCTTACCCGTCGGTACGCCGAGCTCATCGAGCTTGATATACTTCTTACGGATCGAGTTGTTCAGAATCTCGACTTGCTGGCGCGTCTGCGGGTTCAGTGTAGGCGAACCCTTGATCAGTCCGCGCAGCACGTTCAGATCCGACCTCACGCCAGACGCGACCTTTTGCGCATCGCGGATCTTTGCCGCCTCGGGCTCGCTGCGAGCGAAAAACTTCACCTTAGAGCCGTCGCCTTGCGGCACGTCCACCTCTAACCCGCGCATCTTCACCTGATCGCCGATGCTCATCGGCTTCGGTTGCGCCGCAAGCATGGCCCTGGTGCGCGCATTCATCGCGGCCTGCTCTTCGGCAATGCGCAGCTTATTGCGCTCTTCGGTCAGGCCGAGCTTGATGCCGTCCGCGCGCTGAAGAACCTCGTTGTTGGTGTACTGCGACTTTATTTTGTCCACAGCCTCGGCGCTTTGGTCGAGCAGCGACGCCATTGCGGCCCGTGACGCTGCGGCCTTGTCCATTCCGAGCTGGCGGAAGTGTGCGACGCGGTTGTCTTTGAGCCGCACGCCCTCCTTGGCTTCGTCTAGGTCGCGCTCCCACTTACGCACGCGCATGTCTGCCGCTTTGGACACGATCGCAGCCGCTGTGTTCTGTCCGCCCGTCATGGCTGCGCCGAACGCGCCGAGCCCCTGTGCAATTGCCGCAAGGATCGACTGCCCGACGCTCACGTCCGCATGCGGATCCTTGTTGCGCGCCATGTTGAACTCGCGCACCGCGCTATCACTGGCGTCTGCGGCTTTCTTCGAGTCGGCTGCAATCTGCTGCGCTTCTGCGGCGTCCTGCTCGCGCTTCTTTTGGAGCTGAAAGCGCGAATCCTCGTTCGCTAGTGCGATTTGGTCGTTCTTCTCGCGCTCAATGTTGAGCTGCGTGTCTACTAGTTCGAGCTTCTTGTTGTAGATGTCGTCTCGCTCTTTGAGCAGCGGCGAGAGACCACCCGCGGCGGGCTTCACAGCACCTGGCGCCTGCGCAGGCATCGCCATCGGAGGCTGTGCAGGCATCGGCTCGGCTTGCGGCGCTGCGACAGGCTGCGGAGTTGGCGCAGGCATCGCTAGCGGCACCTCCTGTGCAGCCAGAACAGGCGGCACGCCTTCGGCAGGCGGAAGCTCAGGACGAAGCGCAGGCACTTGCGCCGCTGCACCACCGAAAGAGCCCTGCATCACCTGCGCTCGATTGGCGGCGCGCCGTGCCGCTTCTTCCTCGGGCGTTTCTGTCGTCACCTCGCCCTTCGGACCAAACGCGCTAGGCGGCGCATCGTCTCGAAAGACTTTCAGCATTCTGTCCATTTCAGCCATTACGCGCCACCGTCCTTTTTCTTTGGTTCGTTCTTGGCTTGCTTACCTGGCCCGACGAGGTCGTCATAAAAGCGCGTGTATGAGTCGTCAGCGTGCGCCTTCGCCTCGTTGAACATCTCGGCGCGCTTCTCTGGCGGTGCATCGCGGAATTGCGCGCCGCGAGCGTCGATCTGTTCTGTCGTCTCTTCGGGCACGCGCTCTTTGGGCGTGTTCTTGCCGCCGCGCCACATTTTGTAGCGCGCGATCTGCGATGCCTCGTCGGGAGTAAGCCCGCCGCGCCGCATCAAATCGACATAGTGCGGCTTGTACTTGTGGCCGACGCCTACACCGCCAGCGCTCTTGAACGACTTCACGCCATCCAAGATCTCGATCGCGCGCTCGGCGGACTTGTGCTTCTTTTCGTCCCACGAATCAAATTCGGGATAAGACTGCGGCGGCCCCACGAAGTCGTCAGGCATGTTATTTCTCCAGCTGTCGGAGGCGCTTGTTGATGTTCGCGAGCGCCGCCAGTGACGTGCTCGTCGCCTTGCCGAGGTCGAGCATCTTCACGCCGTCCGTGTGCGTGAACACCATGTCGCTGTTCTTCTCGGCGTCCTGCGCCATGATCCCCGTTCGCCGGCCCTCGCCGTGCTTGGCGGGATCTTTGTAGTCCCAATCTTTCGCGGCCACGCTGTCTAGGAATCGCTCGATCGACTTGTCGCCGTCACCGATGTTCTTCTTTGCGCGCTTGTCTGACGGCAGAGCGGCGGCAGCTGTTCCGATTGCAGACATGACAGCACCGGCCGTTTGCCCTGCGGCCTGGCTGCTCTGCATCGCGACTCCTTTGTCTGCCGCAGCTTGGCGTGCGAGCAGCTCCGCGTTGAATTGTGCTTGTTGGATCTCTGCTTGCCGTTGCGCCTGGTCTAGCGAAAGGCCGGCCGCTGTATATTGTTGGATTAGCGTATCTTTTTGCTTCTGCTGCTCGATCTGCGCCTGCATGTTGGCTAGGTTCGTCTGCTGCGCCATGCCAGCGTTCGTTGATGCTGCGCCGAGATCTTGCCCGCGCGCACCAGCGAGCACGTTGCCGAGCTGCGCCTGTGCGGCCTGTTGCTCGTTGGCTTTGAGCATCGCCGATTGAGCCGCGGCGTCTTGTCCCATGCTCGCCTGCTGCAACTGCGCCTGCTTCATTGCTGCGGCTTGGTTGCCCTTTCCGGAGCGAGCAAGAGCGAGCGCGTTTGACATATTCTGAGACGTCGCTAGCGAAAGCTGACCCTGAGCCGCAGATGGTCCGTTACCCGCTGCTGCATTGCCGAGAATGCCAACTAGGCCGGTTTGTCCGGCGCGGAATTGGTCGGCCTGCGACTGATCAAGCGTAGCGGCTTGCGCTTGCACGTCAGGACGCGTACCGGCTTGAGCGATGCGCTGATCTATCAATGCCTTGTTTGCTGCGGTGGTGGTGTCAGCGCTTTTCCCGGCTGTGTAGTGCTTGACCACCTCCTTTCCTCCAAAAATTCCGCCGATTCCTCCAGCATTTGAAACCGCATCGCCAACTTCGACACCACCGCGCGATGCTTGTTCGTTGGTGATTGCATTGGCCTGACCGAAGGTGGCGTCATTTTTCGCCATGAGCTCGTCAGCACTCAGAAGCCCGCTCTGACCCTTGGCCAGTCTGTCGTTCTGAGCCTTGGCGATTCCCTCTAGCGCGGCCCCGTGAGCGTTATACGATTCGTTGTTCTTCCCGGAGATCTCAAAGTTGGCTCCGGATGGTGTTTGGCTCTTTTGGACATTGAGACCCTGTCTGCCAGGGTTCGCCGCGGCGTCCTGTTGCTCTTTTCGTCTGGCTGCCATTTCCGGAGTTTCGTTTTGCGTGGGCATATTTTAAACCTTTTTCCCTGCGCGGAGTTGAGCGCCGCCGCGTTTGATGCCGGCCACAAAGCTAAGCCCGGCAAGGTTGAAACTCTCGCCAGTTGGCGACGTGTCCGAAATCTCGATCTGAATGGCCTCACACTTCGTTCGTTGTGGGCTTACTGCAAACTGGTATCCGCTCGATCCAAGCACCGCGTTCGCGCTCGAGATGGTGTGCGTCTCGGTGAACGAGCTTTCGTAGTCGAACGCCAAGCGGACCCGCATTGTGTGTGTGCTGGCGAGCTCGCCAAGGAGCATGATCCGATAGATGCGCTGTATTCCCTGAATGCCGGAGAAATTGATCCAGCCCGTTTTCATCAGCAACGAGTAGCCAGTCGCATAGTCGACGTATCCAGCTTCGACGTATATTCCGCTTGATGCTGACTCGACCTTGGCGATGGCGTAACGGCTATCGTTGAGAGAAAGCACCCCGTAGATGTTGCAATTCTCATTAAGAGACCACTGACTAAATTCGGTGTTGTAGACGAGCTCGCGATCGCCGATCGACATAGCGAAGTGCGCTTCGTTCCTTGCAGGCACGAAACACGAATCACGGACATAGCCTCCCTCGAACGATTCGACTGAAACGCCTATGTTGGTCGCAGTCATTGACGGATCTAGCTGCCAAATATTGGCAGTTGGGCCGGTTCGATCGGTTCCACCGATGAGAAGCACCGATCCAGCGCGAACAACGCCGCGGTGGTTGTACGCGCCGAACTTGACTGGGAGCGTTACGAACTCGCTCAGCGTGTCGGCTGACCCTTGCAGGTCTGGTCCGTCGCCGGTGGCTGCGAATGACTCGGACTCCTTGAACGCGACAAGCTTGCCGTCTAGCCTCGCTAGCGCGGTGATATCGCCGCCTCCGCTTGGAACCTGGCGCGAAACGTCTGGGTAGAACGACACGCCATAGCCAGGCGTAACAGGCGAAGACACTTCGACGCGCAGCGGATCGTTTCCACTCACGCACCAAACGCGATCCGACTCGGCCACCAGCTTCGATGGGCCGTCAGGCTGCGAGTAGTCTGATTCTCCAGTGTCGGTGTAGACCACGGCATTGCTCGTGTCGGTCGAGTAAAAAATCATGGTCTCGTAATCGTCGCCAAGCGAAAAGCTTTGGCTTGTCCTGTAGGCGTAGTGTTGTCGCCCGTTCGCCGAGGACACGTACAGCGTGATCTTGGCTGCGACCCAACTAGTGGTCGTCTGGAGCCTGTACGTTGATATGTAGAATGTTGCAGACCCGAGCCCGCCACCACCCGAAATAGTGAACGACACCGGCACGCTAACCGGCGACTCGATGATGTCACCCGTACCGCTAACGCGCTCGTAAACTGCGATTGCAGAATAGGTGCCGTCGGCCAGGTATCCGCCAGCGCCAGTTGTGACGTCGATAATGCTCGGAGCACACAGAAAGCCGTTCTCGCGCACGACCACGCCGTCGAACGACTGCAGATAGCCGCCACCGATCAGCAGTTGGTTGGCGCACTCTACGTAGTCATAACCACTATCAACAGCAGATGCGGAGTATGACAGCAAGACGCCGGCTGCCTCGTAGACCGCTATTTTAGGGTAACCGTCTGCCGCCCATCCAAAAGCTGGGCTTCTCTCTAGAATCTGCCCGGCCATGTAGAAATCAGTAGACGACCCAAAAAGGTTCGGAAGAAGCTCTTTGAGAAAACCAGTAGAAGGGAGCACTGAAAAATACGAATATGGCTGCCTGTTTGCGGTTCCGTAGTTGAGTCGAGATTTCGTTAGGATGCCGAACGAATGCACTTCTTGCAACACGAATGCCCGTTGTTCGTCTGCGTTTATGCCTGACGTGGAAACTGGCATTCCGAGTAGGCCGACGAAAAACGTCCGATAATTAGAGCCGGTCAGGTAGCTGTAGATTTTGCTTCCTAGCCAGATCCCGTACTGGATGAGCGCCCCGCTGGCGACCCCCAGAGAACTAACAAGCACGTACTCTAACTCTGGAAAGATGGCGGTATTCCCGCCGATCGTTTGTACGTCCGTGCCGTTAATCGCCAGGTCGACAGATCCAGACGCGCGCGCGTACGCCGTCAAGAATAGGACGTCCTCGCCGCTAGTCGTGCTCTTGACGGCTGTAGTGCCCAGCGTGTTCGCTAGCGCCGCGCTGTACGTCCTGGTTGATACGGCAGCAGCAACGGACCAAAACACACGGGCGTCGCTGTACGCAGACACCGTCAGAGCTCCAAGCGTTCCGCCCGTTGCGAATGTCGTCGAAGAACTGGCCCACGTTGAGACAGTCACGGCCCACAGCTTGATCGTTGTCGCTGCTGTCTGGTGAGAGACGACAAATATCGTCGAGCTATCGTCCATCTTCAGCGCCACATCCCAGTGCGGAGCGTTGGCGGTAGACGTAGAAACGCCGGTGAGCGTCGCCCTCAGAGTCGCCGCGGACGGAGTCGCTGTGTAGATCTTAATCTCGCCAGCGCTGCGGTGGTATGTCGCGAAAACAATCGTGCCGCTGGTGTAGGTTGCAGTGGACGATCCGAATCCGCTCACAACACGGAATCCGTCGCAGGTGATAGCCGTCTGCAGCGTGACATTTACGCCGTCAATGAGCCACTGCGCCCGCAGTCCGTTGGGCGTGCGCGAAAGGTACCCGACCGCGTCGCCAGCAAATGCGGCGTCGACGTTCCATCTGTCACCATCCGAATCGATGCCAAGGCCAACGCCGCCACAAACAACATCAGACCGCGCTGACGGGATTGCTAGGTGGCCGAATGATCGACTTGCGTTGCCGAGCGATGTCGAACCGTCGCGCCCGTAGAGCTCGGTCGTGGTGGTTGATACCGCGCTATACATTGTGCCGTTCAGCGCAAAAAGCTTTTGCCTTGTTCCGTCTGACGACTCGACAGATGAGAGCCCGTATCTTTTGCTGATTCGCCCAGTTTTTTCAAAGCGAGCGTTCTCGAGCTCCACCATGCGGCCAGGAACTACCAGCTTCGAGTCTGTTTTGGTGTCGAGGCCCTGTAGCTGTACGTCGATGACCTGTTTTTCTAGAGCCATTATCCACCCACGCAAAGTAAGGTGACGGTGTTGGTTGCGGTGAGCGGAGGTGCGACGTAGCGCACGATCCCTTGTGGTGGGTTCGGTGCTCCACCTAGGACATTCAGCGCAGCAACAGCGGTTTGATTTTGATACAGGTACAGTTCTACATAGTCGCCAGATGCAACGGTGATGTCTCCGGTTCCTGACGTGCCAGCATAAACTCCACCAGGCGTTAGGTCGTATCCGAGATAATTCGCGGTGACCCCGTTTTTTAGCCAGTATGTCTCGCGATGACCACCAGCCGCAGTGTCATAAAGTATGATGTCGGTAGAAAGCTGCACGCGACCTGGCTGCGAGAACGTTAGCCTGGTATTGGCCCCAGACGACCACGATATCGCGGTTCCTTCCTGGTACTTCACTGCTGACCACTGCATTGCCGTTCGAGCATTGTGCGCCACGGACATGTTGGCGGTTTTTTCGACGACAACGTGCCCGCTAGGGGCGGCGTAACGCGCAGTGACGCCAATCGTTGCGTCATCTACTATTCGCCAGTCCAGAGCAGAGACAGCATAGCGCTCGCCATCGTCAACCGCCTCGCTCTTAAGTGCGTAGACTCCGATCGGCTTGAATCCAACAGAAAACGTTTCTTCCTCGCCGTGCACTAGATCTTTGGTGATGATCGAGCAGTCGACGTTGTCCTTGAACATCAATCCATTGCGGAGCAGCGCTTGCAGTTCGTCAAGCACAGGCTGAATCGCACCACCCATTACAGGCCAGTGCCGCAGTTTCACCGCGTCACCACCCAGGGATAGGTAAACGACTCTTGCACGTCCTGAACGTAGGCAGGCTCTCCGGCGTCTCGATTAGGAGCGCTTGCCACGATGCGCGCCTCCTCCGCTTGGATGTCCGCGGATAGCGCCGTCACGTCCTCTTCTAGCTTGTCCTTGATGGCGTAGGCAGCGCGAAGCACCACGAGCTGCGAGTAGCCGTTGACGTCGTCGTAGCTGTCAGTCGTCGAGCTCATGGCCACCGTCTGCGGGATCCACACGATTTCCATTCGAGTGGCAGCCCGCGGAATCGGTAGCAATGAGAGATTGTCGCCGGTGATTTTGTACCGGTAGACGTCGCCAGGTTGCAGCGTGACGCTGTTTGCCCGCAGTGCGTTGCGCTCCTTCCACGAGTACGGCTTGCAGTCTTCGAATCCGTTCGAGCCCGTGGCTGAGAGCTGAAGCAATTTGTAGAACGTCCCGCTGGTGAGGGTCGAGAGCGAGTGGTTCTCGGCCCCCACCGTAGCGGTAAACGTCACTGAGGTAGCGCGGTAGTCCTCCCCGTAGCAGCGCGTAAGCAGATCGTCGACGTAGCGCTTTGCGTTGTTGATGTACGTGTAGATCTCACTCGTCGTGATCGTCGACGCGTACACTTGATCCGCGCGCTCTCGCACACGATCATCGAGCTGCTGCAGGGTGACCACCGCCATTATTCGTAATCCTCGCTACACGATGAGACGGCGACTTTCAGCGCATCAAACGCCGCGGACTTGTCGCCCTTCATTGCGAGCTTGACGGCCTCGGAAAACGCATCGGCTCCGCTCGAGCTTTCGCCCTCGTCGAAGTCTTCGGCCTCGCCCCTCGCTTCTCCGCCGCCTTTGCCCTTTGCCATGATCAGCATGGCGAGCTTTTTTGGATCGTCTTCCATTACGCGCTCCGTGACCGCGTGCCGGCTGCCGCGGCAATCAGCAGGCAGTTGATGCGCACGGTGGTGGATGCCGCCGGGTCGATCAGCGTGGTGGTGCCCTGTGTCATCACGCGCACGCCGAAGGTGCCGCTAGCTGGCGTTCCATACGCCTCGACCTGGATCCCGGGGACAGCTCCGCCGCCCTTCGCCCCGATGACCTGGCGATCGACGAGCACCGCCGACGTGCTCGGGAAGCCAGCAGGAAGCGTGACGGTCCAAAGGCCAGTGTCGCTGCGAGCGATCGTGCACTGCAAGCCTTGCGGCAAGAGTGCGGCGCTAACGCCGTTGAGCTGCCAGCTTACAGGGATGAGCACAGACTCGATCCCCATGGTGGTTACGTTTTCTAGTCGTCTGTTTTTCAGAGATGCCATATCAGTTTTCTCCTTTGGTCAGACTATTAGAGCGCCACGGTGCAAAGCTGTTGACCGGGTTTCTCGATCACGAGGTTCGTGATCGACATCCAGTCGATGATCCACGCGTCGAGCGTGGCGTGGCTGCGGACCGTGGTTGCGTCGCCTTGTTTGCGGACACCAATTGGCTCGCCGAGCGAGACGACCTTGTGGCCAGACATGTCGCAGATGAACCCTGTGCCTTGCGGGCAGGCTGGGTCGCTGTAGACCGTGATGTCGCCCGAGCTCGAGGCGAAGATCACCGTCTTGAAGCCGAACTTGGCATTTCCGCCGGCATCGCGCATCACCTTGCCGCTCGCGACCTTCTGCAGAAGCAGAACGTCTTGCGGGTTCATGAAGATCGAGTCGGGCATGCCGCCGAGCGACACGAGCTGCGTGATTCCGTTCTGCAGTTGCTCGTCAATCGGGTTGCTCGATGGGTTCGCGACGTATTGTCCGCGCAGACGACGCTCATCGGTCGAGCGGGTCACGCCGCAGAATGCGACAGTGAGAGACGCAGTGGTTGCTGGCGACCAGCCGAGCAAGCCAGTGACAACGACCGGAGTGGTTGCGCCGTTCTGACAGTCGCCCGAGTTGCTGGCGAGGTAGTCAGAGCCGAGCACATCGGTGATTGCTGTGTTGAGAACGCTGGTGAATACGAGCGAGGCCGTGGTTCCGTTGTCCTGGATGCCTGCGATGGTCGCGCCGGTGTAGCCAGAGCCAACGGTGCGGATTGCGCCGCCGTCAGTCGTGGTGACCGATGCCATGACGATATCGCCAACCTCGAAGTTGAACGCGTCAGCGCGGTTGCTGAGCGCTTGCACAGTCGCGTTGGTTGCGCTGCCACCAAGCTGGCCGATGTTGCCAGAGCCCGAGCGGTAGAGCTTCAGCGCGAGCGACTTGCGCAGCGCTGCAATGCCGGCGTCTTGTGCTTGCTTGAACGCGCTAATGAACGCGCCCGGATCGCTCTCGGATTGGCGCCACAGCTTCGAGCTGATGGCGACGGTGCAGTAATCTTCCATGTACGGGACATGGAAGGCCACTGCTGGAGCGACGTGGGTGATGCTGTTTTGGGTGAAGGCGTACGATGCCGAGCGGCGAACGTTCGCACCGTTAAGCACTGGCTGGACGTAGTACTTACCGCCCGCTTTCTCTTTCTTTACCTTTTCCAGGTAAGGAAATTGCTTGAACAACATGCTTTCAAGCTTGCCGGGCGCGTACCATTCCTTCAGGACCTTATCAAAGAGCGTGCTATTCATCGTGGAAGACATTTAGGAAATCCTTTTCGGCTAAGCCGATTGTTGTTTAATGAGTCTGAGAGTCGTGTTTAGAAATTCGTTGTCGTCGTCTGCTGACGGCTCGGCTCTCGCCGCAGGAGATCGCACGTCACCGGCAAGCGTGGTGCTGTCGGCAGATTTACCGCTGCGGAACTTCTTCGACTCCGCGTACGGCTTCAGCTGCTCAAGCAATCCCTCTTCGACTCGGCGGCATGCAGTGTGAACGTCCAGCTCTTCACCAGGCGCGATAAGTTCCCCGGCTTCGTCAAACGTCGCCGTCTCCGCGTAGTGGGCAGCGATGAGATGGAAAACCACCTCGGAGCCCTTCGGGTGTTTGCCTAGAAGTTCGTAATCGTCCGGTTTCGCCTTGATGGCTTCAGACGCCTTTGTTTCGTATTCGCCTTGAATCTTCGCGCGCGTGGCCTGCGCTTGTTCCTTCTCGCGCTCGGCCTTTACCTGCTCGTCCTTCTGTAGGACGGCGTTCAGCTTCTCTTCGAGCTGCGCAATGCGCTTCTCGGCGGCAAGCGCGGCTGGTGATGGCTTATTCGGGTTCTCTTCGAGGTCGCGGATGTACTCCGTATTGACATCGTCGAGCGTCATGCCGAGCTTTTCGAGCGCGGCTAGGCGCTTCGTGCCAGAAAGCTGCATGATCTCATCGAGCTTCTGCGCCTTTTGGCGCAGCGATTCGACTTCGCGAGCTTGTTTCTCGGCATTGACGCGAGCGGCGGCCTTTTGGGCGCGGCGCTCCTTCTCTTTCGCGGCTAGTTCCTTCCAGTCGACCGGCTTTTTCTCTTCGGGCTTGTCTGCCTTCGGTGCTTCTGGCGGCTTCTCGGTGGCTTCTGCCTTCGGTTCCTCGGTGGTGACCTCTGCTGGCGTGTCGGACGCGGCAGGCGAGGGCGTCTCTGCAGGCGTAGAGGCCAGCATCGATTGCGTGAACTGTGCGAACTCTTCAGACTCGTCCATTTATGGTCCCATCGGTGGTGGCGCCATTTCGGGAGGCGCCTGTGGTGCTGCTTCTGGTGGCGGTTGCTGCTTCGCGAGCGCTTCGGCTTCGGCGGCGTCGATGAGTCCGACACACGCGTCTAGCCATTGGCGGAAGAGTGCGAGCTTCGACTCTTCGACTGCATCCACGCGCGCGCGGTTGTACGCGTCCTGCACGATCGCTTTGCCGAGCTTCAGGCTTTCTAGGCCGTCGTACGGCTCAGGGAGCACACAGCGGCCCTTGTCGAGCATCGTCTCAATGCACTGCTCATAATGGTCGCGAGCCGAGTTGCGCAGGTCGAAGACGCGCTGTAGATCAGGGAAGTCCATCAACGCGCGAGCCTCGTCAGCGTCGATAAGCTCGGCTGCCATCAGGTCTTTGACGTCATCGAATGCCGCGCCTGGCGTGCGAGCCAAGAACGCGGTGGCGAACATCTGGATCGAGTAGTCTTCCTCTGGCAGACGCACGTCAGCGTAACGCATGCGCTCGGCGCCGCGGCCGCTTCCGACTACCGTCGAATACTCGTCGTCAGCTTCGTATAGCTTCTCGGCGAGATCGATGTAGCGCGTGGCGAGATCGAGAAAGACGTTCTGGTAGCGCACCGAGACCGGCGCGAGTCGATCGGCTTGGATGTCGCTGAGCTCGCGCGCGTGCTTGCCGCTGTCTACGCCGGCTTCCTTGCGAGCAAACGCCGATTGAGCAGACAGACCGACGCGCTCGAAAGCCTTCTGGTAAAGGTTCTCGAACCACTGATAGACCTCGGGCGGCACAACCTGAGACGTCCAGATCTCCGGCTTGAACGGTGGCTGGTACTTGAGGATCGTACCCCATGCGTTCGTGATGTGATGCGGGTCGACGTTGCCGCCGTTCGCGAGAATCACGCGCGGGTTCGCGAGCAGGTGAAGCGACTTCGAGATGTTCTTGAACCAGCGCGTGATTTCGAGCTGGATGCCAAGCACCTGGTGAATCAGCCCTTGGCCGAAGAATCCGGTGGGCATCTCGGACCAGCGGAAGATCACCCACGGGAAGTACTCGCGTTCCCAATCCTCAGACTTGAGCGTGGTTCCTAACACAGTGATCACGCGGCGTCCGGGCTTGAGCTTGCCCTTGGCATCGCGCTCGCCGCTCGGCAGGCATACCGTGTCAAAGACTTCGACCAGATCCGACCACTGGTTGTGCGACGTGCCGATCGGGATCAGCGATTCGACTGCAACCTTTTGCGTCGGCGTCAGGTCCCACGACAGGAGCAGGCGCTTGCTCATCTCGCGAACGCGGGTCATCTCGCGCGGGCGTGCGTCGAAAGCTAGGTTATCATCGACCAGCATCTCAGACGCGAGCACGCGATCTAGGCAGATGCGGCCATTGCGAATGTACGGCTCGGCGCCAGCGGTTCCGAAGATCCCGGCGTCCTTCACCATCTGCGAGCCGATGCGGTAGGCCTCGGTGCGGTCAAACTCGCCATCGATGAACTTCTGCAGCTTCTTGCACTTGCGCTTCTTCGAGCTGTCAGCGCCTACGCCTTTGAAGTACGGGCGAGGGCGGGTTGCGCCTGCGATCTTCGCCTCGGCAGTGTCGACGACAGGCATGCACACGTTCACCGGAGTGCCGCCCTGGTTGAACAGCGGGCTAGCCGCGGTGGTCGCACGCGAGGGTAGGATCGCCACGTCTTGCTGGTCCGTGTACGCGCCGAGGAACACCTCAAACCACGCAAGGCGCGAGTCTCGGTAACGTGACTTCAGGTCCTGCAGGTAAGGCTGTAGCGTGACGTGCTCAGTGAGCCGCGCCGCTTTAGACCAGTGCTCCACTTAGCGGCCCTTGCCGAACGCCGCTTTCCCGAGCGCGCTATAGTGCCGCAGTTCCTCGGGCAGCGTCGACGACGGGAGATCTTTGCTTTGCTCGTCGGCCTCGACAGGAGCGAGCCCGCCGTAGACGATTGAAACGCCTTCTGCCGTGAGAGACTGCAGGCCGTGAGCGCGGCCAAATTCAATCAGCTCTTTGATTTCTTCGATAATGAGCGCCATCTGCAGAAACGGGCGCTGAGGGCGTCACCAGGGGTCTGTGCTTGCGTCCTCGCTCCACACGTCGTGCGGGTCTTTCGGCTGCGAGCGCTTTTCGTGTGCCTCGCGTATCTCTTGGCGCTCGAGCTCGAACCAGGCGTCGGTGCCGTACTCGGGCACGTCGGCCTTGATTTGCTCTACGTAGTGATAGGCGCGAAGGTAGGCGTAAAGGAACGCGTCGCACCTGTCGTTGGGCTGGCCCGGATTCTCAGCGAGGCCGATCTTCTTCGCGTGCCACTGGAGCGCGCGCATCTGGCCAATGACGTCGAACGAGCGCGGAATCAGAACGGACCCGCGTTTGAAGTCCGCGTTCAATTGCGCGATTGCTTTGGGCTTGTAGCCTGGCGCCTTCGGGGTCGCTTCGAGCGGGATGCCGTGACGGTTCTGCAGCTCGAGCACGGATTGCTTGGCGGCGCCGTCGACCATGGTAACGAGCGGCTTGTACCTGTCCTGTAGCACCTTCACGCGCTCGGCGACGCTGGTAATGTCGAGCTCGCCCTCGGCTTCTTCGTGGACGCAATAAAGCGTGCGCTCGTTCTCCTTCCAGCCGAGCACGCAGATCGCTGATTCGTCGGTAGCGCCTAAATCCACCGCCATCACGTGGAAATCACACGCCGGTGCTGCGTCGATCGCGTTGTCGTCGCCGAGCTTATACACGCGGCGAGAGAGATCCGCGACCCACTTACCAAGCCACTCGCGTTGGTAACTCGGGTCTGACTCGCTGTAGCCGAACTGGCGCCGAACCTTCGCCAGGTAGGCTTCCGGGTCCTTCCATGCTGGGTTGTCGCGCAAGGATAGGAAGTGACGCGAGAACTCAAGCTGCTTGTCGGTGTAGATTCGGTACAGGTAGCCCGCTGGCTCCATGCCTGGCGTCGAGCACACATAGAGCGTGCCGTTCTTGATGCCAAGGGCCGCCGTGCAGCACTCTTCGACGAGGTATTGCAGCACTTCGTCCGGGAAGTTGGCCGCTTCGTCGACTACG
>Ga0315905_10002783_pt1 | contig 18274 bp, 28 predicted proteins | sample LakEriMetagenome_5_FD_203522 | JGI IMG/M metagenome (GOLD analysis project Ga0315905, IMG submission 203522) | Freshwater fungal communities from buoy surface, Lake Erie, Ohio, United States - Buoy 4 MA121 | ecosystem: Environmental > Aquatic > Freshwater > Lake | place: USA: Lake Erie, Ohio... | reverse complement strand
TACGGAGCTTCTCCTAGGCCAAATTCTTGTAGAATAGCCTCGGATAGCTGTAAACCTTTTACTGTTAAATCCATTATATTAACCTTTGAATAGGTTAGTTAATGCACGTAAACGGTTAACTTCACTACCTTCGTTGATTGAAGTTTTAGTTTCGTTGCGATTCAACCGGGCTAGTTGTTCTTGCATACGTGTAAAATCACTTGATTCGTTAGTTGCAATTGGATCTTTCTTACCTGCTGGCGCTGGCATCATTGCTCCAAGCTTCTTAGCATCATCTGCACTTTTAGCACCTGATGGGTTTGGAACTACTACTAAATTCTCATCTGTAATTTTTTCTTTCTTCTTAGCGGCTTTTGCTTTTTCAGCAATATAGGCAGTAGTTTCTTTGATGCTATTCCACATAGCGGCAGCTTCTTTAACATCTTTCTTTTTTGACAAATCATTTTTGCCCTTGCCATCTGCCGCAAACGCTGGAACACTCTTGCCGTTGACTTTCTTCATTGGCATAGAAGTTTCGTAAACACCTTGACCGTATGTTTCATCAGTCTTTTCTTCTTTTTCTTTCTTTGGCTTAGCAGGAGCACCGTCTCTGTTGTCAAACTTCTCGCTGTCTTTCATGCCCCATGTCTTAGCACTCTTTGGACTTTGTTTTTGTGCTGGAGCCTTGGCTTCCTTCTCAGCGGCCGATTGTGACTTAGCATGGCTCTTAGTGCCTTTGCCTGATTTAGCATTTGTGGCAATATCATCGCCACCATCGGAGTATTCGCGTTCATCTTTGTGAACTACGCCCTTACGCTTGCCGTCAGCACCGAACGTTGCTGTAGCTGTACCGTGCTGAGTCTTTGTAGTTGTTTTTGTATCAGTTGAGTCTTCTCCAAATTCTTCATCATCTAGAATACCGTTGTGGTTAGCATCCATACGCTTGTGAGCGGCCTTGGTAGCTTTCATCATTGTATTGTATTTGGCAACTTTGCCTTTAACTGCATCCGGAATTGCTTTTGGCTCTTCATAAACCATACCAGAACCACCACACTCTGTACAAGGACGTTCACCACCACTTAGAACACCTTCAGCAACTTTCTTTTCAGTTTTCTTTTCGATCTGAGCTTGTTTAAGTGCTTTGATCTTAGCCTTAGCTTCCATCAACTTACGCACAGCTGGAGAATTTACACCTTCACTTAATAGACCATTTTTTCTTAAGTATTCAGCATATTCATTAACTGTCATTTCATAAGCTAGATAATGATATACTGAAGCTAGATTCTCAGCGGCCACAGCAATTTTCTTCTGTACCCAAGCTTCTAGTTGATCAGTATCTTGCAATCTAGAATCTAATTTTTCTGCATATGATGCAATCTTTGTTAGATCTTGCTTGGCCATTCCGCCTTCGCGATCTACTTCGCCAGAGTCTAATCCAATTGGTTGCTCGGTCGATTGTGACATATCTGTTGACATATCTGGTGTTGGTTGGTCTAATTCTAATGGCATGAGTATACTCCGTTTATCTTATTATATTTATCGTCTTTTGATGATAGCGGCTTTTTTACCCGCTGTGTTTTTAACTGTTTCCATAGGTGCACCGAACAAGCTAACTTCGTCTTGATCTAGCGCATTTACGCTTTTTACTGGTTTTTTACTGTGTGCTTGGTCAGGATTGACTACTGTAGCTATATTTGCACTACTTGTAGCACCTGCACTAGCTGATTCCGTTACCTCTTTACTATTGCCGAATGGGAATACTTCGGACCAGCTATCGCCTTGTTTTTGTACCCATTTTCCCGGTTTAAATTTACTCTTAATAATGCCATGCATTTTTAATGCTTGTTCAGGTGTATCTCTAAAACCTTCTGCTCTAGCTTCACGTTCTACGGTATTTGAAACCATGCGTTGTTTAACTCTGCCATCCTTGTAGATATACAGCAAATTAGATTCATCGCTCATGTCTCTTTCAGGTCGTCCAAAGCCGGTATCACGGAGATCATCGTAACTACGTCGCCCCTCCGCTACACCTTCCTTCTTGGCAGTCTTGGCCGCATCCTTCCACGCCTGTGCTGAGGGAGCTTTGGGACTACTAGCAGATCTACTGGTACCTGCTTTCTTGCGCTTGTTTACATAGTAGTAAAGACCTTTCTTCTCAGCCTCTGTTACATCTTGCTTGACGCTTTGATCTAATTCATTCATCTTCATATTATTTTCCTACAGGTTTCTCACCAGTCATATAGGGCAAACTAAACCATAATTTAAACCATTCAGGAGTACCAGGTTTAATATTATGTTTGCGCATTAGTTCACCTTTATTACTGCCGGTTACGCTAATGTTACTACCTTGATTTACTCGTAGCTCGTGCAATCTAGCATCTGCACCCAATCCAGCTAAATGTTGTATAGCTTTAATTTCATGTATAGGATCAGTAGGAGCAAGATAGCAGTCATCTTGACTGTCTTGATTTAAATGCTCAGTAGTGATCCTGTATTGTTTCATTTTAATGTGCTTCTCAACATCCAGCTGTGTTTCTTGTGTTGATCTTGACGATCAGCAAAGAAGTTACTTAGACCGTGATCACCGGCGTCTTCAGCCATGTCATACATTAGTTTAAATATTCCGGCCATCTTTTCACTATCAGCTAATAGTTCTTCAACCATTGCTCGCTCATCCGGTACTTGATTCTCGTCATCGATAGCTGATAACATGCTAAATCTACTATAGCTAGCCGGAGCATAAATTTCTAATGCTCTTAGTTCTTCTGCAAATTGATCAACAACTCCATACACTTCATCGTAAATGCGTTCGAATAGCAAATGCAATTGATAAAAACTTGCACCTTCTGTGTTCCAGTGGAAGTTTTGTGCTTTGAGAGCAAATGCATATTCACTAGCAAATGCTGATTTGATTGAGAGATGATATTTGTTATTTTCCATTATACACCATATTTATTTGGTTTTCGAGATGCTGTTGTACTTTTCTTATTGATCGAATCTAGTTCTTTACTCTGTCCCTTGCCGATAATAGTTGTACCTTTAACGCCTTGACGCTTCTCTGCTTTTGCAACTTTGTCAGCATCCTGTTGAGTATACATCCATACTGAAGGACTATCTGAGACAGGTCCGTCGCCGGTTACTGGATGCACATCTCCGCCAGCGATTGCGACTCCGAAACGGTACATATCATAATAAGTGTCCATGTTATCATATCTTTTGGCAAATATACCAGCTTCTTGTTCTACTTTGGACAAGTGCTGTGCTTCGACTAATTCTTTCTTTCTTTGTCGAATTAGCTGATTGGTTTCTTTAACTGATTTAGATTTTTTAACTTTTTCAGGATGCTGACCACATGCTTCTGCAACAGTTTCAAAATAACGTTTACCGCCGACAGTCAAACTAGGATCTGTTCCCGATAATTTATAAAATAATTTTTCGTTTCCTGCTCGGGCCGCATTGCGTAGATCAGTAGCACTAGTAACCCGAGGACTTTCTACATGAAGAATGTCTTTAAAATTATAATAACCGTGAGGACCCTTAACGCCGTTGTATTGTTTTAAAAGTTTACCACTCCATGCCCAGTCAGTTTGGTCAGTTACGTAATTGACATAATTACCTTCACCTATATCGGCATATATTTTAGATGCTAAGGTAACTACGCTAGTTTCACCTACAATATGCCCTTTAATTTTAGGATCGATAGCTTCCATCCATGCAGATTTAACATTAAATGGTAAAGGATCATTAGGCCCGATAGTTGTGGGATTGGTACCGATGTACCATTTATGCCCGACACCCGCCACTTCGTCCCATACGCCTGCATGTCCCTGATGTGCAGGATTGAATCTGCCAAAGCAAAATGCTGCCGCAACTTTAGAATTTTCTTCTTTTTCTTGAGCTTGTGCAACTGCCTTTGCGTTAACTCTCGGAACAGCTACAGCACCAGCATCTTTTTCAACTTCTTTGGAGGCGACTCTTCTAGCGGCTCTGTTTATTGCCGGGCCTGCTAGCGTTGCTAATGCGCCTGCTTCAAATAATTCTCTTAAGTTCATGATTCTTTTCTACCAGGTGCCCACGTTGTTGGAACAATCTTTATGTTACCATATTTATGCTTTTTGGGATCGGCGTATCTAACGTATCCTTCACCGTCAGTGTCCCATATTTCTGGTCGACCTTGACCTTTATATGCGGCGTATACTTGATCTTTCATGTTTCTAATATCTTTGATCAATTGTAGCATTGAATCAAATGCACCAGGATGGGCTTTGATCATTTCGATAATGTGTGCTTGCTTGTTTTTACTCACACCTTTCTTAAGCATCCACCCAGTAAATGTATCACCTGTTATGCTGTCAAATGCTTGTTCGTTCCTTGCATGTAATCCACTCATAGCATTAAAGAATGGATAGAATATTCCGTTTTTATCTGCATCTGGTAAACTGGCAATAAATGCATCTAGGTTGGCTCCAACTCCTGATACCTCATCAACCACTTGATTGATTATATCATCAACTTCTTTAGTGTCTTGACCACTGCCTGTGCTAGTGTATATAGGACCCTGCACAATCAACCCTGGAGTATTATCAAACATACTAAAGTCGTCAATAGGCTGTTGTTCTTTATCTCCAGCACCATATCTGTCAAACTTGGCATGACCTACGACCATGACTTTAGCTCGTGCAATACGATCTCCTAAATTACTGTTAGCAGGATCAGCATCTACATAATATCTCGTATTGCTGTTAGGATTAGGGGCAAACGTCCAAACACCTCTTGGATAACCTTCCATCTCGATCAATTCTTTATTCAATGCTGGATCAACGCCGAACAGACTGTCAGCATACACAAAGCCTACAAAGTCTTTGGGGGTAGCGGCATCAAATATGGGATATAGATTGCTAAAATTGAGAGCAAACTGTCGACGTTTTTTGATGTCTTCGGGAGTTGTTGCTTTGCCACTTTGGTTGGCAATGAAATCATACACTGCTTTTTTGCTATCGCCCTTAACTCCACGTGACCATTGATTATGTCCTGCTAGTATTAACGGGCCATTGGCAACTTCTCTACCCCAATATATCTGAGGATTGCCGTCCCATTTGCCTCTAACAGTAGTAGCACCTTCTTGTTCAGTAGCAATTTCTTTAAAATGATTTAGTGCTTCTATAGTACCTTTACTACCTTTGAAGAATACCAAATGCTCCGGGTGGTTAAACGGCCGTCCATATTTTTCCATGCTGTCGTCATCAGCTGGCTTGGCTTCACGAATAAAAAGCTCACGTAATCGCACTGTTAGTCCTTGTACTTTCCATCACCAATGTGTTGGATAACGTCTTCGTGCATTTTATCACAAATTTGTTTGGTAGTTTCTTCGTCTAATTCGTCGGGCAGTTCACGGATTGGGAACTTTTTAACATACATCTTGTAGCATTCTTTGATCGCTTGAGCAAAGATATCTGCTTTAGGTTTAACATGGCGTTTCATGCAGTCGACACAGTGCATGATAGCAGGGTGAGTATGACGACGATACGCATCGTCATCTTCGTTCATGAAATGAGCCACATCGTCTATTAGATCGTAGTTTAATTCACGGCCCTTCTCGCCCTGTTTAATAAAGTCGATGTCTTTGAAAAATTTACCTTCTAGTAGTTCTTGTATGCGCATTTTTGATCCGTAATTAAAAGACAGCAGAATACTCTGCGGTTAGAGTATTTATCGCTTAACGGACTTATGGATTAGACTTTATAATGCGATCTACCCTGTTTATAGCTTCACCTAAGTGCATTTTAGCCATGAGTAGGTTGTTATCGCCGGAAATATAGAAGTATGTACCGCCCCAACTGCTGGGCTTGTGTAGAGCTTTGATGCAACTCTTTGTTAATCTAAGTTTTTTATTGTTTTCTGCCCACAATACAAATGCACTGTGTTCTCGGGTAGTTTTGCCTAGCGTAATACGATAATCAAAGTCAAGTTTAGTTGTAATTATTGTATTTTCAGTTAAGGGATTGTTTGCAGGAGGAACGCTTACGTATTTGACTTTGTCTGCCGGAGCAAGTTTAATTAGCTGGTCAACATGTTTTTTTGTGTTTGTGTAAATTGATAAGAACGGTTGCTCTACTCTTAATGTATAGTTATCCATACCTTGGAAAGCTACTAGTAATTGTAAAGTCCAATCTAGTTCTTCTTTATTTTTAATTCCCGAATTATAATAAGTTCGAGGAGATAGATCTTGAAAGTTAATTTTAGCAAGGCGCTCTCTTATATGATTAAAGTCTTTATCTCTAAAACAAGAGGCGCCACCGCATATCAATACTAATTTGTATTGGTACTTGTTGTTAAACAGTCGATTAGTTATCTTGGTTAACATTTTCTTTGTTTTCTTCGACGGTTAGCAAAGGAACCTCAATTGCAGGTTTTCCTTTTGCTGACAATGCAATCTTGTTATCAACTACATTAACAATTAACCATCCACCACCTCGAAGTTCTCCGAACAACATCATCTTAGCAAGATCTTTCTTGATTTCCTTATCAATTACACGTTGCAGTGGACGAGCACCCATTTTGCTATCATAGCCATTGTCAACTAGCCAATTGATTGCTTCTTTATCAACTTTTATTTTAATACTCTTATCTTTAACTTGTGTACGCAATTCGTCTAGGAATTTCTCAACAACCTTAACAATCGTTTCACGATGTAATTTGTTAAATGTAATAACAGCATCTAAACGATTACGGAATTCAGGTGTAAAGAACTTTTTAAGATCTTTATCGCTATAATCCTTTTCTTGTGCGCCAAAGCCAATGGCATTCTTTTCTGCTTCGTTGGCACCAGCATTGGTAGTAAGAATAAGAATTAAATTACGGCAATCGGCTTGCTTTCCATTTGAACCTGTAATAAAACCATTATCCATCATTTGTAACAATATAGTTGAAACATCAGGATGTGACTTTTCAACTTCGTCAAACAACAGCACGGCATTTGGATTCTCTTGAACTTGCGTAATCAACAAGCCAGCATTTTCTTCAAAGCCAACATAACCCGGAGGGCTACCGATCAACTTACTGATACTGTGTTTTTCTTGATACTCTGACATGTCAAAGCGTAGCAACTTAACACCCAAGTGTTTAGCAAGTGACTTGGCAGTTTCTGTTTTGCCGGTACCTGTTGGACCCATGAACACAAATGAACCAATTGGTTTATTTTCGCTTTTAAGTCCAGCCTGGGCAACAATGATTTTATCTACAATTTCGATTACAGCTTGATCTTGTCCGAACACATCTGCTTGTACATTATCTTGCAATGCAGACATAGTGAAACTTTCAGTTTCCATGATCTTTTCTTCGGGCATTTGAACCATTTTAGCAAGTTCAAATTGCACCTCACGCTCGCCAATAATTCGTTCATCTGCAAGTTTTAAATTAAAACGTGAACAAGCTAAGTCGATTAGATCAATTGCTTTATCTGGAAGTTTTTTATCTGTTTGATATTTCACACTTAATTTAATAGCTGTTTGTAATGCATCAGTGCGAATCTTAACATTATGGAATCCTTCGTAGTATTTTTTAATACCTTTAAGAATCTGCATAGTAACTTCTTGAGTAGGTTCGTCAACTGTGATACGTTGGAATCGACGCATGAGCGCACGATCCTTTTCAAAGTGCTTGCGATATTCTTCCCATGTAGTACTGGCAATAACTTTAATATTACCTTTGCTCAGTGCAGGCTTCATCATATTAGCAAGGTCGTTAGCACTATTACCGGCACTACCTGCACCGCTAATCATATGTGCTTCATCGATGAACAAAACAGTTTTGCCTTTTTTAGTTAAGATTTTAAGAATCATTTTAAAACGTTCTTCAAAATCTCCACGATACTTGCTACCAGCAAGCATGGCACTAATATCTAAATTATAAACCGTATAGTCTTTTAAGAAGTCTGGAACAGCACCCTTAACAATATTAAATGCAAGACCCTCTGCAATGGCAGTTTTACCTACACCTGGATCGCCTACTAAGATAACGTTATTCTTACTACGACGACCCAGTGCTAGGGCAATATTTTCAAGTTCGTCTATACGTCCAATGACCGGATCTACCTTGCCTTTTTTAACTTGCTCGTTCAAGTTAGTAGTATATGCTTGTAAAACTTTACTACTTTGAGTACTTTGGTCTTGTTCTTCTTCAATTTCTTCGCCAGCTGAATTAATAAAACTAGCAAATTTGTCTTTGTCTATTTCTGCAAGAGCAACATAATAATACACCCAACTGCGTTTTTCTCCCAGCATTGCTAAGAATACATCAGTTGGTTCAATTTTTTGACGGCCGTTAAATAATACTTGTGTAAACGCACGATTGAGTACACGTTCCACTGATTGTGTTTTTTTAGGTTTAACTACAACGTCCGAAACTGTAATTTCACCGCATCTATTTTGTAGATAGTCAAGTAATTGATTTTTTAAATTCTCTGGCTTCGTACCAAACTCTTCAAGGCATGCGACAAATGATTCTTCCATGAGCATGGCGCATAGTAAGTGCTCGATAGTAAGATATTCGTGATGTAGTTTTTTAGCAGTATCGATAGCTTTTTCAAATACTGCTTGTAAATTGTCGCTTGGTTCAACCATTTAGTTTCCTTTGTTTTTTCCGTGCCATTTGTAATTTTAAATCACTCACGTATTCTGTAAATGTTACGCCGTCTAAATGATCCAGTTCGTGTTGGAAGCATCTAGCATCCAGGCCTTCAAGTTCTATTATACATGGTTTTCCTGTATTGTCAAGGTAACTGGCAGTAATTTTATTATGTCGCGCAACCTTAAGCCAGAGATTTGGAAAGCTCAAGCAACCTTCGTTGCCTTCTATCTTATCGTTATCGCCGAACATGATCCATGGATTAAAACATCCAAATTCACGTCCATCAGTTGTGCGCATGACAAATACTCTACGTAGTAAGCCGACTTGATTTCCAGCAAGTCCTATGCCATTGCTAGCTCGCATTAGATCCAACATCTCACGTTCTATAACAGCCGCATTAACATGAGTCTTGAAGTCCCAAGGTTCCGCTGGTTGTTTAAGAATTGGATCACCCTCTTTGTGCAATTTCATCATTAAGTTGTTTTAATCGTTCTACTATTACTGGATCAGTAACTGATGTGGATCTAATGTTAATAACAGATACAAATCTTCCTCTGTTACCTATATTCGGATTTGTAAATCCGTGTCCATTACTAGCATATTCTATTCCGGATTCTACCCCAGGCCGGATATCTAAATCCATAGTTTGACCAGTTAGTGTTCTAATAGTTTTTTTACATCCTATCATGGCTTCGATCGGTGTAACGTTTACAGTCATATAAACATCATCATCTTGTCTTCTATATATCGGATCGGGCTGAACTAAAATAGTAACATTTAAATTACCTCGAGCTACTCCTTGGAATGAATCATCGCCTAGTCCTGAGTATCTAATTGTATCACCGTGTCTTATACCTGCCGGCACATTAATAACAACATTTTGATTGCGGCCGCTAGGCAATTGATAGTTTGCTTCTAGTTGTTTTCCATGGAAGCTATCGACAAATGATACTGTACATTGGATGTTTAAGTCTCTGTTGCGTCGACCTTGTTGTCCTCGCATATGTCCAAATATATCACCAAATGGGTTTCCGCCTTGCCCGAATATATCTCCGAATGGATGTCCGCCACCGAATGGATTGCCAGTATTAAAGTGAAATTGTTGTCCGCCACCATACTGACGTTGTTGATCGTATTCGGCACGTTTTTGAGGGTCGCCTAGTATATCGTTGGCAACACTAATATCTTTGAATCGGGCTTGATCCCCACCCTTGTCCGGATGATGTTTGTTAGCCAAGCTTCGATATGCTTTCTTTATTTCTTCTGGGCTAGCGTTTTCGCTAACACCTAGTGTTTGGTAATAATCGGTCATAGTCGTAAAAAAGGCTCCATTAATAGTATTAATTATACTATTTTAAATGGAGCCTGTCAAGAGTTTGATTACTTTTTCTTAGCAGGTTCCGGAACTTTCTCGCCTTCTACCTTTTTGTGTACTTTGATTTTTTTACACTCTTCAGCTTGCTTACCAGTTTTCTTATCCATAACAGCTTTACCTGCTTTGTCTACTTTTGGTTTGCAAACTTCTTTCATTTCGCCACCAGCATATGCTGTACCAACTAATGCTAAACTTGCTACTAATGCTAAAATTAATTTCATATTATGCTCCTTTTTTACTAATCATTGATTGAATTTTTTCTTGAATAATCTTTGCCCAGAATGGCTGTGGAAAATTCCAACCTACAAATGCGCCTAGTGCTACCCAAAATAATGTATCTAACATGTCCCGCTCCTTTTATATTATTGGCTGATCGTCTTGCGGAACAATCTTTTTGCCAGATGCCGTTGTTGCTACCGGTGTTGTTCCCCAGCTTGCTGGAGGTGTAAAACTTGTGCTTGCTGGTATTGGAGGTGCGCTACTGAAGCTAGGAGCTGGTACTGCCGGTGAACTAAATGTTGTTGTGACGCTTTGTGCCACTGGTTGCATACCGCCATTATTGGCTCCTCCCAGTTTTTCCTGTGTTCGCCCCCATGCTGCCAGACCTAACACTGCACCCATGGCAATATGGAATAAGCCAGCACCTTGTAGGGTTAAAGGATTCCATTGGCTTGAAACTTGACCGTGATTTAAAGACTGTAATAGACTCCATAAGATTGGAAATATAACCATGTCCATAACACAGACCAACATATACATCCAGCCCATCATTGGACGCCATTTGCTGTTCATCCAATCTTCTTTCTTCGTCTCGCTTGCGCTTTTTACTTCTTCTGACATAGTTTTCGCTCCTAGTTGTCTGCTGTATTATTTAACTGATTCGAATATTTTCTTCTGTTCAGTATACCATTCTATCCATGCGTTATATCGCTCACGCAACTCATAGTATTTACCAGCATTTTCGTTGGCATTTTCTATGATGTCGCTTAATTCTATTTTTTTACTAGTATCTAACGGTGATAATTTTCCAGCAGGTTCTTTAAGTGCCTGCGGTATATCTGGGAATTTCATTACTACTGGAGCAGTTGTACTACATGCCGTTAGAGCAGAAATGAAAATAATCAAAAGTAATTTTTTCATTTATTCATCTCTATTGGATCGCTAATTGCTTTATTGTAAAGTTCTACAGCAATATCGTTAATTTTACATTCGGCGTTGATGACTTCTCGTTGGATTTCTATTTCTTTTTTAACAACCTCAACTTTCTTCTCTACAATCTTGACACGTTCTACAATTTTGGTTTGTATCACAGTATTGACTATTTGAGATTTAGATTCGGCAGCTTTGACCTTGGCTTCTAATTCAGCTACTCGCTCTAGCCAAGCCTTCTGAACGCCATGTCCGCCATAGAAGAATGCACCAACTACTAATAACACAACGCCGATAATCTCTGCTGGCAATCGGTATTGGCCCATCATGGGAATCCAGGTTACCAGTTTGCTGGCAATGTACAACACAATGCCTGCTGACAGCATAATGTAGTATATTAAAATAAAAATACTTTCAGGCAGGAGGCTTAGAACCCAACTAAACATATTAATGACCTAGGACATGCAATGCGTGAGTATAATGCTTTTGACGATCTTCTAACCCAATAGTACCACCGTTAATACGTTTGGTCATTGTGAGAATATCACCGCTATCTGCGTACTGATTTAAGTTGTTAGCTTCCCAGAACCAAGCCGCACTTTGTACACAACCTTCGAACGTTGTTAAGTGTTCACTGGCTTCGTCCAGGCTAATTTCAAGACTTTCAGCATAACGGGTATAGTTGTCCTTACCAGTTAACTGGATAAGACCCTTACCAGCAAATTTCCAACCATCGCCTGACGCTTCTGGACCGTTGCCCATGCGATTACCATATGCTCTGTTGGCAATACGTTCTGGTTGTTTTTCATAAGCCTTGGCAGTGGCCATATCCGGAAAATAGCGTGGCCATACTTTACAAAGACTTTCTGCTTTGTAATTTAAGTTTTCTTTAATAGCGCGATATCCGCCTGATTCGTGTGCTGTTTGTGCTAAGAATGCCGCGACACGTGGTACTGTATCAATATCATAGTCTGGTAAAATTTGGCATAATGCTTCAAACCAATCAGTCGCATTGGGATTCTTTCCAATTATTTCGTTGAACTGTTGCTGTGTAAAATTAAATTTAAATCCGCTCATTGTTATTTCCTTTTAAGTGCTACGGCCCAGCCGCTGTTTTCAAATATAAATGTATCACTAATCTTAGTTATATTATAATTACCAATCACTTTGGTTAAGAATAATACTTCTGAGATGTCCCTACTTTCTAGCTTAATAGGTCCTTTAATAGTATTATATACTGCATTCTTAGGACCGCTTTCGATAATGTCAAACATTACCGGAGTACCGTATGTACTTTTAAACCTAATACTTTCATCGATGATAACAGTATCAGTATAACTATTTTTAAAAAATTCACTAAAATTTTGTAGTTTATTTTCTTCCGTAGCAAGATTATATGCATTTCTATCTTTAGGAATAATTGATGTTAGTGTATCTAATGTTGCTGAATGACTTTTAAAATTTTTAAAATATCGAAATCTCATATCGTCAAGATTTGCTAATTTTTTAATACCTTCAATTATTTCGTGGATTTGTTCAGCTACATGACGATTTCTTTCTAACTCAACAAACACTTGATATTTTCCATCTTCTCCTTCTCCAGGAGTAACATCTGCATCTAACACAAACATGTAACCCATCTCTATAAACTTTTCTAAATCTTTAGCAGGTTCTTCATTGTCAACAAAAAAACTTAATACAACAGTATCTTCATCATTGCCAATTTTACTTTGATGACTGTCAATACTGAATACTTTTCCTACTAGGTGTCTAAGATCACCTGCTCGTAGACTTTCTGTTACGTTCATACAGGTGCTCCTCCGGGTGCTGGACCTGCTGCCGCACTAGGTGCTCCTGCTGGTGCTGGTGCTCCTGCTGGTGCTGGTGGAGGCATTCCTCCTGCACCCGATGGCGGAGGTGTTCCACCGCCTTGTTCTATTGAAGTTTGGCTTTCATTCTTTAACTTATTCATATATCCGCGATAGATATCAAATGCTACTACTTTAGGCATTTGAATTTCAACAATCCAGATAGGGTGACGATCTATCTTACCTTTCTTTGTTCCTGGACGTAGGTCGTCTTCTGTTTTAATTTGACGTGGTTCTACCAGATGACTTTTTTGATACAGTACTTTACAGCCTAATTCTGTCAAACGCTTGGCAGCTTCCGGGTTAGGCATCTTATCTTTCGGCCACATGAATCCTGCTGTAATCCAATGACGATCCACCTTGGGACCATAGGCTAATTCGCCGTCTTCCCAGTTTTCGTAAACATACATGTCCATTTCGTCCAGGACTCGTTCGAAATCCTTTAGAACAGCTAAACTGCTGTTGTTTTCATACAAAGACTGTATGTTACGTATAACGTCTAAAATATCATGCATAGTGGGTTCCAGAATCTTCTATACTTATTTAGCTGGTTTAAATTCATAACGTATCAGTTTACTTTTTTGCGTATTCGTTAAATAATAGTGTAGGGCCTCTGTAGTTATCAGGGCGGTCACTGCAAGCCTTACTTTTTTAATTAAAGTAGGAGCAAACTTAGATGAGTAAACAACGAGTGAAAAAACGTTTTACATCAGAAGTTAATATCATTGATTTTCCGACGTATCTCCCGGCAAAAAAACAACGTGTTGTAATTCAAGCACGTAACGCCAATCAGAAGCTTTATCTCAGCAAACTACATGACGAACAGAAAAGTATTATATTTGCTATCGGCCCAGCCGGTACAGGTAAAACCCTGTTGGCTGTGCAGAATGGGATTAAGTTATTCCAAGAGGGAAAAGTTGACAAAATCGTGGTTACAAGACCCGCCGTTTCAGTAGATGAGGATTTAGGATTTTTACCAGGTACGCTAAATGAAAAGATGGCACCCTGGACGAGACCCATATTCGACGTATTCGCAGACTATTATCAACAAAAAGACATTGCCAAAATGTTGGAGGAAGGAACTATCGAGATAAGTCCATTGGCCTATATGCGTGGCCGCACATTTAAAAATGCATACATTATTGCAGACGAAATGCAAAATGCCACAATCAATCAAATGAAAATGCTACTAACCCGTCTAGGAGAGGGTTCACAAATGGTAGTGACAGGAGATTTAGGGCAAGCAGATCGATTAAACGATAACGGTTTAATAAATTTTTGTAATCTAATTTCAGATAAACCTGCACTAAAGCACATTGATATAGTGCAGTTTGATCACAAAGACATCGAACGCCATAATGCCGTGAAGGAGGTGTTAGCGGTTTATGGAGAATAATAGGATGTAGGAAAAGGGCTCTAAGAGCCCTTTTTCACCTGCGTAACTTCTATCCCCGATTTTTCAAGAAACGTGACGCCACTAGTATCCCTATAAGCGTCCCTATATAGAACACTGCCAATACCACTTTGGTAGATAAGTTTGGCACAGTCCAAACATGGAGCATGGGTAATAAACATAGTAGCACCCATACCAGATTCGTTAGATTTAGCCAACTTGGCAATTGCATTTGTTTCAGCATGTAGCACCTCTGGTTTAGTTTTTAATCTAATTTCAACAACATTTTCATCAACGTCTAGCACATGTCCAATCTCATCCTCGCAATTGTTATCCCAACCTGCCGGCATGCCATTGTAGCCAATACTAATAATTCTATCATCCTTGACTACAATAGCACCCACATGTAATCTACGAGCATGACTAAGTTCTGCGAATGTTTCGGCAGTAGTCATGTATGCATCGATTAGTCGTTGTTTCATAGATAGCTTAGTCTAATTAAAGTTGCCGACAAGTTGATCTCTGGATCAATCACCAGCGTATGATCTACTAGACCTTGCTTGATAATAAGGATAGCTTTGTTTTGCTTTTCTTCATCACCAAAGATTGCAATATTATCATACAACCATCGATACACTTCCTCCATCTCTTCTGGACGTGCTTGGCTACAAACAAGTTTTCTTGCTTCGTTAATTTTACCTGCTTTGAACAAACTAACCATTTCAAGTTTATAGTCAGCTTGCCCACTATCACCCTTTTCAGGAGTGTGTAGTTTACCTTCCATCGAGTTCATTTGCACAGTATTAATACACTTGCGCAAGTCTGGATAGGTTGCTTTGACAAATGTGTCTAGCGTATCAAGGTCGAACTCAATGTTTTCTTCAACAAGAATAGTAGCAACACGAGCGGTAAACTCATTAAGATCGACACGCTCAATGTGAAATCCCTGGCATCGACTATGCAAAGCAGGAATGATTCTGTTAGGATAATTGCAAGTAAGAATAAATCTAGCGGTTGTGTGATATGTTTCCATTACCCCACGAAGTGCCGCTTGAGCGTTAGGTGACAAATAATCTGCTTCATCTAATAGTACTACCTTAAAATCACCAAACGGAATCATTTGGACAAAGTTTACAATCTTATCACGCACATCTTCAACTGAGTTTGTACGTGACGCATTGATTTCTAATACATCTAACGGATTAAGATCTAGCTCGTTAAACAAAATTTTAGCCAATGTTGTCTTACCAATACCAGCATTACCACTAAACAACAAGTGCGGAATAGTTCCTTGTTTGATCCAACTTTCAACTTGGCTTTTTTGATGAGCATCTCGAAAGACATATCCATCAACTTTGCTAGGTCGATATTTTTCTACCCAAAGCTCTTTCATGTTGGTTCCTTCTTGTCTAATTGTTCTTGATTAATAAATTGTTGCGGCGGATTAATTCCGGCCCAACTATCTGTTGTAAAGATGCGTATAGGTTTCCAGAACTGAGCGATAATATTGTTAATCGCAACAATACCTACTACTACTACAACAAATCCCAACATTGTTAAGATACTGCCGCCTAACCAGACAGCCGCTTGATCCATGTCCATTACACTAGTTCCTCTGCGATTCCTAGTAGTTCAGCAACAACTAACAATGCCCCAGCAACTACAAAATCACCAAAACATAATGCTACGCCTGCTAAAATGCGAAATCCACTCTTAACCATACTAACGCTAGTATGTGTAAAAAACTTTTTAGATATTAGTGTAGGTTCTGCATCTAAAACACTTTTTGCCTTTTTAATATCTGCTACTGCTTCTTCATGTGTACTCATAAGATTCTCCTTTATACTTTATTATACAGGTGAAAACAGGGCTAGTCAATAGCCCTGTTGCTCGAATAGTCTGTTGATTATTCTGGGTGGAAGTCAAATGTAGGCGGACTTAGATCGATTGCTGATAGACCAAATGATAATTCTTTTGGGGGTTCATCAGCACTTATGAGAATACAGTTAGTATCTACTCTAAATATTTTTCTTTCAGAACCATCTTCGTCTACCACTTTTATAGCTCGAGTCCAACGTCCGTGCTCGATTAAAATCCATTCACCGACTTTGACATCTTGTTGCTCATGCCCAACAGCATAAACACGACCCCAGCGAGGCTTGATGCCAGCGTCCTTACCATCATCACTGAGTATTACAATCCCTGTAGCAGTAACCTGCTCATCAAAATTCATATCAGTGACAAATACGTTGTCATGGAGCGGAATAAGTTTGCCGTATACAGCCATTATTCTTTCCCTTCAGGATCCTGATCTGCCACATTCTTAACTACTGTAACTGCTGGCGCAACTTTTGTAGTTATTTTTGTTACGGGCTCTGGATCTGCTGGTCTTACATTAATTTGATCCGGAACTGCATTTTCTGGACTTGCAGCCAAAATCTCTTCTCTTTTTCGAATAATTTGTCCACCAGGGCCCAGTTCATCACCGCGAGCATTAACTCGCATATTGCCCACCGCTGGTGTTAATTCGTTGATATTGATGAGTTTATTCATATCAACTTCTTTACCGTTCATTGAACGATATACTGATCTTTGTTGTTCTTTCATTGCCATGTTAATCTCCTCGATTATATTACTACTTATCTCAAGAATTCCTGCCAGTCTAAATTATATTTGACAGAATCTATCTGATGTACGCCCAGTAAAAACAGCACAAAACTGGCTACACTTGAACCACGTCCTACACCCCAAATTATATTATTATTAGTGCAATTATCTACAAAATACTTAATCCATTGCAATAGTGGAATCATGCCACGTTTACGATATTCGGACAGCTCCTCCGATACACGAGTAATTTGTTCCTGACTAGTGCATCTACCTAGACAAAATTCCTCTACGTCAAACTCTTTGTATTCGGCAGGCATGAACCATTCGCTTTGCAACGCTTGATCAAAATCTTCAATATTAATTTGATTTAAGTGTTCGTTAAATTGTTGGAATGTAAATCCAGCAGTTTCTTCTAATTGTTTGATATCATCAGTGTAGTCTACTGTAATATCTTTTAGGTTAGAAAGTTTGCCCTGATACAGGGCTCGAAAAATATCTGATGAATTAAAAATCGGATTACTGAATTTATCTAGGCGCATAGCCTATAGTTTAACTGATGTTGACCAGTTTGTCAAGGCCTTTATCACGATTTTCAACCATTTTTTGCCATTCTGAATTTCTTCGTGTTGTTAGCTCAATTCGATAATTTTCTAACAATGTAGCTATCTGGGATTTAATTCCAGGATTAGTAGTCATAAAATATTTTTTGGTAAGCTCGGAAATTTTTGTTTCGAGCTCTCCATCTTTAAGGGCTGACAGTTCACCGACTAACGGATGCATTAGTACTCGCCTAGATATCTTAAGAATACATCGGCTCCGGCATTGTTCGACCATGCTTCGATTATTTTAATTTTAGTTGCAGTTCCCGAACTCAATGTCGCAGTGGCAGTGGCAGTAACACCACTTCCGCCAGGTGCACCTATTGCGATAGTCGGCGGAGTTGTGGTGTAACCATCACCGTTGCCAGTAAGTGTTATGGCGCCGATTCCGAACGATAGTGCTAATCGTGCTCCAGTTCCTGTGGCACTGCTTATCGGGAATGTGCTGTTAATATATGTAACTGGTAACGCCCAAGTACCACCTGTTGTAATCGAAACAGTAGCGATTGGACCAGTAGCGCCGCCACCTGAAATGCTTGATACAATCATGCTAACACTAACATTGCTCAGCAATGCAATAGTATCTCCAACTGCATAACCAGTACCGCCTGATCCACCGGCAATGGTTGCTGATACAACTGTATATGATAGCGTTGCAGTCGGAGCATATCCG
>Ga0315905_10002782_pt1 | contig 18274 bp, 5 predicted proteins | sample LakEriMetagenome_5_FD_203522 | JGI IMG/M metagenome (GOLD analysis project Ga0315905, IMG submission 203522) | Freshwater fungal communities from buoy surface, Lake Erie, Ohio, United States - Buoy 4 MA121 | ecosystem: Environmental > Aquatic > Freshwater > Lake | place: USA: Lake Erie, Ohio... | reverse complement strand
CGGGCGGGGCGGGCGTCTCGACCGAGGCGCCCGGGGACGACGACGACGACAGAGGGCCGGCCGCGGCGGTGGCGGCCGGGTCGATGACCTCGGTCGGGGAGAGGGCGGTGCCGCCGCCATCGTCGCCGTCGCCGCCGCCGGGCGAGGCCGCGCGGGCGGGCGGCGGCTGCGTCGGCGGCGGCGGCCGCCGCAGCAGCATGACGGGGCTCGGCATCTCGGCCGCCGCCGCGCCCGCGGCCGGCGACGCAAACGTCAGCGGCGACGGCTGCTGCTGCTGCTGCTGCTGCTGCTGCTGCTGCTGCTGCTGCTGCTGCTGCGCGTCGCCACCCTCCTCGCCCTCGTCGTCCATGGCCTCGGCCATCGGCTCGTCCGTGCCCTGGAGCGCGTCCTCCTCGGCGTACACGTCCCACAGCGGGCTCGAGAAAAAGTCACCGCCACCGCCGTCGGGCTGCTGCCGCTGCTGCCGCGGGCGGCGGAACAGGCCCGACACGACGCGCGAGGGGCGGGGCTGCTGCGGCTGCTGTTGCGGCGGCGGCGGCGGCTGCGCGAGGCCCGCGACAGGCGACGCAAAGACCGCGGCGGCCGCGGCAGGCGCGGGCTGCGGCATCGGCGACGGGGGCCGCGGTTGCCGCGGCCCCGGCTGCCGCTGCTGCTGCTGCTCGTCCTTGGCCCCGGCCTCCTCGTCCTCCTCGTCATCATCATCATCAGCGCCGTCGACCTGCGGGATGTTGCCGCCGGCGGGCGGCTGCGGCGGAGGAGCGTCGTCGTCGTCGTCGTCGCCCCCTCCTCCTCCTCCTTGAGCGGGCGCCGCCCCAAACAGGCGCGCGCGTGCCGAGGGGCGGCGGCGAGCAGGGTCGCCGTCGTCGTCGTCGTCATCGGCGACCTCGCCCTCGCCCGCCGCGTTCTCCACCACCCGCTGCGTCGGCTGCGTCGGCTGCGTGGGCGTGAGCGCCAGGATGCCGCGCGGCAGCGGCGACGGGTTGGCGCGCTCGGGCCCGCCCCGGCGCTGGCCCGAGCCCGAGCCGCGCCTGGCCGCGTTGCCGCCGCTGCTGCCGCCGCGCGCCCCACCGCCGCGCCCCCCCGGGATCCGCGGCGGCGTCGCCGCGGGCGACCTGCCGAGCCGGGGCTGCGCAAAGACGGCGGGGGAAGGCGGGGGCGCGCGAGGGGGCCGGGCGCCGCCGCCCTGCCCGTCCTCCTCCTCCTCCTCGATGCCCTCCTCGTCGTCGTCGTCGTCGTCCTCCTCCTCCTCCTGGGTGGTCCCGCCCCCGCCCCCGTCGTCGTCGCCGCCGCCCTGCCCGCGCAGCTCGTCGTCCGGCGGCAGCGGCGAGCAAGAGACGTAGCCGCGGTCGACGTCGGCGCCGGGATCCTCGCTGCCGCGCCAGTCGCGGTCCGCCTCGATGGGCGTGGGGCCGCCCACCTCGTGCGCCAGGCGCAGCAGCAGGGCATCGTCGTCGCCGGCCTCGCCCGCCCCCTGCTCCTCCTCGTCCTCCTCCTCCGCACTGGCCGTCAAGGGCTCGCCACTCGGCTCACCGGCGCTGCCGAGCGGGTCGTCCTCGTCCATCGACTCGCCCTCGTCGTCATCGTCGTCCCCCTCCTCCTCGTCCGCCCCCTCCTGAGATGCGGCGTCGTCGCCTTGCTGCAACGACCCCTGTCGCCGCCGCCGCCGCCGCCGCCGCCGCCTCTCGGGCCGCAACGACGTGCTCAGGACGCGCGTGTCCAGCACAGGCGCGCCGTCGCCAGCGGCCGCCTCCGCGTGGGCCAGCTCGAGCTCGGTCAGGGGGGTGCCGCCTAGAGCGGACAGCGTCGGCGTCCCTGCTCCTGCCGCTGCCGCTGCCGCTGCTGCGGCGGCGGCGGCAGCGCCGTCGGCCGTCCCCAGCGGCGTCCCCAGGAGGGGCGACGGCGGCTGCTGCTGCTGCTGCTGCTGCTGCTGCTGCTGCTGGGTCGAGGGCGTCAGCATTTGCTGCTGCTGCTGCTGCTGCTGCGAGGGCTGCGACGGCGGCGGCGGCAGATGCAGCAGCGCGGTCTCGTTTGCCGCCTGCGTGGCCGACAGGAGCGGCTGCCGACGAGCTGCAGCCGCCGGGGACGCCGCCGCCGTCAAAAGGCCCGGGCTGAAGGCTGCCTCCGGTTCGGGGGGCCGCGGCGTCATCGCCGTCAGGGCGGCAGGCGCCATGGCGGCCGCAGCCGCCTCCATCGCCTCGTCTTCCTCCTGCCCCTCGGCGCGCGCGAGCCGCACCCGCTCCGCCAGCGCGGCAAACTGCGCCCGCGTCGCCGCCACGCCCGCGCCAAACGGCTGGGGCGTGCGCGGCGGCGAGCCCGGCGGCGGCGTGAGCGCCACGCCCGCGGCGGCCGCGCGCTCGCGCTCCTCGCGCCACACGGGCACGAGCGAGTCAACCATCTGCATGTTGGGCGTCGCGCGCTCGAGCGGCGTGCGCACGGCCGAGCGGCGGTTGGCGATGCTGGCCACGTCCGCGTCGAGCTCGAGCGCGCAGGCAGAGGCGCGCGCGGGCGCGGGGCGGGCGGCGGCAGCAGCGGCGCCGGGCGACATCATGCCCGCACCGCCGTCCTGCCATTCCGTCGAGTCGCCCCAGACCCAGCCGCGAGGCGCGCTCAGGTCGGTCCACAGCACGGGGGGCGGGGCCACGGCGCTGTCCTGAGAGGCCGGGTGGGCGCCAGGCGTCCCTGCGTCCGCCGAGGCCGCTGCTGCCGCTGCTGCTGCCGCTGCTGCCGCTGCTGCTGCTGCTGCTTCCGCCGACTGTGCGGGCGTCACCTGCGAGCTCGCCGCCGTCCACTCGGCGAGGGCGTCCGCGTCCCCGCAGATGCGCATGGGCCGCGGCCACGCGGGCCACGGGTCGTCGGCTGCTCCTGCTCCTGCTCCTGCTGCTGGCTTGGGCGCGTTGCCGACGCTGCCCCCCTCGCGCCCCCCCCCCCGCCCCTCCTCGTCCTGCTCGCCGCCGAGGGGCAGCGGCGGCCGGAACCGCACGCGGTCGAGCACGAGCCACCCCATGCCGAGCAGGTTGAAGTCGATCTTGGCCTGCAGCAGGTAGGGGATGTGCGACTCGTGCGGCCGGAAGCGCCGCCCGAGCACCGCGCCGTCGGCCAGCAGCGCCGCCGCGCGCGCCACGTCCGACGGGCGGTACAGCACGACCTTGGCGAACAGCGCGTCGTCCGGGCCGCAGTAGCCGTACATGGGCCGCGCGCGCACCAGCAGCACGTTGTACACGACCTGGCGGCGCGGGCGGGCCGGACGCTGGTGGTGGTGAGGAGGAGCCCCAGCGCCGCCGCCGTTTTGCGGATGCGCCGGCGGCTGGTGCTGCGGCGCAAAGCTCGCGTTGAGCGCCGCGTCCAGCGCGAGCGCCAGGCGGCGCAGGTACAGGCGCGCGCCCTCCGGGTCGGCCGGCAAGCCGTCGTCGACGTCGTAGGGCACGAAGAAGTAAGGGAAAGCCCGGTGCAGGTGCACGCACGCCTTTTGCCCGCCCGGGGTCACGCCAAAGACGCGCACCACGGGCACGAGCACGACGGGCGTGCCCTCGAGCGGCGAGCGCGCGGCGTCGAGCCCGGGCAGCGGCGGCGCCATGTAGTAGTCCATGGTGACGACGCGCGACACGAAGGGCGTCGTCGCGGGCGTCGGCGTCGTCGCCATCTTTGCGGCTGTGGAAACGGGGGTTGTTGTTGTTGTTGTTATCGTCAAGCGGCGTTCAGCTGAGGCGCGGAAGGGCGGGTTGGTGTCGACGGAAGACGCTGCTCGTGCGCGCGCGACCCAGACGGACGCGGGCGGGCCGAGCGCGCGCGGCGCAACGGGACGGGTCGAGCGCGACGCATCGAGGGCAGTTCTCGGCGCTCTGATCGGAGTTTATTTGCGACGGCGACTTTCGTTTTTTTTTTTGCGAAGTGTCGCCGTTGCTGCGGCGCCTCGCTTATGGCCCGCGCCTCGCCCCGCTCGCTCCACCTGTCGCGACGCCTATTCCGCCTTGTGGGTGCTGGTTTTCTCGCCCGCCCGCCCCTCTCAATCCCCGACCCGCCTTGCTGCAGCAAAAAGAGGCAAACGCGCGACCTCACAAGCCAAGCCAAGCCACGCCACAACACGCGCGCGCGCGCGCGCCCCCCCGCCCTCCAATGCCGCCGCGGCCGCCGACCGACGGCGGGTCAAACTGAACGAGCGAGCGCGCGCGCGGCCCGCGCGGCCGGCGGCAACAGACGGCCGCTCGAATCCCCACCAAGCACAATGCCGGAGGCGCGGCAGCAGCGGGAGCAGTCGACGCTGCAGACGCTGCGCACGGCCACGGCATCTCCGACGCGCGGCCCCTCCAGCAGCAGCCCAGGCCAGCTCCTCGCGCGCACGCTGCTCGCGCCCGTCGCCGCGGCCGGGGCCGGGCTCGCGCTCGCGCCGCCTCCAAGGCCCGCCGCAAAGGCGCGCTGCTCCCCTGCCGCCGCCGCCTCTTCGCCCACGTCGCTGCGTTCGACAATCCGCACGGCGCGCGACGCCGTGCGCTACTACGCCGACCGCGGCCTCCTGCTCGCCTCGAGCGACGGCGGCGCACGAGCGGGGGCCGCCGCCTGGGCGACGCGCTCCTCGGCGTCGTCGGCGTCCGTGTCGGCCGCACCCTTCTTCTACTGCCTGCCCGCCCCGCCCGGGCCGTCGTCCTCGCCGGCCGAGCGCCTGCGCCTGCGCCCTTACGACCTCGAGGTGGTGCCGCGGGCCTCGGCCCTGCGCGCCGAGGAGTACTGGACGGTGTCGGCGACGGGCGTGGTGCGGCTGCGCCGGCTTGAGCAGCGGCGGCACGACAACACCAACAACACCAACAACAACAACAACAACAACAACGACGACGACGACGACGACGACACCAACAACACCATCAACGTCGAGGCCTGGCCGCTCGACGCCTGGCTGCGCGAGGCCCGCCTGTTCGACGCCGTCTCAGCCATCCCGCTCTTCCGGGACGGCGCGCTCAGGCGCCGCTTTGCCCGCTGGCGCGCCGCTGCTCGGCGCGCGGCCTTTTGCCGGGCGCGCGACGCCGTGGCGGCGCGCCTGCTGGCGGCCAACGCGTCCTTCGTCCCCTGCCTGCTGGCCGTGCAGGCGGCCGTGACGGACCTGGACGAGGTGCCGTTTGCGTGGCCCAGCGGAGGGGGTGGCGCGGCCGCCGCGACCGGTGCGGGCGCGGCCCTGCGGTCGGCGGCCGCTGCCCTTGCCGCCGCTGCTGCTGCCGGGGGGGTCGCATCGTGCTCCTCCTCCTCCTCCTCCTCCACGGCAACGACCACCACCACCGCCCCGGTCGCCTCCACCGCGGGCGGCGCGCTCGTCACCCTCGCTGACTTTGCCGCCCTGCAGCGCGCGACGCGCGACGCCGTCGCGCGCCCGGCCATTGAGGCGGCCGTCGCGCGCGCGCGCGGCGCCCTCGCCGACTGCGCGCAGCGCGCGCGCGACGCCGCCGAGGCCGCGGCCCGGGCCGTCGAGCGCGACGAGCGCGGCGAGAACGACCCCCTGCTGGGCGTGTCATTGCAAGGGGAGGAGGCGATGGACGAGCACGACGACGGCGGCGACGATGCCCCAACGGGCAGCCTGTCGCTGCGGCGGCTGCCGCCGCTCGGGCGCGAGGCGCGCCGCCGCCGCGCGCTGTCGCGGCCCATGTCGCTCGCGCGCGCCGAGGCGCAGGCGCGGCGCGAGGCGTGCGCGCGCTGCGAGCGGGACGTGTCGCTGCTGCCCAGCCTGGCGCGCCTGGCGGACGCCCTGATGTGCTCGCGCGTGGCGGCGCAGGGCGCGGCGAGCGCGGCGGCCGTGGCCTCGGCGCTCCAAGCAGGGGGAGGAGGAGGAGGCAGGGCCGGGGGCGGCGGTGGTGGGGGTGTTGCTGCGAGCAGCCTTGCGCCGCCGGCCGCCGTCGTCGCCTTTGCCGTCAAGGTCAGGTTCGCCGCCGCGGCGGCCGAGGAGGACCACGCCTCCAAAGCTCCGCCCACGGCCTGCTACGCCTTTGAGCCCGACGAGCGCGCCGTCAAGGCGGCCGTCGCGGCCGAGGCGCTCGACGGCATCGCGGCGCTCGTCGAGCGGTGCCCGCGCGTCCTCCTGCTCGCGCGGCCGCCGACGGACATGGCAGCAGCAGCGGCAACAGCGGCGACAACCGAAGCACCTCTGCCACCCGTCCTGCCCCCGCCGCTGCAGATGCTGCGCGAGGCGCCCGGCTTTGCCACGGCGCGCGCGCGGGCCGACGCGGCCGTGTCGTGCGCGTACGAGGCGGCCGCCGCGGCGTCCCGTCGCGAGCTGGAGCGCCACCGCTGCGTCTGGTCGTACGTGCAGGAGCGCGAGCGGGAGCGCGCGGCCGCCGAGGAGGCCGAGCGCGAGCGCGAGAGGCGGCGAGCGGCCGCGGCCGAGGAGGCGCAGCAGCTGGCAGCCGCGAAAAAGGCGGCGCGCGAGGCGGCGGCGGCAGCGTCGTGCCGAGGCGGCGGCGACGGCAGCAGCGACGGCGGGGCCAGCTCGCTAAACGTTGCCGTGGCAGACGGCTTGGCCTACTTTGGGGACGACGGGGAGAACGACGAGATGGACGAGGACGACGCAGCAGCAGCAGCAGCAGGAGCAGGAGCCGCCGCCTCGCGCCAAGACGACCTGACGGCGGCGGCGGCGGGCCCGCGCACGGACGAGCAGCAGGCGGCGGCGGCGGCAGGCGTGCTTGCCGACTCGCGCCTCAACCTGGCCCAGCTGCGCGCGTGGTCGGCCGCGCTGAGCCGCATGCGCGCGGTCCTGCCCGCGGCGTGCCTGCAGGTCGAGACGGGCGAGCTGCGGTCGGCGCTCTCGCGCGGCGTCGGCGGCGGGGAGCAGGGCGTGAGGGCCGCGCTGCTGCAGACGGCGCGGGCGACGACGCTGAGCGCGCTGCGGGAGGCCACCTGGCGCGCGGATGCCGCCGAGGACCTGCCTCTGGGGATCCCAGAGGACGAGGACGACGATGACGAGCCGGCGGGTGCGGCGGCGGTGGCGGAGGAGGAGGAGGAGGTCGAGGAGGACGACGACGACGAGGAGGGCGGCGGGGCCGGCAAGCCCGAGGCGGCGGCGGCGGCGGAAGCACCGACGGCACCTTCGCGCCTGCTTCCCTCTGCCTGGGGTCCCCTCGGCGCCGAAGCCAAGATCGAAGAGAGGGACGAGGAGGAGGAGGCGGCGGCCGAGGCGGCGCAGCAGGGCGGCGGCGATGATGGCGACGGCGGCGACCTCGACGACGACGACGCCGACGACGGCCCGTCCCCTCTGGACAGCTACTTGGCGTACGCCGCGGTGCACGCCAAGCAGGCGCGAGCGCGACCCGCCATTGCCGCCGCTCTGACCGTGATCGACGAGCTGTTCGAGCTGCTGTCGATGACGGCGCCCTCTGGCGGGGCCGAGGGCGTCGGCGGCGGCGGCGGCGGCGGCGGGTTTGGTGCCGGGCTGCTCGCGGCGGCGTCGTCGATAGCAGCAGCAGGCCCGGGCTCAGCTGCGCCGACCGACGCCCTCCTCCCCGTCGCCGCCACGACCGCCGACCAAGTCCGCCGCGATGACGTGGACGAGCAGCTCGCGCGCCTGGACGCGGCCCTGCAGACGGGCGCCGCCTGGCTGGCCAAGCGCCTGCCCCGCCAGCGGGCCGCCCTGCGCGCCGCGCGCGCCGACCTGGCCGAGGAGGCCGAGCGCCTGGCCGCGGCGCTGCGCGGGGTGCTGACGGAGGGCTATGAGGAGGAAGAGGACGGCGGCGGTGGCGGCGCTGGCGAGAAGGAGGCAGCGGCCGACAGCCCGCACGCCGCCGTCCCCGCGCTGCCCGCGCCGCTCCCGCTGCCGCCGCTGGCGCCCCCACTGCCGCCCTATATGGACGCCGAGGCCGACCCGGACGAGGCGCTCGACGACGCCGAGACGCTCGTCGCGGCCGCGACGGAGCTGTCCGAGATGTGCACGGCGCACGCGGAGCACCGGCGGCTGCTTCGCGAGTTTGGGCGCAACGGCGAGGGCGGCGGCGGCGGCGGCGGCGGCGGCGAGGGCGGCGCGGATGGCGGCAGCAGCAGGAGCGGCAGCGGCAGCGAGGACGACGACGACGACGACGACGCTCCTGTCGACCCGCGCCCCTCCACCACCGGCCTCGCCACCACGACCGCGCTGGTCGCCCGCTGCCGCGCGCAGGCCGAGGACCTGGCCAACGCGTGGCGGGCGCTCCACGACTTTGGCGCCCAGCGGCGCGCGTGGACCGAGGAGGCCGCGCTCGACGGCGATGGCGCGCCGCTCCTCGCGCCCGGGGCGGTGGCCAAGTCGCTCGCGGACGTGCTCGAGCGCGCGGACGCGCTGCTGGGCGACAAAGGCGGCGGCGCCTCTGACGGAAGCGCTGCTGCTGCTGCTGCGCCGCAGCCGCCGCCGCCGCAGTCGATGCCGCCGCCGCCGCCGCCGCCGCCGCCTGTAGTCGCGGCCGTCGCCGCGCGCCTGCGCCGCGAGGCGGTCGCCTTCCAGCGCGAGGTCCTGCCCGTCGTGCGCCCGCTGTCCAACCCGGACCTCCAGCCGCGCCACTGGCTGTCCCTGTCCGCACTGCTGGCCGAGGCGACCCAAGCGGCGGGTGGGCCGGACGAGGCCGCGCTGGCCGCCTACCCGGCGCCCCTGCTCGTGACGCCGCGCGGCTTGCGACCGGGGGGGGCGGCCTCGGGCGGCGCCTCGCCGCGCCCACCGCCCCATGCTGCGGCTGGCTTTGCCGCTGCCGTACCGCCGCCGCTGGGGCTGGTGGAGGTGGCCGCTGCTGCTGCAGGCGCGGGCGCGGCGACGGCCGCCGCCCGGGCGCTCGGCTCGCCGCGCCCGCCCCTCGCGAGCGTGCTGCAGCTGGCGTCCCCGCGCTCGCCGCGCGCCGCCGACGCGACTGGCCTCGCCCCGCCCCTTGCTCCGGCTGCCCCTTCACCGACCCTCCTCCACCAGCACGTCCTGCCGCTCGACCCCTCGGCCGCCTCGGGCCTCGCCCCCTTCAGCCTCGCGCACCTCATGCCGCACCGCCCCTTGGGCCACTTGCGCGCCCTCTGGCGCCTGTCGCGCGCGGCGACGGCCGAGGCGCGCGCGGCGCGCGCCCTCGCGGCGATGCGCTCGGCCGCGGTGGCGCAGCTGCGCGTGCGCGCCGAGATCTGCGGCGGCGGTGGCGCGGCAGCAGCAGCATCTGCCCCCGCCGACACTCGTTCGGCTACGGGCAAGGTCGCGCTGGCGTTCGGGCCGCCGCCGGCCGCGCCCCACGACGACGACCGCCGCCGCCGCTCCCCGCGCCGCACCGTGTGCTTTGGCGGCGCGCAAGGGGAGGTCGCGTTTGCAGCTCGCTTGTACGCCTACGGCGACGGCGGCGGCGAGGCCACCGACTTTGACGACGAGGGCGCCGGGGCGTCGGCGCCGTCTTCGTCCGCGTCCTCGTCGCCGTCGCCGTCGGGCTCGGACGAGGAGGAGGAGGGCGCCGCCGAGGGCGACGCGCTGCTGGCCCCGCACGAGCGCCGTGCCGCGCAGCTCGAGCGCCGGCTCGCGCGGCAGGTGCGGCGCGGCCAGCAGACCGCGGAGCCCGTGCTGCAGGACATCGCCGAGTGGCGCGCGCAGCTGCGGATGGCGCGCGAGCTCGTGGCGCAGCTGCAGCGCGTGCAGCGCCTGTTCGGCGACCTGCGCCCCGCGTTTGACAGCGGCGGCGGCGGCGGCGAGGCGGGCGCCGCCGACGCGTTTTTGATCGCCGAGACCGCGTGGCAGGCGCTGCTGTACGGCGTCGCCGAGGAGGGCAGCCGCGGCCTGCTCTCTCTGGCGCACGACGGCCCCTGGCGCGGCGTGGTGGCGCCGTGCGCCGGGTTGGCCCCGCTGGGCCCCGCCGCCGCCCCCGCCGCCCCCCCCCCCCCCCCCCCCCGGCCCAACGTCGTCTTATTTTTTTTTTTGGGGGGGGGGGGGGCTCACGTCTTGGCGAATTCCCTTTGCTGTTTTAACACGTTTTCACGCCTCCCCGTCGCCGTCTCCGCCCTCGTCGTCGCCTTCCTTCTTCTTCTTGGCCGCCGCGCGCCGCTTGGCGTTCTTGGACGCGGCCTTGCTCGCCCCGCCCGGCGGCAGCAGCGCCTCGGCGCCCGGCGGCAGCTTCTTTGCAGGGCCGCCGCCAAAGACGCCGCCGCCGCCGCCGGGCGCGCTCAGGTTGATGCGGCCCGTGCGGCTGCTCGCGTCGTGCGCCAGGCTGAACGTGGGCACCGACGACGCCGGGGTCACGGGCAGGGGGCCCCCGCGCCCGGCCGCCGCCGCGCCGCGCATGCTCGGGGGGCGGTACGCGGCGGGCCTGGCCGGCCCCGCTCCTCCGGCTGCTGCTGCTGCTCCTCCACCCTTGCCGCCCGCGGCTCCTCCTCCTCCGCCTCCCGCCGCCGCTCCTCCACCCCCACCGCCGTTCGCCTCCAGGCTGCGCGCCAGCCGCTCGGGCGACGGCGCGCGGTCCTCGTACGGTGCGGCCCCGCCCACTCCGGGCCTCCCCGGCGCCCACCGCGCCTCGAGCAGGCAGTCGAACGCGCGGTGCGACACGACCTCGCCCGTGTAGCTCAGCACGCGCACGTTGTTGTCGACGCGCAGGCGCGGGGACAGCGTGGCGGTCAAGAGCAGGCGGCCGCAGGGGGACCACGCGCACGAGACGGCCTCGGCGCGCGTGCTGCCCATGCGCTTGAGCGTGATCTTGCCGCTCCCGGGCGCGCCAAGGCGGTTGAGGAAGAGCACGTCGCCGGGCAGGTTGCCAAACCCGCACACGGCGAGGAAGCGGCCCGAGGGCGACCAGCGCGCCGTGTTGTAAGGCCCCGCGATCACGTCGTAGACGGGCCGGTTGCGCGTGTCCACGAGGATGGCCTTGGCCGGCATGAAGCCCGCGACGACCGCAAAGTAGTCGCCCTGGGGCGACCACTGCACGTCGTGGACCGGGCCCTCCTTGGGCAGGGGCACGGCGGCGGCGTCGTCGGCGCGCGTCGGGTCGGCCGGCAGAAAGTGCAGCTTGGACTCGCCGTAATACGACTGGTTGGTGGCGTCCGTGTCCGACGACGCCGTGACGAGGGCGACCGTGCCCGTCGAGTTCCACGCGATCTCGGCGCCGCTCGCGCGGAAAAAGGACCGGCGCGAGATGACGACGGGGTCGGGCGCCGAGGGGCCGCCGCTGCCTCCTTTCAGCCCCGCCTCGAGCGCGGCGGAAAAGTCGAGGACGCTCGCCGACGCCGGCTGGCCCTTGCCCTCGGGCACAAAGGCGGCCAGGAGGTGCGGCTTGCCGTCGGTCGGGCACGGCGCAAACTGCCCGACGCCCTTGACGCCCACCTTGGCCACGGGCATGGGCGCGTCGGTGAGGCGGCCGTCCGGGCCGGCGGGCGCGCGGAAGGGCCCGTGCTCGCGCTTGGCGCTGTAGACGTGCACGGTGTTGGTCACGGCAAAGTAGGCGAACGCGTCGCCGTCCCCGGACCAGCGCACGCACGGCCACGCGTCGCGCGTGAGCGTGCGGTGCAGCAGCTCGAGCGCGGGCTTGGCGGCGGCGTCGGCGGCCTTGTTGCTGAGCGCCGCCTCGACGTCCCAGACGGCCACGTTGGGCGGCGGGGACGGGTCGGGCGCCTGGCCCACGGTGCGTCCCGGCGGGCGCTTGGCCGTCACGAAGAACCGGCCGGCCGGGGACCAGTCGGCAAACTGCACGCCCGCGGCGGGGAGCGTCGCGAGCACGCGGCCCTCGCTGTCGCCGTCGCCGTCGAGCGCGCGCAGGTCGACGGCGTCGTCGCGCACGACGGCCAGCAGCGCGCCGTCGGGCGAGGGCAGGGCGATGGCGGCCGGGGTGCTGCGTGGGTGGTTGTTGCGTGTGGGGTGCGTGCCCTGGTGTGAGTGTGATCGCGAGCGATGATCGGCGGGCGGGCGCGCGCGCTATAGTGCGACGCGCCACTCACTTTGCCAGGCCCGTGTCCGCCAGCTTGGCCGCGTCCTGCAGTACTGATGCCGCGCCCGGGAAGCGCGCGATGATCCGCAGCGACGAGGCCGTCGAGGGCGGGGCGAGCGCGGCCATGCTGGTGTCCGCCGCAACGCGCGCGCTCGTTTGCTGTTTGTTGTTTGCGCGGCCGGTCTGTCGTTTGTCGGCGCGGTTTTTGGCGCTTTGGAGGAGGGGAGCTGCGCGCAGCGGTCCTGGTTGCAAACGCGGGGTGTCAAGAGCGGATGAGAAGAGTGCGATTGCAAATGTCCCGAGACAGTGGACGCGAGAGCGCGCTGGGCGCGTGCGGCCGATCAAAATGAAGCCGCGAGCGCGCGCGTCGTCCGCCGGCGCGGCGGCGAAGAGCCGAGCAGAGACGCGAGCACCAAGTGGGCACTGCAGCGACCACAATGGCGCCTGATCAGCAACATTCAACGACAACGACATGGCTCCTTCACGCCGCGCCATCCTCGACCTCACGGCGCGCTGGCGGCTGGCGGTGGCGGCCCGATCGTCGCCAACGACGACAACGACCACAACCATACCCCCAGCAGCATCGTCGGCGATCGCGCGCGCGCTCGGCGGGCCCGGTGCACTTCTGGCGTCCTGGCCGCAAGCAGCCGCGCCTACCCGCGCCGCCAGTACCAGCGCCAGCAGCAGCGCCTGCGCGGGGGCAGCGGCGCCGCAGCAACCACCACCCCCCCCCGCGCCCGTCCCGCCGCCGGCCCCCTCGCAGGCGCGCTGGGTCTTCCTCGGGCCCCCCGGCGTCGGCAAGGGCACGTACGCGAGCCGCGTCGCCGCGGCGCTCGGCGTCGCGCACGTGGCCGCGGGCGACCTCGTGCGCGCCGAGATCAAGGCGGGCTCCCCTCTCGGGCTGCAGGCGCGCGAGGCCGTCGCCGCGGGCCGCCTGCTGCCCGACGCGCTCGTGCTGGCGCTCGTGCGCGCGCGGCTCGCCGCGCTCGGCCCGCGCGGCGGGTACCTGCTCGACGGCTTCCCGCGCACGCGCGCGCAGGCCGAGGCGTTGTTTTCCGAGGTCGCGGGCGCAGGGCGTGACGGCGCCGGCACCCCCGCCCTCCCCTCCCTCGCCGTCAACCTGTCCCTGCGCGAGGAGGTGCTCGTCGACAAGTGCGTCGGCCGGCGCGTGTGCGGCCGCTGCGGCAAGGGCTTCAACGTGGCCGACATCCGGCTGGCCGCTTCCGCCGACGGCGCGCAGCCGGAGATCGTCATGCCGCCGCTCAGCCCCCCGGACGAGTGCGCCGCGCACATGGAGACGCGCGAGGACGACACCGAGCCCGTCGTGCGCCGGCGGCTGGCCGCGTACCGCGCCGAGGCCGGGCCCGTCGAGGCCTTTTTCGCGGGCCGCGCGATGCTGCTCGACTTCGAGATCACGGGCGGCATCCCGCAGACGCTGCCGCGGCTGGCGCGGGCGCTGGCTCCTTACCATGGTGGGGGAGAGGAGCTGATTAGTGGCGGGGGTCGTGGCGGCGAGGCGGGTCCTGTGGACAAAAACGCGCGCGACAAGGCCAAGTGCGGGTTAGCAGCAGCAGCAGCAGGAGGGGGGGCAGCGGCGGGGTCGCAGCCGCGGCGGGAGCAGGCGTGCGGCTGACGACTAGGCGCCGAATGACCAGTAACAGCAGCAGACACAGATAGCGTGCGGAAGGTTCGAAACGGGCGGGGGGGTTAAACACGATTCGATATAAATTCTTCTCCTTCAACTCGCGCCCGCCACCGAGCCCCGCCTCCCGATGGCGGCCCCGCCGCCGATCCCGCCGCTCGACGCCCGAGCTGGCGCTGCCGCCACGCGGCACGGGCACTGCATGCCCCTGTAGCCCGACTGGTGCGGCAGCGGGTCGTGCACATAGTCGACGACGACGGAGGCGGCGACAGGCGCTGCTGAAACGGCCCCGAGCTGCCGGGCGGCCGACTCGCGCAGCAGCGCCGCCTCGTGGCTCGCGCAGCCCGGGCCCGACTCGCCGCCGCAGCGCACGTCGCCGTTGCACAGGAGCCGCAGCGCCGCGAGGGCGGCCGGGGATCCCGCGGGCGACGACGCCAGCGCCAGCGCGCGGGGCAGCACGCTCGACAGGGCGCGCGCAACGTGAGCCGCGTTGGCCTCGGGCAAAGTGGCTCGGCGCGCCGGGCGCGGAAAGTGCAGGGCGAGCTTGAGCGGGGTCGGGGGCGGCGGCGGCGGGCCCAAGGAGGCCGCGCGCGAGGGCGGCACAGACGACGACGCAGCGTTGTTGGCGCCAAGAGCGGCCGTGAACGAGCGCAGCCGCCGCGAGGGCGCCCTCACCGTCGCCGCCGCCGCGGCAGCAGAGCACGCGTTGCCGTTGCCGCACGCGCAGCATGGGCCGTCGCACGGCAGCGCCAGCTCGAGGCTGACGAGTCCTCCTGTTGCCGAGGGCGGCAGCGACGGCAGCGTGGTGTTGGGCGGCAAGAACGTCAGAGTCGGCTGGGGCGCGCGGCCGGGCGTCGCGCGGCGGCGGCGGCGCTCCTGCCGCCCTGCCGCCTGGTCGCGCCCGGCCGCCCGGTCGTCGCCATCGTCGTCCTCGTCGTCGTCGGCGTCGTTGTTGCCATCAGCGGCCGCCGCCCCTCGGTCGCTGTTGTTGTCCGGCCCGCTCGGCGCCAGAGCCGCCTCGGCCAGCGTGAGCAGCGGCCGCAGCAGCCAGTCGCGCAGCGAGGCACCGCCCGCGGACGCGCGGCCGTGTTTGCCGCCGCTGCTGCTGCTGCTGCTGCTGCTGCTGCTCTTGCCGCCACCGCCAGAGCTGCTGGGGGGCGGCGCGCTGCGTGCCCGCGCGATCGCCGCCGCCGCCGCCGCCGCCGCCGAAGCAGCAGCCTCCTCCTCCTCTTCGACCGGCCAGCGCAGCATGGGCAGCGGCGGCGCGCACGCGGGGCAAGCGCCGACGACGTACCGCAGCGCCAGGCGCCGCAGCGCGGGCGTCGGCAGCTCGAGCGGCGGGGGGGGGCGGCGGCCGCAGCTGGTGCTGGCGTCGACCCCGGCGTCCCCAGCACACTCGAGGGGGTCCAGAGTCGCCGGAACGCACGCCCAAACGTCGCGGCACTCGAGCGCCTCGAGCGTGCGAGGCAGCGCCTCGGGCACGAGCACGAGCGGGTCGGTCACGGCGCGGCGGTGGCGCGGCGCGCGCGACCAGAACGACCAGCGGCGGCCGGCGCCGTTGCACAGGTGCGCGTCGTCCGACGAGGAGGACGCGCTGCCGCCCCCCGCCCGGTTGCTGTCGCCGTCCCACTCGGCGGGCGTCCACGCGTCCGCCGCCTCGGTGCGCGCGCCGCGCAGCGACAGCGACCGCAGCACGGGGAACGCCCCGCCGCCAAACCCGACCGTGCCCTGCTCGAGCCGCGCGCCGAGCTCGAGCGCCTCGAGCCGCGGGCACGCGCGCCCGACGGCCGCGACGTCCGCGGGGCGCAAGGACAGCGGGCGCGTCGCGTCGACGGCCAAAAAGGTCAGGCGAGCACCCGAGCGGCGCAGCGCCTTGAGCAGCGCGGCGGTCGGGGGCAACGGGGCGCTGGTGCTGGTCGTGGTGGTGGCGGCGGCGGCCCCTGGTCCTCCCCGCGGAAGAGGCGCGGAGCCGACCATGCTGCCCGTGCGGCTGGCCGTGAGGCCCAGGCCGAGCGTGCTTCCCCACCGGCGCATCGTCCTCCGCGGGGCGGGCGAGTGGTCCATGTAGACGTCGTAGCTTTCGTCGCCGCCGCTGTCGTCGTCGTCGTCGTCGTCGCGAAACTCAAAGGGAGAAGGAGAAGCGGCGGCGGCGACGGTGGCGCGAGGAGCAGTGCCCTCGGCATCGTCGCCGCTTGCGCTGCCGCCTGCGACGACGCCCCCCCCCCCCGCGCGCGTCGACGATGCCCAGGTCGAGCTCGAGCAGGCGCCGCCTGCGGCCGACGGCCAGGGGCACCAGCGCCCACGGCACGGGCGACAGCGACAGCGCCGTCACGTCGGGGCAGGAGCGGCCGAGGAGCGCCGCCTCGGCTGCTGTGAACGCCTCGCGCTGCCGCAGGCGCAGGACGGTCAGGTGCGTCGAGAGCGGCGAGAGGACGCGCGGGACGAGCGGCAGGGCGACCATGTCGAGCGTCAAGTGGGTGAGGGTTGGAGCGTTGTTGTTGTCGCCGCTGTTGTTGTCGCCATCGGCGTCGCCGTCGCTCGGCGCCGCCGCCGCAAACGCCTGGACCGACCCGGCCAGCTCGGGCGGGCCCGTGTAGGTGAGCGCGAGGCGGTCGCGGGGGAGGAGAGGGGTGGTGGTGGTGGTGGTGGTGGTGGTGGTGGTGCTGCTGCTCTCGCTGCTGCTGCTGCTGCTGCTGCTGCTGCTGCTGTCGGTACCAAAAAGCACGAGCGGGCGCGCGGGCACGCCGTCGGCCGCGCGAAAGATAATCTCCAGGCTCTCGAGCGGCGAGGACGACGCGGGCGCCCCCGCGCGGCCTCGGCCGCCCTCGGTCGCGGCCTCGACGTGCGCGCCCGTCAGCTTGCGCGCCGTGTCGGCCGGCGCCGCGAGCCAAAGCGCGCGCGGCGCGCGGGGCAGAGCGCGCAGCAGGCGGCGCAGGTCGCCCGGGCGCGGCAGCGGGCCGCCAGAGAGGTCGAGCGAGGACAGCACTGGGGAGGGAGGTGCTGCTGCTGCTGTTGCTGCCTCCGCCGCCGCCGCCTCGCGGGCGCCGCGCGCCACCTCGGAGACGAGCCAGCGGCGGACTTGATGGGCTGGGAACGAGGTGGTGGTGGCGGCGGGCGACAGTTCCAGGTCGTCAAAGTCGGACGCCGAGGCGCCGCGGCGGTGGCCGCACGCCAGGAGGCGCGGGATCGACGACGGGCGCTGTGGCGGCGGCGGCGGCGGGGGCGGGGGCGGGGTGGGCGGGGTGGGCTGCTGCTGCTGCTGCTGCTCGCTGGCGTGCTGCTCGTCCTCTGTTGCGCTCTCGCTGTCGTCGCCGTCGTCGTCACCGCCACCGCCGGCGTCGACGATCCGCACCGTGTCGAGCGTGCGCCAGAGGGCGGCGCCCACAGCGCGCGCGGCCGAGCGCGCGGCGCGAGCGTCCGCGAGGCCCGCGCGCGCGTCGAGCTCGGCGACGCGGGCGCAAGGAAAGGCGGCCGCCCCCGCGAGGGCGGGGATTGGGGCGGCGGCGGCGGCCGCGGCTAGGTCGAGGCGGATGCGGCGGACGTGCGGCGCGAGCGCGCGGGCCCAGCTGCGGCACGCCAGGCGCGCGTTTCGCAAGAGGTCGTGGACGTCGTCCGGCGGCAGGGCGCCGTGGTCGAGGATGGCCTGTTGTTTATGATCGTCGTCGGGGCGGGAGGGAGGTGCGAGGTCGGCGCCCGGACCCGGCGGCGGCGGCAGCCGGCGGCGGCAGTCCGCGCGAGACGTCCGTCTCTTCTTGAGCGCGGGGAGAAACCGCCGAGCTCACCTGGAGAACGACGTGGCCCTGGTCGTGATTGCGGGGCTGCATATTGGGTTTATTGAGCGTGCCGGGAGGGCGGATTTCGAGCAATCGGCGCGTTTCGAGCAAAGAAAGAGGGAAAAAAGAGGGAGAGAGTGAGACTTGGCGACTTTGAGGTTTCGGCGGATTTTCGGAGGGTTGCGCGTGCGGGGGACGGCAGCGAATGGGGATTATGAGAGCGAGTGGGTAGGAATGGGCCGCGACACTGAAAGGGCGAATAAGTACTTGTGACGAAAGTGTGGGCGCGTCTTGATTTGAGGGGCGCGACGGTCGCGGTCGGCGTTCGGCGCCGGTGCGCGCCTTCGCGGAGCCCGCCACCCCCCACACCCGCCCCCCTCACTTGCCCGAAACCTCTGAGCAAGCACCCGCCCACTCACTCACTAGTGCGCGTACCTACTGAGCAGTCTCTTCTCTCCCTGCCGAAAAGCACACAGGGCTCGTCGGGACGGGCGAACAAGCCCTCGCTCGGCTCCTCCTGCGCACCTCTTCCGACACCCCCTCTCCCGAGACCGTCAAGTCACCCGCGCGCGCACGCGCCTCTCTCGACCGATCCATCCGCCCCAGCGCGCACGCCCTCGCCGAGAACGCGGGGGTGGCCAGGGCCTGGGCGTCGTCTCATCGGTCCTCCGCCTAACGAGGTGCCGTCGTTTCGCGCGGGGACGAGACGCGCACGCGCCCGGCGCGCTCGTCGGCGCCGCTCACTCGCTCGGTCGCGAGCCCGCGCGCGCGGCGCCCCCTCTGTCGCCGCCGCTGTCCCGCCCGCTCCCCCATCATCCATCCCCCTTGACCCCAGCCAAACATGCCGCGCGTCCAGCGGCGCCCCACGCACGCGGGCTCGTGGTACGAGCGCGACCGTGAGTTGTCTTTGTCGTCACACGGATGCTGCCCGTGTGCGCGTTTGCGCGTGCGATGCTTCGACGGCGTCGGGTCGAAAATCGACTCACTGC